>Ga0114129_10012843_pt1 | contig 11918 bp, 13 predicted proteins | sample RhiMetdeltSRZDD1_FD_80071 | JGI IMG/M metagenome (GOLD analysis project Ga0114129, IMG submission 80071) | Populus rhizosphere microbial communities from Tennessee, USA - Rhizosphere MetaG P. deltoides SRZDD1 (version 2) (version 2) | ecosystem: Host-associated > Plants > Roots > Rhizosphere >... | reverse complement strand
TTTTTGGCCGGACGACCTTTAGGTTCACGGCCTTCGTCTTTGTTGCCTTCGGTTTCATTGCTTTCGCCTTCACTGCGACACACTGAGATCACGATTCATTGGCTCACGATGACACTTCGTGCAACAGAGATCTGTGCACAACAGCACAGGGGCGTCGCCGGCGGTATTCGAGCCTGCTGAATCGAACCGAACCAACGGAAGAGGCTGTTCACTCTTGAACAGGGATCTGCGGTGCAGATCCGGGAGACTGGCGCCATGGCGTTGTTTCCCCTTCCGGCGCCCCGAACCTACGTCGAGTGTCCACGGTGTCACTCGCCCACCGCGTTCATCACCTACGAGCGTGTCGAGACCTACTGTTCCTTCTGTCCGGGGTGTCGACACATCTGGAACACTCTCCAGCCGGAGTATGCGGCCGAACCACATGCGGCGAAGAGTGGGGACACACATCGACAGGCGTGACGTCGATCAGCGGCGAGGAAGCGCCGCAGCCTCTAGAGCTGCTCCATCCAATTCCGCAGCAAATACGCGGCGGCGTCCTCGTCTGTCCGATTGAGGCTCACCCAGCGTGTGCCGTTCACCGGGTCGGCGTGTCCGTTGCGCGTGCGAACGGACACGTCTGCCCCATCCAGCGTCATGACGAGGGCGCTGCCTCCGTTGTTCGTAGACTCGAGTGTCACGCCGTGCTTCACGGAGTCTTCCGTGAGTGTCAGGGTACCGGGGCCCGCGCCCTCGTTGTAGCTCGCGACGAGCGTTCTCATCGCGGCCACGATCGCCGGCCACCGCTGGAGGCACGCCGTGTGCCGCTCATGTTCCAGATCGACGAGGGTCTGCGTTTGGAGAGAGGCGGCTCGATCGCGCAGCCCGTGGTTCTCTCCCATGCGTCGGGACCAGTCAAGCATCGCGCTTCCCACGTCGCCTGTGTCACGACTCATGGCTGGAACACTTTCTTGTTCGTGGATCTGGTGCGCTCGGCAGCCACTTTCTCGTCGTCCGCCCGCTTCTTCAGGAGGGCGGCCTCACGTGCGGGCGCTTCGCGCTGGTCCATCGCCACCGCGGTCGCCTGGGCCTTGCGGGCGATAGTGTCCAGGGGCAACGAGGTGATCACGAGGAAGAAGGATTCGCTGTACTCCCTGCGCTGCAGTACCACGGTGGTCTCGGCGTGACGCCATTCGGCAATGACCACCGGGGCGTCCAAGGCAACAAGACCAGCAGTTGTCCGCGGTCGCGGAGATGGAGACGACGGTGCACCGTACACCGCGGTGAGCGAGCCGACCATGTCCGCGTCCGTGAGGCCGGATGTCCGATCCTGCGCGTACGCGATCGACATCTGGAACAGTTGGTCATCGACGAAACTGAACACGACTTCGCCGATGGAATCGCGATCAGCCTGGGGAGCGCCCGCCATGTAGCGCGGTCGCCACTCCAACTGTTGGAGCAGGGCGGGTCGGCTGTGGACGATCATCACGCGCGCGGGGTTCTGGGTGACCGCGGTCACGGTCGCCACCGACGCACCGAGTTCGAATTCCCGATAGCGTGAGAGTTCAGCGGATGAGACCGTGGACACGGCCAGTACGATGCACGCCGCAGAGACACCACCGCGGGTGAAAGGAAGACGCATTGAGCCCAACTTTCAGAGGGGCTTTGATGAGGGCTGACCGCTCAGCGGAATTGCGGGAGAACCAGTACTCAGGAAAGCAGTAGACCTTCAGTATGCGCGCATGGACGCCCGAGAACAAGCCAATTGCAAGCGTCACGCGCGGCGGTTCAGGGTCAGAACGACGGGGCGAGCAGCAGTCGTGCGAACCAGGCCCCCAACACCGCGAAGATGGCGGTGAACGCGATGAGCGCACGCTTTGCATCTGTGCGGCTGGTCACGCCGTTCCGCAGCTGCCACTGACGCCATCGCTCCGCGGAGGCGACGTTCTCGGGTGAGACGGCCTGGAGATCGATACTCATAACAACACTCAATCTACGAGGATCGACGACTCGGCGATGTTCTGTTGTGAACAGCCCGCGCGCGCCATCGCGTGGGCGCACGGCTTGTCATGAGAGTGCCTGGCGCAGAAGGGTTCCGACCACAAGGGCGATGCCGACGCTGGTGAGCGTGCCGACGAGAAAGTACTCCCCGAACGCGCCGTCTTTGTCCATCTCCGGGTATCGAACGATGGCCTTCGCGGCGAGGAGGAAGCCGACGGCCTCGCCGAAGTTTCCCCATCGGCTCCTGCGCAAGACGGCTGCGCATCAGGAAGACCGTCTCGAGCGCACGCTCAGGCTCGGTCTCGCCTTCGCGGCCGGATGAGCCTCCACGGTGGATCGTGGCTGCTGCCGCCGTGGGCCGGCACAGAACGACGTGAAGAACCCCCCTCCGATTGTCTGTCGGCACTCCCTCGCTGCCACGAGGCATAATGGCCGACAAGGAGCAAAGCAATGGGAGACAAGGGGGGCAAGAAAGACAAGGAAAAAAGCAAGCAACAGCACGAGAAGAAACAGAAACAAGAGGCACAACGGAAGCAGGAGAAAGCCCGGCCAAGGACATGAAGGTCGTTGTGGATTTGAACATGTGCGACCTCCACGGGCTCTGCGTGGAGGCAGCGCCTGAGGTCTTCCAGATTGGCGATGACGGTGCACTGCACGTCCTGATCGAGACGCCGCCTGACGGGCTGCGCGCGAAAGTGGACAAGGCCGTGCGGGAGTGTCCAACAGGTGCGATCTCAATCGAAGAGTGATGTGCGCCGATGCTGCGCCGCATCGTCATCGTTGGCGCCTCGCTCGCCGGCCTGCGTGCGGCCGAAACGCTGCGCGATCGAGGCTTCGATGGTGAGCTCTCGCTGATTGGCGACGAGCCACATCGCCCCTACGACCGCCCGCCGCTCTCGAAACAGGTGCTCCAAGGCGCCTGGGAGCCGGAGCAGACCTTCTTCCGCAAGAAGGACGGATACGACGCGCTCGCGCTCGACATGCGGCTTGGCGTGCGCGCGGTGTCGCTCGACCTCCGCGCCAGGCGCGTCGCCATCGCCGATGGCACGTTCGCCGATTACGACCGTCTGATCATCGCCACGGGCGCGCGCGTCCGGACCCTCCCGGGCATTGCGCCACGGGCAGGTTTGCTCGTCCTGCGCACTCTGGATGACGCCATCGCGCTCGGCCGGGAGCTGATGCACGCGAGGCGTGTGGCGATCGTGGGGGCAGGGTTCATCGGCCTCGAGGTCGCCGCCTCCTGCCGCGCGCGCGGCCTGGACGTCACCGTGATCGAGGCGCTTCCCGTCCCGCTTTCCCCAATCCTGGGACCGACGCTCTGCGAAATGATTGCGGCCATGCACCGCGACCACGGCGTGGACCTTCGCACCGGGGTTACGGTGACCGACGTCGTCGGCGAGTCGCGCGTCGCCGGAGTCGTGCTCTCCGACGGCTCACGGATCGACGCCGACGTAGTGGTCGTCGGCATCGGCGTTACTCCAAACACGGAATGGCTCGAACGCAGTGGCCTCACAATCGACAACGGTATCGTCTGCAACGGCTCCAGCGAAGCCGCCCCAGATGTGTATGCGGCCGGCGACGTGGCCCGTGTCGCAAACCGGTGGCACGGCGACTCACCGCGAATCGAGCACTGGACCAACGCGGTCGAGCAGGCAGTGCACGCCGCGGAGAACGCGCTCGCCGGGCCCGAGGCGTCTACGAGTTTCTCGTCCGTGCCGTACTTCTGGTCGGACCAGTACGACCGGAAAATCCAGTTCATCGGTCGCGCACGGCCGCACGATGAGATCGTGATCGTCGACGGGTCGCTCGCCGACCGAAGGCTGACGGCGCTCTACAGGCGTGGCGATCGCGTGGTGGCGTGTCTCGCCGTGAATCAACCGCGCGCGCTGATCAAGTACAGGAAGCTGCTCGCCGCCGGCACCTCGTGGGAAGGTGCCTTTTCTACCGTCCCTTGACGATCAACTGGCCACGCATCTTCGAGTGGCGCTCGTCGTTGCTCAGATTGGAATAGAACGAGAAGGTCCCTGGACGGTCTGCCCTGAATTCCAGGGTCGTCGAGCCACCCGCAGGGACGCGCTTGGAGAGGCGATATTCGTCGATCGTCAGGCTGTAGGCCACGTCCATACTCTGGACCGTGAGCTTGATCAAATCATCCTGACTGACTTCGATCCGATCGGGTGAAAAGCTGTAGTCTCGCGCGGTGAGCGTGAATTCGCGTCGGTTGGGGGCTTGCTCTTGATTGGATGCGAATACGCGCCGGACCAGCGGGCCGGCTGCGATAAACAGGCCGGCTCCGACGAGCAGCAGCGCGATGGTCCGCCGCGTCGGTGTCATTTCTCTATTTTAGACGACACCGACCCGACAGTGGTTTCTCGAGTCGTGGGTGTGTGACCCCTACGACCCCATTCTTGCGCAGTTCTTCGCTATTCCTTGGTGGCCGGCGCGGGCGTCCCCGCCTTTTGTGCCTCGTCTTGCAGCAGTGCCTTACGGCTGAGCCGGATTTTCCCAGTGGGATCGATGTTGATCACCTTGACGAGAATCTGCTGGCCTTCTTTGAGCTCGTCGCGCACGTCCTTCACACGATGGTTCGCGATCTCCGAGACGTGCAACAGTCCGTCGGTGCCGGCCATGATTTCGACGAACGCGCCGAAATCGGTGATCCGCTGCACCTTCCCCATGTAGGTCTTATTGAGTTCCGGGGTCGCGGTCAGCTCTTGAATGATCCCGATCGCTTTCGCGGCCGACTCGCCATCGGCGGACGCCACGTTCACCTGGCCGTTGTCCTCGACATCGATCTTCACGCCCGTACGCTCGATGATGCTGCGGATCATCTTGCCCCCGGGGCCGATGACGTCGCGGATCTTGTCGACGGGGATCTTGATCGTGACGATGCGCGGCGCGAAGGCTGACATGTTGCCACGACTGGCCGGGAGGGTCTTCGCCATCTCGCCGAGGATGTGCATGCGGCCGGCCCTGGCCTGTTCGAGCGCCTTGGCCATGATCTCCGACGTGATGCCGTTGACCTTGATGTCCATCTGCAGCGCGGTGATGCCGTGGGCCGTACCGGCCACCTTGAAGTCCATGTCGCCGTAATGGTCCTCGGCCCCCGCGATGTCCGAGAGGACGGCGTACTTGCCGGTCTTCTCGTCCATGATGAGACCCATGGCGATGCCCGCCACTGGCGACGCCAACGGTACCCCGGCGTCCATCATCGCCATCGATCCACCGCACACCGATGCCATCGAGGACGATCCATTCGACTCGAGGATGTCGGACACGAGACGAATGGTGTACGCGAATTTCTCTTCGGGTGGAACCATGGGCGCCAATGCGCGCTCCGCGAGGGCGCCATGTCCGATCTCGCGACGACCCGGTCCGCGCTGCGGTCCGGTCTCCCCGACCGAGAACGGCGGGAAGTTGTAGTGCAGCATGAAGCGCTTGTAGTGCTCACCGGTGACGTGCTCGATCTTCTGCTGATCGTCGGCCGTGCCGAGCGTGCAGCTCACGAGCGCCTGCGTCTCACCGCGCGTGAAGACGACCGAGCCGTGTACGCGGGGAAGCACGCCGGTCTCCGTCCAAATGGGTCGGATCTCGTCGAACTTCCGGCCGTCGAGGCGTACGCCGCGCTCGAGCGCCTCGATACGCATGGCCTTTTCCTGCAGCTCGTGGAAGATGTGCTCCGCGTCTTTTCTCTGCTGCGCGGCATCTTCAGGGAGCGATGCGAGCAGATCGTTGAGCACCTGGTCAACCTGCGCGTAGCTCTCGAGCTTCTGCGTGATGCGCATCGCGTCGGTCAGCGGTCCGAGTGCCTTGTGTTCGATCTGCTGGTAGAACTCAGGCGCGATCGTGCTCGCGGCAACGGCCACTTTTTTCTTGCCGACGGCGGCCTTCAGATCCTCGATGCCGTCGACGATCTGCTTGATCGCGGCGTGCGCGGCCTCGAGCGCGCCGACCACCTGTGCCTCGGACACTTCTTTGGCGCCGGCCTCGACCATCACGATCCCGTCTCGGGTGCCTGCGACCACCAGGTCGAGAGTGCTCTGCTTGCGCTCCGAGTACGTCGGGTTGATGACGTACTCGTTATTCACCATGCCGACGCGGACGCCCGCGACGGTTTTCTCAAATGGGATCTCGGAGATCGCCAGCGCAGCGGAAGCGCCGGTGATGGCCAGGACGTCGGCGTCGTTCTCGGTGTCGGCGGACATGAGCAGCGCGATGATCTGCGTCTCGTATCTCCAGCCCGAGGGGAAGAGCGGCCGGGTCGGTCGATCGATCAGCCGACTGGTCAGCACTTCTTTTTCCGCGGCCTTGCCCTCTCGCTTGAAGAAACCGCCCGGGATGCGCCCCGACGCGTACGCATATTCGCGGTAGTCGACAGTCAGCGGGAGGAAATCGACGTCGCGTGGACTCGACGCGCGCGAGGCGGCCACGAGGACCATCGTGTCGCCGGAACGGACGACCACCGAGCCGTGAGCCTGCTTGGCGAGTTTGCCCGTCTCGAGAGAAATCCGGCGCGACCCGATCTGGATCTCGCGCTTCTGCAAGTTAACGTTGTGCATACCTTGAGTTCTTACTTGCGGATACCGAGTCGCCGAATCAAGTCGGCGTAGCGATCGGAATCCTTGCTTTTGAGGTAGTCGAGCAGCCGGCGACGTTGGCCGACGAGCTTCAAGAGGCCGCGTCGAGAATGATGATCCTTCGCGTGAACTTTGAAGTGCTCGGTCAGATAATTGATGCGCTCGCTGAGGAGGGCGACTTGAACTTCAGGCGATCCGGTGTCGCCGTCGTGCGTTTTGTATGTCCCGATAATCCCGGTCTTGCGGTCCCTGGTCAGCGCCACTGGCGGCTCCTTCGCGAATGGCCCAGGAATACCGAAGTACACCAGGCCACCGTATGGTGCGTAAGTCTTCTTCCCGTAAACAGTTCATTTTAAGTCAGAACAACCGCCGGGTGCAAAGAACCTGCACTCTTTCCCGGCGTGCCCAGTGCGAGCAATCGGCCGTCGCCGTCGAGCAGCCGGACCCATGGCGATGTGCCCGAATGGTCGACTCGAGCGGCGTCCCCCGCAACCAGATGCGTCGTTGCCATCACATCCTGGCCGTGCGACACCCGCACTCGTCCTTCGTCGGTGAGCCGCACGACCGGAAACGTACGGAGCAGGCCGTCAATCGGAATCATGCCGGCGGCGACTGCGGTGGGATCGCGGTGAAGCTCGTCGAGTCCGATCGCCCCTGTCGATTCGAATTCGCCGCTTCGGGTGCGTCGAAGCGACTCGAGACACGCACCTGTGCCGACGCGTTCACCGAGTGTCTGCGCGAACGCTCGCACGTAGAATCCAGCCGAGCACGTGATCGCCACGCGAGCCGTTCGTCCTGCGAAGTCGAGCAGGTCGGCCCGATCCACCCGGACCGCTACGGGTCTCAGATCGACTGGCTCGTCGCGTCGAGCCATCGCGTACGCGCGCCGGCCGGCAACCTTCTTCGCCGAGTAGGCGGGAGGGATTTGGAGTTGCTCACCGCGAAGCGATTCGAGCGCCTGCTGAACGGCCTCGCGCGTCGGCACGCACTCGGTTCGGGTGAGCTCCTTGCCCGTGATGTCGTACGAATCGGTCGTCACGCCAAAGCAGATTCCAGCCTCGTAATCCTTGTCCGATGCCGAGAAAAACCGCACCAGACGCGTGGCGCGACCACAGGCAAGCGGGAGCACACCGGTGGCCAAGGGATCCAATGTGCCGGTGTGTCCGATGCGTGAATGCTGAAGGCAGCGTCGCGCCACGGCGACGACGTCGTGCGACGTCATTCCGGACGGCTTGTCGATGATGAGAACTCCGTCCATCCAAGGCCCACAGCCTAGCCCAGCCCTGAGCCCTGTGGCCTGAGGCCTGAGGCCTGCTCGATCGCGTCAGCAATCTTTTTCTCGAACACCCTCCTGAGCGCCGCGAGCTCGCCAGGCGCGCTGCACCCTGATGCGTTCTTGTGACCCCCACCGCCGAACTCTTTTGCGATCGCGTTGACGTCGATATCGCCTTTCGATCGCATGCTGACGCGCCATTCGCCGGGACCGGTTTCTTTGAAGAAGATCACGGCGAGGATCTCTTTCACGGTCAACGGCAGATTGATGAGCCCTTCGGTGTCTTCGTACGTCCCGCCACAGTCACTCGCCAGTTGCTGATCCACGTGGACGGTGGCGACTCGTCCTGAGGGATCGATCTGCATTCGACTCAACACCGCGCCGAAGAGCTTCAACCGGCCGAGATTGTTGCTATCGAAGATGCTCCGCGCCACAGCGGGAGGACTCACGCCCGCTTCCATACACTGCCGGCAGATGTCGAACGTCCGCGGCGTGATGTTCGAGTAGTGGAACGATCCAGTATCCGTCAAGATGGCGATGTACACGTGCGTGGCAATCTCAGTCGTCAATGGAACGCCGAGCTCCTGCACGAGATCGAACACCATCTCTCCGCAGGCTGCCGCCGAGAGGTCCAGCCAATTCAGTGCGCCGAAGTTGTGGTTGCCCGGATGATGGTCGATGTTGATGACGTAGCCGCGTTCGAGGCCTTTGACGCCCGTGCGCTCCACATCACCGCACTCGAGGACAATCACGGCATCGCCGGGGTCGTCGACCTGCGGGACGATGTCGATCTCGGCGACGCCGGGAAACGCCAGCATCGGCGGCGGGGGGGCGTCGCGGCTCACGACTCGGACGTGTTTGCCCAGATGCCGAAGCGCGAAGGCCATCGCCAGCGATGACCCCACCGCATCGCCATCCGGCCGCGTGTGCGAGGCGACCAGGAAGCGCTGCCGCGCGTGAATCGCCTCGGCGATCTGCGCCCGGATCGTCTCAGCGACTGTCGTCATCGTCATTGCGATTGTCTTTTGCAGCATAGGCCGGGTCGTGTACTTCAGCCCCGGCGTGTCTCTTCGCCTCTTCCTCGTGAAGGTCGCGCAGGATTTGTTCGATGCGGTCTTGATGCGCCACAGATTCGTCGAACCGGAATTCCAACTCGGGAACGCGGCGCAGCTGCACACGACTGCCGACGTGCCGCCGGAAGAAGGGTGTGGCCCGCTGGAGGGCCTTCGCCGTGTCGCGCCGCGCGGCCGCATCGCCCATCGTCGTGTAGTACACCCGCGCGAGCTGCAAATCGGGCGTCACTTTCACCCGCGTCAACGTGATGAAGCCGATCCCCGGATCGTGCACGACGCCGCGGCTCAGCAGCTCGCTGAGCTCCTGGCGAATCTGGTCGCCGACGCGATCCGGTCTGTGTCCCTGAGCCATGCTGCGTTTAATGCACAATGCACAATGCACAATGCAAAACGAGGTTCAGGGCCGGATGCTCTTCTTTTGCATTTTGCATCTTGAATCTTGCATTACGTAAGAAACTCTATCTCGGTCCTCGTCACCACTCCGGGCTCGACGCGGTCGATTTCATCTGCCGCCGCGGCGAGCGACCGCTCGACATGATCGACGGTCGTCGAGATCGCCACGATGCCCAGCGTAGCACGCTGCCACAGTTCCTGGTGCTCGACTTCGGCAACCGCCACATTGAACTTCTGCAGGCGATCCTTCACGCGGCGGAGCACCATTCGCTTGTCCTTGAGTGACTGCGAGTAAGGGAGATGCATCTCGACATGGAGGAGAGCTACGTGCATAGTCCACTCCCAACTCCCAACTGCCAATTCCCAACGTGGGCACGGTTTGGGAGTTGGGTCGTTGGAGGTTGGGAGTTGAATATCGTCAGGCCGTGACAGCGACTCGTTCCATCGAGAAGACCTCGATGATGTCGCCGACCTTCACGTCGTTGAAATTGTGAAGGCCGATGCCGCATTCGAACCCGGTCTTCACTTCGCTCACGTCGTCCTTGAAGCGTCGCAGCGAGGCGATCTTCCCCTCGAACACCACGACGTTGTCGCGGAGCAGCCGGGCCTGAGTCTCCCCGGCGCGGGTGATGCGGCCGTCGGTCACCAAGCAGCCGGCAATCGAGCCGACTTTCGGTACCCGGAACACCTCGCGCACTTCGGCCGATCCAATTCGAACCTCTTTGAAGGTCGGGTCGAGGAGGCCCGCCATGCTCTTCTTGATCTCCTCCGTCACGTTGTAGATGACAGAGTGCAGGCGGATGTCGATCTCCTCGCGTTCGGCCATGTCGTGCGCGTTGCGGTCGGGCCGCACGTTGAAGCCGATGATGATCGCGTTGGAGGCGGAGGCGAGCAGCACGTCCGACTCGTTGATCGCGCCGACGCCGGAGCGGATGATGCGAATCTTGACCTTCTCGTCAGACAGCTTGGTCAACGTGTCGGCCAACACTTCGGCCGATCCCTGCACGTCGGCCTTGACGATCAGCGGCAGCTCTTTCATGCCGCCTTCGGCGATCTGCTCCTTCAACGATTCGAGCGTGAGACGTCCACCCTTGGCGCCCAGCGCGCGCTCCTTCGCCTGCGCCTGACGGAACGTCGCAATCTGTCGGGCCTTCGCCGCATCCGCCACCGTCTGGAACGGATCGCCAGGCTGCGGCAGGCTCGTCAGACCGAGAACCTCGACCGGCGTCGCCGGGCCGGCCGACCTCACCGGACGACCGCGATCGTCGATGAGCGCGCGGACGCGGCCGACAACGGGACCCGCGATGAAGTTGTCGCCGACGTTCAATGTTCCGTCCTGCACGAGGACGGTTGCCACGGGACCGCGACCGCGATCGAGCTTCGCCTCGAGCACGGCGCCCGACGCGCTTCGCTTCGGGTTGGCTCGAAGCTCCAGGATATCGGTCGACAGCAGGATCATCTCGAGCAGTTGATCGAGATTCTGTCGCTTCTTCGCCGACACCGGTACCATTACGGTTTGGCCGCCCCAATCCTCCGGGACGAGCGACAGCTCGGCGAGCTCGCGCTTCACGTTGTCGGGGTTGGCGCCTGGCTTGTCGATCTTGTTGATCGCAACGACGATCGGCACGTTCGCCGCGCGGGCATGGTCGATCGCTTCTCGCGTCTGCGGCATGACGCCGTCGTCGGCGGCGACGACGAGCACCACCACGTCGGTAACCTTTGCGCCGCGCGCACGCATCAACGTGAACGCTTCGTGGCCAGGCGTGTCGAGGAAGACGACACTGCGGCCATCGCCGACGTCCACGTGATACGCGCCGATGTGCTGCGTGATGCCGCCCGCTTCGCGCTCGGCGACCTTGGTCTCTCGAATCGCGTCGAGCAGCGAGGTTTTGCCGTGATCGACGTGACCCATGACCGTGACCACCGGCGCACGCGACTTGATGTCTTCCGGCCTCGACTCGTCGCCTTCGGCTGAGACGAGCTCTTGCTCGAAGCTGCGTATCTCGATCTCGGCCCCGAACTCGCGCGCGATGTCCTTCGCGGTGTCGACGTCCATCGTGCTGTTGATGGTCATCATCATCCGCTTCATCAACAGCTTCGCCAGCACGTCTTTCACGCGGACGTCGAGCTTGTCGGCGAGATCCTTTACCGTCATGCCTTCGGCCAGCGTGATCGTGCGCGTGATTGGCGGTGGAGCCGCCGGCGCCGACGGCATCGGCGGTGCGGATGGTCGCTCGCGCCTCGTCTGCACCGGTCGCGGTGCAGACGGACGGGGTTGACCCATCGGCGGCCGAGGCTGCCCGAAGGGCGGCCGTTGGCCGGGCTGCATCGGCGCACCTGGTCTCGCTTGTTGAGGCTGCTGCGCTCGGATGGGTTGCGAAGGCAACGGACGTGGTCCACCGAGCATGCTCGGCGTTGTTGGCCGCGGTGGCGAATACGGTCGTGGCTGTGCCGGTGAGCCGGCGCGCCCCGGCGTTGTCGATGACTTGGCACTCGATGACGACCCGGGTTTGGCGCTCGCAGGCGGCTGCGCCGCTGGCGGCGTCACCATGCGCGCCTGCGTCACTTGAGGGCGCTTTGCCGGCGTCAATGGTCGTGCCGGTTGCGGCGCTCGCGCTGCTGCCG
>Ga0114129_10012842_pt1 | contig 11919 bp, 10 predicted proteins | sample RhiMetdeltSRZDD1_FD_80071 | JGI IMG/M metagenome (GOLD analysis project Ga0114129, IMG submission 80071) | Populus rhizosphere microbial communities from Tennessee, USA - Rhizosphere MetaG P. deltoides SRZDD1 (version 2) (version 2) | ecosystem: Host-associated > Plants > Roots > Rhizosphere >... | reverse complement strand
CTAGTGATTGGCCGTGATTTCCGTTTATACGGAAACAGCGGCGGTGCTTTCTTTTTTCAGACTAAGGGGACAGCAGGCGGGACGTAACTGTTATTGGTCAGTGCAAAACGAATCTTCAAAATTTATTGGCATAAACAGAATTGCTTGACTTTTTCAAAAGCCTTGATCCGAACACGCTCCCCGGACTAGTCTCTTGCCATGTCTTTTGACCAGATAACCCTCTGGATCTCCGCTTCCGTGCTCCATCTGCTGATTTTCTTTCGCGCGGTGCACGAAAAAACGCTGCGCCACTACAAGGCTTTCTACACGTATGTGGCCTTTGTCAGCGCCGTTTCACTGGCCCGAATCTTCATCTGCTGGAAGTACGGCTATTACTCGCGGCAGTATTATTACGGTTATCACATTACGAATTTCCCGATGCCGGTGTTCCAGTTACTGGTTTTACTGGATTTATACGGACAATTTATTGGCTATTCCAAAATCTCTTGGAAAAGAGTGGGTAAATTCGTTACGGTTGCAGTCGTGATCGCGGCTCCCCTCGCCTGGAAGGTTTTCAGGACTCCGAATGTGAGCCCTTTTTTGGGGTATGACGTTTTCACGCTGCTGCTTCAGGTTCCAGCCTGTCTGGTCGTCTGTCGCGCTTATGGAGCGCGACGGGACGTCGACTTCGGGCGCAACCTGAAGGGGATTTTTATGGGAATCGCTTTGATGGTCGCACTGCAGACAATTAACTTCGCCAACCTGGTTCTGGCAGGCAGCTCTTACAGTGTCTTCAGCTTCTTGGCGCAGTTCATATACTTCCTCGCCCTGGCGATTTTCGCCTACACGCTTTGGAATTTCGACCCAGTCCGAGTGCTGGAGCCGGTTGATATGCAGCTTTTTGACAAGGTCAATCAGGATGTCCAGCAGGCGGTGAAGACATTTCTCTCATCAAGATGATCTACGCCTATGTGGTGGCATTGGCATTCCTTCTGATCGCCTACACTTTCTATTTCCAAATTTCCTCCCTGCGGTGGGACGAAAACGAAAGAAGACGGCTGGAGATGGTTGAGCTGCGTCTGGCTCATATCCTGAGACTTCAGGAAGCACCCGACGTGCGGATAATGATGCTGGATCCTAAAACACGCCAGTCGTTATTCCTCGATTTTTCCGATCAGCTCAGGCGGGATATTTTCGACCTGTTGAGACTGCGCGCGCTGAAATGGAAGTCGCTGATATTTGTCGCCCTTTTTTTCGCCGGTTACTATCTAATGCGGTTGAAGTCGAAGTTGTTCTGCAGTCCCAAGGATCTACGCTTCCTCTCGGGATTGGAACTGGCGCTGGTGCGTAGTCTTGACTAGCCCGGGAGCTCGTCCGCGCAGGATCCTAGCCCGAATGATTCACGAGCATTAAACCGCCAAGGCCGCGAAGAACGCCAAGAGAGCGCACAGGACCGGGCTGGAACTTGAAATACGAAAACCATGACTAAACACACTGCTTCTATTTCAAGTTCCAGCCCGGTGCGCTATTCTTAGCGCTCTTAGCGTTCTTGGCGGTTCAACGTTGGTGAATCATTCGGGCTAGAAGAGGTGGGACCAGATGATCAGATACTGCTCGACCAGGCGCGAAAGGTAAGTGGGACAGGCGCCGATCTTCAGGAAGAAGTAATAGGTACTGTCTCCGTTTTGCCTCTGAAACCAACATCCCCCTTCATACTTCCGACCGCTTTCGATGTAGAGCACCAGTCGATCCAGCAGAAAGTCGCTTAAATGCTGGTGCAGTTGTACCTCGCATTTTCCTTTTCGCAGTGACAGCAGGGCCGCTCCTTCGGCGCCGCTCAGCGAAATGATTTCGTTGATGCGGAATTCCTGTATTCGGCGGATGTAGCCGGGATAGCGCACCGCTTCGGCGCCGATATTTTCCACCGGCCATACGTCGCCGATATGCGCATCCAGCACACCCAGAATGCGAAAGAGATTATCCAGGTTAATGTTGTAGTAGCCATTTTCCATACAGGCGTATGAACCAAGGGGAATTCCTGCTCGAGTCGCGAGTTCCTGCATCTTGATTTTCTTGCTGACCCTCAATTCACGCACTTTCTTGCTGACGAAACTGTTGATGGTCCTCTTTTCGTCTGTCGGCTTTGCCATAATCTGCTCCTCGCGCCTGGTCACTCCTTTGCCGGGAACTCCCCCAGCCTGCTAAATCATAAGTGAACGCGATTTTGCGTCAAGGAATTTATTAGGACAGCCCGCCGGGGGAGAGCGGGGGAGTGGGGGAGTGGGAGAGTGGGGGAGTGGGAGAGAGGGGGAGTGGGGGAGAGGGAGAGTGGGAGAGTGGGGGAGTGGGGTCCGAACTCAACAAGCATTCTGATTATTGGCTCTTTGTACTATCTCCTCTCCCACTCCCTCGCTCCCACACTCTCCCACTCGCTCTTCCGCTGCTGCGCTTCAGACCAGGTCAGCCTTCGGAGTGCGGATCAGCGCTGAGATGGTCCTTATCAACTCCGCCGGATCCACAGGCTTTGCCAGATGAACGCGAAAACCTGCGGCCATCGCTTTTTTCCTGTCTTCCTCGCCGGAGTACCCGGTCAAAGCCACCGCCGGGACCTCGACACAGCCGGGATGACTCCTGATTTTTTCCAGCAGAGCGTATCCATCGTCGTAAGGCATGGCAATGTCGAGAATCACGACATCAGGTATTGACCGGCGGATGGAATCGCACACTTCGACGGAATCGGCCGCAGCGGTGACCGTCGCGCCCGCCTGCTGCAGCAGGGTTGCCAGAACGGCGCGGGTTTCCGCTTCGTCGTCGGCCAGCAGGACGGAGACGCCGCTGAGATCTTTGCGCGCCGGGGAACTCTTCGGCGCAGCGGATGGATCGGCGCCGGCGAGCAGCGGCAAACGAATGACAAAGACTGCCGTTTCTGCCGCGAGGCTTTCAGCAGTGACCGCGCCTCCGTGAAGTTCAGCGAGGCGACCGACCACTTCCAGACCCACCCCCAGGCTTCCGAACGCGCGGTTAATCGACGAATCTGCCTGCCGGAAATAATGGAAAAGATGCGGGAGGAATTCCGGTTTGATTGCAATTCCGGCGTCGGTAATGCGGATCCGCACTTCGTCCCCGCTCTGCGTCAGGGCTATCTGAATTTTTCCCCCGGCAGACGTGAACCGGACCGCATTGGAAAGCAGATTATCGATCATCTGGCAGAGGCGCTCCCGATCACCCCAGACAGGCTCTACGAATCCATCCACCTGAATTTCCAATCCGATCGATTTTGACTCGGCCGCGCAGCGTATCGATTCCACGGTCTGGCTGATGATCGGTGGCAACTGAACGGCCTCCCGCTGCAAATGGACCTTCCCTGACGTCAGCTCCGAAACTTCGATCAGATCCCGGATCAACCTCGCCTGCAGTTTGGTGTTGCTTTCAATCATTTCGAGAGCACGGGCCGTGGTCCCGGGGTCCGACTGGCCCGTGCGCAGGATATGCACCCATCCAAGGATCGAATTCAGAGGCGTGCGAAGCTCGTGCGACAGAGTGGCGAGGAATTTGTCTTTAAGACGGCTAGCGTTCTCCGCTTCGATGCGAGCGGCGTGCTCCTGCGCAGCTACCTCGGATTGGCTTCTTTCGGCCCGCTTGCGATGACCAATGTCGCGTCCGATGGCGGAAGTCCCGACGCAGCGCCCGGAACCGTCCGTAATCGGCGCAAGCGCCAGCTCCACATCCACCTCGCTGCCATCGGCCCGCAGGCAGCGGACTGCGGACGGCGCCGGAGGCTCTCCAGAGTGCACAGCTTGAATCCAATCATTCAAAGCGCTCCGCTGATCTTCGGCAAGAAGCGAGTCCAGACTCTGTCCCAGTGCTTCATTTTCGCCGAAGCCGAAGATCCTCTCTGCCCCGGCGTTCCAGGTTGTGATCACGCCGCTATCGTCGATGGAAAAAACAGCGTCGCGAGCGTGCGCGATAATGTCACACACGTAGCGGTCCGGCGTCACTGGTTTGCGGTATGCTCTCGATCCGTTCAACAGCGTGGAAGAGAGCTCCGGATCGATCGCGGAACGCAGATGCGCCTTCTGCCTCGCGGCGCGGATGTTTTCGCGGAGCAGCCGGTCGAGCTGCCGCAGGTCCCTGGCGGACAGCAGAGCGTAGTTCCCGATTGCGGGGGCGCTTCGGATTTCCTGACGCAGCACATCGATGCCATCTTCATCCGCAATAAAAATCAGATAAGCCGCCGGCGCGATGGAATGCAGTTGGCGGGCGCTCTCAAGCGGCCGGCCGGCATGCGGTCCCACGACTATGACCGACGGCTCCAGTGAAACCGAGATCAAGTCCTTTAAGCAGGCGATGCCTTCCTCTCCTTCCGGAGACAGATAAACGTGAAAGTCAGAGGATTGTCCCTGCCGGGAGATATGCTCAAGCAAGTCCGCCCCCTGCTGAGCATTGTCAATCAGAAGAACAACCTGCTCCTTCATAGACGTACTTGCGCCTTGGAATAAGGATAGCCTGAATAACAACCAATGCGCGATTGCGGAAGACCGCGTTGCCCAAATCGATGCCGGCCGTAGACGGACACGCGCATTCACCGCCGAGCCGCAAAGAACGCTGACTTTCCGCAGAGTTTCATCACAACCTCAGCGAAACTTGGCGTTCTCGGCGGCTCTGTGGTGAGCATAATGTAGCCGCCTCCATTCGTTCCGATTTCGGCAACACGCCCGAGGAAGAGCGCGATTCAGGGCTTTGGTTTTCGCTCCGCTTTGAATCGGGTGGCCGCTTGATCGAAGGACGTTTTCAGCTCGGTCCATGCCTTTTCCAGACCGGGGCGCATCTCTTCCCATGCCGCGGAACTGGCGCTGCGCAGTTCCTCGAGTTGCTCGCGGGCGTTTTGAAGGTGTTGCGGCAGGTCCTTCATTTGTTTCTGGTATTCACCCCGCATTTTCGATTCCGTTTTCTCCAAAAGATCCTGAATTTTTGTTGCCAGGTCGTTTAACTGCTTTTCCATCCTCTTCTGATAGTCTGCTCTTCGATTTGTAGTCACCGCACCCCTCCCATCATTTTTTTTATGGACGGCGAAAGAACGACCAGGACGATGCCGGCGCCAATGGTCGTCAGCGCCACATAGCCAAATAGTCGCACCAGCGCGCCTTCGGCATTAGCGTCGAAGAATCCTGCCAGCCGCCCGGCCGCGTAATTCCCCAGCGACAGCGAAAGAAACCATATCCCCATCATGAAGCCGACCAGCCGGCCGGGCGCCAGCTTGGTCACCGTGCTCAAACCCACCGGGCTGAGGCAAAGCTCGCCGATGGTATGGAGCAGGTAAACAACAATCAGCCATGTCGGCCCCACCGAACCGCGATCCGTCAGTGATGCCGCGTAAGCCACCACGACAAATCCAAGGCCCGCAAAAATCAGACCGAGAGAAAATTTTATCGGACTGGAAGGCTGGCGATCGCCGAGGCGCAGCCAGAGCATTGAAAGCAGCGGCGCAAGAATAATAATGAAGATGGAATTAACCGACTGGTACCAGCTTGAGGGAAAATCGTAACCCAAGATTCGATTTCGAGTGAGCTGATCGGCGAAAAGATTCAGGCTTGAGCCGGCCTGTTCAAAGGCCATCCAGAATATCGAGGAAAAGAAAAACAGAATCACTATTACGGCGATCCTCTTGTACTCCTGCACGGTCAACCGCTGCCTGGATACGGGCGCCGCGAAGGCGCTGCTTTTCTGAGACGGAGCGGGTCTTTGGCCGACATGCTCCAGTCTTTTGCGATGCATCAGGTACTGCACCAGCCCGAGGACCATCCCCACGCCGGCCGCCGCGAAGCCCCAGTGCCAGCTTCCTTCCGCGTGCCACCCCATCTTTGCAAGCAGCGATCTGAATGCCTCACTCTGCGCCAGGGTTCCACAAACCAGAGGCGCGATGAACGCTCCCAGATTAATTCCCATGTAAAAAACGGAAAAGCCGGCGTCACGCCGGGGATCGGTGGGTGAATAGAGACTGCCGACCATGGTGGTCACATTGGGTTTGAGCAATCCAGTGCCTGCGGCAATCAGAACCAGGCCGGCATAAAAGCTCTGCAGCGACGGATAGGCCATGGAGAAGTGGCCGGAGGCGATGATAATTCCTCCCACCAGCACGGCCAGGCGCGCTCCGAGGAATTTGTCCGCCAGCCATCCTCCTGCCAGACAGGTCAGGTAAACGGCTCCCGTATAAGTCCCGTAAATCGTGCCCGCCTTGACGTTGTCAAAGTGCAGACCGCCCTGGGCCACGGGCGCCACCATATAAAGGACCAGAATGGCGCGCATCCCGTAATAGCTGAAGCGCTCCCACATTTCTGTGAAAAACAGCGTGGTCAAGCCCGCCGGGTGGCCTACGATGCCACCGGTGTCCACCGCCTCGGAGACTTTAATTTCGGGGCTGTAAGTTGCCGTTTCCATGTGTCTTTCCTTATTTTAGGAGCAAACCCTTCGTCATCATACTTTTGCTGAACTTCTTTTTGCAAAACAACGTATTGTTGTTTGACATCGGGGCGAACCGGTCTTCCAATGTCTTCCAGTGTAATAATGTGGCGCGAACCGCGTTTCTATTCATGAGACGCCACGTGAAAAGGCGAAAAAACAGCGGTTCTTGACAGGAGAGCAGATCTTGCAGACTGCGACAGAGAAAGTAGCAGGCTTTTCGGCGCTTCCATACACGGAAAACCGGCTTTTGGAAGCAAACGGCCGGGAAGCTCCAGCAACAGGCAGCGGCACTTCTTCCTTTCTGGCCGATCTCTACGTCAAGCACCACGATTTGATTTTCAAGACCGCCTTTCGGATCACGGGCAGCGCGATGGATGCAGAGGATATTCTGCACACGGTGTTTTTGCGCCTGCTGCGAAAAGCGCCCGGCGAGATGGGAATGGTCTCAGGTTCAGGAGCGATGCAACAGCCCGGTTTGACGCGTGCCTACCTGCACCGCGCGGCAGTCAACGCCGCGCTTGACGTGCTTCGAAGGCGGCACCGCACCGTGGAGCTTGAGCCGCTGGAGCCGGTCCTGCAGGATGACGGACCGGGACTTGAAGACCGGCAACATTCCGCTGAGTTGGGCGATTGGCTTCGGTCCGCGCTTGCGCGGCTGAATCCCAAAGCGGCCGAGATTTTTACGCTTCGATTCGTGGAAGGCTACAGCAACATCGAAATATCACGCATGCTCGGCACTTCACAGTCCGTTGTGGCGGTGATCCTCTTCCGCATTCGCGGGCGTCTCAAGAGAGAAATTGAGTCGTTCTTGGGAGGAACGCCATGAAGGATAAACGCCGAAAAATTACGCTGGAAAGCGCTGTGGATGCAATCCGAAACCAGCAGCCCGACGCGGCCGCAATTGAACTAGCGGCGGAAAGAGTATGGACCAGGCTTGGCAGCACGGTGGAGCCTGCCGTGTCGCTGAACCAGGGTTCTTCCGCTGCGCCGGCCGCCGCGCTGCCGGGCGCGCCGGAAGTCGAATTGCTGCGCGGCTGCGCCGATTTTCAGAACCTGATGCCGGCATACCTGTCGGCCCGGCTCTCTTCGTCCAAAAACTTGCTGTTTGAAGATCACATAGCGGAATGCGTTCACTGCCGAAAACAGCTTGCCATGGCGCGCTCGACGGCGGCATCCAGCGGCATGGACGATGCTGCTGATACCCGGCAAGAGAGAGTTTTGGGTTGGCGGCCAAAGAGCGGTGTTCTTTCTCCCGGGCGAATTTCAAGGTGGGCGATCGCGGCAGCCATTCTGCTGGCCGTGGGCCTCACTCAATTCGGAACGGTGCGAAATTTTATCTGGCCGCGGCAAGTGCATGCGATGGTGCGGTCTGTTGACGGCACGCTGTTCCACATAGACGGACAATCGGCGCGGTCCATTCGCACCGGAGAAAAGGTCGAGGGGCGTGAGGCCATCCGCACCGCCAAGGATTCCGGAGCGGTGATTGGGATGGAGGACGGCTCCGAAATTGAGATGCGCGAGCGATCCGAACTCTCCCTTGAACCGGCCGCTGACGGCACCACGATTCGGCTTCATCGCGGCAGCGTGATAGTGCATGCGGCAAAACAGCGCGATGGTCATTTGTACCTGTCCAGCGGAGATTGCCAGGTGTCCGTGACCGGCACTCTGTTTTCAGTCAACCATGGAACTAAGGGATCGCGCGTCTCTGTGATCGAGGGAGAAGTTCAGGTGGTCCAGGGCGGAAAGCGGACAGTGCTCCACCCGGGCGATCAGATATCCACACATCCAAGCCTGGAGTCAATTCCTGTGGAGCAGGAAATCGCCTGGAGCAAACAGGTGGATGCCCATCTGGCTTTGCTGCATGCGATCTCAGCGGCCGGCAGAGAATGGAATCGGGCTTCGGGTTCGGCGCTGCGGTATCGATCGAAACTGCTGGACCTTTCGCCGGAAAACACCGTCGTGTACGCCGCGTTCCCCAATTTCAGCGAAGCGCTCGGCAAGGCTTATGAAGTCTTCCGGCAGCGCATCAACGAAAGTGAGGCGCTGCGCCAGTGGTGGCAGGAAGATTCCAGAAACTCCAGCGGCAGGCCAAACGTGGAGGAAATGATCGCGCGCGTTCGAACATTTGGCGCATTCCTGGGGGATGAAATAGTGGTGGCGATACCCCGGAATTCGGAAGGAGGATGCGAAGGTCCGGTGCTCTCGGCGGAATTGCGTCGTCCCGCAGAGTTTGCGGCCGCGCTGCAGGCCGAAGCAAGCCATCTGACTGCATCGGCACCAGGCGCCTCGCCGTTAAGAATTGTAACAGACCGCAGCGAATTGGAATCTCTCTCAAAGAGTCCCGGCAAGGTGGGGCGGGGCGAACGTCATAATCGCGGGGAGTTGCTGATTTTCGTCGGCCAGGATTTTGTGATTACTTCCCTGTCGGCAGAACAGCTTCAGGAGGCGGTGGCGCGACATGATAATCCGCAGACCTCCGTTTTTCGAAAGTCCGATTTCTACTCCCGGCTGGCTTCGGCCTATTCAGACGGAGTCAGTTGGTTGTTTGCGGCTGATCTTCAGGCGCTGCTGAAAAATCGCCACGCGTCAGTGTCGCGTGCGGACTTCCTTGGGCAACACAACAATGAGACGAGCGTCGACTTCTTTAAAGAGCTTGGCTTCGCGGATATGCAGCAGCTCATCATCGAGCAGAAGACAGTGTCCGGCCGCTCAGAGAACCGCGCCGTATTGAGTTTTAACCAGTCTCGTCAGGGAATCGCGGCGTGGCTGGCCGAACCCGCGCCGATGGGAGCGTTGGATTTTGTATCTCCGGATGCTCCTCTGGTCGCAGCCTTCGTGCTGAAACAGCCGGCCTCGATTGTCGACGAGATTCTCGGCCTGCTGCAGAAATCAGATTCAAAAGCCTGGCAGGATATTCTTGATTTCCAGTCCCGGCACGGAGTGGACATTCGCTCCGATTTTGGCGCTCCGCTGGGAGGTGAATTCCTGTTCGCGCTCGACGGTGCGATTCTTCCGACTCCTTCGTGGAAGCTGGTAGTGGAAGTGTACGATCCGGTGAAGCTTCAGAAGACGCTTGAGTGGGCGATCGCCGAAGCCAACCGCGCCGCGGCGACGTCGGGTCATCCGGCAGATTTGAGGCTCACGCGGGAAGACATGGGATCGCGCACATTCTATAAGTTGTCCGGCGGCAACTCGCCGATGGAAGCGCACTATATGTATTGGGATGGATATCTGGTGGCGGCGCCCAGCCGCGCGCTGCTGCTGCAGACAATTCAGTATCGCGCGTCTGCCTACAGCCTTGCCCGATCGCCGCAATTTCGGTCGCTCCTCCCCGTCGACGGGCAGATCAATTGCTCGGCGCTGCTGTATCAGAATCTGGGTCCTACGGCGGGCTCAGCGGCGTCTTTCATGTCGCAAACCGGAGTGGGCTTGAATGCAGGCCAGGCAAAATCACTGAGCGACCTGGCCGCGCAAATGAAACCGGCGTTGATCTGCGCCTACGGAGAAAAGGACAGAGTCGTCGTGGCGGGAAGCGGAGACCTCGGTTTGAGTTTGAGCAGCTTCGCCGGCATGGAGAGCTTGCGCAAATTGCTGCCTGGGGAGCGTTGACGATTTGCGATTGGCGATTTGAAACGGGACTGAATTTATGCAGGCGACACCGTTTCTGGAACTTGACGATCTGGCCGTCCGCTTCGGCCGGCGGCAGATCCTCAACAATCTGAAGGGTTCCTTTTCAGGACGCGCCATCGGCATCCTGGGACCAAACGGAGCGGGCAAGACGACGCTGTTGCACACTCTCCTCGGTTTCCATCGACCTTCGTCCGGCACGGCCCGCCTCTTCGGTCTGGATATCCAACGCGAGATCCAGCAGATTCGCCACCACATCGGCTACATGCCGGAAAATGACTCATTTATTTCCAATATTTCCGCCATCCGGTTCGTCCGCATGATGGCCGAACTGTCCGGACTTCCTGCGGCGGCGGCGATGGAGCGCGCGCATGAGACGCTGTTTTTCGTCGGACTGGGAGAAGCGCGATACCGCAAGCTGGGCACTTATTCGCTGGGAATGAAGCAGATGGCCAAGCTTGCTCAGGCCATTGTCCATGGACCGCGCCTGCTGATCCTGGACGAGCCGACCAACGGCCTCGATCCCCCCGGACGCAAGCGCATGATCGAGCTGATTCGGGAAGTGAAGGAGGCCGGCGATACGCGGCTTTTGCTTTCCTCCCATCTGCTGCGCGACGTGGAAGAATGCTGCGATGAAGTGATGATCCTGAAGGAAGGCAACATCATCGTGTACTGCAATCTGGAAGAGGAGCGCAAGGCGAACCTGAAATTTCTGGAGCTGGAAACGCGTGGAGACAACTCGGCCTTTGTGGAGCTGGCCAGGACGCGCGGCTGTGAATGCGCGGTGAAAGGATCGGAGAAAATCAAGATGATTCTGCCCCAGGGGGTAGAGATTCGAGACCTGTATCAAATGGCGGCTGAGCGCAGCATCCAGATCCGACGGCTGGATTACAAGCGCGATTCGCTCCAGGACATTTTCCTGAAGGCAATGGAGGGCCCTCGTGGCGGTTTATAGACAGAACTATCAAACCTATACAGGAACTCTTACGCCGGTCGGTTCGCGCTTTCTGATATTGCCGCGATACTCCTTCCGCTATCTATTTCGATCGCGGCTTTTCACCGTCTTCTTTGTCCTTTGCTACGTCGCGCCGCTGATAGCCGCGACGATCATCTACCTTCATCACAATTTTACCGCCCTGGCGGCTTTGCGGGTCCCGGTGCAGAACCTGGTGCCGATTGTTCCGGAGTTCTTTCTGGTCCTTCTCTCCTTTCAGGGAGCGCTGGCATTTCTGTTGACCGTGCTGGTTGGTCCCGGGCTGATCTCTCCGGACCTTTCCAACAATGCCCTCCCGCTTTACTTGAGCCGTCCCTTTACGCGCACGCAATACATCGTCGGAAAGATGGTGGTGCTCGCCTCGCTTCTCTCTTTAGTCACCTGGATCCCCGCCCTGCTCCTGGTGGTGTTGCAGTCCAGTCTTGAAGACGGGTGGTTGGCGTCGAATCTGCGCGTCCCGGTGGCCATTTTTGCCGGCTCCTGGATCTGGATCTTTACCGTTTCGTTTCTCGCGCTCGCCCTTTCCGCCTGGGTGAAATGGAAGCCGGTCGCGGGTGCGCTTCTGTTCGGCGTATTCTTTGCCGGCGCTGGATTTGGCGCGTCGATCAACGAAATTCTCATTACTCGCTGGGGTGCGCTGCTGGACCTGAGCGCAGCCATGAAGACGGTCTGGGGCTGGTTGTTTCTGGGTGAGAACGCCTGGAGAATTGAGCCGACAATCCCGTTGTATGGCGCCCTGCTCTCCCTGGCGACTGTCTGGCTCGGCTGCCTTTGGCTGCTCAATCGGAAGATTCGAGCTTATGAAGTCGTTCGCGGCTGAAGATTTTCGATTGGCGATTGGCGATTGACGATTGACG
>Ga0114129_10012841_pt1 | contig 11920 bp, 10 predicted proteins | sample RhiMetdeltSRZDD1_FD_80071 | JGI IMG/M metagenome (GOLD analysis project Ga0114129, IMG submission 80071) | Populus rhizosphere microbial communities from Tennessee, USA - Rhizosphere MetaG P. deltoides SRZDD1 (version 2) (version 2) | ecosystem: Host-associated > Plants > Roots > Rhizosphere >... | reverse complement strand
CGGCGTCAGTGAGGGAGGAGAGATACTGCACACTGCCGGCGAATATGAGGCCGGCAGTCTCTCCCCGGCCGCTCTCTCCGGCCGACCGGGGGTAAGTCAGCCGCCGGGGGTACGCGTGGCGGCGCGCCGGGCAACGCCCGGCGCTTGCCGAACTACGCGATCGACGACACCCGCTGCGCGATGCTGTCGGCCTGGCCCTGCACCTCGCGGCGCGCGACCTTGACCTGACGCTCGAACTGGCGGCGCGTCGACTTCACCTGGCGCTCGGCCTCGCGACGGTTCTGCTTCACCGTGCGCACGGCCGAGTTGCGACGCTGGCGCAGCTCGCGCTCCACGCGGGTGCGGGTGCGCTTGAACTCACGCAGCGCGCGGTTGCGAGCGGTGGAGCCGCGGCGCTCGAACTTCTTGAGGTTCACCTGCACGCGCTTGCCGACCTTCTCGAGCTCCTTCTCGGCGCTCTCGCGACCAGCGACGTAGGGCTTGACAGCCTCGACCACGGCGTCACGCGCGGTAAGCGCGGCACCAACCGGCACGAGAGCGGCACGCTCGGCCTGCAGCTGGACGACCTGAAGGGTGTTCAGCTCGGCCTGGGCGCGGGTCTGAGCGGCCTTCTTCGCCGACTGGCTGCGCTTCGCAGCGTTACGACGGCGCGTGGCAGCAGCCTTCTGAGCGGCGGCCTTGCGCTGAGTCTGCGTCTGGGTAGCCATTGGGTTGACTCTCCTTCCCGTCCTCGATCTGGACGGCTTCCTCGGGGGAACGTGGACCTTATTAGATTTAACTTCCATAGGAGTATACCTACGAACACATGTACGTAAACCTCTCGCGCAGGTTCGTTACACGTGGCAGACGGCACGAGCCTCAAACAGCAGCCCCGAGGGGTCACGCCCCGGGTGTGATCCGATCCACGACACGTATGCGGTTCCAGATCGGATCACGTGCGGCGCTGACGCCGCGCGGGTGGCCTAGGCGGCGCTCGCGGCAGGCTCGGTGCGCTTGAGCCAGCCCTTTGGGTGCTGCAGCTCGTCGATCGTGGGGAGCGCCTCCGGGGACGCCCACACGCGATTGAGCGCCTCCATGCCCCCCGCGGCCACCACGGCGTCCGCGAACTTCTTCCCCAGCTCGTACTGGCGCATCTTCACGTCGAAGCCGAGCAGTCGCTCGATGATCCGCTGCGGCGCCGAGCGGCTGCGCCGGCGGCGGTCCATCGCCTCGCGCAGCTTCTCGTGTCCGGGGATCACGTCGGCCGCGATCGCATCCATCACGTGCTCGGAATACCCCTCGATGACGGACATCGCCGCCTGAATTTCATCCATCAGTGCTCGCTGTTCAGGCGATTGCACGAGCGCGGCGAGGCCCCCCTCCCGGAACGCCTCCACCAGGCGAGCCGGATCCGGCAGCGACGGCAACCCGCCGGCCGAGCCGCTCTCGATGCGCACCTCGAGCGTCGCCACGTACCGGCGCAGCAGCCCGCTCATGTGCTCGCGCAGCCAGGGCACGCCCTGGAACTGGAAGACGTGCGTGAGCTCGTGCGCGCAGATCCAGCGCCCGAAGGAGTCGGCGTCCACGTCGAGGTCGCGCACCGCGCCGTCCAGGTTCGGGCCCACGAACAGCAGGCGCGGGTCCGTCTCGGCACCGAGCAGCGACACGTCGTACTGCCCCAGCACCCGCGTGGAGAGGTAGCCCATCACCAGGCCGGCCTCGGCGGCGAGCGTGGCCGCGGCCGCCGCACGCAGAGCGCCCGCCAGAGGTCCGGCGAACGCGAGCCGCTCGTCGAGCCGGGCCGCGACCGGGTCGAGGATGTGCGAAAGGGTGTCGAGGTTCACCGCCGCCCACTCGGCGCGGCTCACCACCTCCGCCGGCGGCGTCGGCGAAGCGAGAGCGAGCTGCGTGTAGCCCGCCACCGCCGGCTCCATCTCGGCCGACAGAACAGCGGCATCGAAAGGCGCTCCTCCCTCAGTGCCCTGTCCTGCCGCCAACCCCGCGATCCGTCGCGCTAGACCCCAGTCGATCATTCGGTCCCGAACGGTAGCCGCTCAGAGCTCCGGCAACCGCTGCCGAAGCTCGGCCACGGGCGCGAACAGGTCGCCGCGCTCCTCCACCCGCTCGAGCACATCGGCCGCCTCGAACACGAGCGCGTCGGGATCGCCAGCGGCCACCTCGTCCCAGTCGAGCGGCGTGGAGACCGTCGGCCGCTCGCGGGCGCGCAGCGAGTAGACCGACACGGTGGTCTTGTGCTCGTCGTTCTGGCTCCAGTCGATCAGCACCTTGCCCTTGCGGAGCTCCTTCTTCTGGCTGGACACGATCAGCTTCGGATGCTCGGCCTCGAGGTGCCGCGCGAGCGCCTGCGAGAGCGACTTGGTGCCGTGGTCGTAGTCCACGTCGTCCACGTTCAGTGGCACGTAGACCTGGATGCCCTTGGAGCCCGACGTCTTGGCGAAGCACTCGAGCCCGATGCGGCCGAGCGCGTCCCGCAGGATCAGCGCCACCTCGCAGCACTCCGCGATGCCCGCCGGCGCGCCGGGGTCGAGGTCGAAGGCCATCAGCGTCGGTTGCACCACCTCGGGGACCTTCGACAGCGACGGGTGCAGCTCGAGGTCGGCCAGGTTCGCCAGCCAGACGATCGTCGGCAGGTCGTCGCACACGCAGAAGTTGATCGTCTTGCTGCGCAGCTCCACCGGCTCGCTGCGCACCCAGTCGGGGCGGTGCGACGGGCACTGCTTCTCGTAGAAGTGCTGGCCCTCCACGCCGTTCGGGTAGCGCTTCAGGGTCAGCGGGCGGTCGCGCAGATGCGGAAGCAGCACGGGCGCGATGCGCGTGTAGTAGTCGATCACCTGGCCCTTCGTGAAGCCCGTCTCCGGGTACATCACCTTGTCCAGGTTGGAAAGCGAGAGCCGCCGGCCCTCTACCTCGACCTCGACGCGCGAGGCCGCCACCTACTTCTTCGCCGCTGCCTTCTTCTTGGGCTTCGACTTCGAGGCGCCGTTGCCCGAGGTCGCCTTCTTCTTCGGCGGGCTCTTGGAGGCGGCGATCGAGGCCTCGAGAGCGGCCATCAGGTCGGGCACCTCCTTCTTCTCCGCGACGGGCTCCTCGATCGTGATGGTCTCGCCGGCGGCCTTGCGCTCGATCAGGTCGAGCACACGCTCGCGGTACTGGTCCGTGTACTCGTCCGGCTTGAAGTCGCCCGAGAGCGACTCGATCAGCTGCTTCGCCATGTCGAGCTCGCGCTTCGTGGTCTTCACGTCGCCGTCGACCGCGGCCAGCTCCTCGATCGATTCCGGCTGGGTCACCTCGTCCGGGAACAGCATGGTCTCCATCGTGATCGCGCCCCCGTAGGAGCGCAGCGCCACGAGGTTCTCCTTCGAGCGAATCACCACGCGCGCGATGGCCACCTTGTCGGCCTCCTCCATCGCGTCGAGCAGCAGCTTGTACGCCTTCGCGGCGCCCTTGTCAGGCGCGAGGTAGTACGGGTGGTCGTAGTAGATCGGGTCGATCTGCTCCAGGTCCACGAACTGCTCGATGTCGATGGTGCGCGTCTTCTGCGGCTCGAGCGCCTCGAGCTCCTCGGGCGTGATCGTCACGTAGCGGTCCGGGCTGATCTCGTAGCCCTTGACGATCTGCTCGTAGGGGACCTCCTCGCCGGAGCCAGGGTTGACGCGCTGCTGGCGGATGCGCTGGCCCGACTCGGCATCGATCTGATGGAACCTGACGGTCTTCCGCGAGACCGCGCTGTAGAGCTTCACGGGGATGTTGACCAGCCCGAAGCTGATCGCACCGCTCCAGATTGCGCGTGGCATGCCTCAAATCTACCCGTCAGCCGCTGCTTAACCTTCTTCGCGCACGCATTCCTGCGGTGATATGTCGGGGCGCAGGCCCTTGAAAGACGGCGCGCGGAGCGTCCCGCTCTTGGTCCACTCGCGGAACTCGACCTGCGCCACGAGGCTCGGCTCCACGAAGATCGCGCCCTTCGGCGGCTGGCGGCCGTCGAACGGACTGGTGTCGCGCCGCAGCGGCTCCAGCTCGCGGCGCAGCAGCGCGAGCGTCTGCTCGGTGAACCCGGTGCCGACCTTGCCCGCGTAGACGAGCCGCTCGTCCTCATACACGCCCACCGCAAGCGCGCCGATGCTGGTGCTGCGACCGCCCTCGCCCGGCGTCCAGCCGCCGATCACCACATCCTGCGTGAGGACGTTCTTCACCTTGATCCAATGCGAGGCGCGCGCGCCCGGCTGGTACGCGCAGTCGAGCTTCTTCGCCACCACTCCCTCGATGCCGTGCTGCCTCGTGGCCTCGAGCAGGGCGCTGCCCTCGCCGCGGTGGTAGGCGGGCGTGCGCCACGCCGGCCCCTCGAGCTCCAGTTGCTCCAGCACGCTGCGCCGCTCCTCGTACGACAGCGCGATCGTGGTGTGGCCGTCGAGGTAGAGCAGGTCGAAGATCACGTAGGTGGCCGGTATGTCGCGCATGCGGCGCCTGACGGCTGACTCTGAGCCGAGGTGCATGCGCGCCTGAAGGCGCTCGAAGCTGGGCCGGCCCTCGTCGTCGAAGGCCACGATCTCGCCGTCGAGCACGACGCGCCGCGCCCCCAGCGCGCGGCCGAGGTCGCGGACCTCCGGGTAGCGCGGCGTGAAGTCCGTGAAGTTGCGCCCCTGGAGCTCGATGTGCCCGTGGTCCACGAACGCCACGGTCCGGATGCCGTCCCACTTCACCTCGAAGCCGAACTGCCCCTCGCGCGGCGGCAGCTTCCCGCTGCGCGCCAGCATCGGCTTGATCCGCTCGGGCATGGGCTCGTACGCCGGGTCCTCCGGCGGATCCATGCGGTGCATCATCCAGTCGTTCTCGCGCGTCCGGAAGAGGGCGTAGCGACCTCTCACGCGCTCGCCGCGGAAGGTGGCGATCACCTCGTCGTGGCGGAACTTCTCCGCCTCGTAGGTCCCGCGGTCCCAGACATCCATCGTGCCGGCGCCGTACTCGCCCTTCGGGATCTCGCCCTCGAACTCCAGGTACTCGAGCGGGTGATCCTCGGTGCGGACCGCCAGGCGGTTCTCGTCCGGGTGCTCGGGAACGCCGCGCGGCAGCGCCCAAGACGCCAGCGTCCCGTCGTGCTCGAGGCGCAGGTCCCAGTGCAGCCGGCGTGCATGGTGCTCCTGGACGACGAAGCGCCCCTCGCTCTGCTTCTCGCGCTGGCGCCCCTTCGGCTCAGGGGTCTTCTCGAAGTCGCGCTTCTTCTTGTACGTGCCGAGCCTGTCGGCCATCCCCTCTAGCTTGGCGCAAGCGGGGTCTCGTCGAGCGAGTCGCGCAGTTCCTCGATCGAGGAGTAGACGACGAGCGCGCCGGCCTCGCGCAGCTCCGCCTTCGAGAACCCGCCCGTGAGGACGGCGATCGTGTCGAGCCCCGCCCGCTTGGCGGCCTCGCAGTCCCAGGTGGAGTCGCCGACCATTACTGCGTCGCCGCCGCCGGCCTTCTCCACCGCGGCCACCACGAGGTCCGGCTTCGGCTTCGTCGCCTCCACGTCCGCCGAGGTGGTCCAGTCGTCGACCAGGTCGCGGGCGTCGAGCAGGTCGAGGTAGTGGTCGACCTCGTGCCCCTTCGCTGAGCTCGCGAGCACCACGGCGTGGTCGCGCTCCTTCAGATCCTCGATCAGCTCGCGGGCACCTTCGAGCGGCTCGACCTCGCTCATCAACTCGCGGTACAGGACGGCCTCCGCCGCCCGGATGTCATCGCCGCTCTCGTCCTCCAGCTGCTCGCCCGCGAGCGCCTTCACGAGCTGGTCGCCGCCCATGCCGATGTGCCGGTGGATGCGCCAGATCGGGAGCACGACGTCGTTCTGGCGGAACGCCCGGTACCACGCGATCGTGTGGTGGTAATTCGTGTCGACGAGCGTGCCGTCGACGTCGAGGATCGCTGCGGGCGGCATCGACGCTTCCTACCCGAGCCTAAAGCTCTCACGCGAGATACCGACGCACACAGTGCATGCGGTTCTCCAAGCCCACAGCCGGAATCGTGGCTGCGCTCGCCGTTCTTCTCGTGACCGTGCCGAGCGCATCCGCGGCATCTGCGTGCCCCGCTGCCGACGCCTCGGCCTCCGGCGCAAGCAGAGACGTCCTGGTCCGAGCCACCCTCTGTGTGCTGAACAGGGAGCGGGCTCGTCGCGACCTGCGCCCGCTGCGGCTGAACAGCAAGCTTTCGGCAGCCGCCCGCCGCCACTCGGCCGCGATGGTGCGGCGGAGGTTCTTCTCGCACGACTCGCTCAGCGGCGCGAGCTTCGTCGACCGCATCCGGGCCACCGGTTATTTGTCGGGAGTCCAGAGCTGGTCGGTGGGCGAGAACATCGCCTACGGCTCGGGCGATCGCTCGAGCCCGCGCGCGATCGGCATTGCCTGGATGAAGAGCCCGCCCCACCGGGCGAACATCCTGAGCCGCTCGTTCCGGGAGGTCGGGATCGGCCTCGCCTTCGGAACCCCGGTGGGCGCGCGCGGCGGCACCTACACGACGGACTTCGGCCAGCGCTCGTAGATCAGGCGACGGCCGCGAGCTCGACGCCCTCTTCCACGAGGTCGGACTCGAGGTCGTTTGCGATCAGGTCGAGCACCGCCTCCTCGACGGCTCGCTGGACGTCGGGCCAGGCGGCGGTGTCCTCCACCAGCTCGGGCAGCGCGCCGCCGATCGTGAGACCGCCGTCGAAGCGGTCGAAGACCCGCGGATCGATGTACGACGCCCGGCAGACGGCCGGCGTGTTGCCCAGGTAGCGCGCGACCTCCTTCACCGCGCGGCTCTTCGCGCGCGTGCGCGCCGCCTTCGAGGTCGACGCCATGCCGGCCACGGCCAGCGCCACCGCGGCGAGCACCGTGCCGCTCCAGGTGCGGAAGTCCTTGGCGCTGAAGTCGCCGCCGGTGGCCTCCTTGAGGTAGGAGTTGATGTCGGCGGACTTCACGTCCGCCCAGCGCTGTCCGTCCTTGTAGGCGAGCAGCTCCTCGCCGCCGCCGCGCCGGCGCTTCATCGCGCGGGCGACCTCCGCCACCTCGGGATCGCCGATCACCTGCACGCGGCGCTGTCCGCCCTTCGCCTCGTAGTCGAACGTGACCTGATCCTGCGACACCTCCACGTGGTCCTTGCGCATCGTGGCGATGCCGTAGGTGTCGTTCTCCTCCGCGTAATTCTCCGAGCCGATCCGGAAGAAGCCGCGATCCAGCAGCCGCATCGCGCAGGCGAGCACCTTCTCGCGCGGCATGCCATCGCGCCGGAGGTCCTTCGCGACGCGCTCGCGCAACCGCGGCAGCGCCCGCGCGAAGTCGATCATCTCCTCGAACTTCTCCGCGTCGCGGCGCTCGCGCCAGAGGTCGTGGTAGCGGTACTGCTTGCGCCCGGCGGCGTCCGTGCCGGTGGCCTGGATGTGACCCATCGGGTAGGGGCAGATCCAGACGTCCTCCCAGGCGGGCGGGATGGCGAGCTCACGGATCCGCTCGATCACGCTGGGCTCGGTGACCCGACGACCGTCGTCGTCCAGGTACTCGAACCCCTTGCCACGCCGCCGGCGGCGGATGCCGGGGCCGGAGCAGTCGACTTTCTTCAGACGGGCCATGCGGAACTCATCCATTGCCCGCAGCCACCGACACCCAATCTCGGTTGCGTCGCGGTGCCACCGTGGGCGATGCTGCGTTCCGGTGGCGGCGGACCCGATCGCGCGGCAGCTGCTCGAAGCCGCGGCCTGAGGGGTTGGGCGCTTTCCATTGCGAGATGGAAAGGGAAAGCGCCCAACCTTCCCGACGGACACCGCACTTAAGCGAACGTCGCGCGCAGGTGCTCCAGCAGCGCCTCGTCGCGGGCCGCCAGGACGGGAGAGCGCATCTCCAGGGAGAGCTCGTCCGCGGCCGGGAAGGCCACCGCTCCGCCGGCCTCCTTCACGAGCAGCTGCGCCGCGGCCGCGTCCACCGAGCGGATCGGGCGCAGGCTCAGCATCCCGTCGAGCTGCCCCGCGGCAACCAGGCACAGGGTCATCGCCACCGAGCCGAGGGCGCGTATGCGGCGCGCCTCCACGCGCTCGATGGCCGGCGCCGCGGCGGCCACCAGCTCCGGGCGAGCGGTCTCGAGCCCGAGCACCTCGAGCGGCCCCGGCCGCAGCGGCGGCAGCGGCTCGCCGTCGCGGTAGGCGCCTTCCCCCTTCACCGCCCACCAGTCGCGCCCGGGGCGGGGCTCGTCGCCGACCGAGATGCGCGGATCGAGCTCCGCCACCCAGCCCACCTCGACGTCGCCCATGCGCGGGCCGGACGCGACCGCTATCGAGACGCACGCAAATGGCAGCCCGCGCTTCGCGTTGAGCGAGCCGTCGACCGGGTCGACCACGATGCGCAGCTCGCCGCCACCGGCGATCTCGAGCTCGCCGCGCTCCTCCGACACAGCAGTGAGCGGCACGCCGAGGCGGTCGATCTCGGCAAAGATCGCGTCCTCGGCGGCGCGGTCGATCACGTAGGCGGTGTCGCCGCCCTCGCCGCGCCCGGTTTCGACGCCCCGCTCCGCCGTGTTCGCATACGCGTGGACGGCGTCCCGCGCGGCTCCCGCCGCGCGGCGGCAGAAGCCAAGCCAGTCGGTGCTGTCGGGGAGCGGCACGCTGCGGCGTATCCTAGGCCGCGATGCCCGTAGCCCTCGACGGCCTGAACCGCGCGCAGGAGGCGGCCGTCACCCATTCCGACGGCCCGCTGGTCGTCGCGGCGGGCGCCGGCACCGGAAAGACGCACACAGTCGTGAGCCGCTTCGTCTGGCTCGTGGACCAGGGCGTCCCGGCCGAGCGAATCCTCGCGCTCACCTTCTCCGCGCCCGCGGCGGCGGAGATGCGGGAGCGCCTGGAGGCCGTGCTCGAGGCTCCCTACGAGGAGCTGCACGTGGAGACCTTCCGCTCCTTCTGCCTGCGCCTGCTCCAGGACGAGGCGCTCGAGGCCTGCGTGGATCCCTTCCTGTCGCCGGTCACGCCGGCCGACCGCCTCGCGCTGCTGCTCGAGCGCCTGGACGAGCTGTCGCTGCGCGAGCACGAGATCCGCGGCAACCCGGCGCCGCTGCTCGCCAGCTTCGTCGCGCGCATCGACCGCCTGAAGGACGAGATGGTCTCGGCCGGTGACTACCGCGCCCACGCCGAGCGCATGCTGGAGAAGGCGGACGGCGACGCCGCGCGGGCGAGCGCCGCTCGCGAACTCGAGTTCGCTCGCCTGTACGCGGACCACGACCGCCTGCTGGCGGAGCGCGGCGCGCTCGACTTCGGCGACCTCGTCCTGCGCGCCTTCCAGCTGCTCCACGAGCATCCGCACGTGCGCGAGCGGGTGGCGGGCCGCTTCCAGCACGTGCTGGTGGACGAGTACGACGACACCAACTTCGCCCAGGGCATGCTCCTGCGCCTGCTGGTCGAGGAGAACCGCCGGGTGACCCTGGTGGGCGCGGACGACCGCTTCAGCGAGGAGCTGCCGGAGGCGAAGGTGGTCCGGCTCGAGCGCAGCTGCCGCTCGGGCCGCCGCATCCTCGACGCGGCCGCCGCGGTGGCACCCGGCCGGAAGCTCACCGGCGTGAGCGGCGGGCGCGTGCGCTTCTGGCGCTGTCGCTCGGAACGCGCCCAGGCCCAGGCCGTCGCCGCCGAGGCCGAGCAGCTGATCGCCTCCGGCGTCCCGCCCGAGGAGATCTGCGTACTCGTGCGCTCGGTGAAGAGCGAGGGCGCGGTGATCGCGTCCGCCCTCGAGGAGCGCGCCGTGCCGGCGCGCATCTGCGGCTCGGCCGCGTACTTTCAGCGTGCCGAGGTGCGCGACGTGCTGGCGTGGCTGCGCGCGCTCGCCGACCCGAACGACTCCGGCGCTGTCGTGAGGGCCTTGAGCAGGCCGCCCGTGGAGCTGCGCTCGGTGGACGTGGCCCGCCTGACCCAGCTCGCGCGGCGGCGCAAGCTCGACATGCCGGCGGCTGTGGCCGCCGCGCTCGAGGGCCCGCAGCTCTCCGAGGAGGGCCGCGATCGCGCGCGCGTGTTCCTGCGCCTGTACCGCTCGGCCTCGAACGCGTTCGAGGACCGCCGCCCCGACGCCTTCGTCCTGCGGCTGATCGAGCGCATCGGCCTGCGCCGCCAGCAGGTGTTCGCCACCCACGCCGACACGGTCGAACGGCTCCGCAACATCGCGAAGCTGTCCGAGCTCGCGACCGCCTACATGCGCCGGGAGCCGCAGGCCACCGCGCGCGACTTCACCCGCTACCTGGCCGCCGTGGCGGAGTCGGGCCTGCGCGAGGAGGAGGCCGCCGGCACGCCGAGCGCGCCGGCGGTCCAGGTGATGAGCATGGCCTCCGCGAGGGGGCTCGAGTTCGACCACGTGTTCGTGCTCGGCCTGTCCGCAGCGCGGATGCCGGGCCCGTTCCGTCCCGAGGCCGACGGCGTCCCACCGGAGCTGCTGAAGGGGCGCCGCACACCGCGCGACGGCCGCGAGGCCCACGAGGCCGAGATGCGGCGGCTGTTGCACCTCGCCATGACGCGTGCCCGCAAGGGCCTCGTGCTGGCATGGGCCGAGAGCGCCGCGCCCGGCTCGACGCCGCGCCCCTCGCCCTTCTACGAGGAGGCGATGGCGGCCGTGGACGTGGACGAGGAGGTCTTCGAGGAGGAGCTGTTCGGACCCGCCGAGGGGCTCCACTCGACCTTCAGGATCATGCGCGACGAGCTGCTCGACACGGTGGCGCGCATGGGTGGGCGCCTGGGCGAGATGCGGCTCGACACCTACCTGGACGTGGACCAGGCGGTGTCCCGCTATCTGGAGCTGATCAAGGTGGCTGCCCTGATCGAGCGGGCGAAGGAGGGCCAGTCCCTCGACGCGGCGCTCCCGGCGGTGAACGAGATCCTGGTCCAGTGCGCCACGCCGGAGCAGCGCGAGATCCTCGAGCAGTCGGCGCTCGACAGCTGGCTGCGCGACACCGAGCGCGATCCCGCCGAGCGCCCGGCCAGCGCAGGCAACGGCGCGGAGCCGTCGCTCGACCCGTTCATCCCGCGGCGCGGGCGCGGCCTCATGCTGTCGGCCTCGGACATCGACACGTACCGGATCTGCCCGCTGAAGTACAAGTTCGCGCGCGTCTTCCGGATCCCGCAGGAGCCGACGATCCACCAGCGCTTCGGGATCGTGGTGCACCAGGTGCTGGAGCGCTTCCACGCTCAGGGCGGCGGCTCACTCGGCACGCTGATGGAGCTCTTCCAGGCCTCCTGGCGCCGCTCCGGCTTCGGCGACAGCGACGACGAGCAGCAGTTCCGCGAGCGCGCGGTGGCCGCACTCGAGAGCTACTGGCAGCGCGACCGCGACTCGGACTCCGAGGCAGTCTGGTTCGAGCGCTCGTTCGCCTTCCGGATCGGCCCGCACCTGCTGCGCGGTCGTGTCGATCGCGTGGACCGCCATCCCGACGGCTCATACGAGCTGATCGACTACAAGACCGGCCGTGCCAAGACCGAGGACGAGCTGCGCGAGGACGTGCAGCTGTCCGTCTACCAGATGGGCGCCCGCGAGTCCTGGGGCCTCGAGACCTCGGCGCAGAGCTACCTCTACGTGCTGACCGGCGAGCGTGTGCCGGTGGAGCACTCCGACGAGGAGCTCGAGCGCGTGCGGGCGACCGTCGCCGAGATTGCCGACGGCATCCTGAAGCAGCGCTTCGAGCCGACCCCCTCGCCGGAGATCTGCCGCTTCTGCGACTACCGGATCATCTGCCCGGCGGCCGAGAAGTAGGGGATCAGGTTCAGGGGTTCTCCCGACGCGGGCACAGGGCCCGCGCCGCATCATGGCGCCATGAAGACGATCAAGCTGGCAGCGACACTCGCGATCGCCCTCACGGCCGTCGTCCTCGCGGCTGACGCGGCCAGCGCATCCTCCATCGTCTTCGCGAAGGGCGGCAATGTCTGGCGCTCTGCCCCTGACGGGGGCCACCAGAAGCG
>Ga0114129_10012839_pt1 | contig 11920 bp, 9 predicted proteins | sample RhiMetdeltSRZDD1_FD_80071 | JGI IMG/M metagenome (GOLD analysis project Ga0114129, IMG submission 80071) | Populus rhizosphere microbial communities from Tennessee, USA - Rhizosphere MetaG P. deltoides SRZDD1 (version 2) (version 2) | ecosystem: Host-associated > Plants > Roots > Rhizosphere >... | reverse complement strand
GCGGTACCGCCACGATCATGGCGCTGGTCACCGATGACGGCGGCTCGGGGATCGCGGGAGTCCCGGTCAGTTTCAGTACCGATAATGGCACGCTGAATCCGTCGACTGCCACGACCGACTCCAACGGCGTCGCGACGACGACGCTGACGGCGGCCACGACCGCCACCGTCACCGCCTCGGCGGGAGCTGCGACGGCAAATGTGAAGGTGAATGTCGGAGCCAAGGCGCTGGCAAGCTTCACCGTTACGGCTGCGTCTCCGGTCGCCGGCGCACCCATCACCTTTACAGTCAGACCGAACACCGGCGCGAACATCGTAGGTGGAACGATCAATTACGGCGACGGCCAGAGCGATTCTCTCGGTTCGATCAGTGGAGAGACGACCTTCCAACACGTCTTCAGGGCGGCGGGAACCTACACGGCGACCGTCACAGCAAATGACGCGACCGGCGGGCCACAGACGCTCCAGCAGACGGTGATCATCGGCGCGATGTCGGTGACTCTGACGTCCAGCCCGAATCCCGCCACCGCCGGCTCTCCGACGCTTCTGACGGCGACTGTTCCGACGGGCGTTCAGGTGGCCAGCTACACATTCAACTTTGACGACGCTCCTGCGGTGACGCAGACGAGCAATACATTCTCGAAAGTCTTCAACTCGAAGGGTACACACGTCGTGCGAGTTGACGTTCTGGCGGTCGGCGGTGCAGTGGGTCAGGCGACGCTCAACATCTCCGTTCAGTAGGGAAGAACCTCAGGTGACGCGATCATGAGCGCACGCTCTCGCTCGAGACGCATCGGACGGGACGAACGCGGCTACGCGATGGCCGCGCTCCTGGTGATGGTCGCGCTCCTGATGCTGCTGATGACGGCCGCGATGCCGGTATGGCGCCACGACGTAAAACGAGAAAAGGAAGAAGAGCTCGTTTTCCGCGGCCTGCAGTACGTCCGCGCGATCAGGCTGTATCAGGCGAGGACGCAGACGTTCCCTCCAAGCATCGACGCGCTGGTCCAGGGACACTTCCTCCGGAAGAAATACAAGGATCCGATCACCAACGATGACTTCGTGACGCTCAGCGCCGCAGGCGGCGCCGCCGGCCAGATAGGTCAGGCCGGCACGATCGGGCAGCGCGGTCAGGTGGGTCAGGCCGGACAGCCCGGACAACCTCGAACGCCGCAATCACCGCTGACCTCTCAACCGAGCAGCCCGTTTTCCTCCCCGCAAGGGTCAGCGGTTGGCGGCATCATCGGAGTCGTCAGCAAGAGCAAAGAAGAGTCGATCCGCGTCTACCAGGGGCGCACGCACTACAACGAGTGGCAATTCGTGTACGTCGCCGCGCAGCCTGGTCTCCCCGGTGGACCGGGTGGCATTGGTGGACGTGGCAGACCAGGAGGTCCGGGCGGTCAGCCCGTTCCCGGCGGCCCGGGAGGGCGCGGCGGGGGTCGCGGAGGTCGTGGAGGTCGCGAAGGTCCCGTCGGATTCCCGCCTTTGAGCCCGGGCGGAAGCAGAGGACCGGGAACGATTCGTCCGCCGGGCGGCCCCGGCGGGTTCTAGAGCCGGACCTTCTCGGCTTCGTCGACGATTGCGTCGTGCAGAGCCGGACGAATGCGCTGCAGGGCGTCGTTGTCGCGCGCCGGATGAACCCGATTCGTCAGCAGCACGATGTAGAGATCCTGGTCGGGATCGATCCAGAGGGACGTTCCGGTGAAGCCCGTATGGCCGATCGCCCGCGAGGACAGCCGGCTGCCGCACGACGAAGTCGGCAGCATCGTGTCCCAGCCGAGCGCACGCGAACTGGCGGGGACGGTGGTTCTGGTCGCGAACGACACGATCGTCGCCGGTTCGGCAAGTCCTGCACGTCCGCTCAATCCGCTCAGCATCATCCGGGCGAACGTTCCTACCGCTGAAGCGGTGCCGAAGAGTCCCGCATGCCCGGCCGCGCCGCCGAGCGCCCACGTGTTCTCGTCGTGCACTTCTCCTTGCAGCAGGCGGCCGCGCCAGAGATCCAGCTCCGTCGGCGCGGTGCGTTCGCGCCATTCGCGCGGCGGATTGTACGCAACGTCCAAAGATCCCATCAGTGCCGAAAACTGATCGGCGAGCGGCGCTCCGTTCACGTCTTCGAGAATGAACCCAAGGAGCATGAATCCGAGGTCGCTGTAAATCGATTGCGTGCGCGGCGCGTACTCGAGCGGCAAGGTGCAAATTGTCCGCTCGAATTCCTGACGCCCGCGATGATCGCGAAAGAACGGCAGGTAGGCGGTCAGTCCCGAAGCGTGCTCGAGGAGATCGCGAACAGTGACGTGCTCGCGATCGGAACCGCGCCAGTCGGGGAGACGCTCTGCAACGCGGTCGTCGACGGACAGCGCGCCGGCGTCCACCGCGCGCATGACGAGCGTCGTCGTTGCGATGACCTTCGTCAACGACGCCAGGTCGAAGATCGTGTCCGTCTTGGTTGCGGGTGCGTCTGCTTGATACGTCAGGCGGCCGAACGCCTGCAGCCAGAGGACGCGATCGCGGCGTCCGACTTCGACGACGGCGGCGGGGAAGGCATGGTTCGAGATCGCGGAATTGACGAGAGCCTCGGCTCTCACCACTGCTAGCGCGATCCGCTCTCGTGCGCGCGGAGCGCGAACGCGCCGAGGCTGACCACATCCAGGTAGTCCGGCGACGTCGGCTTCGCGGCGGTGAGGCTGTCGTACGAGAACAGCACGAACCCGGCCGTTCCAAGACGACGGGTGGCCTGGATGTTTTCGACCGTCTGCTCCGGCTTCAGGCGGTACGCGCCAATGCCCGCCCACACGGCCGCGCCTCCCGCGATATCCCTGACGGCGGCAATCTGCTCGGCGAATCGCCCTGGCTCCTGCGTATACGCCATCGGACAGATCGCGTCGATGACATGCCGCTCGAGCCAGGTCCGCCAGTCCTGCAGCCGCTGGTCGAACGCCTCCTGGGCGTCCGGAACGGCGCTCACGGTGAGCATCGCGTTAGGGCGCGCCGCTTTGACGGCAGCTCGAAGCCGCGTCAGGAGGGCCGAAAGCCGCGCGCGCCGGAAGTTCTTCCATTCGGCGGGAAAGCGATCGGGGTACGCGAAGAGGTCCGCGGCTTCCTGTTCGTCCAGCGCGCGTCGAACGGCCGGTGCGAGACCGGCCCGGATCTCAGAGCGGAATTCGGCAATCGCGAACCGGCTGTAGTCGAACTGGTCGTTGGGATAGCGGGCGTAGTCCAGGTGAATGCCGTCGACGAAGTAGCGCTTCGCGACTTCAGTCACCACTGCTTGCGCGTGCGCACTGGCTTCCGGCTGGAGTGGCGATGCGTACAAGCCTTCGATCTTTTCCTGCTGACCGCGCGTCCACCGCGCGATCTTTCCGACGTACGCCGGGCTGGAAGGATCCAGTTTGCGAAGCTCCTGCGCGATTTCGCGCGGGACCATCACCCAGTCCGGATGCCGGTAGATCAGGTGGTCGCGCGAGAGCGGGAGCTCTGCGGCACTCGACACGAAATTCAGGTTGATCCAGGCGTGGACGCGGAGCCCTGCCTGATGTGCCTCCGCGACGACCATTGCGAGCGGATCGAAGGTCGCCGGCTGCCGCACCAGTTCCGCCGCCCTGGGTTCCAGATCGCTCGCGTAGTAGGCTTCACCGCGGCCGCGGACCTGAACGAGGATCGTGTTGAACCCGTGCTCGCGCGCGGTCTTGACGAGCGCGTGAATGCTCGTCGGCGTCGTCAGCGACGTTCGAAGCACCCACAACGCGCGCACTTCAGGTGCGGCCTCCGCGGATCTGAGCGTGGCAGGTGAGCCAAACGCACACACGCCCAACAAGGCTGCCATCGCGACCGCCACGCGACGGCACCACACAGCAGTCCCGCCAGAATTCATATAAGGCGTCTGAATGTAACAGTTAGCAGAATGCAGTGTCAACGAAATCCACGCGCGCATGCGCGCGACATTCACTCGACTGCGGCTGTACTGGTAAGCTGCGGGCTCTCCTCACATGATTCACGTTCTCGGCATCGACGCGGGCGGGACCAAGACTGTCTGTCAGCTTGCGAACGAGCGCGGCGAAGTGCTGGCGGAAGCCCGCCGCGGCGGCGCGAATCTCCAGGCGTCGGGAGAGTTGGAGGTGGAGAAGGTCCTTCACGATGTGATGGAGGAGACGATTGGCGATCGCGACGTCGTGCCGGCCGCGATCTGTCTCGGGATCGCCGGCGTGGACCGTCCCGAAGATGCGCACGTCGTGCGCGGCCTCATGAAGCGCATCGGTTACAAGGCGCGCGTGCTCGTCGTCAACGACGCGCTCGTCGCGCTCGAGGCCGGCGCGCCCGATGAGCCAGGCGTGGTCGTGATTGCCGGCACGGGCTCGATCGCGTACGGCCGCAACAGCCGGAACGAAGGGGCCAGGTCCGGCGGCTGGGGATACGTGCTCGGCGACGAAGGGAGCGGCTACTGGATTGGCCGTGCCGCGCTGCGGGCGGTGCTGCGGGAAGCCGATCGGCGGGGACCGCAGACGCAGCTGACCGAGCTCCTGCTGCAGCATTTTCATATTCAACGCGCGCAGGATCTCATCCACGAGGTGTACCACGGCACGCTCCGGCCCGCGTCGCTCGCGGCGCTGGCGCAGTCGGTCCAGAAAGCGTTCAGGGCCGGCGATTCCGTCGCCATCGGCATCCTGCGTGGCGCCGCCAACGAGCTGGAGTCGTCGGCACTGTCCGTCGCGCGGCGGCTCGATCTGATCGGCGAACAGTTTCCATTCGTCCTCGCGGGCGGTATGTTCAAGGCGGTGCCATGGCTCCATGAAGAGCTCGAACGTCGTTTGTCGCTCGCTGCACCCGGATCCCGGATTCTGTTACTCGACGTCGAACCAGCCATCGGCGCCGTGCGGCTGGCGATTGCAGAAGCGCGGGGCGGCGCCCCCATTCCAGCCTACAAAACAGGTTGAGTCCACGATGACATGGCTGCCTGATCTCAGCCTTCGAATCACGACCTTCCCTGACGATCGCGCGCTTGCAAAGAAATTGGCGGCGGATATCGCTGCTGGCCTGCGGGAGAATCCACGTCTGGTCCTCGGTCTTCCGACGGGCCGAACGCCAATCCGACTCTATCGCGAGCTCGCCGCGCTCTGCGCGCGCGGCGAGGCGGACTTCTCGCAGGCGACGACCTTCAATCTCGACGAGTTTGTCGGTATAGAGGCGTCGCACCCGGGCAGCTATCGGACGTTCATGGAGCAGCACCTGTTCGGCAAGGTGAACCTCGCGCCGGAGCGGATTCACTTTCTGAACGGCGCGGCGCCCGATCTCGACGCGGAGTGCCGCCGCTACGAAGCGGAGATCACCTCCGCAGGCGGCATCCACCTTCAGATATTGGGAATCGGAACGAACGGTCACATTGGCTTCAACGAGCCCGCGCGCGAGCTGGTTGCACGCACGCACCGCGTGGCGTTGAAAGCAGAGACGCGCCGGAACAACGCCGCGCTGTTCGGCGGCGATCCGGAGCGCGTGCCGCACGAGGCGCTGTCGATGGGGATGGTGACGATCCTGCACGCTCGCCGGATCATTCTGATTGCGACGGGCAAATCGAAAGCACGTTGCATCGATCGGACGGTCACGGGCCCTCTCACGCCGAAGCTGCCCGCGTCATTCCTGCAGTTGCACCGCCATGTGGACCTGCTGCTCGATCAGGCGGCCGCCGAGAAACTATCGTCCTAGGTTCAACGCAGGCAGATCAGCCATTCGATCCGAGCAGTTCGCGAAGTCTTGGCTCGATGTCTTCGCCGATAGCTTCTCGCACCGAGTCGTCCGCTTTCCGCAGACGTTTGAGCGCCTGCGGCAATGTGACCCCGCTTTTCTGCATGACGATCGCGGCCTTGACGTTCCAACGAGCGCGCTTGAGCAGTTCGTCCGCGGCGTCGTAATCGAGATCGGTGACTACGCCAAGGATGCGCCGCGCCCGATCCTTCAGCTTTTCGGATCCCGTCTGCACGTCCACCATCAGGTTGCCGTAGGTCTTTCCGACCTTGATCATCGAGACCGTGGTCAGCATGTTGAGGACCATCTTCGTCGCTGTGCCGGCCTTCAGGCGTGTGGAGCCCGCGATGATCTCGGGTCCGACGACGGGCGCGATGATCAGATCGACGAAAGTCTGCAGCTCCGATCCAGGCCAGCACGTCACGAAGATGATCTTCGCTCCCGCCTTGCGAGCGCGCGTGAGGCCGCCGCGGACGAACGGGGTGATCCCGCTGGCGGACACGCCGACGACAACGTCGCGTTTGGACAGCCGCAGCCGGCCGATGCTGCGTCCGCCTTCCTCGTAGTTGTCTTCGACGCCTTCCCGGGACTTGAACACCGCCTCCTGGCCGCCTGCCATGATGGCCTGCACGACGCGGGCCGGCGTGCCGAAGGTCGGCGGCATTTCGGACGCCTCGACGACGCCGAGGCGGCCGCTGGTGCCGGCGCCGACGAAGATCACGCGCCCCCCCTTGCGGAGCGCCTGCGCGATGATCTCGATCCCGTGCGCGATCTTTTCTTTCTCCTTCTGCACGGCGGCGACGACCTTGCGGTCCTCGTTCACCATCATCTCGATGATGTCGCGAACGGGGGTCTTGTCGACAGCGAGACTTGCTGGATTGATTTGCTCCGTTGGGAGCGACTGCCACTTGGAATGGGTCGGCATGGGAACGTCAGCCGAACGCGCGCGTGTGCGAACGGCCAACCCTTAACGTTACTCGCGGGTGGTGCGACTGTCAAACGGGACCTTAGCCGATTTGGTAGACTGCGGCTCAGATGGCTGAACCTGGCGGACAAGCTATGCGACGCGCCGATGTCGAGCTCTCCATCGACCGCGTGGCCGATGTCGCGGCGCGTCTCGAGCGCGAGCTCGCGAAGGCGATCGTCGGCCAGCAGCGAGTCGTACGCGAGATTCTCATCGCATTCCTCGCCGGAGGACATTGTCTTCTTCGGGGCGTCCCGGGCCTCGCCAAGACGCTGCTCATCAAGAAGCTCGCCGAAGCCGTGCACCTGAGATTCAATCGAATCCAGTTCACGCCGGACCTGATGCCGTCGGACATCCTGGGCGCGGAAGTCATTGAGGAAGATCGATCGACGGGGAAGCGCGTGATTCGCTTCATCCGCGGCCCTGTCTTCGCGAACATCATCCTCGCGGACGAAATCAACCGAACGCCCCCGAAGACGCAGGCCGCGCTGCTCGAAGCGATGCAGGAGTATCAGGTCACCGTCAGCGGCGTCCGCTACGAGCTCGAGCGGCCGCTGTTCGTGCTCGCCACGCAAAACCCGATCGAGCAGGAAGGGACGTATCCACTGCCGGAAGCGCAGCTCGATCGATTCATGTTCAACGTGGTGATCGACTATCCCTCGGCCGACGAGGAGCGTCGCATCCTGTCGATGACGACGGGAACGGCGGAGCCGCGGATCGAGGCAGTCGCGAGCGGAGCCGAAATCGAGCGGCTTCATAGCGTGGTCCGCGACGTGCCCGTGGCCGACAACGTGGTCGACTATGCGACCCGGATCGTGCGAGCGACGCGTCCGACCGATGAGCAGGCATCCGACTTCGTGCGGAAGTGGGTGCGATGGGGCGCCGGTCCGCGCGCGGGGCAGTCGCTGCTGCTCGGTGGCAAGGCCCGCGCCCTCCTCGAGGGACGGAGCGTCGTCGATTTCGAGGACGTTCGCGCCGTCGCACCGCCGGTGCTTCGGCACCGCGTCCTCGTGAACTTCCAGGCAGAAGCGGACGGGATCGACGCCGAGGAAGTCGTCCGCCGGCTGCTGGACTCCGTGCGCCGCTGATGCTGGACGCGGCCGTTCTCGCGAGCATCGCAGATCTCGAGCTGGTCTCGCGCGTCATCGTCGACGGTGCCGTCTCGGGTTTGCACCGCAGTCCGTTCCACGGATACAGCGCCGAGTTCACGCAATATCGGCACTACCGCCCCGGCGATGATTTGAAGTACGTCGACTGGAAGCTGTTCGCGCGGACGGACCGCGTCTACACCAAGCAGTTTCGCGAGACGACAAACCTTTTCTGCCAGATTGCCGTCGACGTCAGCGCGTCCATGTCGTATGCAGGCAGGGACCGCGTCAGCAAGTTCGAGTACGCGCGCATGCTTGCCGCCTCGCTGGCGCACTTGATCTCCAGGCAGGGCGACGCCGTCGGCATCGTCACGTTCGCAGACGGTCTTCGCAGCTACATGCCCAGCCGCACCGGTCAGGCGCATCTGCGCGCCTTACTGCTGACCCTCGCTCGTGCGGAAGCGGTGGGCGAGACGCACGCTGCGGCGGCACTCGAGCGCACGATCGATCTAATGCGACGGCGTGGATTGCTCGTGCTGATTTCCGACCTCTACGACGAACATCCCGATGTCGAGCGGGCGCTCAAGCGCGCCGCTGGGGCGGGCCACGAGGTGGTGGTGTTCCACACGCTCACACGCGACGAGATCGATCTGCCGTTCAACGGAGAGGTCGAGCTCGCCGATCTCGAGAGCGGACGGACGCGGCTGTCCAACGTGACGATGGTCCGGCCGGCGTATCGGGAGGCGGTCGCGGAGTTTCTGGAACGGTGGCGCACGCGGTGCGCGACCTACGGGATCGACTACGTTCGGATCGTCACCGACACGCCGATGGACGCGGCGCTGCGCGGCTATCTTCACCGGCGCGCAGCCGGCGCGGTCGCTTGATGGTCTGGCTTCTGCCTGCCGCGCTCTCGGGCCTGCTGCTGATTGCGGGCCCGGTCGCGATTCACCTCTTTACCCGTCGCCACGCCAGGCGGGTGCCGTTTCCGACGATTCGCTTCGTGCGAGAGTCGAAAGCCGCCGCCCTACGACTGCGACGGCCGAGCGATCTTCCCCTGCTTGCGGTGCGCTGTGGCATCGTGGCCGCGGCCGCGATCGCAGCGGCGCAGCCTCTGATCCTCGTTCCCTGGAGAGTCTCGAGCTGGAACGCGCGGATTGTGAGAGCGCTTGTAATCGACACGAGTTCCAGCATGCGACGCCCGGACGCCACCGGTGTGTCTCCGGCTGCGCTGGCGGCGCAACCGGCCGACGCTGAGGCTGCGGCCGCATATCAGACGTCGCGGATCGAGACGCCGGACCTCGAAGAAGGGATCGCCAGGGCCGTGCAGCGGCTTGACCAGATGCCGCCAGCGCGTCGCGAAGTCGTCGTCTTTTCAGACTTTCGTCAGGGAACATTGGATGAACGTGCGGTTGCTGCCATTCCGAGCGACGTCGGGCTCCGCTTTGTTCGGGTCGGACGACTGCCGCGGGAACGCAAGTGGACGACGCCCGAGGTGGACGGCTGGCGCGGTGGACGCTGGCGACTCGAGATCGCCATCGATGAGTCGTCTACCGCCGCAACATGGACGCGCGTCGCGGATGCACCCTCTGTCACCGATATCACCGTCGCCGCCGCGCCGAGTGAGGAGCAGCAGGCGCAGGCGGCTCTCAAAGCAGCGTCGGCGTTCGGTGTGCTGTCAGGTCACACGAAAGGCGAGACGGTCATGGCGTTTCGCGGCGCACCTCGTCCCCAGCAGTTCGCCCGCGCGCAACCGCTCGCGACTACATGGGTCGTGCAAGCCGCCGGGACGCTGAGAAACAGCGAGCTCATTCAGGCGGCGCTCGAGAATGGAGATGTGACCGGCGGAAAGGACGCCGCGGCACCGTGGACGTCGCTCGTGCGCGATAGCAGCGGACGAAGCGTGGTGCTTGCAGCAGAGGACCGAGGGACGCTGTTGATCGAAACCACAGCGCCTGCGTCGTCATTGTTCGCGCCCGCGCTCGTGCGCGCGGCTCTGCTGTCACGAGACGAAGGCCCTGCTCAACGCGAAAATGAAATCCTGAGCATTGCAGACGAGCAGCTTGCCCGATGGCGCCGGTCGCCTGGATCGGTGACGCCGCGAGCGTGGTCGCGTGCCGACAGCACCGATGCGCGATGGTTCTGGATCGCCGCGCTTGTTCTGCTCCTGCTGGAAGGCCAGTTCCGCCGCCGTCAGGTTCGATCGGACGACGAGGAGTCGCATGTCCGGGCCGCTTGAGCGCTTGCTGGCCGGCGTATCGGCGAGGGTGCGCGTGCAGCACGCACTCCATGCCGGCGCTGCGGGCGCGTTCGTGGCGTCGCTCGCAAGCCTCGCCGTCGCCTTCGTTGGAGGGGTGAACGCCCGCGTGATTGCAGCTGTCGCGACCGCGATCCTGGTATCAACATGGATCTTCGTGTCCATGCGACAACGTCGAAGCCGCCACGCGGCTGCGTTGCTGATCGAGCGCGCGGATCCCGCGCTCAAGAATCTCGTCGTCACTGCCGAGGAGCTTCTGTCGCAGCCGGACCGGACGCGCGCTTACATGCGTGCACGCGTCCTGGCCGAGGCTGCAGATCGATCCGCACAGCTGTCTGCGTCGAGCATCATCCCGCTGACGCGTACGATTGCGATCGCGTTCGGTGCGGCCGCTCTGGCGCTGGCGGTCGCCGCGGGCGTGCCTGGACGGGTGGCTCGCAGCCGTACGGCCTCGTCATCTGGTGCGCCCGCCACGGCGCCGGCGACCGTGCGAGACCTGACCGTCGACGTTGACGTCGTTCCTCCTTCGTACACCGCGAGGCCTGCAGTTCACCTGCGGAATCCGACCGCCATCGAGAGCATGGCCGGCAGCCGCGCGACGATTACGCTGACCGGCGTTTCGGCCGCCGTCGATCCGCGGGTGCGCGTCAATGGAGCCAATCTATCGATGCGTCGTCTGCCCGACAGCAGGGTGGCCGACATCACGCTCACCGAAAGCGGCTATCTCGCCGTCGACCACGGGGTCGGTGGGGCAAGGCGTCTGATTCCGATTTCAGTGATTCCGGATCGTGCGCCGGACGTCCGCATCACGGCGCCCGCCCGCGATCTTCGAATTACATCGCCGCGGTCGATTGCGATCGAGGCGAAGGCGCAGGACGATCTCGCGCTGGCATCGATGGAAGTCCGGTACACGAAGATTTCGGGCACCGGAGAGCAGTTCGAGTTTCAGGAGGGCACGCTGCCGACGTCGATCGATCGCAGTTCCGGCAGCGCCTGGCGCGCGACCGCGCAGCTGCCGCTGAGCGCGATGAAACTCGAGCCCGGTGATGCGCTGGTCTACCGCGCCGTCGCACGCGACCGGCGTCCGGGAGACGAGGGATTGGGGACCTCGGACACGTACTTCGTCGAAGTCGCGGGGCCGGGAGAGGTCGCATTGGCGGGTTTCGACATGCCGCCGGATCGCGAGCGCTACGCGCTGAGTCAGCAGATGATCGTGCTGAAGATCGAGCGGCTCCACGCGCGCGAACGCGCGATGTCGCGGCCGGCGATCCATGAAGCCGCGGCGAACATCGCCGCGGAGCAGCGTGCCGTCCGGGCGAACTTCGTCTTCCTGCTGGGCGGGACGATCGAGGACGAGGAGGTGGAGGCGCGCGAATCGACGGAGATTGCCGAGGGACGATTCGAGAACCGGGCGCGTCAGGAAATTCTGGCTGCAACACGTCTGATGACCCGCGCCGAGCAGGCATTGAGCGCCGCGTCGACGTCGACAGCGCTTCCTCCGGCGCGCGAAGCCGCGCAGGCCCTTCAGCGCGCTTTTGGCCACAGCCGCTACTTGCTCCGTGCGCTGCCCCAACGTGGCCGAATCGACCCGTCCAGAAGGCTGACCGGAGATCGCGCGTCCGCTGCGGACTGGCGGCGCGGATCCACGGCGTTCAGTCCAGAGGCATCGGTCGCCGCCGCACGCGAGGCATTGAACGATCTCCTGCGCATCGCCGCGGCGGTCGCAAACGACAGCGGCGTCGCTGAACGCCCCGTCGTTGAGCGCGCCTCGGCGGACCTGGCACAGCTCGCCGAGCGTGTGCTTCGTGTCGAGCCGTCCGCGGCAGACCTGCAGGCGGCATCACGCGAGCTGCTGGCTGCAAGGGAAGCGCTCTCG
>Ga0114129_10012837_pt1 | contig 11921 bp, 5 predicted proteins | sample RhiMetdeltSRZDD1_FD_80071 | JGI IMG/M metagenome (GOLD analysis project Ga0114129, IMG submission 80071) | Populus rhizosphere microbial communities from Tennessee, USA - Rhizosphere MetaG P. deltoides SRZDD1 (version 2) (version 2) | ecosystem: Host-associated > Plants > Roots > Rhizosphere >... | reverse complement strand
TCGGCCCGCGTGCCGGAACCCCCCGACGGCGGCGAGGGACAAGGCTCGATCCGGGCCATGAAGCGCCTCAGCCCTGCGGAGGGCTGGGTCCTCACGGACCAGGAGCTTCTGGTGACGGGTGACGGTGGCTCGAGCTGGTCGGACGTCACTCCGCCGCGGAGGCTGGACGGACTCACCAGCGCATTCTTCCTCGACGCGCGGCGCGGCTTCATGGCCGGCTACGACGCCTCCTCCCGCACGCGGCTCGTGGCGCTCGACACATCGGACGGCGGCGCGACCTGGCGTGAGCAGGTTGTCGAGGCGAGCGCTCTTGGAGAGGCCAGCGCGTACGCGAGCGCCGACGTGCAGTTCACCGACCCGGAAAGCGGCTGGCTCCTCGGCCGACGCGCCACGAGCTCGGCCTTCAGCGTGGGCGAGCTGCTGCGTACCGTGGACGGCGGCGTGAGCTGGGAGCGTCTGCCCGCGCCGCCTGCGGCCGGACGCTTTGTCTTTGTGGACGCCCAGCGCGGCTTCATGCTCGGTCCGGGCGAGGATCGTCTTTACACCACAGAAGACGGGGCCCTGAGCTGGAAGCGACTCGGTCTGCCCGCGGCGACGCAAAACGAATCCGCAAGCTACGACTTGCCCACTTTCGACGGGCCGAGCGACGGCGTGGTGGTGGTCACCCTGCGCGGAGCACAACCGCGCGTGGCCACTTTCGTCACGAGCGATGGCGGTCGAACCTGGCGGCCAGACAGCGTCCTGAGTCTGCGCGACCGGCCAGCCGATGAACACGTCGTCCCCGTCATCCTGGGCGGCCGCCTGGAGGTGCTGGGCGGAAGCGCCACGGTCACGCGGGCGCCGCTTACCGAGGCCCGTTCCCGGGTGGTCAGAGGAGTGGCGAGCACCCCGAGCGTACGGGCGCTGTCTTTTGTGGACGAGACTCACGGCTGGGCGCTCGTCGCCGAAGGCGGGTGTGAGGCAAGCGAGTGCAAGCAGTCGACGCGTCTCATTTCGCTTGACGCGGACGGCTCCAGCGCGGAGCCAGAAGCCACGCTGCTGACGCGCGAGTGGAGCACCCAGGAGCAAGCGACGCTCGCAGGCTCAGTCATCGGCTCCGGAAAGGCGTTCGACAAGTGCGAGGCGCCGACGACCACTCAGATGCAGACGTGGTTCGCGAACAGCCCGTTTCGCGGGGCGAACATCTACTTCGGCGGCGTTTCTCGTGGCTGCGCTCAAGCGAACCTCAACCCGGCCTGGGTGCAAACGGTGTACGCGCAGGGCTGGCGGCTGATCCCGACCTGGGTCGGCCCCCAGGCTCCGTGCGCGGGCTTCAGGAACAGCTTCAGCGATAACCCGACGCTCGCGCGGAGTCAGGGGCTGGCCGACGCCACGAGCGCGGCCAATGCGGCGGCCGCGCTGGGTCTTGCTGCGGGCGCGCCGCTCTATTACGACCTGGAAGCCTACAACCACGCGAGCGCTTCCTGCTCGGCCGCCGTGCGAGCCTTCATCAATGCCTGGGTGGAAGGCGTCAAGGCCAGAGGCTACGTCGCCGGTGCTTACGCGACCGCGTCCAACACCAACCACGACTTCATCCCAGGGGCGATCGCCAACCCGCCGGATGCCATCTGGCCCGCGTCATGGGCCTGCAACGCCGGCGTGCAAACGTGCAGCTTCACTCCTACCGTGTGGAACGTGGCACCGCTCCCCAACACCTTGTGGGCGAACCATCAGCGCCTCCGCCAATACTGGGGCAGCCACAACGAGACATACGGCGGCGTGACCTTCAACATCGACAGCAATGCCGTGGACGGCCCGCTCGCGGCCCCGGATAGCCCGGACCCGTGCCATGCTTCCGTGACCTCCGATCGTTGGCGCGGCGAGTACTTTGCCAATCGCACACTGAGCGGGACGCCGGTGCTGGTGCGCGACGACGGCAACGCTTCGCTCGCCTTCGACTGGGGTAGCGGCAGCCCCGGTAGCTCCTGCGGTCTCGGCGCCGACAGTTTCTCCGCCCGCTGGACGCGGACCTTGGCCTTTGCGAGCGGCACCCACCGTTTCAGCGTGACCGGCAACGACGGAGTCCGTCTCTACGTCGACGGCGCCCTCAAGCTCGACAAGTGGCTGGACCAGGTGGCCCCCATGACCTACACCGTGGACGTGGTGCTTGGTGCCGGCAACCACACGCTCACCCTCCAGTACTACGAGAACACCGGGAGTGCGGTGGCCAAGCTCTCCTGGCAGCTCTTGGCGCCGGTCACGGTGATCGTCGACGACCAAAGCGCCGGCTTCTCACGCTTCGGGCCCGCTGCCTACTGGTGGCAGGCCTCGATCGGCTACCTGAGCCACATGTACTGGACCTACGTCAACGGCAGCACCGTGAGCAACTACGCGCGCTGGACGCCGAACCTCGCTGCCGGGGGTGCGGGTAACTACACGGTCTACGTCTTCATCCCCCGCAACTACGCGACCGCCCAGCAGGCGAAGTACCGCGTGCGCCACAACGGCGTCGACAGCCTCTCCGCTCCCGTAAACCAGGCGCTCTACTACGACCAGTGGGTCTCGATCGGGAGCTACTACTTCTCTGCGACCGGGGGCGAGTACGTGGAGCTGACCGACGCGACCGGCGAGGCCTACAGCACCAGGCGGCAGATCGGCTTCGATGCCGTGAAGTTCGTGAGGTAAGGGCAAGCCCTCGATGCGAACGAAGCACGCCGGTCGGCACTCCTCCGCACACTTCGAGATTGCGGCCGTCGCACATAGAAAGGTGATCCGATGAGTAACGTCACGACAGATTTCCGACGTCGCGCGGCCCTCCTGGTCGCTGTGCTGGTCGGCGGATTGGCATATGCGGTGCCGAACGCCGCCGACGCCGCGGTGACGGTACTCGGCGTCCAGTACCAGCAGGACAATCCATACTCGCAGTACCTGTGCTTCTGGCACGACAGGAACTACCCGACGTCTTGCGGCGTGGACGTCGTGGGCGCCAACGTTAGCGTGTTCCTGCGCAACGACGGCACATCGTCGGTGACGGTCAGCGACGTGACCCTGGCCGGGTTCAGCTTGAAGACCGTGATCAGGACCAAGGCGCTCGGCAAGCACGAGCCTGCCAGCGTCTACTTCTATTGGGACTTTCCGCCCCGGATGATCCTGGATGCGGGCGAGCCGGTCTGGTACCGGGCCGACCCGGCCACGATCCGGCCCGGCGGGGTCGCTCGCGTGGTCGTGAGGCTGCGGTTCGTTCCCGTGACTCCGTCGGTCAGCGTGGGTGTCGTGACTTCCGCGGGCACGGTGTCCGCGACGATCCCGGTCGACGCCCAAAGTCCCCAGCTGGCGAGCGTCGGCTTCTCGCAGGACCTCACGACCGTGTACCTGCACTGGCGGCGCAACGGCGGGACCGGGGCCGCCCCTGACACGATCTTGATGGACGGCACGGACCGAACCGCCGACGCAACCACGGTCGAGGATGCCAGCGTCAACTTCGGCGCGTCCGTCCTGCAGCTCGCCGAACCGCTCACGGCCATGTCGTACCACGTGTTCCAGGGTGTTTATTCCGACGGCAAGAAAGCGGGCGGGTCATTAAGGGCTTGGGTCAACCCCTTCATCTACGGCACCTGGGGCGCGAGGCCCACGGCCGACGGCGACTACGCCGCCGCGCAAGACTGGATCGACGACGCGACCAACCGCGGCGTCAACGCTCTGGTAAACAACATGGCTTCCGGGGGACTCGCGGATTACCTGGCAACGGGCGCGGGACGAGCGTATGCAGCGGACCGCGGCTATGGTTTCGTCGTCGAATACCCCGGACAGTTTGGCACCAGCAGTCCGCGGATGTGGTTCATCCACGACGAGCCCGATGTCGCGGAGGGAGGCATGCGCTGCGGCACGGGCTTGAACCTGCCCTGTGGCGAAGGCCACAACTCCGGCGCCCTGGCGAAAAGCCTGATCGCCCACGGCGAGTCGCTCAGGGCTTCGAACCCGCTTTCTCCGACCACGATCAACATGGACGGCGGCTACAAGCCGTATAGCTTCTATAACTATGGGCAGGTTGCCGACGTCCTGATGGTCGATTCGTACTATCAGAAGCGGATGGTGGACAGCTACTGGTATTACCCCCAGCGGATCCCGCTCCATAGGAAAGCCACCTCGATCTATGCGACCGCGCTCGCGGCGACGACCGCCGCCGAGCCGAATCCATTCCACATGATCCTGTATTCGAACCAGTACAAGGATCCAAACTCGAGCAACGTTTGGCCGTTCCCGACGCGGGAGTCCAAGCGGATCGAGGTGTACTACGCGCTCGCCGGCGGCGCCAAAGGCATGGCCTATTGGTGGTTCCTCGCCCCGAGCGGCCTCGGGGCGGGTACTCCGGCCGCCAATGCGCTGTGGAAGGAGATCGGCCTGCTCGGCAACGAGATCAAGACGGCGTCGCCGCTCCTGGTCACGAGTCATCCGGTTGCGATGACGCTCCAGGGCAGCCCCGGCGTCTGGGCGCGAGCGCTCGCCGTGGGAGTCGACACCATGATGCTGATGGTCGTGAACGACCAGTACTACAACGACCAGGCCGGTTGTCATTACACGCCCATCAGCAACGCCAGCGTGACGGCGACCCTGCCGGCGTGGCTCCACGCTCCGACTGCGTTCGAGATCACGGCAGGCGGGCTCAGCAACGTGGGCACGCTGCAGAACGGCAGCCAGTTGCAGGTGAATCTGGGCACGCTCAACCTGACGCGCATGATCGTGGTCACCACCAACCCCGACCTCCGGGCAACGCTCGAGGCGCGCTACCAGCAGGAAGTGGCGCCGGGCGTCTGCGCCTTTGCCCCGGAGCTTTGCAGCCACACGCCGACGATCACGCAGCAACCCGCTAGCGTCACGCTGCCGATCGGCGCCACGGCACAATTCACGGTCGTGGCCACGGGCAGCAGCCTGAGCTACCGGTGGCAGAAGAACGGCGTCAACCTGAGCGACGGCAACGGGATCTCCGGAGCGACGTCGGCCGCGCTCGCAATAAGCGCCGTCCAGGCGAGCCACGCCGGCGGCTACCGCTGCGTGGTGACCAACAGCCATGGCAGCGTCACCTCCAACACCGCGACGCTGACCGTGTCTGCTGGAGCCACGGTGATCGTCGACGACCAGAGCGCCGGCTTCGCCCGCTTCGGCCCAACCGCCTACTGGTGGCAGGCCGCGATCGGCTACCTGAGCCACACGTACTGGACGTACGTCAACGGCACCACCTTGAGCAACTACGCGCGCTGGACGCCGAACCTCGCCGCCGGGGGTGCCGGTAACTACACGGTCTACGTCTTCATCCCCCGCAACTACGCGACCGCCCAGCAGGCGAAGTACCGCGTGCGCCACAACGGCCGCGACGACTTCTCGGCACCCGTGAACCAGTCGCTCTACTACGACCAGTGGGTCTCGATCGGAAGCTACGCCTTCTCCGCGACCGGAGGCGAGTACGTGGAGCTGGCCGACGCCACCGGCGAGGCCTACAGCACCAGGCGGCAGATCGGCTTCGACGCCGTGAAGTTCGTGAAGTAAGCGTCAGCCCGTCGAGGCGAACGAAGCACGCCGGTCGGCACTCCTCGGGCACTACGAGACTGCCGCCGTCGCACACAGCAAGGTGATCCGATGACTAGCGTCACGAATGCTTCCCGACGTCGCGCGCCCCTCCTGGTCGCTGTGCTGGTCGGCGGATTGGCATACGCCGTGCCGAACGCCGCGGGCGCCGCGGTGACGGTGCTCGGTGTCCAATACCAGAAGGACAACCCCTACTCACAGTACCTGTGCTTCTGGCACGATCGACAGTACCCGACGTACTGCGGCGTCGACGTGGTGGGTGCCAACGTTCACGTTTACCTGCGTAACGACGGGGCGTCATCGGTGACGGTCAACGACGTGACCCTGGCCGGCTACAGCTTGAAGACCGTCATCCGGCACAAGACGATCGGCAAGCACGAGCCCAACAGCATCTACTTCTACTGGGACAATCCGCCCAGGATGATCCTGGATGCGGGCGAGCCGGTCTGGTACCGGGCCGACCCGACCACGATCCGGCCCGGCGCGGTGGCTCAGGTCGTGGTGCGGCTGCGGTTTGTTCCCGTGACGCAGTCGGTCAGCGTAGGAGTGGTGACCTCCGCCGGCACTGTATCCGCGACGATTCCGATCAAAGCCGCCGCGCCCCAGTTGGCCAGCGTCGGCTTCTCGACGGATTTGCGGACGGTGTACTTGCACTGGCGGCGCAGCGGCGCTGGCGGGGCCGCCCCTGCCACGATCCTGATGGACGGCAGCGACGTGACCGCGAGTGCTATCACGGTCGGGGATCCCGACGTCAATTTTGGCGCGTCCGTCCTGCAGCTTGACGAACCGCTCACCGCCATGTCGTACCACGTGTTCCAGGGTGTCTACGCCGACGGCCAGACGGCGAGCGCGTCGCTGCGGGCCTGGGCCAACCCCTTCGTCTATGGCACCTGGGGTGCCAAGCCCACCGCCGACGGCGACGACGCCGCCGCGCAAGACTGGATCGACGACGCCACGAATCACGGCGTCAACGCGCTCGTGCACAACATGGCCTCCGGGGGGCTCGCGGATTACATGGGAACGAGTGCAGGACGACAGTATGCGGCGGACCGTGGCTACGGCTTCGTCACGAGTGGCCCCGGCCAGTGGAGCGTTACGAAGCCGCTGATGTGGTTCCTCGACGACGAGCCCGATGTCGCGGAATCAAACGTACGCTGCGGCACGGGCTTGAACCTGCCCTGCGGCGAGGGCCATAACGTCGGCGTCCTGGCGACGGGGCTCATCGCGCACGGCGAGGCACTTCGGGCTTCGAGCCCGCTCTCTCCGACCACGATCAACATGGACGGCGGCTACAAGCCGAGCAATTTCTATACCTATGGGCAGGTTGCCGACGTCCTGATGGTTGATTCGTATTATCAAAAGCGGCTCTTGGATAGCTACTGGTACTATCCGCAGCGGATCCCGCTCCACAAGAAAGCCACTTCGATATACGCGACTGCGCTGGCGGCGACGACCGCTGCCGAGCCGAATCCATTCCACATGCTCCTGTACTCGAACAAGTATCGGGATCCAGATACCGGCAATGTCTGGCCGTTCCCGACGCCGGGGTCCAAGCGGATCGAGGTGTACTACTCGCTCGCCGGCGGCGCCAAAGGCATGGGCTACTGGTGGTATCTCGTACCCAACGGTCTCGGGGCCGGCGGCGCCGGCGCAAGTGCCCTGTGGAAGGAGATTGGCTTACTCGGTAACGAGATCAAGACGGCGGCGCCGCTCCTGGTCACGAGTCATCCGGTTTCGATGACGCTCCAAGGCAGCCCTGGGGTCTGGGCGCGAGCGCTTGCCGTGGGCGTCGACACCATGATCCTGATGGTCGTGAACGACCAGTACTACAACGATCCGGCCGGCATCCATTACACCCCCGTGAGCAACGCAGCCGTCGCGGCGACCTTGCCTTCGTGGCTTCAGTCCCCCACGGCCTTCGAGATATCCACCTCGGGACTGAGCGACGTGAGCTCGCAGCTCAGCGGGAACCAGCTCCGGTTGAATCTGGGCACGCTGGACCTGACCCGCATGATCGTGCTCACCAGCAACCCGGAGCTGAAGGCGACGCTCCAGCAGCGCTACGACCAGGAGGTCGCACCGGGCGTGTGCGCCTTTGCCCCGGAGCACTGCGGCACGACACCGCGCATCACGCAGCAACCGGTGGGCGTCACGCTGGCGAGAGGGGACAGCGCAAGCTTCAGCGTCGTCGCCACGGGAAACAACCTCCGCTACCAGTGGCAGAAGGACGGGCTAGACCTCCTCGACGGCAACGGCGTCTCGGGCGCGACGTCTTACCTGCTGCAGGTCAGCGACGTCCAGGCCGGCCATGCCGGCGGCTACCGCTGCGTGGTGTCGAACCGACACGGCAGCGCCAACTCCGACACAGCGACCCTCGCCGTGTCCGCCACCGCGCAGTGCATCCCGAACTCGAACTTCGAGGGCGGCTTCAGGCTGATGGGCGGGGGCTACGTCGCCAACAACTGGACGGAGTGGGAGTCGGTCGCGGGCGCCACCACCGGGTACGACGAGACCGTCGCCGTCAACGGCGGCGCTCACTCCCAGCGCGTCCGCGTCTGGAACATCGGCGGTGCCGCGGGGGGCGTCTATCAACGGATTCCGGCGACTCCCGGTAGAACCTACACAGTTAGCGTCCAAACCCGGGCCTTCGACGCCCTGTCCTCCTGCTCGCTGGGCGTCGATCCCACCGGTGGAACCAATCCCCAAGCGGGCGTCATCTGGTCCTCCCCGAACAAGAGCACGTCCTGGGTCCAGAAGGCCTGGACTGGAAGCGCCAGCGCGAACGCCATCACGATCTACTACCGCACCGTATCCGGCGACAACTACAAGAGGAACTGCTACTTCGACGACGCCACCCCGGCCTGCGGGGCGACCACGGCGCCTCCCAAGATCACTCAACAACCGAGCGCCCAGTCTGCGTGCCCGGGGGGCACGGCGGCATTCAACGCGACTGCAACCGGCGAGGGGACGCTCAGCTATCAGTGGCAGAGGGACGGCGTGGACCTGGCCAGCGGCGGTCACTATTCCGGCGCGACGGGCCCAACCCTGACCGTTACGACCGCCGATGCCAGCGACCTCGCGAGCTACCGCGCTGTCGTGACCAACGCGGGGGGGAGCACGAGCTCGAATGACGCCGCGCTCACGCTCCGGGCGGCCACGATCATCACGCAGCAGCCCTCCAACCAGGCGATCGCGGCGGGAGGGACGGCGAGCTTCGGCGTCACCGCGACCGGTCATGGCCCACTCAACTACCGCTGGCAGAAGAACCAGGTCGATCTGGTGGACGGCGGGCACTATTCCGGGACGAAGACCGCCACGCTGACCGTCTCCGGCGCCGACCCGGGCGATCAGGCCAGCTACCGCAGCGTGGTGACCGCAGGGTGCGGCAGCACGACCTCGAACGCGGCCTCGCTCAGCGTCACTGCGGACAGCTGCCACGCTTCCGTGGCTTCGACTCGCTGGCGGGGAGAGTATTTCGCCAACACCACGCTGAGCGGGACGCCTTCGCTGGTGCGCGACGACGGCGCGGGACCACTCGCTTTCGATTGGCTCCGGGGCGGACCCAGTACCTGCGGTATCGGCAGCGACGGCTTCTCCGTCCGCTGGACGCGGACCGTGTCCCTCGCAAACGGGAGTTATCGCTTCAGCGTGACCAGCGACGATGGGGTCCGGTTCTACGTCGACGGCGCGCTCAAGCTCGACAAGTGGTTCCTGCAGGGGCCCACCAGCTACACGGTCGACCTGACCCTGAGCGCCGGCAACCACACGCTCACCCTCGAGTACTACGAGAACACCGGGGGTGCCACGGCCAGGCTCTCCTGGGCGACGGGACAACCGAAGGGAGTCTTCACCACACGAAAGTATGGAGACCCAAGAATGGTGGAGCTGATGGAATTGGATACCGCCAATTTTGGCACCGGTAACTTCCAGAATATCGACCTCTTCTTTCCTCCCAATACCTCCTTCGGAGCCGTAACCAACTTTCAGCTAATGGACACCGCCGCCTTGAAATACCTCGAGTCCATTCAGCCGGTGGATGCTGTCGCGCTGAAGCGGAAAATGAACTGGCTTGGAATTGGCTCTACAAGAGGCCGTCCCTACATGACAAAAGCCGCTGGCATAGCATGGGGCACCATGGTTTTCGGAGGCCAGAAGGTGTTGGTGGAGACGGACACGACCGGCAAACCCGTCTCTTATTTCTTCAAAGCCAAATACCAGGGTCCGGCGACCAGTCAACTCATCGAATTCTTCAAACTCATAGGAATGCGGCGGCACGAAATGGGCTTGTTCAAGCACGAGACACACCCCTGGTTTATTCAAAAAGCCACCGAAGCCTATTACCCTACCAACGAGTACAACGAACACGTTCAAGGTGGAACCATCTACAACCCCGTCTGGAGCCCATTGGACTGGAAGACAAATTCTGGAAGCACTTCCCTCTACATTGCGAAGGCATTCCTGGAGGAGTTTTAAGGACCAGTAGCACTCTGGGTCAGAGCATCTGGAGGTCAGTGTTCGTGACCCGTCGTTGGTAACGTGACTGCGTGCGGCCCTTCACGTGGCACACCGGCATCGCCAGCTTGTCGGCTCGGGTGAATCAGGGCTCTACTACCAGTGGGTCTCGATCGGAAGCTACTCCTTCTCCGCGACCGGGGACGAGTACGTGGAGCTCGGCGACGCCACCGGTAAGGCCTACAGCACCAGGCGGCAGGTCGGCTTCGATGCCGTGAAGCCCGTGAAATAGACAGCGGTCCGTCGACCCAGTCGATGTAGTCACGGATTCCGTCGACCAAGCGACCCCTTCTTGTGGGTGGACCATGCGCCTGGTACCACTGTACTAACCACAACGGTACCCGGGTGTCATGCACGACAGTTGGGCGATCCCGTATTCTCCTCTCTGATCAACGCAGAGAGTCAGCACACATCGCTCACACGCGCACATAGACACGTCTCAATACCGAGACTTACAGCGAGGCCGTCGTGAACGTCCAATCGATCCGTTATCTATCGTCTGTCGCTGCTCTGTCTTCTGTCGTTCTTGCGTCAGCCTGCGGCGGTGGCTCGCCGTCGGCACCCTCGGCGACGCCGCCACCGGTGCCCCAGGAGCGTGTGATCCAGCAGGGCACACTGAGCCTGCGGGATGGACTGGACGCACTCTGGAACCTCGGGCACTGGGACACGAAGGTAGTGCCATTCGCGACGAGCAGCCCCGGGCTGCTGAAGATCACCGTCGACTACACCTTTGTCCAAACCGAGCTGTTTCCCGTGCTCTATAGGGGGAACTGCAGTGCCGAGCTGGCGGCCGTCGTAAAGTGCGAACTCGCCCCTGGGGCCTTCGTGCGGGGAAAGCCGTACGTTCTGACCATGGACAACCTCGCTGCCGGGTCGTACACGCTGTCGATCATGAACGGCGGGACGAGGGATGAGACCGTGAGCTACCGCATCACGCTCACTAACTAGTGGTTCAGCGTAGCAGTCAAGGAGACTGATGATGAAGACGAAGCTCATGCTGTTCGCGGCCTTGGTGCTGTTGGTCACGAATGTCGAAGCCAAGGGCAAGGTAGAGACGATGCCTTATCCGGCCGAGAAGGTTTACAACACGGCGCTTCGCGTCATTGCTGCCGAGTACCGTATCGAGGCGGTAGACAAGACGTCGTTGACGATTTCGTTTCGTACAGGAACTTCATTCCTCTCAGCGAAAGGGCAGGACGTTTCGGTCCTAGTTATCCCAACCAGTGACGCGGAGTGCCAACTGATTATCAACACCGAGAAGAGGGCCGCAGGCCTCGCGTGGGGCGAGGGCGGCAAGATTCAGAAGAAGGTTCTCAAGCTGATTGCCGAAGCGCTGGCAACCGAAGCCAAGTAAAAGGAGGCCCCAAGGCCTTGGAAGGCCTGTGACGCGGCGCGTCCCAAGCTTGCGAGGCCCTGAAGCAACTGCGTTAGCCGTTCGTCTGACCCTCCCGCCGCCTTCGCATCGCTCGACGACATACAAACCGTTGTATGTCGCCTTCAGCTCCCACCGCCGCCGTCGGGAGACGGCCTTCCACTCACTGCCGAGCTTGACCTCTCCGTTCGGGCTGAGACTTGGTAGCCGACTCTCAAGAACTGGCGTCCAAACGCAACGCTTCTAGGCGGCAGTGGACTGCGCGCGCGCGATAGGCAAGCGCGCCGACAACGAGTCCGTCGCCAGCACCGCCAGAGACAGGGCAATCACCGTCAGAACGCCTTTCGTGTATCGATCGAGCATAAGGAGCCTCCGGGAGGAGTATTGGCCCTTCGAAGGCTACGCGCCAAGGCGCACGGGCCTGGTACCGCCGTACTGATGGCGGCAGTACCGCGGTGTCAGGCGCCGCCGGGGG
>Ga0114129_10012836_pt1 | contig 11921 bp, 10 predicted proteins | sample RhiMetdeltSRZDD1_FD_80071 | JGI IMG/M metagenome (GOLD analysis project Ga0114129, IMG submission 80071) | Populus rhizosphere microbial communities from Tennessee, USA - Rhizosphere MetaG P. deltoides SRZDD1 (version 2) (version 2) | ecosystem: Host-associated > Plants > Roots > Rhizosphere >... | reverse complement strand
CTCACTTGAGAATGTCTTTTCCTGCAGTGTAGTCCCAGATTCGATTGTCGCAGAGCCAGTTATTCGCCAATTAATATCAGTGCTGTTATTCGCTATCCTGCTGAAGAGATTTGCATTTTCATCTGTGTATTGCAGTGTCATCGTGTCAGATATGGTCACCGGTTGGTTTGGAAATAAAGCTGGTCTGCCTGTTACAGGGACGTCTTCATATGATATGGTATCTGACCCTACAGGAGTACCGTCTGCAAATAAATCATAGGCAATCCTGGAAGTGGTAAGGGTATATTCATTGGTGTTTGTCAATTGAAGGGCCACTCTAAGATCAAGTCTTTGTTCACCTTCGCTGCCAGACTGTGGTTCGACCCCCGTCAGTTGGATTGTGACCCTTTCTGGATCAAAGGGCGTTTGTACAATAAGCGGATAAAAAATGATAGCAAGGGCGACTGCAGCAATGGCTCCGATAAGGACGATTCTTCTGGGGCCTATTATCAACTACGTTGCTAGCTGTCTTATAGAGATGATTAAAACCTTTCTAGAAAGAGATGCTATTTGTTCATCCGTTCAGATTAGGATTTTTGATTTAGAAAAAGTTTTATGCATTAAAATCCTGCTAGCTTGAATCTGCGGTTACTATGAGGTATCATCTAAGCAATAGTATTTCTATCCGTCGATAATTTAATGTTTGTAGTATATGCCCTTTTGCAAACTACTATCTCCTGAAATTGCTGTCGGTAGTGAAACTTGTGGGCAAATTTTGATAATAATAATTGAATCAAGCAATGCTCTATAGTACTCATGTTCTGTTGCAAGGTCCGTAAGATTCAGCATCCTCCATCACAAAGGACTGAGTCCCACAGGGGGATAAGGTTTTAATAATTTCGTTATTCACTCGTCGTGCAACGGTGTATTTTTGGATTGAGTAGCCAATGTCAAGTCCACTGAAAATTTAGATTTTGCAAGAAATGTGGCGTCAGTAATATATTACCACAGTGCGAAAAAACATTATGGCTGTATCTGACGGCCTCGTGATGTGGGTGCACCTGCTGGGTGCATCAATATGGGTTGGGGGCTCAATCTTTCTTGGGATCGTGCTTGTTCCAGTTCTCAAGTCCCATACTAATTCCCTAGAAGAAATGGTTGGGTTGATGGTCAAGATCGGAAGACGATTCAACAAGATATCTGTTCCTGCCTTCGCTGTGTTAATAGCAAGCGGCATCTACAACTCACGCGCTTTTATTGAGGACCCTAGCGCACTTCTTGACACAACTTATGGCAATATTTTGCTCATAAAAATCATCTTAGTCATAGGAACTATCCTAGCATATGTTATACATATCAGGCTCCTCGATGCGGATATGGAGCGCAAGATAATGTCTGGTCAGGGAGGTAGCATTTATGTTCAATCAGTACGAACTAAGATAATTATTCTAGGGGAGGTCATTGTCGTCTTTTCAGTTGCAATACTCTTGTTGGCAGCGCTGCTAAATACAGGCATCTAGCCCTCTACCGTGACAATATAATTTCCTCCGTGATCATCTATATTGTATTTGCATCCAACCATGTCACTTACAACTCGCAGGTTTGTTAGCAAATGTCGGGTAACTCTCGCAACCCGGTACCTTGATCTGCCCTTACTCAATGCAAGCGGAACAACTAACATGTCTGCAAGAAACGAGTCTATAGTAGCCTTTGCAAGGATACTTTGCAAGAATCGCTCTGCAGCTTCCAGTCCGACGACCTCTGCACGTTTGCCAAGCTCCCCGATTGAATCGCCACCGATGTAGATGCCTTGGTCAGATGCGCAGTAAACCAGGATTGAAGATCCTGGAGAATTAGAGCTTTCTATTGATGCGGTATAATTACTGCATCGGAGATCCTTTTTTTCCAAGGCAATCAGGGCGGAAGATATCTGTCGCTTTGCAACATCCACTGGAAGGTGGCTGCAGACACTGATAATCTTTGGCTCAAGATACCTAGACGCTATGAAATCAATCTTGTCGGGGCTTCTGCAGGGATTGATGGTTGATTGCACTATACCTCCTCCATTTGGATAATATCCACGCTTCAACACATCCACCGAGAACTTTGAACCTATGCTCAGATAGCTTTTTGCAACAACGTGCTTGACATAATCGATTGTTGGGCTTGCTTTGACGTCTGTTCCCCCCATGATCTCGATATGAAGATTATGGTTAGAGAATGAAACTGCTGGAATTACAGTCATCAGAGCCAAAGGGATGCTACCAGCTGTGCCAATATCAAATTTGACCGAGCCACCTTCGAATCTGTCAGAGGGAGAAAATCTAACCCATTCCGCACCAACCTTCAGGTTTTCGAATTTCCCATGAAAGAGTTCAGCTATGATTTTGATTCCTGCCACGTGCTGCGGGCGCAGGCCGGGGTTCTTCCTGTTTGCTCGAATATTTGTGACTTCAACTGGCTTGCCAGTTATTGCAGAAAGCGAAATTGCAGTACGCACTATCTGTCCGCCGCCCTCACCTTGGGATCCGTCTATTTTGACTAAGCGGTCAGATAATGTCACTTTGTGAGGACCGATTCTAAGTTAGCTTAAAAATATTTATGAATTCTCTCCACCTCAAGCCCAAACAACGTAGTCTCAGTATCCATGATTATTTATTACTTTACTGTTATGCCAGTTGTCATAATGTCGTAGTAACAAGCGTACACAGGCTTGGGAAACAGAAATATTAAATTAGCGCAAGGCAACCGTGCTCTCATGCAAGCGGGAGTCGCCCAGCTTGGCCAAAGGCGTAAGACTGAGGCTCTTATCCCTTAGGGGTTCGTGGGTTCAAATCCCACCTCCCGCACCTTTTAACTAACGGCTTAGAACTTCACTATTATTTGTTACTTGCATCAAGTGATTAAATTTTTAAAATTATTTTGATGACTAAATAAAAAAGAAAAAAATGTTAGGCGGTTACTGTCCTTGTCCTTGTCCTCCTCCTCCGCCGCCAAAGAGTTCTCCTATCTGCTCTCCTATATCACCAAGGGGTCCGCCGCCGCTCTGGTTGCCGCCTTGCTGTTGTTGGTCGTCTCCACCGCCTAGAAGTCCTCCAAGTGGACCTTCATCTCCGCCTTCTGCTTGTTCCGCTGCCTGTCCTGGTGTTGTTGTTTGCACTATTGACGTACCGTTCTCTCCAGTCAAACCTGATACGATGCCATATATGGGCTGTCCTTGGAAGTGATTATCTGTATCCTCAGCTGCTGGCATTATGGTCATGACTGCTCCGTTTTGAGTCAGAGTAAGTGTTGTATCAGCGCCTGGCCACCTATTGGTTCCGTTTGTATAGATATCCGCAGTACCACTTATCGTAGCCTCTTGACCCTGGACTAGTTGTACACCGCCAGTAGGTGTCACAAAATTGGTGATGTTGTGTACGTGGTATTCAGTGCCATCGGGGTGTACCATTATAAAGTTGGCTCCAAAATTAGTCATATTTCCTGCTTGGACTTCCATATTCCAGTTTCCTCCTATGATGTATTCATGAGCTTCACCACCACCACCAGCCGATGCTGCGCCTGATGTTTGGTTGCCGCCGCCTGATGTTTGGTTGCCGCCGCCTGATGTTTGGTTGCCGCCGCCTGATGTTTGGTTGCCGCCGCCTGCCTCTGAAACAGTTGCTGTAATAACCCCGCTGCCTGTAAACGTGTCAAAAGGAACTGCTACAATTGTTTGAGTAGCGTTGCCTCCTCCTCCTCCTTGGGTTTGGTTTTCCTGGGCATTTACTAATTGCTGGCCAGAATTAGCGAATGAGAATGTAAACGCTGCCGCAATTAGAAGAAATCCCATACCAGCGACTGCAAGAGTTTTAGAATGTTTCTTTCTGTCGTTATTATTCATTTCAGTATTCATTATCAAAATGAACAAGGAATTAGGCTTAATAACCGTTATAGCAATTGAAAATATAACAACATTATGAATATTAGATACGCTTTTTGCTTCTCATTGGGTCACCAATTTCTCACTGCTGGAGTTAGCTCGAGTTAAAAAATCTACGCATGAACAATCTATCCGTAGTTTTCACCTAGCTAACTAATTTAGTCTGCTCATACAGCTTAAAGTTTAGGACAAAAGAGGTTCTAAATATTGCCGAGTAAGACTGTTAGACCAAAATGCATTATATGTCTAAGGGCGATTGAACCCCGATGATAAGGAGTGCAAGCCTCACCAGCATTTTTGCACACAAACCAATATTACTATGTAAAATATCGCTCTATTCGGCTTCAATGCCTTCCAGCCAGCGGGATAGGTATTATTAGCTTCGTTAACTATGATAATAAAAGTTGAATAAATCATCTAACAACAGCTCGCTCGCTCTCTTTACTTTGACTCATATGACAATAATTTATCCACACTATTAGTCCTGAAATGAGGCCACCTGATACAACATGACTAGGGCATTCCCAATTATTCCAATAGAATTTCCTTCAATAGCCACACATACCAGGTTCATATGCTATAACTATGATACTACCCCAGCTGATCTTTTCGTAAAAAGGGGTTCCTTCGAAAATCCAACGGTGGTAGTTGCATTATGTTTTGAATTTTATATACATGAGAGGAAATGAAGATGACGAATAATAAAGGAAAGTAATAGCATAACTAATACTCGTTGCAAGTTTTGCAGGCGAGGTCGAAGCAATCGGCGGCATGTCTTCTAATTCCATTCTAATGCTCGCTTCATTGTTATGAGGAAGGGATAACAAGAGGACGACAGTAAACCTGACTTAACTTCATTTTTTCCTTTACGGCTTTATCTAGTTCTCTCTTGACTGTGATGATTTGAGAGATATTTTCAGGCTTGTGTTCAGCCATCAAGAAAAGTAGATTTTGCTTTAGAATTTCGATGTGCTCCTCTAGCACTTTTATCGCGGCCTCAAACTCCAAAGTCATGTTCTTGTACTCATAGATCATGACTTCTTATACTATATAATGATGCAAGTAAACCATCTATGATGTATTAGGCAAAGTGTTGACAATGATGCAGAATGAGAGATCTAGGGTACATTAACAATAAAACACCCCAAGCGTGATGATGGTGATTGTTCCTCTAATTGGCATGATAATATATGGTAATAATCAAAGAATTAACAGCAACTGAAAATTAAACAACAAAAGCAACGACGATAACCGAAATTAGCTAGTCGTCTGTAAATCCACTAGTCTTTATCGATTATATGAGTTATTTTATTTTTATTTGGCTTACCTCAGGGATTGTGCGGTTCTGCGATATGGTGTGTCGTCAGCCTTCTTAGATAGTTCGCTAAAGTTTGGCTGACCTATCATAACGAAAGGTCTCATTTTTCTAATGATCTAATTTATTGGATACACACCAAGACATCATTACATGCAAACAGGGGACAACTACACCACCCAGACGACCATAGATAGGTGTGTGTATGTCATTCTCTGTGTGTAGTGGCGCACACAGATTAGCGCACACATAAGAAGATAGAAAAAGAGTCAGCTACCACTTTCGATCTCTATACCCCTACCACTTACCACTGTTGACGCCTGCGTTATGTTAGACGACAGGTCTGGTACCGCATTTGACGCAAACTCAAGCAGTGGAGCATACCCTATCCCAAAACCTACCATAAATACCACGGCAAAGACAAGTACCGCAATTATTGCCCTTGGTTCCTTTACTCTTCTCATGTCTGGTGCATCCTCCATGTACATCTTTCTCATGATCCAAGCGTAATAGCCAAGCGAGAGGGCACTGTTGAGAATGCCTGCAATAGCAAGCCATGCGCCCCATTCGACGATCGGTCCAGAGTTGATGCCGGCACCAAAGAGAACAACTTTACTCCAAAAACCGTTGAGTGGTGGAACGCCAGCTAGTGCAAGCAGGGATATTGAAAGTGCGATTGCAGTTATCGGCATACGTCTACCAAGGCCCCGATACTTCTCGAGGCTATAGCCTGCAAGCGCAGTTGCTACTGCTGCCGCTGCAATGAATGCAGCGGATTTCATAACTGCATGATTCATGATATGAAACAGTGAACCCGGCAGTGCCTGCTCAGAATAGGGAGCTAGTGCGAGACCTATCATGATATAACCTGCCTGTGCGATAGACGAGTACGCAAGTATTCTTGGCAAACTTCGCTGTACCAACGCCGCAAGGTTCCCAAGTGTCATCGTAAAGACCGCTATTATAGCAAGAGTCAATGTCCAGTCGAGGTTGAGAGCAAACATTCCAAGCACGATAACCCGGATCGCAGCTGCAAATCCGGCCTTCTTGGTGCCAGCTGCCAGCAATGCGCCAATGGTAGTGGGCGATCCTTCATAGGCATCAGGTAGCCACATATGGAATGGTACAAGGCCCATCTTGAAGCCAAACCCAGCTATGAATAATGCCACTGCAAGCAATCCAATAGGGACAAGGCTTGCATCTAGGTTAGCAAGCGCAATAATAGAATCTCCTATGTTGGTTGTTCCTGTTATTCCATACACCAGTCCTATTCCAACGACAATAATTGCCGATGACAGCGCTCCAAACATGAAATACTTTATTGCTGCCTCATTCGATATCGGGTCGCGCTTTGAAAAACCGGCAAGCGCATATGTTGGAAGCGACATCAGCTCCCATGCGACCAATAGCATAACAAGGTCGGTCGAATACGCAATGATTACCATGCCGATACTAGAGAGCAGTATGAGAGAATAGTATGCCGCAGGATTTGACCTACCTTTATAATAATTCCAAGACGAGGCAGTGACCATTATCGACACGATGAGGAGCGCAATAGCAAAGAATGAGCCAAACATGTCGTCTACTACGACCTCCTGGGAGAATGCCACAGCTGGGAGGACCTCGCCGGTAAGCACACGATAGACTACTATGGCAATTGCCACAACAAGTGCGCCAAAGGCAATTGCACTGTAAAGTTTATTTCTATTCTTGCCTTTTTCACGGATGCCTGCGTCTATAGCAGGTATGGCAAGACCAACTGAACCCAGTATAATCGTTACAAGTATCGGAGATGAAAGGAGGTCAACCATCTTTTATCAATACACCTACTACAAGAACAGAAGCATCACAATAACCATGATGCCTGCTGCAAAGACGAAAATGTATGTCTGTGTGATCCCATTCTGGCCTGCTTTGACTACTGCGGACATGTAAGACATTGAATACTGCAATGCTGGGTTGATGCCATCAACAATTGTACTTTCAAAGTATCTCCAGATGAACCTATAGATAGCGAGAGGTCCTATCACAGCACCCCAATAAAGAGCGCTATTGAGGTACCATCTGTTGAAGAGAAATTTCCAGATAGCCCTAGTGACAATGCTCTTTGAAATGATCTGCGGGTCTAATTTACGTCCGATGTAGAAGAGATACCCTAGTGCCCCTCCAATTGCAAATGCGACAACAGATGCAATTGCAGCAGTTAGATTTAGTCCAAACCAAGTTCTATCGCCCTCTGGCGTGATTTGAATCGTACCTTCCTCGCTTTCCGCTTCTTCCGCATCGTGGATACCGAAGGACTCTGCAAGGTATTCGCTAAACAAGTGGTGTAACTCTGCCTCAAATACAAAACCGATGACGCCTATTGCTATAGAAGCAACTGCCAATATCGCATATGGGACCCACATCCTAGGTCCTGCCTCATGCACGTGGTGGCCCCTGCGCTCCATCTCCTCAACATGCCTGCTCTTATTCCCAAAAAAGGCCATTCCTATCATTCTAAATGTATAAAACGCGGTCATAACTGCGACCACTACTGCTATTATGAAAAGTGGTTGCGAGAACGCATAGCCGGATCCAAGCACAGATGCAAAGACCGCGTCCTTGCTCCAAAACCCTAATGTGATTAGTGGCGCACCTGCAAGCGACAGACCTGCAAGCAACATAAAGATATATGTCTTTTTCATGTTTGCTTTCAATCCTCCCATGTCGGTCATGAACCTAGAGCCTATTCCATGCAATAGTGCGCCTGCTCCCATAAAGAGAGAGGCTTTGAACATTGCATGACTTATGAGCTGGAAGAATCCTGCGGTGTAGCCGTCGACGAAGTTGAGTGAAAGTCCAGCGACGCCAAGTGCCATCATCATGTAACCAATCTGCGAGCCTGTAGAATACGCAAGGACTTTTTTTATCTCTGGATTTACCAATGCCTGTGTCGCAAGCAAAAGTGCAGTGATTGCGCCTACCCATGCAACAACCTCAAAGAACTGCTCAATGCTGAAGGCTCCTACAGCTGCGAGTGCAAAGAATAGTGGGCCGATACGACCTACCAAGAATACCCCTGCCTTGACCATAGTTGCGGCATGAATGAGAGCAGAGACGGCCGTGGGACCAGTCATAGCTTCAAGGAGCCACTCATTGAGCGGAAACTGCGCTGACTTGCCAATCGCGCCTCCAAAGAGCAAGACGGCTGCCGGGACTAGCAAGTTTTGTTGTGACATTGTGATTGCCCATTCAGGATCTTCGAGCAGTTCCGTGAATCCAAATGTTCCAGCGTATGCGAATATTAAAAACATACCAGCAAGCATCATAATGTCTCCTGCGCGAGTCATAAGGAAAGCCTTCATGCCTGCGTGTGTAGGGGACGCCCACATCGGAATGCCGCCAGCGATGTTACCTTGGACGCCTACAAAGTCTTTCTTCCTGTCGTAGTACCAGAAGCCGATTAATGCATATGATGCAAGCCCTACACCTTCCCAGCCAAAAAATACCATAAGTAGATTATCTGATAGCACAATCAACTGCATAGATCCGATAAAGAAGAGCATGAAAAACCAATAGCGCGTGAGATCCCTGTCTCCATGCATATATCCTGTAGAATATACGAAAATAAGGAATGAGATCCAAGCCACAAGGTTTGCCATGATTATGGCCAAGGTATCTGCAAGCACGCCCGCTTCAAGGTTAAGCGCAGATATCCATGTTATCTGACTATGCACCTCTGCCCCCTGCAGCGCAAGAGGTATCAGAGTTGCAGCAGAAATCGCACTAGCCAGCGCAAATCCTACTGCAGTATAGTCTCGTGCACGGTGGCCAGCCCGTGCAACTGCGGCAATGATTGCGGCACCTACAAACGGTAGCAACCATACAAGCCAAGCGCTGACTGCAATTCCTTCAAACGCGACTGTTGTCATCTACTATAATTCACTCTTCCTCTCTCACTCTTTTTTCGCCTAATGCCCTCCGGTTGTGGCAGTCTCCTCTCCCCCTGAACTTTGTCCTGTATTGTCGGATGTGACAACCCCTGACCCGGTGTCTGTAGTTGTTGTCTCTTGCGATGGAGCAGGCAGTATTATGCCTTCTTGTCCTTGGAACATTACATTTTCATAATAATCCATGGTCGGATTTAGAAACAAATCTGGATAAACGCCTATTATAAGTGTCATTGCGGCAAATACTGCCATAGTAGCAGTGATGTACCGATTTGAGTCCTTTACATGAGCAAGTTGTTCAGGAATCTTGCCAAAGAATATGCGCTTATACATCCACAAGATATATGCGGATGAAAGCACGGTGGCAAGAATGCCTAATGCAAACATTGTTGTTTTCAGCGGATCCATCTCTGCTGTTGCAGTTTGCAACACTCCGCTGAATAATATCCATTCAGCCATAAAGCCGCTGGTTGGGGGTATCCCGATAATTGTAAGTGCACCAATCATTGCAAGAACCGCGGTGTAGGGCATCTTGCCCGCAAGTCCACCGAGTTTAGACATGCTTCTGGTTCCAGTCTGAAGTATGATTGAGCCGGCCATCATGAAAAGGATCGCCTTGCCCAGACCATGAGTTACATACATCATTGTTCCACCAGTTATACCGAGTATACTTTCAGAGCTGATACCAAACAGTATGTAACCCATCTGGCTGATACTGGAATATGCAAGAACCTTCTTGATATCATCTTGCATAAGTGCCATTGCACCTCCGTATATCATTGTGGCAAGCCCCCACATGCCGATGTACAAACTGTATTGCTCATAGCTACCTGTTAGAAGCTCCATCCACAGTCGCAAGAGACCATATGCTCCTATGCCAATCATAGCAGGAGACAAAAGTGCTGAAATGGGAGTAGGAGCCTCTGAGTGTGCATAAGGTAGCCAAATGTGGAGTAGAAACGCAGCAAGTTTGACCCCGAGTCCAATCACAAGGGCAAACACAATGAGCGGAAGCCACTGCGCAGGGATGTTGCCCGCATTTGCCTTGACTGTTTCAAAATCAAACCCGCCTGCGAAGAATCCCATGGCCAGAAGGCCTAGCAGCAGAATGACAGCTCCGACGTGAGTCCAGAAGAAGAACATTAAAGCTATCCTTCGCCTTGCGCCGTATCCATAGAATGCCACTAGGAAGAATGACGGAACAAGCATCAGTTCAAAGAATACATAGAACTCTATGAGGTTGGTTGCCAGGACTGTACCAAGCATCCCCATAGAAAATGTGAGGTAAAGTGCAAAGTACAGTGCTACCTGGCTGTTGACGTACTGTTGAGTATCCAGCACCGTGGTCTGCGAGCTAGATCCAAGGTTTTTGCTGGGCAGACTATGCGTGGTGTGAATTGAGGGATTGCTATTGTTGCCGTGCGTTACCCCTACTCCTTCTCCTCCATTGCCATGCCCCGGCAGATCCTCGCTTACCTTGTGAACCATGTAAGGTCTTGAGTATAGCGCAATTACTGTACAGAGAATGTAAATAATTAGTGCAAACGGTAGACTTAGCCCATCTAGCCTCAACCCAAAGTTTCCAAATTGGCCCCAGGGGTATTCCTCAACATAAACTGGTTGTTGACCCGTATAGACTCCAATAGCAGGGATCATTAACAACCCAGTGGAGACTGCTAAAGCTGCAAAGGAAAACCAAGTCGCAGCCTTGACCCCCGCTTTTCTCCCTATTACGTAGGCTGCGGGTGCAAGCAGAAGTGGTATGAACGTCGCTGCCAACAGGAAATATGACTCTGCCAATTTTATCTTCTCCTAACCTCGCATACTCCTAAATTCTGCAACGTCAATCTCTTTGTATAGCCTATACGCTACTATAATTAGCCCAAGGCCGACCGCCACTTCCGCAGCTGCGATGGCTATTGAGAAGAGGGCGACAACCTGACCTTGTGCGTTTGGCAGGCCCCTTGAGAATGCTACTAGTAAGAGGTTTGCAGCATTGGCAATGATTTCTATTGAGAATAGCATCCTGATAGCATTACGTTTTACTACAAGACCATAGATTCCGATGGCAACTAGCACCATCGAAACAATGACGAAATCAAGAATCTCGCTCATGTCGTTGTTGCTCTGCCTCCTCCTCCTCTCCTTCTTCCTGTCCAGTAATGCTCTCCCTGCGTGCGAGTGCTAGTGCTGCAATAACTGATCCTGCTAGCGTCAGTCCCAAAATGATGAGCGCGGGAGCATAGTAAGTCAGCATCAATTCACCGATCTCTGTAAAGTCGATTGGAGGAGAGGTATTAAATTGGCCAAATTGGCCACTCAATCCTGATGCAAGGAAAAGTGCCCCAAGGCTGGACATTATTATTAGCATCAGCGCAATACCTGCAGCCTTTCTCTTCTTATCTTCTTTAGTTGTAAATAGTGCTTGGGTTCTGACTAACATGACTGCGAATATGATAAGCACCGCAATAGCACCAACATAAACTGCTATCTGAAACATTGCTACAAATGGAGCGTCTAATAAAAGGAAAAACCCTGCAATACCAAGCATCGAGATCGCAAGCGAGATTGCGCCATAAATCAACTCTCTTGCTTCGAGTGCAATGATAGCCGTCCCAACTGTAAGGACCGCGACAGCGATAAAGATGGGATCAGCCATGTGTTGCCCCCCTATCGTCTATTACGATCTCGACATCCCCTTCATACTTAGGCTTGACTGAAAGCTGAGCTGGTGTGTAAATGAGATGCTCCTTTGTAAACGCTGATAGCTCGT
>Ga0114129_10012833_pt1 | contig 11923 bp, 9 predicted proteins | sample RhiMetdeltSRZDD1_FD_80071 | JGI IMG/M metagenome (GOLD analysis project Ga0114129, IMG submission 80071) | Populus rhizosphere microbial communities from Tennessee, USA - Rhizosphere MetaG P. deltoides SRZDD1 (version 2) (version 2) | ecosystem: Host-associated > Plants > Roots > Rhizosphere >... | reverse complement strand
CCGCGCAAATGAGGACTCACGATGTCGTATGACCTGGCCTCCAGGCTGAAGGGGATCCTGCTGAAGACCGGACCGATGTTCATGTCCGATCGATGGGCGGCCCCCCGGATGCTCACCTTCATGATGACCTACCGCTGCAACCTGCGCTGCACCATGTGCTGGCAGTGGGGACAGCAGGGGCTCTTCCACGAACTCGGCAAGGAGCACGAGCTGCAGCAGCTCGATCTCAAGACCCTCCGCGCGGTCATCGACGACGTGGCCGACGATGGGACCGGCGTCTTCCTCTGGGGCGGGGAGCCGTTCCTCCACCGGGATCTGATGGCGTTCGTCGAGCACATCAAGCGGAGGGGGCTCTACTGCAGCATCAACACCAACGGCACCTACCTGCCGAGGGAGGCGAAGCGCCTGGTCGAGCTCGGGGTCGACGCCATCATGGTCTCGGTGGACGGCCCGAAGGAGATCCACGACAGCATCCGCGGCATGGACGGCTCGTTCCAGCGCATCGCCGAGGGGATCCAGGCCGTGCGGGAGGCGAGGAACGGCCACGCGGGCAAGCCCGAGATCATCGTGAACACCACCATCTCCCCGGGAAACCAGGAGGCGCTGCTCGCCACGTACGAGACGGTCGAAGCGATGGGGGCGGACCGGATGATCCTGTCCCAGCTCTGGTTCACCACCGAGCAGATCGGGCGGGCCAACGAGGCGTACTTCCGGGAAAAATTCAATGCCCACGCCGGGTCCTGGCGCGGATTCGTCATGGACGCCTCGGTCCTCGATGCGGAAAAAATCGGACAGCAGATGCAGGCCATGTCGCTGCGCAAGAGCCCCATGAAGCTGGGGTTCCTGCCGGACCTGCACCCGGGGCAGGTGGGGGACTATTACGCCCGCCCCAGCGAGGCGTTCGGCAAGACGCGCTGCCTCGTGCCGTGGCTGGAGGCCGAGATCCTGCCGAACGGCGACGTGACCCCGTGCTCCGACCGTCCCGATCTGATCGTCGGCAACGTCCGGAAGGAGCGCTTCCTGGACATCTGGAACAACGACTCCTATCAGTCGTTCCGCCGCGCGATGCGGGAGGACGGGCTCTTCCCGTACTGCTCCCGCTGCTGCGGCCTGTGGTCACATTGATGAAGAAGACGACGGCCCCGCTGGACGTTTCGGTTCTCATCTGCACGCGCGATCGAAGCGCCCTGCTCGAGGGGTGTCTGGACTCCGTCCTGGGCTGCACCCCGCCTCCGGCCGAGGTCCTCGTGGTGGATCAGAGCCGTGACGAAGAGACCCGGTCGGTCGTCGACCGCAGGCAGGGGAGCACGACGCCGATCCGCTGCGTGCGGGGGATCGGCACCGGGCTCTCCCGCGCCAGGAACCAGGGGATTGCCGAATGCGCCGCCTCCGTGATCGCCTTCACCGACGACGACTGCAAGGTCGACCCGGCGTGGCTCGAGGCGTTGACCGAGCCGCTCCGGGCCGGACGGGTGGATGCGGCGGTGGGCCGGACCCTGCCGGAGGTAAGGGCCGGCGGCGCGGAGGAGACGTCCTCGTTCTATGCCCCGATGGGGAGCCCGGTCTTCTCCAGGCGGACCCACCCGTGGCGCGTGGGAGGAGGCGGGAACTTCGCCGCCACCCGCGACCTTCTCCGCCGGACCGGCCCTTACGACGAGCGGTTCGGACCCGGCGCCCCCCTGGAGAGCGCCGAGGACATGGACCTGATCCACCGGCTCCTGCGGGGTGGAGGACGGCTCGTCTATTCCCCCAAGGCGGTGGTCTGGCACCGATCCTGGCGCACGGCTCGGGAGAATCGTCGCCTCTCGCGGGCCTACGGCATCGGGGCAGGCGCCTACTTCGCCAAGCACTTCCTGGCAGGGGACTGGATCAGCGGGTGGCGATTCGTGGATCGCGTGGCCATTCGGACCGTCCACCTCTTGATTGCAGCGTGCACTCTCAACCGGCGTGGGATCTCCGAACAGGCCATCTACGTGGCGGCCCTCTTCGAAGGGGCCGGGCGGCTGCTTCGAAGCGGCCGATCGGGCACGGCCGGTGTCGTGGACCTCAAGGGTGGGGCTGCATGAGCGACCAGGCCATGGCGTCACCGCTTCTGACCTCTTCAGCCGGCATCGCGCGACCCATGGGATGGATCAGGCGATCCTCCGTCGGCCGGGAAGGCCTGGTCCTGATCCTCGGGATCGCGGCGTTCGCCCTGGCCATCGGCCCGGGGTTGCGCGAAACCGGAACCCCCCCGGGATGGGATCAGTCGGTGCACCTGCGCGACAGCGTCGTCTACGAGCGCATCCTGCGCGATCCTTCTGCGCTGGGGGGCGGCGTGTTCGGCGCGATCCTGCACGGCTCCGAGGAGTACCCGCTCCTGACTCCTTCCGGCTACTACCCGCCCCTGGTGCCCGGGGTCACGGCTCTCCTGTACCTGGCGGCCGGCCGGTCCTATGCCGCCGCGATGGCCACGCAGATCCTGTTTCTCGCCCTCCTGATCCTCGGCACGTGGGGCCTGGGGAACCGGCTCATGGAGAGGCCTGCGGGGCTCCTCGCCGCGATGATGCTCCTGGCGGCCCCCGGGATCCGGCTCAGCGCCTCGGAGTACATGCTCGATCTGCCCCTGGCCGCTCTGGTCGTGGTCGCCGCCTGGATGCTCCTGGCGAGCGACGGATTCCTCCGGCTGGACAGGAGCCTCGCGTTCGGGCTGATCGCGGGGGCCGGGATGCTGATCAAATGGACCTTCTTCATCTTCCTGGCGGTCCCTTTCGCCTGGTGCCTGATCGCCGGCCTCGCCGTCAGGGAACAGGACCCGCGGCATCGGGGCCGCCGGCTGGTCCATTGCGCGCTCGCGCTCCTGGCGGGCACGGCCGTCGCGGCTCCCTACTACCTGCCGATCCTGCCGATTCTCGTCATGAAGACGGTCGTTCACGCCGGAGGGGCGGCGGACGGTTTCACTTCGACGTTCACGCTCGATTCGATGACGTTCCATCTGGAATCGTTGCCCCGCAAACTCTTCGGCTGGCCCTTGACGATCGCCGCGGCCGCCGGGACGCTCGCGTTCCTGCGGGTGGGAACGGACTCGGGCCGCAGCCGGCGGTTCCTCCTGACCTGGGCGCTGGCCCTGTACGGAATCTTCACGTTCGCCGTGGCGAACAAGCAGTCCCGCTACCTTCTCCCCTGGATGCCGATTCTCCTGCTGATGGCGGCGGGCGGGCTCGTGGCGCTCTGGTCCCGACTCGAGTCCGGCCGGACGTGGGGCCGCGTCGCGGCGGGCGTGCTGGCCCTGATTCCCGTCACCGGATTGGTGGGGGGATGGCGCGCGGACGACACCGGCGACTGGCACATTCGAGCGATGGTCGCCCGGCTGGAGGAGCGGCTGGCCGCACGGCCGCCACGTCCCGGCCGGGCCTGCAGGCTCGGCGTCATTCCCGACATGCGGGAGGTCAACGGCCCCACGGTCGCGTACTACGCGGCCCGGAAGGACCTCCCGGTGACCGTCGTGCAGCTGGTGAACCGGATGAAGCGGCACGTCCGGGTCGAGGTCGGGCTGGACCCGTTCGACCGGAAGGATTTCTTCCAGGCCTTCGACGAGTACGACTTCGTGGTCACCAAGAACGGCGCGAACTCGATTCCGCCCTGGGACGAGGTGGTGCCGCGCATGCAGACCTATTTCGAGGCGCGGATCGCGTCCTTCGAGCTTCTGGCTTCGTTCCAGGAGCCGGATGGATCCACCCTGGCCCTCTACGAGAGGAAGCGGACGTGAGCCAGGTCATCCGCCTTCTCGATCACGCGCGCGTTCCCGGCCCCGCGACCGGACCGATCCTGAGGCTCGGGCCGGCGCTCGCCGGGGCGCTCGCCGCCGGCGCCGCCGCCTGCGGCCTGCTCGCCTGGAACCTGGCCTCCGTCATCGGCCGGTACGACACGCTGGCCTGGCTGCTCCAGGACATCCATGCTGCCGAGAGGGCGGGCCTCAGGTCCCTGCTCCTGGCCACGGGAGCGGCGCTCATCCTCCTCGGTGCCCTGGCCCTGTTCAGCTGGCGCCTGTCCCTCGGCCTGTCGGGGGGCGCTCTCCTGCTGGCCGGAATGACGGCCGGCCCGCTGGTCGGCGCCTGGTTGGCGCCGGTGGAAGGGCTGGAGGAGAGCCTGCTGTACCGCCTGCGCGGCTTCTCGGCGATCGGCGTCCTCGGCGGCGCTTTCCTTCTCTTCCTGTCGCTGATCCCCGCCATCCTGGATCGACCCGCCTCGGGACTCGAGACGAGTGTGGCGGATCGGGTCCGACGCGCCGTGCGATTCCTGCAGGCCGCCCCGGCCGCGAGACGGCGGATGGCCCTCGCTGTCGTGGCCTTCGTCCTGGCGAGCGGCGTGGCGCTCCTGGTGCTGCAGGATTTCCCCAATTCCTCGGACGAGAACTCGTACCTGACCCAGGCCCGGATCTTCGCCGCGGGGAAGCTCTGGGTGGATGCGCCTCCCAGCCCCGATCACTTCCGGGCCCGGAGCTTCATCCTGGACGAGGCACGGGGGCGCTTCTTCGCCAAGGCGTTCCCCGGGTGGGCCGCGATCCTGTCTTTGGGAGTGAGGGCGGGAGCGCCGTGGGCGGTCAATCCTTTCCTGTCGGCGCTGGCCCTGGTCCTTTCCGGTTGGGCGGGAGGACGCCTCCTGGGCCGGAACGGCGAATGGGCCGTGGTCGGGATGATCCTGGCGACGCCGTTCTTCCTGCTGAACGCCGCGTCCTACTACAACCACCCGGCGACGGTGTGCCTGATCGCCCTGTACCTGGTCGCGGCAATCCGACTTTCCGAAGGGGCCGGGATCCGGTGGGCCGTCGTGGCCGGCGTGGCGTGCGCCGTCGCCCTCTGGGTCCGTCCCGTGCCGGCGGTGGTGCTGGCGCTCCCGATCGGGATCTGGCTCGGGTCGAGATGGGCGCGCGCGGGGCGATGGGACATGCTGGCGGCCGCGGCGGCGCCGGTTGTGGTGGCCCTCGCCGGCCTGGCCGCCTATAACGACCACATGTTCGGATCGATGTGGCGGAGCGGCTACGGGGCCTACGATCCCCAGGACATCCAGCCCGGGCTTGGGGCGGATCACCTGGCGATCACCGCCTGGTGGCTCCTGAAGCTCTGCTTCTGGCTCGTTCCCGGGACCGTCGCGGGCCTGTGGTTCCTCCTGTCCGGCAGGCGGCTGAGGGGATGGTTCGAGCGCGAGCCGATCCTCGTGCTGATGCTGGGCTCGCTCGCCGCCCTGGCCGTGTCGTACCTCCTCTATCAGAACAAGGGCGGGAACGAGTACGGCCCCCGGTACTACTTCGACGGGATCACCTACCTGGCGATCCTCCTGGCGGCCGGATGGATGCGCGCCCCGGAGGCGCTCGCGGGCGTCATGCCCGCCGCACGGGCGAGACGCGGGGCGGCGCTGGCCCTCGCATTCGGCGCCTGCCTGACCGTGGCGGGATCGATTCCGTTCCTCATGGTCCACTACCGGGACAAGGTGAGCCACAACCGCGACCTCTTCAGCACGGTGGAACGTTCCGGGCAGTCTTCCGCCCTGGTCTTCCTGGCCACCGGCAGCGGCCGGATGCCGCCCGGGGACCTGGTGCGCAATCCTCTCGATTTCCGCACCGGCGTCGTCTTCGCGCGCGATCTCGGCCAGGACGCCGATCGACGCCTGGCCGCCCTCTATCCGGATCGCCCCGCGCTGGTCTACCGGTACGACCCCAGGTCGCGCCGCTCGACGCTCCGTCCGCTCGAGGAGACCCTCCCATGAGCAAGGCGCTGACGATCCTGGTCTGCACGCACAACCGCGCCGATCTGCTCCGCGGGGCGCTCGAGAGCCTGGAGCTCCAGACCCTGCCGCGCGATCGGTTCGAGGTCCTGGTGGTCGACAACGCCTCGACCGACGGGACGCCAGGCGTCGTGGCCGAGTGTGCGGCCCGGGGACGCGTCGATCTGCGCTCGGTCCGCGAGGAGGAGCTCGGCCTGGACGCCGCGCGGAACCGCGGAATCCGGGAGGCGGCGGGCACCTTCGTGGCCTTCCTCGACGACGACGCCCGGGCCCGGAGCGACTGGGCCGCGGCGGTCCTGGAGGGGTTCTCGAGGCACGACGCCCCCATCCTGGGCGGCCGGGTCGACCTGACCTGGGAGGCGTCCCGGCCAGCCTGGTTCAGCGACGTCCTCCTGCGCTACCTGATTCACTGCGACTACGGCCCGGAGGTGGTCGCCGTGAGCTCCCCCCCATGGCTCTATGGCACCAACGTGGCGTTCCGGAAGAGCCTGTTCCAGGAGATCGGCCTGTTCCGCCTGGATCTGGATCGCAAGGGGGATTCGCTCATGGGGGGCGGGGACACCGAGTTCTTCCAGCGGGCCCACGCCGGCGGCCACCGGCTGCTCTACCTGCCGAGCCTGGTCGTGAGCCACCTGGTCCCTGCCTTCCGGCTGACGCGCGCCTTCTTCAGGGAGAGGCTGTTCTACTCGGGCTACACGCGCGCCGCCCTCGGCTCGGAACGGACGGCGGGTGTGGCCCTGCGCTGCCTGCTGTTCGCCGCCGGGATCCCGGTCTGCGCCCTGGGCGCCGTCGCGCTGGAAGCGATCGGCCTGCCCCGCGCCGGGTTCGCGCAGGAGCGACGCGCACTGCTGGGAGTTGGATATCTCTACTACTGGATGCTCCGTGCATCCGGGAGGGTCTCGCGACCCCGGACGGAGGCATGGATTTCATGACGTCAATTCGTAACGGAGAGAAGGACATGATCAGGAAGGTGCTGTTGTTGAATGGCCCGGACGACCGCGTCAACTCGGTGATGATCAGGAGCGGCGACCGCTGGCCCCACCGCCTGCCGCGCAAGATCACCAAGCAGGTGCCGCATGCCTATCCGTTCTGGATCGCGCAGTGCGGCGCCGTGCTCAAGCAGCGGGGCTACGAGGTCCGCTACGTCGATTCCATCGCCGAGGACCTCGGCATCGACGGCACCGTGCAGCGGTTCCTCGAGGAGAAGCCGGACCTGGTGGTCGTCGCGACCTCGACGCCGACCATCCACACCGACCTCCTGATGGCACGGCTGGCCAAGGAGAAGGCGGGGGCGAAGACGGTGCTCGTGGACACCCACGTGACCGTGTTCCACCAGGAGCTGGTCGCCGAGCCGTTCGTCGACGCCGCCGTACGCGGCGAGTTCGAGATGGCGATTCCTGAGCTGGCCGACGCCCTGAACCAGGGCGGCGATCTCTCGTCCGTGTCGGGCGTGACCTGGAAGCGCGGGGTGAGGTGGTGGTCAACCCGGACCGCCCGCTGCTCTGGAACCTGGACGAACTGCCATGGCCCGATCGCGACCTGGTGCCGGGCGACCAGTACATCGTGGGGCTTCGCACCCAGGACCCCTGTTTCATGGTGATGGCCAGCCGGGGGTGCCCGTTCCGCTGCACCTTCTGTCTCTGGGTCCCGGTGATGTTCAACAACAAGGTGCGGTTCCGCAACGTGGAGAAGGTCGTGGACGAGATCGTCCACCTCCAGAAGAGGTACGGGGCGCGCGAGGTGTTCTTCCACGACGACACCGTCAACATCACGGTCAAGCGGGTCGAGGAGCTGTGCCATGAGATCCTCCGCCGCGGCGTGAAGATCGGCTGGATCGCGAACTTCCGCGGCGACCAGACCACCCCCGAGATGTTCCGCCTCATGAAGCGGGCGGGCTGCACCAAGATCCTCCTCGGCGTCGAGAGCGGGTCCCAGAAGCTCCTGGACGAGACCATCGACAAGGAGATCACGCTCAAGGAAGTGAAGGACACCATCCGCTGGGCCAAGGACGCGGGGGTCCGGGTCCACTGCACCTACTCGCTGGGCGCTCCGGGGGAGACGCGGGAAACGATGCGCGAGACCCTGGAGCTCATCAAGGAGACCGATCCCGACGACATCCAGGTCAGCCTCATGACCCCGATTCCCGGGACGCCGTTCTACGAGAAGGTGAAGCACCTGGTCTCCGACTGGCACGACTTCGACGGCGTGTCCGGGCGCTCCTGGTGCGACCTCTCGACCGAGGAGCTCAGAAACGCGATGAACCGGATCTACATCGAGCACTACCTCACGCCGCGGCGTATCTTGAAGCGGGTCTCGAGAATCCGCACCATCTACGACATCAAGGAAAACTGGCGGCAGTTCAAGGCGTTCCTGAGCCGGTACGCCGCGACCGGGTTCCCCCGGCCGATCGGCACCCGGTTCGAGGGGCAGGAGCAGGCTTGAAGATCGCGGTCTTGTGCGGACGGTACCCCTACTCCGGCGCCGGCGTCATCGCGCGGGAATCGGCCGAGGGGCTGGCGCTCCGCCACGAGGTGACCTTCATCCACGGCGGCACGGAAGACTCCGATCGCCGGGAGGGGCCGCTCCGCGTGATCTCCCTGGCGCTCCCTCCGGCGGAGGAGCACGGGGCGTCGCACCTCTACTGGAGTCCCGCCGTCGTGCGGAGGCTGAAGCTCACGCTGAACGAGGTGAATCCGGACCTGGTCCACTTTCACATCATCCAGCGACGGAGCTTCTCTCTGGCCTCGCTTCTCCTGTCCAGGCACAGGCGCTCCTTCTGGACGATTCACGACCAGTGGCCGCTCTGCGTGCGCTCGGTCCCGGAGCCCCCGTCCTGCGAAGGGATGAAGCGCTTCTGCCTGTTCTGCACCGCGTGGCCGGGTCTCTCGATCGCCAACAAGATCCTCAAGGAGGCGGTCTTCGCGGCGGCGCCGCTCGAGGTGGTGGTGCCGTCGAGGTGGCTCGGCGATCTCCTGCGCTTCTCCTTCCTGGGAAGGAAGCCGGTCCACCTCATCTACAACGGGATCGACCTGGACGTCTTTCATCCCGGCGAGGCGGGGGATCGCCGCGGCGCCCCGGAGAGCGCGACGACCATCCTGTTCGTGGCAGGTCCCAACAACCCGACGAAGGGGCTCGCCGATCTTCTGCCGGCCTTCCTGAATCTTCGGCAGGCGCATCCGGGGCTCCGGCTGAGGGTCGTGGGGGATCCGCCGGAGGGCCTGGTCGGCGTCGAAGGGGTCGAGATCGCCGGCAGGGTCCCGAGGGAGGACATGCCGGCGGAATACAGACGCGGCGACCTGTTCGTCCTTCCGACCCTCGCCGACAACACGCCGGTCACCCTGATGGAGGCGATGGCGACGGGACTCCCGGTCGTTGCCACGGCGGTCGGAGGCATTCCGGAGATGGTGGTTCCCGGAGTCACCGGACGGCTGGTGCCGGCCGGTGACGTACAAGGCCTGACCGGTTCGATCGAGGGCCTTCTGGCCGATCCGGCCCTGCGGCGGCGGATGGGTGCGGCGGGACGGCAGGTCGCAGAGACGAATTTCGCGAAGCAGAGAATGATTTCCCAGCTCGAGGACGCATACGGAGCGGCGCGGGGGCGTGCGCGGAGGGCCACGAGCCTCCCCACCCTGCCGGTCGCCGTCTCGGAGGGACGGCAATGAAGGCGGTCATACTCGCCGGTGGCCAGAACACGCGCCTGGCGCCCATGGTTCACATGCTGCCCAGGCCGCTGCTGCCGGTGGCCAATCGGCCCATGGTGGAGTACCTGCTCGATCTGCTCAAGAAGAACGGGATCCGCGAGGTGGTCCTGGCCGTCAACGCGGACGACGACGCCTATCAGGACGTCCTCGGCGACGGCCGGCGGTACGGGCTGAGCCTGCGGTACTCGAGCGAGGCATTGCCCCGCGGGACCGCGGGGTGCCTGCTGCCCCTGGCCGATTTCATCGGCCGCGAGCCCTTCCTGGTGATCCAGGGGAGCCTTTTCCTCGATGCCGACCTGAAGGCGCTGGCGGAGTTCCACCGGTCGCGCGGCGCCCTGGCCACGCTGGGCGTGAAGCGCCATTTCCCCGAATCACGGGACTGGCACCACATGGAGCTGCGGCTCGGCGAGGGGGCCCGCGTGGAAGGGATCCAGATCCGCAATCTGTCGGATCGCGCGCCCCAGTCCTCGCGGCCCATGGGGGTCTACGTGTTCGACCCGGCGGTCCTCTCCGCCATCGAGCCCGAGGTCTATTACGACATCAAGGAACAGCTGCTCCCCCGGCTGCGCCAGGACGGGAAGCCGGTGTTCGCCTGCGAGCTCAAGGGCTACTCCCGGGATATCCTGGAGATGAAGGATTACCTGAGCCTCAATCGATCCATCCTCCGCGGGGAGGTGAACGGGTACCGGTTCGACGGGCAGATCGCCGATCGGGTCTGGGTGGGGCGGGGGAGCGACGTCTCCCCGCAGGCCATCCTGCACGGGCCGGTGATGATCGGGCGCGATTGCATCATCGCTCCCGACGCCCAGATCATCGGACCGGCCTGCGTCGGAGACGGCTGCGTCGTGGAGGAGGGGACCATCGTGCGGGAGAGTCTCATGCTGCCGGGCTCGCGGGTGGAGCGGAATTCCAGCGTCGAAGGGTGCGTCCTGGCCGCCGACACCGTGATCGCGCCGGGGCAGATGCTCCGCGAGGTCGTCGCCATTCCCGAAAACGTGGACGCCGGCGAGATCGACCTGGCCGACACCGAGCTCCTCATTCAGGGGGTGGCGGGATCGGCCGGCCAGTACGCCCAGAGCCAGTCCCGGTATCTCCTCTACCAGACGATCAAGCGGGTCCTCGACCTCGGAGTCGCGACGATCGGTCTCGTCGTGCAGCTGCCCCTGATCCTGGCCGTGGCCCTGGCGATCAAGCTGACCAGCCCGGGCCCGATCTTCTTCCGGCAGAGGCGGTGCGGCCGCAACGGCCGGGAGTTCTGGATGGTCAAGTTCCGGACGATGGTCAAGGACGCCGAGAAGATGCAGGCGGACCTGCGCCCCCTGAACGAGGTGGACGGCCCCGTCTTCAAGATCGAGAACGACCCGCGATCCACCGCTCTCGGACGTTTCCTGCGCAAGTACAGCATCGATGAGGTGCCGCAGCTGTGGAACGTCCTGAAGGGGGAGATGAGCCTGGTCGGCCCACGGCCGCTCGCGGCGCGGGAGATGCGGTTCTGCCCGGCCTGGCGTGACGTGAGGCTCAAGGTGGAGCCGGGGATCACCGGCCTCTGGCAGGTGAGCGGCCGGAGCAAGTCCTCGTTCCACGACTGGATCCGGCTGGATGTCGAGTACGTCCGGGAACGATCCGTGCTCCTGGATTTCCAGATATTGTTCAAGACTCTCAGCGTCGTCTTCAGGGCGCTGGGGTCCTCCTAACCCAACGGCGGCGAGGTCATGGCGCGAGGCGAAAGAATGTCGGACGAGTCACAGCGGGAACAGGAATTCGATCTGCGGGTCTACTTGCAGATCCTTTTGAACCGGAAGTGGATGATCCTCGGCTTCGCCGCGGCCCTGACCGCGGCCGTGGCGGTGGGGACAGCCCTCCAACCGAAGGTGTATGAGGCCAAGGTCACGCTCCTCGCGAACCGGGAGGCGCCGCGCCTCCTGACCTCCGACCCGATCCCGGGAGATCGCGTCGGCCAGCGGGACTACCTCAAGACGCAGGCCGCCATCCTGACGAGCCGGACGCTGCTGCAGGGGGCCGTCAAGCGCCTGGTGCCCGAAGGCTTCTACGGCAGGGTGGCCCCGGACAAGCTCGAAGAGACCACCTCGGGCCTGGCCAAGGACCTGCAGACCCGGATGCGCGTCTCGACGGCCGACGACACCCAGCTGATCACGGTCTTCGTGGAGGGGGGAATCCCCGAGCGGGCGGCGAAGATCGCCAACGCCATCGCCGACTCCTACGTGGAAAGCAACCAGGCCTCCAAGTCGACGCTCGCCAACCAGGCGGTGGCGTGGCTCACGACCAGGCTGGCGGAGCAGAGGACCAAGCTGACCGAAGCCGAGGAGGAGCTGCGGGCGTACAAGGAGCGGGAGAACATCGTCGGACCCGACGATGCGGACCCGTTCTCGACGCTCAACCTGAGCCGCGTCAACGACGAGTACCTGACCACCCGGTTCCAGCGGGTGGAGAAACAGATG
>Ga0114129_10012832_pt1 | contig 11923 bp, 10 predicted proteins | sample RhiMetdeltSRZDD1_FD_80071 | JGI IMG/M metagenome (GOLD analysis project Ga0114129, IMG submission 80071) | Populus rhizosphere microbial communities from Tennessee, USA - Rhizosphere MetaG P. deltoides SRZDD1 (version 2) (version 2) | ecosystem: Host-associated > Plants > Roots > Rhizosphere >... | reverse complement strand
CGAAGACGCCCCACACGCCGGCCAACGCACGGCGCAGCGTCGCCTCGTCATCGAGATCGCCCTGGACGACGTCGACGCCGTGGCGCGCCACCGCCGCCGCCCGCTCGCTGTCCGGCATGCGCGTCAGGCCGCGCAGATGAAATCCGCTGCCTTGCAATGCTCGCGCGACCGCGCCGCCCTGATGGCCTGTCACTCCGGTGATGAGAATCGTTCGATCGTTCGTCACGGCTGAAACCTCGTCAAATCGTCGCTCCTTTGCATTGCCTCGAGTTGTCCTGTGCCGCCTTATTGCATCGTGCTCGCCGACGCCGCGATCATTTCGACGCCGTACCGATCGCGTACCAGCGCATCAGGGGCGGCGGCTCACGAAGAGCGCGACGCCCCCTCCGGGCATCGCGACCGGCGTTAACGCCCAGTAATCCGACTTGTGATGGACGACGGTGCGGCCGGCAATCGAGCCGACGGCCGCGCCGAACACGACGTCGCTCACGTGGTGCACGTTGTCGTGCAGGCGCGACGCCGCGACATATGAGGCGATGGCGTAGCCCAGCGCCGCCTTGCGCCAGCCCAAGTGGCGCTCGAGCACCGTCGCCTCAGCGAAGGTGAGGGCGGCGTGTCCGGAGGGAAACGACCTGTAGTTACTGCCATCCGGTCGCAGCCGATGCGTCGCGAGCTTCAGCGGCTCGACCATCATCTCCGTCAGAATCTGCGCCTGAAGCAGGTCCATCCCCAGGTGCGCCACCTTCGGCTGATCGCGCCACCGTCCGACCACATACGTGCCGATGGACAGCGCGACCTGTTCGGGCGTATTCCCCAGATACTTGCCCGGCGCGAACACCGCATTGACGGCGCCATAGTGACTCCGCAGGCGCTCGTTGAACGTGTCGTCCGCCGGATGGACCGCCACCGCCAGCGCGCCGCCGATCGCCGCGATGTAGAGATTCTGCTTGTCCGGCAGGCGCGTGATGTCCTTGCCGAGATTGCTGAACAAGGCACGCAGTCCGGTGTGCGCGGGCGTCGGCGGTTCCTTCGGATCAGCCTGCTGCTCCGGCGGGCGTTCCGGCGGCGAGACAGGCTCCTGCGCGCGCATCGATATCGACAGCGCGAAGACGAACAGCAGGGTCGCGTTACCCGAACGGCGCATCACGATCCGCCGGCCGCCGCATGTCGGGGAGTGTTCGTGCGGCGCGCTGAAGTCTCCCCCGAGTCCAGTCCGCGATCGAGCCCGACCGTCTGCCAGCCGTCACTCGTACGGCGGAAGTAGATGCGCACGGGCACCCACGTAGGATAGCGCCGATGACGCGTCTCGATGCGTACCGAGACGTAGTCGCTGCCCTCGAGGACGCCGGACGGCGCGAACGCGCGCGTATCCGTGACGACGACTTCGTCGCCGACCGGGGTGTGGGTATCCGTGACGTTGTCGAATCGTGACCAACGCAGGGCATAGCCCTCGGGACGGCCGCCGACATCAAATCTGGCGGCGGCGTTCTCGAAGCGGAGCTCTCCCGCCGGCGACAGCGTGGCATTGACGATCGGATTGACCGCGGTGAGCCACACGTCTTTGATCCGATCCCGCCGTTTGATGATCGCGTCAGCCAACACCGCAACGGCGGCCGGATCGGAGTACTGGCCTGACCGTACGATCGCGCGAATCGCCTCGTCGGAGAAGCGCGCCACGATGCGCGCGGCCCAGAAGGCGTCGTCGGCCCGCATGTTGTCGTACGCCGCCTTCGGATAGTTCGCCACCCACGCCGCTGGATCGAAGCCGTCGGCAGAGAATCGCCCCACCGCCGGAGGCGTCGCCGGATCCGGAAGCCGAAGCCATGGCTGCACGTAGAAGCCGAACGAGAACAACGTCAGGAGGGACGGCCGCCTGGCGAGGGTGTATTCGTGACCTTCCTGCGCCTCGTTGGGAAAGCGGGTCGCGCTGCCGAGTGTCGATCCGAAGTCGACGATGTGGTACTGCAGGTGGGATCGGCCCCTCTCACGCTGACGCGTCACCATCGTGTTGAGCGCGCGTGAGTCGTCGTGATTCAGCCAGGCGGCAAATACCCGGCTGCCACGCAGCTCGCGCCGGTGCTCGTGCGGATAAATGTCGTTGGGATCGTCGTCGCGCGTGCCGTGGTACTCGAACCGCCCCATGTCGTCGTCTGTGTCCAACAGCTTCGCGGTGACCCGGACGTGGCCGTTCGGCATGCGCGCCGCGTTCTTGAGAATCAGATCGAGGTCGTGCTGCACGAAGGGACGACGGCCGTTCGCATCCTTGATCCAGGCCCTCGGGGCGATCTGGAGCTGCGCGGGATCGACCTCCGCCAGATACATCTCCACGGTGTTGTAGCCGAAGGCGTGGTAGAACGCCGTGCCGACGACTTCTGCTCCGGTCTGCATTTCGGGATGGGCCGGCGGATCGACCTCGAGCTGATACACGGTCGTCGTCCGATCGGAACGATCGATGGCGCGGAAGCCAGGTGAAAAACCGCGATTCTTGCCACGGACCACCGTCCATGCGCTGCCGAAGCGGACGTTGCGGTTGGGCCCGCGCACCAGTTCGCGCGTCGACATCGCGCGAACGCCGATCCGGTTCGTGAACCAGCTGGAGTCCGGCACCTCGTCCAGCGTGTTCACGTTGACCGCGTGCACCTTCCGATGATCGCCCGGCGCCGCAAAGGTGTTCTTGAGAAAGTCATAGTAGTCGTCGAGGTCGATCTTGTGCGCCTGGGTGACGTCGATCAGCCGGTCGTGGTCGACCGCAATCGGATCATCCGCATAGAAACGCGGACCGGCACCTCGAGTCTCGGCGACCAGCCCCAGAAACGCCACCAGCGCGCCGGCGATCACTTTGTCAAAACGCATGACCCAGCCCAAAGATGAATGTGGGACCGTCGCCGCCGAACGCCAGGTCGAAGCGCAGCGCCGCGCCGCCTGACGCGCCGAACCGCACGCCCGTGCCGTACGTGGTCTTGAACTGCGACCACGCGATCGCGCCCACGCGCGGCGCGACCTGTCCCGAATCGACGAAGACCGCCGCGCTGACGAGCCCATTGAGTTGGTAGCGATATTCGGCCTGCAGCGCCAGCAGATTGCGATCCCGAAAGCGAAAGGTCGGATAGCCGCGGCCCACGTTCAACCCTCCGTACGTCGGCGACAGGTAGAACGGCATCACCTGGCCGTCTGATGTGTCGCTCAGCACCGCCAGGGCGCGAAACGCGAGCACGCGATAGCCGTGCAGCAGCGGCACGAACTGCTGCAGGTCGATCGTAGTCTTGCGGAATGAATACTGATCGAAGTCCCGATCGTGATACGAGGCGAAATTGACCTGATACCGCCCACCGTGCGACGCGGCGGCGACTGGCAGCGGGTCGAGACGGACGGCAGTTCGCGTCGGCGGGAGCGAATCACGGTAATCGAGATCGACTGTGATGCCAGGCCTGAAGAAGGTCGGCTGCCCGACCAGACCGGGCGCGGTCGATTCATCGAACGCTTTGGTGGTGGCGCGCGTACTAGATTCTGACCGCTTGATCTCAGGCGTCAGGCGTGCCGCCGTTCCCGCCACGCTCAACCACGGCGTCAGCCGTGCGCCGAACGTGCCACCCACGACGGTTTGCGTGAGACGGAATACCGTGGTGTCGTCCTTCGAGCTGGAGTTGCCCAGCCCCCAGAACTCGTTCGAGACCCGTCCCGATCGCGAGATTGACACGTTGGCAAAGAAGCGGTCACGACCGAGCCTGGGCAGCGCGTCGGGAATCTGCACGGCCAATTCACCGAGCCATTCGCGGCTGATCGAGCCGACCAGAGAGGCGGTGAACGTGTAGTGCCGGCCGGCGTCGCTGGCGCGCCAGGCCGGTCCCGCGGCGAACGACGCGCCTTCAACCGGCAGGCCGACTCGCACGAAAAAGCCGTGGCGCGGATCGAATAGACGATCCATCAGACGGTCGTTCGAGAGCGTCAGCATCGTGCGCTCGACGAACCCCGGTTCCGTCGGCTGCAGATCCTGTCCGCGGGCTCGGCGCTGTTCGGCGGCAATCTCTTCGCGCGTTTGTGGCGCGGCAGCCGGAGTCGCCACGGCGTGGACCTCGTTCATCTCGCCCTGGGCGAAGCCGTAGGCCCCGAGGTGCGCCGTGTGCGTCAGTGCGACGGCCGCCAGCACCACGACGACCCCGACGCTGCGCAGCGTGGCCAGGAAGATGGAGCGGTCGAGCGTGCTCGCGGCTGTCGGCAGCGCAGAGGAATCCCTGGTTGCGGTGGACATCTCGCGCGCGATGACAGCAAGCGCGAAGCCACCGACGGATCCGGCCCCGCAGACAGTGGCGATCTTTCGATGGGATCGCGGGTTATGGCGGTTTGGCTGCCACGATTGGCCGTCGGTCACGGCGTGCGGCGACTGTGCGTAATCACGCAATCTGCGTAACCATGAGCATCTACCGCCGGACGCGGTCACCATCGAAAACATGAGGTCGACCGGCGCCTCCGTCAGAATCCCCGCCGCCTCCGGCATCGTTCGTACGTCACCGGCGAGATCGATCTCGCGGCGGTTCAAGGTGGCGGCGTCGGTGAGCGCGCGCGCGCCGAACCGGCCGATGTCGTCAACCGCAATCATCTGTTGCATTGCCTCGAGTTGCCCTGTGCCGCCTTATTGCATCGTGCTCGCCGACGCCGCGATCGATTTCGTAGATGGCCAATCGTCGTTCTTGAGAGAACCCGCGAATGCGGACAACGCCTTTATAGTGTGCGCTCTGGCGCGATGTCTTCACCGAACCCCGAGACATGGCGAGCCGTTGGCCGCACGTCGCGAGACCGACGTTTGTTGTCCACGATTTCGCCAGTGGCGATATCTCGCCACTCAACCATTCGAGAACGATCTTAGATTCAGGACTTTGCCGGCTGGACCGGCGATTGCGTTGTTTGCTGTCGTGAACAACCGTCGCATACCATCTCGTATCCGTGTGCTTCTCCTCTTCTCCATGCTCGTGTTCGCGCCAAGCCTAGGATTTGCTCAGGAGGCGCCACCGCCAAGCCTTCCACCGGGTTGGATCACGCCGACCCCGAAGGGGCTCGTCGCCGAACGTGCGCTCCTCCGGAAACTCGTCAGCACTTTAGAGAGCACGATCGGCGCCGCGGTCATGCCCTTCTATCTGATGCCGGCGCTCGGCGGAAAGAACACGATCCGGGAAGGGCGCGCCTGATGCCAATTGCGACGAAGTCCGATCGGTCCTCACCAGGCATGACGAGGCTTGTCGTCGATCTCGCACGCCCATATCGATCGTGGCTCGTCATCATCCTCCTGGCCATGATGGTCGAAACGCTGGCGGGACTGGCAGGACCGTGGCCGTTGAAGGTGGTGATCGACTATGCGGTCGGGAACGACGCCGCCCCGCGGTGGCTGATCACACTCCTCGGCCCGACCCTCGCCGCCGACCGTGGGTCGCTCGCGGCGATCGCCGCGGTTTGCCTGGTGCTCATCGCCGCCGTCGGCGGCATCGCTTCGTACGTGGACAATTACTACACCGAAAGCGTCGGGCAGTGGGTGGCGAATGACCTGCGCCTTCGAATGTACGACCATCTCGAGCGCCTGTCGTTCCATTACTACGACACGCACCAAACCGGACTGCTTCTCACGACGATCACGGACGACGTCTCGACGGTGCAGAACTTCGTGTCGTCATCCACGCTCAGCATCTTGGTCGATTTCATGACGATTGCGGGGATGCTGGCCTTGATGTTCTGGCTCAACTGGGACTTCACGCTGCTGGTCGTGGCGGTCACGCCCTTTCTCCTCCTCTTTGTCGCGCGGTTCAAGCGGGCCGCGAAGAAGGCCACTGCGGAAGTGCGGCGTCGCGAAGGCGACATCGTCGCGGTGGTCCAGGCCGGGCTGGAATCGGTCCGAACCGTTCAGGCCTTCGGCGCTCAGGAGGTCGAGGAAGGGCGCCTCAGCGAGGCGAGTCGCGCCTCGGTCGAGGCGGCGCTCAGCGCGCGGCGCGTGAAGTCGCTTCTGTCTCCAATCATCGCCCTCGTCGTCTCCCTCTGCACCGCGATCGTCCTGTGGCGCGGAGCGGGACTCGCCCTCGTCGGCGCGATGACGGTCGGCTCGCTCACCGTGTTCCTCGCGTATCTCGCCAGGTTTTTCAAACCCGTGCAGGACCTGGCGAAGATGACCAATGCCGTCGCGCAGACACAGGTTGGCCTCGAACGGATCCAATCGATCCTCGACATCGACATGAGCATTCAGGAACGAGCGGACGCACGCACGCCTGACGGTTTCGTCGGCGCGATTGAGTTCGAGCACGTGGCGTTTGGCTACAATCCGGAGGTTCCGATCCTGCGGGATGTCACGTTTACGATCGCCCCCGGCCAGTTCGTCGGTGTGGTCGGCGCGACCGGTAGCGGAAAATCGACCATCGTCAGCCTGATTCCGCGCTTCTACGATCCGACCGCCGGCCGCATCCTGATCGACGGCAGCGACGTCCGCGATTACACTCTTGAAGGCATCCGCAGCTACATCGGATTCGTGCTGCAGGATGCGGTGCTCTTTCGCGGGACGGTGCGCGAGAATATCGCCTACGGGCGCCATCATGCCACCGAGGCGCAGATCATGGCTGCCGCCAAGCTTGCCAACGCCGACGAGTTCATCGTGAAGATGAGGTCGGGCTATGACACCATGATCGAGGAACGCGGGGTGACGCTGTCCGGTGGCCAGCGCCAACGCATCGGTATCGCGCGTGCCTTCATCCGAAACGCGCCGATCCTGATCATGGATGAGCCGACGGCATCACTCGACGCCGAATCCGAGCAGTTGGTCATCGAAGGGCTGGAGCGTCTCATGAAGGGCAGGACGGTGATCATGATCACGCACCGACTGAACACGATTCGTCGCGCCGACACGATTATCGTTCTCCACAACGGTGTTGTGGCTGAACAGGGCACGCACGACGATCTTCTCAGGCTCGGTGGGATCTACGCCGGTCTGTACTGGACCAACCCGACAACGTCCGTCGAACTAGGGGTCCCGCACCACACGAAACTCACGGGAGCCAAGCTGGCATGACGCGCTCACTGATTGTTCTGCCCGACGATTCCGCGACGCCGATCCTCGAGGCGATTGCACACGCCTCGCGGACGCTTCGCGTGAAGATGTTCGTCTTTTCCGATGCGTCCCTGCTGAAGGCGGTGATCGCGGCTAAGCGGCGTGGCGTCAACGTCAAAGTCATGCTCAACCCCGCTCGCCGCAACGGCGAGCACGAGAACGACGCCACTCGTAAGGCGCTCGAGCGGGCCGATATTCACGTCAAAGACGCCAACCCTTCCTTCGTCCTCACGCACGAAAAGTCGATGGTCATCGACGACGACACGGCATTCGTGAAATCGCTCAACTGGTCGACGAAAAACCTCACGGAGACGCGGGACTACGCCGTCGTCACGACACGGCGGCACGACGTGGCGGAAGTCGTCGAGTGCTTCGAGGCCGATTGGCACCGCCATGCGTTCGATCCGCACCGCAACAGCCATCTGATTTGGTGTCCGGGACCTGGTAGAGATCGCCTCTGCCAGTTCATCGACGAGACGCGACACCGGCTCTTCGTTCAGAACGAGCGCTTCCAGGACATGGTGATCATCGAGCGTCTCGTTCGGGCCTCCCAACGCGGCGTCAAGGTCGACATCATGGCCCGGCCGCCCCACACGCTCAAGCGGGAGAAGCTCGTCGAAGGCGTCGGAGGCCTCCGGATTCTGGACGACATCGGGATCAAGATCCACAAGCTCAAGCACCTCAAGCTGCACGGCAAGATGTTGCTCGCGGACGGCGTCGCCGCCATTGTCGGATCGATCAACTTCGCGGCCGGCAGCCTCGACGGCCGGCGGGAGCTCGCCATCGAAGTCCGCGACGACGATGTCGTGGATCGGCTGCACAAAGTGGCTCGACACGATTGGGACCACTCGCATCCGCTCGATCTCTCGGACGAAGGGCTACTGGCCGATCTCGAAGGGCGCATCGAGGACAGTGCTCAGCTGCTCGCTTTGGAAGACGACTCAGACATCGCGCGCAACTGAATCCTCCATTCAACGCCGAAACTCTCATGACTACGGCAACGCATCGCCTGCCGATGTGGCTGATCCGGGCACTGATGCGAGCCGCGATTCTTTGCTGCTTGGGTATCGGGTATTGGCCCTCCGCGGCCTGGCCGTGCTGAGCGACGCCTCCGATGGTCAGGTTGTGCCGTTCTACCTGTCCGCCCACGTTGGTCGAGAAAAGGGCGATATGCTGATCTGCGACCGCCGACTCCCGGGTCGCCACGCTGATCAAGCGGCGCGATCGCATCATGGAGGTCTGGCTGACCGGGATCAACCCGATCATCAACCCGACGTTGTCGTCGGAGGGGGAACTCCGGTTCGAGAATGCCGCCGTGATGCACGGCGCGGGCGGATCGCCGAACGGCTACACGCTGCAATGGTCACGCTTCGATAACACGACGGACACACGCACGCCGGTGGGCGACCGACGTGCGCCACCGGCTGCTCGTTCGCGGGACTCTTGGACTGCCGGGACGATGGGACGTGGCTCCGGTGCTGGAACTCCGATCGGGATTTCCCTGGTCGGCGGTCGACGAATTTCAGGACTTCGTCGGCGTTCGCAACCGCGCTGGCCGGCTGCCGGCGGTACGGACACTCGATTTCACCCTGGCGCGGCCGTGGCGGTTCAGGAAGTACCGATTCCGAGCCGGGTTGAAGATGTACAACGTCACTGGCGCGTCCGCCGAGCGCGACGTGCAGAACAACCTCTCGTCCCCGGACTACGGAACTTTCTACAATCCCATCGAACGGTCGATCGGGTTCGTGTTGGGATCGGTGAAGTAACGCGCGGGTTCGTCTCAGCGCGCGAATCGGCCAACGCGCAGCACGCGTGCCGCCGCGAGTGCGAGCGGCGCGCCGGCAAGACTCAGCAGCACGCCCATGCTGGTTTCCGAGAGCAGCTGGCCGGGAGGCAACAACGCGGCGGAGAAGAACAGCCCGACGCTGAAACCGATCGCCGCGATGAAGCCGACGACGACGAGTTCACGCCAGCCGAGACGCAGCGGCAGGTGCAGACCCGCGGCGAGTGCGATGCCGGCGCCGATCAGCACGCCGAGCGGCTTGCCCACGAGGACCGCGAGAGGGAGTCCCCACGTTCCAGGCTCCAGCGAGTGGAAGGCCACTCCCGCGTTGACGAGCCCGAAAAAGAAGAGAGCGATCTGCGCCGGGTATCTCCACCAGACTTCGAAGCGGCTCAAGGTGTCCTTCGCGTCGGGGCTCGCGTCGACGAAGAACCCAGGGTCGCGAGCCGCGTGAGGCAGAAACGGCATGATTGGCACCAGTCCGAGCGCCGGCGGCAGACCGCTCCACCAGAAGGCGAACCACGACGTGCTGCCGGCAATCAGTAAGTACGGCCAGAAGCTCCTCGCCCGCGCCCGCTGCAGCGCCATCGCCAGGCCGAGGGCGACGGCAAGGACCGCGCCGCCCTTGGTGAAATGATGGACTTCGGTGGGATGGAAGACCGCGATGGCCACGCCTCCGAGTGCGTCGGACGCAATTGCGAGCAGCAGCGCGAACGGGATAATCGGATGCCGGCCGAAGATGATTCGTGCCACGAAATAGCTGAATGCCAGGTCGGTCGCGAACGTCACCGGCCAGGCCACGGTGAGCGCCGGCTCATCGAGCACGTCGACCGCCTGCACGTGGATGAGCGCTGGGAGGATCGTGGCGGCGATGGCCGCGATGACCGGCAGCAGCGCACGCCGCCATGGATGGAGCACGCCGCCGGGCGCTGTGGCTTCGACCACTTCCTTGGTCATCAGCGCAAAGAAGAACGCCATCGCGACGTCGTTCACCGCGAAGGCGATGGCGTAGCTGAAGCGATAGTAACTTTCCGGGAGAACGTTCGCCCAGACGAGCGCGATCGCGGCTCCCGCGGGCAGCAGCAGCAGGTGCTCCAGTCCGAATTCCCACAGCCGGGGAATTCTCGCGCGCAGGTTGCGGACTCGGCGCGCCACGTTAACTCGCCGGCCTCTGCTGTCGATGGATCACGCCCGAATCGACGACCTGACCCGCGCGCGATATCGACTGGAAGAACATGTCCTGGCCGGCCACCTCCACCAGCATGAAGCTCTGGTCCTGATCGAACGAGGCAGCCGTCTGGTCCGATGGCTCCATGTTGCCTTTGCGCAGCTGGCCCGCGGCCCCCGACACGAAGTAGTAAATGCCCTTCTGCGGCTTGAGCCGTTCGTACACGTGATCGTGGCCAGAAAACACCACGTTCACGCCGTTCTTGAGGAAGATCGGCTCCAACAGGAGACGCAGGTCAACCGAGGATCCGTGCCGGCTCGCGTTCGAGTAGAGCGGATGGTGGAAGTAGCAGACTTTCCAGTCCTCGCGCGCGTCTCTCAACGTCGCATCGAGCCAATCGAGCTGTTTGCGATCCATGAGCGTGCTGTCGAGCGCGACGAACCGAACGTTCTTCCGGACGTAGGTGTAGTAGCGCTGGCCGTTCATGTTGTACAAGCCGTACGACACGTTCTCCGGCCGATCGTGGTTGCCGAGCGACGCCTGGAACTTGACGTTGGCCGCGAGCAGTGCGGCGTAGGGCTGCTCGAACTTCTTGACGAAGTCGCTGGGTTTCTGGCCGCCGTACATGTTGTCGCCGAGCATGATCACGAGATCGAACGGATACTTCGCGTGCGTGCTCGTCATCTGCTGCGCGACTTCGTACTGAGGCCGGTCGCCGGTGCCGTTGTCGCCAATCGCGGCGAACTTCACCGAGTCCGCTCGATTGGGCAGCGCCACCGACTGCGCGAGAAGTCCTGCGTACGCTGCTGCGGTGAGGACGAGAATCAGACAGCGTCGCACCGTCTGCATCACGGGCGCGAGGGAAGACCGCGAAGTCTCGTCATCGTTTCCCCACGAGCCTATCACCCACGCCGAGGCGAATCGACAGCATCGAGCGGAAAGAACGAGAATCCCCAATCGTACACGCCCGTTCGAGCGCGATGCACTCCGTTTAGGAGAGGGCATCTTCGTCGCCGGCGCAGCGGGCCGCAGGCGAGGAAGCGGAAAGTGCCAGCCAAGCTGGTACCTCGTCTCGACCGACGACAGAATGATTCCGCCGGACGCGCAACGCGCGATGTCGAAGCGCGCTGGATCGACCGTCGCTGAGGTCAAGGCAGTCACGCGGTCTATGTGTCCCAGCCGAAGGCCGTTGCCGACCTCATCGCAAAGGCCGCGAACGGCGTGGCCCTTGCGACGCGATAGCGGTCGGCGAGCAACTCGAAGCGATTGGGGCGGGTCACGGCAGGTCGCGCTCAGCGACCGATGTGGCTCGCCGTTGTCGCTCAGACGACATCAGGAATCGGATTCATCAGCAGCTTCGTTGCGATGAGGGGCGGTGGGCCTGACCGTCGCACAAAGAGGCCGCCTCCACAAGATCACCGCAAGTGATCGCAGGACATTAGGAGACGTATCACAATTCTGAGATAGTGCGTTTGCGGTGATCTCACCCGAATCGACACGATCACGTTACAGTTACGTCACAGTCCATCCGCGAGCGTAAAATGTCAGGTATGCCCCGGCGCGCACGAGTCGTGACCTGGAATGGCAAGGACGTTCCCCCTGAGCTCCGCGATCTCCCTGCGGGCCGTTACGTTGTCGAAGCTGTCGAGGAAGAGGCACCAGCGCTATCGCCCGAAGAGGAAGCCGGCATTGAGGCCGCGCTGGAATCGTACCGTCAGGGTCGCGTTGTTGACGCCAGGCGTGCCCGCGAGATCATCGACACAGCCCTCGGGCGTTGAAGGTCACCTACACCGAGGAAGCGATCGCCGACATCGTCGAGGCGATCACCTACCTGAACGAACGTAATCCGACAGCTGCGGCGAAACTCGACGCCGAGATCACGCGGTGCATT
>Ga0114129_10012831_pt1 | contig 11925 bp, 8 predicted proteins | sample RhiMetdeltSRZDD1_FD_80071 | JGI IMG/M metagenome (GOLD analysis project Ga0114129, IMG submission 80071) | Populus rhizosphere microbial communities from Tennessee, USA - Rhizosphere MetaG P. deltoides SRZDD1 (version 2) (version 2) | ecosystem: Host-associated > Plants > Roots > Rhizosphere >... | reverse complement strand
GGCGCCCGTGGCCTCCATGTCGGTCCCCGCGATCACCAGCACGCTGCGCTGTCGCTCGAGGTTGGGCAGGAAGGCTACGATGCCGTAGCCGGGCCGCAGTACCCCCGTTTGTCCGGGTGAGCGCTCGAGACGGTACTCGGCGGCGCCCCCCGGTGGCGGCGTGAGGTCGACGATGTACTCGTGCCGGTCGGTCTCGTCCCAGCGGAAGCGCAGCGCCATCGCCGGCTGGAACAGCTCGAGCCAGGGATTCGACCGCGGGCTGCCGAGGAGGACGACGTTGTCGGCGGCGAAATGGCGTGCGTGGAAATCGCGGGCGAAGATGAGGGTGACCTGGCGGGCGGTTCCCCGATCCAGGCGCGAGACGTCCTGGACGACGACCGCGTCCGCCATGCTCGTGTGGCGCCGCCCCCTCGTGGCGCGCATCATCGCGTCGGCTTCCGGGCTCGCGGCCGGCGCCTGCATCAGCGAATCCCAGCGCATGTACTCGTCGAGGGTGAGCGAGCGGTGCAGGATGTCCTGGACGAGCGTCAGCGTCGAGTCGGCCAGGATGATGTCCGTCTGCTGATCCTTGCGGAAGATCTGCGACCACAGGGAGTCGAGGGCCGGCGTCGTCGTCACCGGACGGGGAGCCGCTCGCAGGAGGAGCCCCGCCGCGAGACCGAGGCCGAGGGCGGCGGCGACGGAGACGGCGAAGGCGAGCGGCGCGAGCCGTCCGCCGCGGGCCCGGTCTTCGTGGCCCGCCTCGCCCGAGACTTCACCGCGCGGCCGCCACGTGACGGCGTATTGACCGCGCGGGATCTCGAGCCGGCTCGCCTCGTCCGCCCCTTCGGAAGCGAAGTAGTCCTCGAGCTTCTTGCGGAGCTTGGACACCTGCACGCGGACGATGGTGTCTTCTCGGGTGCTCGCGTCGGCGGCGCGGCCGAAGACGGCCGTCCGGATCTCGTGCTCCTGGACCTCGGTCCCGGGCTGGCTCGACGTCCGCTCGGTGAGGTACACGAGCAGATCCTTGAGGCGCTCGGCGCGGCCGAAGCTGCGGCTGGCGGCGATCCGCTCGACCAGGGCCCACAGCTCGGGTGGCCCCGAACGCGTCGGCTTGACGTCCTGTCCTTCTGATTCCACAGCCGCGCCCGCGCGTGCGCAGGATAACACGCGGCCACTTGCGAGCTTGCGCTGCGACAAAGGGTTAACCGGAGAATTCGCGGAGAATTCACTTGCCCGTCCTGGCGACGCGCCCGACCCTCGGGACATGCATTCGCTGTCGCCGGAAAGAAGCCGAGCCACGAGCCACTCGGCACGCATCGTGGTGGCCGACGACCATCGCGTATTGCGACTGGGGCTCGTCACCCTGATCAACGGACAGCCCGACATGCGTGTGGTCGGGGAGGCCGCCACCGGCGAGGAGCTCATCGCTCTCTACCGCGCCCGCCATCCCGATCTGGTGCTCATGGACCTGCGCATGCCGGGGCCGGGCGGGGTGCGCGTCATCGAAACGATCACGCGGGAGGATCCCACCGCCCGTATCGTGGTGGTGACCATCCAGAAGGGCGGCGACGCCATGTACCAGGCGCTGCGTGCCGGAGCCCGCGGTTACGTGTTGAAGGACGTCTCCTCCCGGGACGTCCTGGCCGCCATGCGCACGGTTCTCGCCGGCGGCCAGGCCATACCGCCCGCCATCGCCGAGGCCCTGGCCCGGCGGCTGGCGCAGGACGACCTCAGCCCCCGCGAGGTGCAGGTCGTCCGCATGATCGCGGGCGGCCTGTCGAACAAGGAGATCGGGGCGCGCCTGCGCATCGCCGAGGACACCGCCAAGTGGAACGTCACCGGCCTCATGGCCAAGCTCGGCGTCCGGGACCGCACGCGCGCCGTCACCGTGGCCCTCCGTCGCGGCATCATCGACATCGAGGACGTGTTCGCCCTCGACGAGATCGCGGCGCCGCCTACGACCCCGCGCTCAGAACCTGCAGCTCGTTGATCGTGGGCTCCGCTGTTGCCGCGGTGATGAGCAGCCGGACGTACCGCGCGGTCCGGGCGGTGAAGGTGACTGTCTTGCTGGCACCGATGGTGGTGCCCGCGGTGCCGGGGATGTCCGCGTAGCTGACGCCGTCGTTCGACGATTGCAGCTTGAAGGCGGTCACGCGCGCGAACGAGATCTCCTCGAGGACGACGCGATCGTAGGCGGGAGCCGCGCCCAGGTCCACCGCCAGCCACTGATTCGCGCTCGAACCCGACGAGGCCGACCAGCGCGTGCCATCGCTGCCGTCCACCGCCTTGGCCGGGTCGTAGGACGCGCTCCAGCTCGTGGACGACGTGGCGGGCCGGTTGAGCGCGAGGTTGATGCCGGAGGGGGGCGCCGTCGGAGTCGGCGTCGGCCTGGGTGCCGGTGTGCCGGACGCGCTCAGGACCTGGATGTCGTTGAGCGTGGGCTCTTGCGTGGCGCTGACGATGAAGACCCGCACGTGGCGCGAGGCGACGGCGCCGAAGGTCACCGTCTTGGCGGCGCCGATCGTGGTACCGGACGCGCCGGGGATATCCACGTACGTCGTGCCGTCGTTCGAGGACTGGATCTTGAACGAACCGACGCGAGCGAACGAGATCTCCTTGAGGACGACGCGGTCGTACGTGGAGAGCGCTCCGAGGTCGACGGCGATCCACTGGTTGACGGTGGAGCCGGCGGACGCCGCCCAGCGTGTCGTGTCGTTGCCGTCGAAGGCGGCCGCGGGGGCGTAGGATGCGCTCCAGGTGGTCGAGGCGGTGGCCGGATGACCCAGCGCCAGGTTATGGCCGGGCGTCGGCAGGGTCGGAGTCGACGTCGGTGTCACCGTCGGCGTCGCGGTGGGAGTAGGCGTAGGCGTAGGAGTAGGCGTAGGAGTAGGAGTAGGCGTAGGAGTAGGAGTAGGAGTAGGAGTAGGAGTAGGCGTAGGAGTAGGCGTTGCGGTTGGTGTCGCCGTGGGCGTGGCCGTCGGCGTCGGGGTCGGGCCGGAGCCCGCGATCACGGACATCTCGTCGATGTTCGCGAGGTCCTGGCCGGTGGTGGTGAGCTGCACGGTGTTGGAGGCCCCGGCCGCGAGGGTGACGACGACATCCGTCGTGGCCCAGGTGGTCCAGGCGCCCGTCGCGCCAAAAGTGAGGCTCTGCGCTGCGCCGTTCACCGCCAGGGTGCCGGTGCGGCTGCCGCTGAGAAGCGCGTATCGAAAGCGCAGCGTGGCCGAGCCGCCGCTGCCGGCGACGTTGTTGAACGTGAGGGTGCCGCCGCTCGCGGGAAAGTTCGCGTAGCCCGTGCCGCTAAAACCCGCGTTGGTGGCCTCGATTGCGGTGCCGCCCCCGACGGTGGCGGACTCCGCCGCGTACGTCGTGGTGCACCCCGCGCACGGGGTGGGGGTCGGCGTGGGGTTGCCCGAGCCCGCACGCTTGTGTTTCACCCACAGGAACCGCGAGAACCGCGCGGCGTCGGTCATGGCGAAGCCGACCTTGAGATCTTCGTTCACCATCGCCATGTACGCATCCGGACGGAGCTCGGCGAGGAGGAAATAGCCGGTACGGATGTAGGGGGTGGGCGCGCCGTGGCCGGTGCCGTTGCTCCCGTCGACACGGCCCGCGTAGTTGTCCGGGCCGAGCGTCATCACGTCCACGAACATGTTCGCGAACGGCGTCATCATCGCGCTCGTGATGCCGTAGCGGCCGAGCCGATAGGCGCGATGGAATCCGGCGCAATCGAGGCTTCCGTGGTTGCTGTCCTCGCCACCGGCTTGCGACGGCGAGTACCCCCAGTTGTACGCGGGCCGGCCCTCGCTGTCGGTGTAGCGCGTGACCACTGCCCAGAACCAGTCGAGGTTCGCTTTCACGATCTCGTCGTAGCGCGCGACCTTCGCGGGATCGTCGCCCAGGATCTCATGGGCGGCGGCGAGGTTCTGCAGGCCGTACGAGATCATGAGCTGCTGGTTCCAGGGCAGGTTCTGCCCGGTCTGGTACGGCGACTGCGACGAGTAGAAGTAGTGGTTCTGGTTCGCGAGATTCAGCATGTACGGGAGGAAGAACTGCTGGACGGTGACGTCCGCCTCGCGCACGAACGTGGCCGCCCGCGCGCGATAGGTGGCGCCGTGCCCGTACGGATCGCCGATCGGGACGGTCAGGCTCCCGATCGACGGCGTCTCCAGGATGTGTCGCGCGCAGCTGGCGAGGTGCCCGACGGAGTCGCCGTCGGCGGCGTCGGCGGACGCGCCGGACGGGTATATCGCGCTGCCCGGCCACACCGGGGCGATCTGGCCGTTCCAGACGACGCGTTGTCCCTGGGGCGCGGGCAGGATGTCGTTGCGCTGGGAGAGCAGCACGTCGCAGAAGTAGATCATGCGATCGAGCACGCCCCGATCGCGGCTGATCTCGTAGACGAGGCCCATGGCTTTGATGCGCTCGCCGCTCACGCCCTGGGCGTACTCGTTGGCCATGTTGCCGGTGGTGTCCCACGTCGCCGGCGGGATCGTCTGGATGTACGACCGGAACGAGTCGATTTCGCCCGCCGTCACCGGGCCGTCGAAGCTCTCGATGGACATCTGGGCGGCCGCGGGCGCGGCCGTGACCCAGACACCCAGGAGCATCGCCGCCATCTGCGTGCCCGCCGTCCACATCGTCCTGCCCATGAGACCTCCAAGAATGAGTCGAGTGAGTTGTCCCCAAGGTACGCAGAGGGCGCGCCGCCCACCAGAATCGATCCGGTGAGATCGACTGGATCGAGGCGAAGGGCGGCGCGGCGGGAATCGAAAGATCCCGCGGGGACCGCCGGAACGATCCCCTAAGGCACGCTCACCAACTGGAACTGCTGCTGGCTCACGTTCGCCCACGACCACTGGTCGACGTTGGCGCCGCTCGCCGTGCTGGCTCCGGCCACGTTGACGACCTTGCCGCTGTGCCGGGCGACGAGCCGGTAGTAGCCGTTGCCGAGGTCGACGACCTGGAACTGCTGCTGCGCGACGTTGGCCCACGACCACTGGTCGACGTTGGAGGCATTGGCGGTGCTGGCCCCGGAGACGTTCAGCACCTTGCCGCTGTGCCGCGCCACGATCCGGTGGTAGCCGTTGCCGAGATCGACGAGTTGCCACTGGTCGTTGCCGCGCGTGCCTTCGTACGGCCACTGGATGACGTCGGCGCCGTTGGCGGTGCTCGCCCCGAGAACGTTGAGGGTCTGGCCGCTGTGGCGCGCCACGATCTTGTAGTAGCCGCTCCATCCGCCGGGGACGGGCGTCGGTGTCGGGGTGGGTGTGGGCGCGCCCGGTGTCACCGTCGGCGTGGGGGTAGGCCGCGGCGCCGCGCCCCAGGGGGCGGCGTCGGCGAGGCTGGTGCCCACCTTCAGCGCGTCGACGTAGTTCGTCACCGCGGTGTCGAGCGCACCGTAGACGCCCCATTTCGGGCACACGTGGTCGCAGTCGAACGTCCGGCAGTAGTAGCGTGTCGTGCCACCGGTGAGCGTCTGCTGGGCGCCGTCCCACCACAACTCGATGTATCCCCCCGTCGTCTGATCGGAGACCTTGATGACGAGGACGATCTCGTGCCAGGAGCTCACGGCGATGGCCTTGGACCAGAGCTGGGTCATGGCCGCTCCCGGCTGCTTCTGCCACAGGCCTGCCTTGCCGTCCTTCATCGAGACGGTGATCGGATAGTTCTGCAGCATGGGGTTGCCGGCACCGCCGCCGTAGGCCTTCCATTGGAAGTTCGCGTTGTTGTCCACCAGGCTCGTCAGCTTGTAGCGCCAGCCGAGGTAGTAGGTGGACCCCATCGCGAACGTGTATCCGCTGCCGCCGACTTTGATCCCGTGCGTCTCGCTGCGATTGCAGCCCGCGGGCTTCGAGTATCGCCAGACCGTGCCGTGGGTCGCGTCGCTGGCCGGCGCCAACGTCGCCCCCGTTTCCAGGTTGAGCAGCTTGAATACGTCGGTACCCTTCGAGGCGTCACCGTCCCAGATGAGAGACGCGTGGGCGGCCCTCGCCACAAGCAAGCTCGAGGCGAGCGTCACCGCCCCGAGCACAAGGCTCCGCTTCATGATTTCTTCCTCCCTCGTTTGTCCGTGGACTGACGTTGGGAGGCACGATAGCGGCGCGCCGCCGGCACCGGCAAGCATCGAGGCGGTGAGAACGAATGGATCGATCGAGAGAGCGGCGCATCATCAGAGTACTTCGTCGCCGGCGCGCGAATTCCGCTTCCGGGCCGCGCGGGCGTTGGCTAAGATGACGGCGGATCGATTGCGAGTCGCTCTGGCGACGCTCGCGGAAAGTGCAGTGGGGTTGGCATGACGGACATCGCAGACGCATTGGATGCGATCGTGGAGCGCGTGTCGCTCTCACCGATCGTGGAAGAGTTCCGCGTCTTCATCCTCACCGACAAGCGCGGCTCGTGGGCCTGTTTGATCGACGACCCGCGGCCGGGTCTCGTCTGGACGCACGCCGAGCTGTGGGAGGCCTGTCCGAGCCGCGAGGAGGCGTTGCGCGCGTTGTGGGTCGCGCAGCAGGAGCTGCGCGAGACGGGACGCGATCGGCGCAAGCAGGGCCGCCGGCGGTTCCCGCGCAACGGCCGTGATCGGCGCGTGTCGCAGGACGCCGCCGTGTGGACGGCGGTTCCCTAGCAAGGCTCCGCCGCGTCCCTGTCGACTGTGAACTGTCGACTATCGACTACGTCTAGACGTCCAGCTTCTTGCCGGCTTCGAGCGCCTGGTTGGCGCGGATGCACGCCTTCGCGCTGTAGGACGCCTTCTCCGGGCCGCAGATGACGGGAATGCCCGTGCGGATCGCCGCCGCCCAGCGGTGGACTTCCGCCTTGTAGGGATCACCCGGGTCGGGACCGTTGCCGCCGGCGGCGGTGGCGGTGCGTCCGGAGGCGTCGGGCGGCCGGCTCTCCGTCGTCTCCATCACCGGGCCCGTCTTGGGTCCGACCTCGATCTGCGTGGTCGCGCCCTTGCTCTCGTTGTGGTCGAAGAAATACGCGTTCTTCTCGCCTTCGAAGATGAGCGTGCCCTTGGTGCCGAAGAACGCCTCGTAGTTCCCCTCGAACGGATCCGACTCCGTCGACGAGAACTGCGCGGTGCGCCCGTCCGGATACTCGAACGTCACGAAGATGTGGTCGGGCACCTCGCGGCCGTCCTTGAACCGGTAGACGCCGCCGGAGGCGATGACCGCCTTGGGGCTCGCCTCGAAGAACCAGTTGGAGACGTTCACCATGTGGCTGCCGAGCTCCGCCGTCAGCCCCTGCGAGTGTTTCTTGTAGAGGCGCCAGTTGATGAGGTGCTCGTAGTCCTCGTATCCGTAGGCGCTCGGGTCGAAGTCGGGCCGTGGCGGCTTCTTCGGCTCGCGGCGCCAGTTCTTGTTGCGGTTCCAGACGAGCCGCGCCTGGTAGACCTCGCCCAACTGTCCGGCCTTCACGATGCCTTCGTAGGCCGCCTGGTAGATGCGGTTGTAATAGCGCTGGTAGCCGATCTCCAGGACCTTGCCGCTCTTCTTCTGGGCGGCAATCATCGCGTCGCAGCCGGCGTCGTCCCAGGCCATCATCTTTTCGCAGAAGACGTGTTTGCCCGCCTCGAGGCAGCCGACCGTGATCTCCGCGTGGGCAGAGAGGGGCGGGGCGGTGATGACGGCCTCCACGTCTTCCTTCTGCAGCATCTCCTTCCAGTCGGTGTAGCGCTTGAACGGCGCCTTCTTGCGCTTGGCGAACTCCTGCTCCAGTGAGTCGAGGGAGTCGGGGTTGATGTCGGCGATGGCGACGATCTGGACGTAGGACGGATCGGGCCGCCACATGTGCCCCTTGCCGTGGGAGCCGATGGCGATGCCGGCGGCGCGGATCGGTCCACCCTTGAGGGGCCCGCGCACCATGGCGGCGCCGCCCAGGACGGCCAGGGCCGGCGTGCCCGCGAGGGCCTTCAGGAAATTGCGCCGGCCCAGCTCTTTTTCTTCCGGGGTCAGATGCATGCGTCCGTCTCCTTCGATGCCGCGAAGGCGGCACCCGGGTAACTTCCGACAACGCGCGTGTCGCCGTCCTCGGGGGTGATTAGGGCGAGGGTGTCCGTATATGTCGCGCAGTAGCGCTCGGCGAGGGCCACGCCGCCGACGAGGAACGCCGTGGAGAGGGCATCGGCGGCGGCCGCGCTGCGGGTGATGACAGTCGCGCCGAGGGTGCCCGCGGCGGGCCAGCCCGTGCGCGGGTCGAGCACGTGGCCGTAGCGCTTGCCGTCGACTTCCACGAACTGCATGCCGGCGCCGCTCGTGCCCAGCGCGCCGTCCGTCAGGCGCAGCCGGCCGAGCCGCCGGCCGAGGTGGCGCGAGCCGACGTCGATCGACCAGTCGCCCGCGCGCCCGCCGATGGCGAGGACGCTGCTGCCCGCGGCGGAGACGAGCGCGTGCTCCACGCCGCGCCCGCGCAGCAGGGCGCCGACGCGATCGAGGGCGTGGCCCTTGCCGACGCCGCCGAGGTTGAGCTCGAGCCCGTCGTGGCGGAAGCGCACGGTGTGCTGCTCGGCATCGAGCTCGACGTTGTCCATGCCGACACAGGCGCGCGCGGCGGTGATCTCCTCGGCCGAAGGCAGCCGGCCCTCGCGGCGCAGGAATCCCCAGCAGCGGCTGAGCGGGGTGGTGGTGATGTCGAAGGCGCCTTCCGTCTGCGCGTGGAGCCTGCCGCAGGTCTGCAGCAGGCCGAAGAGATCCTCGTCGGCGACGACGGGTGTGGCGCGGGCGCGCCGGTTGATTCCCGCCAGCGCGCTCGTCTGTCGGAAGACGGTGAGGCGGTCTTCGATGCGGTCGATCTCGTCGAGGGCCGCCTTGGCTGCCGATACGAAGCGCGCGTCTTCGCCCGAGAGGGCGATCTCGAAACGGCACGCCATCGCCGTGCGATGCACGCGGATCCAGTAGTCGGCGGTTTCGGGGACGCCGCGGAACGAGAAGAGGCCGCGGCGGCTGATCGCACGCCGCCCCGCGGTCGCTGCTTCCGCCGGCGTGGGACGCGAGAACAGGACGTCTTCCCCCTGGGTAAGTTCCTTCGAGACTACAAGCGCGTCGAGGGCTTTGTCAACAAGAGGTATATCCGATATCGGGCCGACTGCGGCCGTTCCGTCCGAATAAAAATAACTTCGTTTACCCGACCGGCGCTCGACCGTCCGGCCGGGCTGACTTATAACTGGGGATCTATGGCTCAAGACAAAAGGATGGCCTTCTCGCGTCGTCATTTCCTGGGCGCGGCGGCCGCGGCCACGCTGCCGTGGTCGCGCCTCGCGGCGGGCGCCGACAGTCGGTTCGCGGTGACGCTGGGATACGCCGCGATCACGTGGGGTGAGGACACGGAGCAGGCCGTCGCCGACGTCGCCGCCGTCGGGTTCAAAGGCATCCAACTCCGCGCGCGGGACCTGACGAAGGTCGGCGACAAGGAGGCGCTCAAGGGCTTGCTCGACAAACACGGGCTCGAGCTGACGTGTTTCTCGAGCGGCAACCTGGCGAACGCGCTCCTGCCCGACAAGCGGAACGAGACGATGGAGACCCACGCCGCCAACGCGCGGCTCGTGAAGGCGCTCGGCGGACGGTTCATGCAGGTGACGGCCGGACGTCCGGCCGACTACAAGGCGACGCCGGAGGACTTCGCGGTCATGGGCGCCTTCATGAGCGAGCTCGGCCAGCGCGCGATGGAGTCGGGCGTGCGCGTCGTCTATCACCATCACATGGACGACATCGGCGAGGCGCCGGACGACGTCGCGCGCCTGCTCGATCGCACCGAATGCCGGCACGTCGACCTGCTGCTCGACATCGCTCACTACACCCAGGGCGGCGGCGATCCCGTGAAGGCGGTGACGCGCCACCGCGACCGTCTCGCCCTCGTGCATCTCAAGGACGTGAAGGACATGAAGCCGGTGGTCGATGCGAAGACGGGCAAGCCGGGCAAGCCGTACCAGTTCGTCGAGCTGGGGCGCGGGCGCGTCGACGTGAAGGGCGTGCTGGCCGCCCTCAAGACGGTCGAGTTCCGCGGGCCGCTCGTGGTCGAGCTCGATTCGGTGCCGGACAAGGAGACGGGGCGCACCGCCAGGCAGTGCGCTGAGGTGAACAAGAAGTACGTGGTCGAGACGCTCGGGTTGGCGCTGTAGGCATTCGTTTCCTGGAGGGAGTCCATGGGTACCAGACGGGAGTTCTTGAAGAAGGTGGGAGCGGGAACGGCGGGGGCGATGCTGATGCCGACCGCCGCGAGTTACGCGCGGATCATCGGGGCCAACGACCGCGTGCGGGTCGGGCTGGTCGGGTTCGCCAATCGGACGAAGGACGACCTGCTGCCGGCGTTCCTGGAGCACAACCAGGAGCTGAACTTCGACGTCGTGGCGGTGTCGGACATCTGGCGGCTGCGCCGCGAAGAGGCGGTCGCCGATCTGACGAAGAAGCTGGGCCACGACATCGCGGCCGCGCGCAACAACGACGAGCTGTATGACCGCAAGGACGTCGACGCCGTCATCATCGCCACCTCGGATTTCCAGCACGCGCAGCACGCGATCCAGGCGGTGAAGGCCGGGCGCGACGTCTACTGCGAGAAGCCGTTCGCGAACAACTGGGACGACGCGAAGGAGGCGCTCCAGGTCATCGGAGGCTCGGACCGCGTGTTCCAGGTCGGCACGCAGCGGCGCAGCGGGAAGAACTACGCGGCCGCGAACGAGTTCATCCGCTCCGGCCAGTTCGGCCCCATCAACATGGTCGAGATGTGCTGGAACGTGAATCAGCCGGGCCGCTGGCGGCGGCCGGATGTGGTGGCGAAGCTGAAGGAGGAAGACACGGACTGGGGGCGTTTCCTCGGCAACCGGCCGAAGGTGGCGTTCGATCCCAGGAAACACCTCGAGTATCGGCTCTTCTGGCCCTACTCGTCGGGCATCCCGTGCCAGTGGATGGTGCACCAGATCGACACCGTGCACTGGTTCACCGGCCTCAAGCACCCGCGCAGCGTGGTCGCCAACGGCGGCATCTACCAGTGGCCGGACGGCCGCAGCAACTTCGACACCATGACCGCGGTCTTCGACTACGGCGCTCCCGACGGCACGGGCGGCTTCCAGGTCGTCTACAGCTCGCGCATGGGCAACGAGGCGGGCGGCATCAAGGAGCTGTACTACTCGAACGGCGGCATGCTCGACCTTGACACCAACAAGATCACCCCCACCGGCGGCATGAAGGCGAAGTACGCCGACGCGATGGGGATGAAGGAGAACCTGCTGCCTGAGAAGACGCTCGCCAGCCTGCAGGATCGCGCCATTGCCAGCGCCAGCACCGGCGCCGACAAGCAGACGTCATCACACATGCGCAACTGGATGGAGTGCGTGCGCAGCCGCAAGACGCCCAACGCCGACATCAACGCCGCCTATCAGCACTCGACGGCGCTGTGCATGACGATCGCCGCCCTGCACTCCGGCAAGCGCGTGACGTTCGACGAGAAGAACCAGCAAATCGTCACTGGCTGATTGATCGGCAACGAGAACGGTAGCGTCGGCAACGACACGGAGCCGCAATAACCACAAAGACACAAAGGGCACAAAGGAACACAAAGAAAGAAGAGATAGAGTCTCTCGACGTTCTTTGTGTTCTTCGTGTCCTTTGTGCCTTTGTGGTTGAAGGACGTCACTGGTTACGAGCTCTAATGTTCGCTCTGGGAGCGTCGGGACGGGATGGGGTGCCGTTCGCGTGGAATCACTCACGACTCACGACTCACGACTCATAACTCATAACTCATAACTCATAACTCATAACTCATAACTATGACTGCCACTGTCCGTTTCGGCATCGTCGGTACCGGCATGATCGGGAAGTACCACGCGCAGGCGATCCGCGAGAGCGCCGGCGCGGAGCTCATCGCCGTCTGCCGGAGCAATCCCGGCCAGACGGAGGCGGCTTCCAAGGAGTACGGCGTGCCGTGCGCGCCAGACTACGAGGCGCT
>Ga0114129_10012830_pt1 | contig 11925 bp, 9 predicted proteins | sample RhiMetdeltSRZDD1_FD_80071 | JGI IMG/M metagenome (GOLD analysis project Ga0114129, IMG submission 80071) | Populus rhizosphere microbial communities from Tennessee, USA - Rhizosphere MetaG P. deltoides SRZDD1 (version 2) (version 2) | ecosystem: Host-associated > Plants > Roots > Rhizosphere >... | reverse complement strand
GCACCGCATCTTCGCGCGGGTGTCGACTGTGCCACGTGTCATGGGGACTTGACGCAAATGACCGTTGCCGAGCGCGTGGTCGATCACAAGATGGGCTTTTGTATCAACTGTCACAAACAAAAAGGCGCGTCGAACGACTGCCTCACCTGCCACTACTGATATGGACCGCCGTCACTTCATAAAGCTTTCGGCACTCACGGGCACCAGCGTGACACTGACCAGCTGCGGGAATCCCGAGCATCGCCTGATCCGGTTTGTCCCCGAAGAGCAGCTTGTGCCGGGAATCGCGGTTTGGAAACCGAGCATCTGCCCGCTCTGCCCGGCGGGATGCGGTCTTACGGTTCGTGTGATGGAAGGCGATGCCGAAGTGATCCGCGACGGGAAACTCGGCATCACAAAAATGGGGCTTGCGAAAAAGTTGGAAGGGGATCCACAGCATCTGGTCAATCAAGGCAAGCTCTGCACGCGCGGCCAGGCTGCCATTGAGATCACCTATCATCCCGATCGAATTGGCCATCCGCTCAAGCGTACCGGCAGCCGAGGTGAAGGAAAGTTTGAGGATATTTCATGGGAGCAGGCAATAACCGAGATCATCGCGAAACTCGACTCATTAGCGGCTGCCGGCAATCAGACGGCGCTCGCCATCGTGGCGCCACGACGTCGGGGCAAACGGCAACAGTTGATCGCGCAATTCGCCAAACAATTCGGGGCGCCTGCTCCGCTCGTCTTCGAAACCCTCCCCGATGATGTCGTGCGGCGGGCTAACGCACTCAGCTATGGTAAGGAGCAGTTGCTGACGCTCGATCTCGCCGAATCAAAGTACGTTATTTCGTTTGGTGCCGATTTCCTGGGCACCTGGAATTCGCCAGTATCGCAAAACGTCGCATACGGCTACATGCGTCAGGGCCGACCGGGCAATCGCGGAAAGTTCGTCCAGGTGGAGTATCGGATGTCGCAGACCGGAGCCAATGCCGATGAGTGGGTGCCGGTGAAGCCTGGCACCGAAGGTGTTCTCGCGTTGGGCCTGTCGCACATGATCATGAAGTCCGGCGCGCGCAAGCCTACCGATGCCGGACGCTCGGGAATGCTGATTGAAGGATGGGCCGGCGGGTTGAGCGACTACACACCACAAGAAGTGGAAAAGAAAACCGGGGTGGCGGCCGCGCGCATCGAAAGGCTCGCGAAGGAATTTGCTGCACAGGGACCCTCGATTGCATTTGCGGCTGGTGCTGCAGTCGCGCAATCCAATGGGTTGTTCAATGCGCTGGCCGTGAATGCGCTAAATGCGCTTGTGGGCGGCGCGATTTACTTCACCCCTGAGGAAAATTCCGGGTCAAACACAAATTTCGCAAAAAATGGAGAAATTGGTGTCCGACCCCAGACGCAGGTCTTGTTCATTGATGCTGCGAATCCAGTATTCGCGTCGGCGAAGGCATGGCGGGTAAAGGAAGCCATCATGGCGGTTCCTTATATCGTCAGTTTTGGAAGCTTCATCGATGAAACGAGCGTTCTGGCGGACTTGATTCTGCCGGATCATTCGTTCCTGGAGACATGGATGCATTCCGCGCCGGAATCGGGGTCAAGGGAAACAGTCTCCACCGTTGCACCGCCAGTCATGCAGCCCCTGCACGATACGCGATCGACGCCGGATGTGCTGCTGGAGGTGAGCAGACGTCTCGCAAAGCCTCTCGAGCTGCCTTGGCAGAAATTCGAAGACATGCTGAAAGCACCTGCTGCAGGGGCGGTCGCCGAAGGGCAAGCGCGACAGCGCGCAGCATTAAATACCGCAGTTAAATACACAGACCCGGAATTTGATGGAGACCCCAATCGGTACGGATTTCATTTCTTGCCGTACCCATCGATGGCCTTCCTCGACGGTTCACTCGCCCACCTGCCGCTCATGCAGGAATTGCCCGATCCACTGACCAGCGGCATGTGGAGCAGTTGGGTCGAGATCAACATACAGACCGCGGAGAAACTCAATATCCGCCAAGGCGATCTGGTCGAGATCACATCAAGCCAAGGGTCCATTCGGGTGCCGGCTTTTCCGTCGCCGGGAATCGCTCCTGATGTGGTCGCGATGCCGATGGGACAAGGCCATGAGAACTACACACGTTATGCAACCGGCCGCGGACAGAATCCGATCCAAATTTTGGCTCCGGTTTACGAGCGAGAGACCGGATCGCTGGCTTGGGCAGCAACGAGAGTGAGCATTTCGAAAGTTGCTGCCGATGATGGCCAGCTTGTCGTTTTTGCAGGGTCGTTAAGAGAATATCCAGGGGAAAAGGTACACAGATGACGCATCGATGGGGAATGACGGTGGATCTGGACCGGTGCACGGGATGCGAAGCCTGTGTGACCGCGTGCCGGACGGAAAACAACATCCGGATCGCTGGGCCGGAACAGGCTGCCAAAGGACGGTCGATCGCGTGGATTCGAGTCGAACGGTACTACGAAGGCGACTTTCCGGATGTACGAGTGAAATTCCGGCCCGTGATGTGCCAGCAGTGCGATGCGGCGCCGTGCGAACCGGTTTGTCCGACATACGCGAGTCATCATAACGAAGAAGGTCTCAATGCGCAGGTGTACAACCGGTGCATTGGTACGCGTTACTGCGCGAACGCATGTCCGTACAACGTACGTTTTTTCAACTTCGGCAATCCCGTTTGGGAACGCCCGCTCGAGCTTCAACTGAATCCCGATGTATCGGTGCGCGAGGTCGGCGTAGTCGAGAAATGCACGTTTTGTGTACAGCGAATCACGGCCGGCAAGGATCAGGCGAAGGCCGAGAAACGTGAATTAAAGGACGGCGAGATCAAACCGGCTTGCGTGCAATCGTGTCCGACATCAGCGCTCGTTTTTGGCGACTTGAACGACCCGGAAAGTGAAGTATCGCGTCTTTCTCGCTCCAGTCGCGGAACGAAATTGCTGGAAGACCTCGGCACGCAACCAAAAGTGACGTACTTGCAGAAGCAGTATTGACAATGGATCTACGAACGGAACAGAAAATCAACGCGGATCTTCTACGGCCTTTGCGGCATACGTCAATGTCGTTCTATTCGTTGGTGGCAATTCTCGGAACGATTATTCTGGTCGGGTTCGGTTCGTGGATGTATCAGATGTGGAATGGCCTGGCTGTTGCAGGTATCCGGTGGCCGATCTTCTGGGCGTTTTACATCACCAATTTCGTGTTCTGGATCGGCATCAGCCATGCCGGTACTCTAATCTCTGCGATTTTGCGTCTGGTCAATGCGACCTGGCGGCGGCCGGTTACTCGATGCGCAGAAGTTATCACCGTCTTTGCGCTCATGATCGGCGCCTTGTTCCCGATCATTCATCTTGGACGGCCATGGCTGTTCTTCTATCTGATTCCCTATCCGTCTGAGCGGCAAATCTGGCCCAACCTGCGATCGCCGCTTGCATGGGATTTCTTCGCAATTTCGACATATCTGACGGGGAGCACGCTGTTCCTGTTCCTTCCAACGATTCCTGACTTTGCATTGTTACGCGATCAAATGACAGGTTGGCGCCGCAGAATTTATGGCGTATTGGCGTTGGGTTGGCAAGGCACGACGAAGCAGTGGCATCGCCTGGAAGCGGCTATGCAGATTATGGCGATTGCGATTGTGCCGGTTGCGGTATCGGTGCACACGATTGTGTCGTTCGACTTTTCGATGTCGCCGGTACCGATGTGGCACTCTACAGTCTTCGGTCCTTACTTCGTCGCCGGCGCTATTTTCAGCGGCATTGCCGCGCTGATCGTAGCTATGGCAATACTTCGAAAAGTGTTGCACCTGGAAGAGTATCTGCACCCGGTGCATTTTCAGAATCTCGGGAAGCTCTTGTTGTTAATGAGTCTGTTGTGGGGATATTTCACATTTGTTGAACGCCTCACCACGTGGTACGGGAACGCACCAGCCGAAATGGCCGTGTTCTGGGCAACGCAGACGGGGTCGTATGCACCGCTGTTCTGGACGATGGTGTTTTGCAACTTCGTAATTCCGTTCCCGATTCTGGCGATTAAGAAATTACGCACGATCACGGGATGCGTGATTGCGTCATCGACCATCATTGCCGGCATGTGGCTGGAGCGTTTTCTCATCGTCGTGCCGTCGCTAGCGACGAAGCATCTGCCATACACCTGGAGTCACTACCGCCCTCAGCCCGTGGAAATCATGATCACCATCGCGACCTTCGCCGCAATGGTTCTGTTGTACACGCTGTTTTCAAAAGTCGTGCCGATCATCTCCATTTGGGAGTTGAAAGTCGGAGGAGATGCTCCGACTCACCTCACGTCAGAGGAAGAAGAAGAAAAACGAGCCCTCTGGAGGGTACGGCCGTGAAAGCGCTCTACGCGTTATATTCGGATCCGGATGCTGCACAGCATGCGGTTGAAGAATTGCGGCGGCAGGGCGTCTCCGATCAATTGATTACGGTCATCACATCACAACCGTACGAAGAATACGAGTTCAGCCATCGCTATAAACAGACCTGGATCTTCTGGATCGCTGCGGCTGGAGGAGTAGTGGGCCTGTTGATCGGATTAACACTCGCGTACATGACCGCAACGCTGTGGCCGATCGTCACTGGAGGAATGCCGATTGTCGCGTGGTGGCCGAATATCATCATCATGTTTGAACTGACGATGCTCGGAGCGATTATCGCCACCGTGGTGAGCCTGCTGGTCACCACTGAACTTCCGGCGACACGGTCGCGGGTTTATGACCCGGAGGTTTCGCAGGGAAAGATCATGGTAGCGGTCGAGGAACCGTCGGATGTGGACGTGCCTCGATTGGAGAGAACGCTACGGGCAACTGGGATACAGGAAGTGAAGAGGGTTGTGTGAGCGCCCCTTCGCCTTCAACGGCGGGGGTCAGTCAGACATCATCTCGCACACGCACACCAAGCCGGTCCGTCCATCCTGAGAAGTGTTCGAAATGCGTGTGAGCGGTTCGATTGATCTGCAGAGGTGAAATCGAAACATAACCCAGCGCAAGCGCTTCGTAGTCCGTGAGTGGCTCTCCCGCTCTGCGGCCCTGGCGCGTCAAGCGAAACTCACCATTCCATGTAAGCGGATAGTTCACATTGAGGATCACATCCGGCGGTAAGCCGTATTCGAGGACTTGCGTCGCAATGCGGGCAGCGACGGCTGCCGCTGACGGGTAGTCGGCTTGAGGATGCGCGGACATGGCGATACTCGGAATCCCTTGAAGCGTGGCTTCGAATGCAGCCGCGACCGTTCCGGAATAGAGAATGTCGCTACCCAGATTCGATCCGCAATTTACCCCCGAAATCACAAGCGACGGTGGATCCCGAAATATCCGCAGCAATGCGGCGATGATGCAGTCCGCAGGTGTTCCTTCGACGGCGAACCGGTTGGGCGACAACTGCTGATAGAGGACCGGCTGGCCGATTGTGATGCCGTGGCTTGTCGCACTCCTTTCGCGATCGGGAGCAACAACCGTCACAACGCCGATGCCGGATAGACTCGTCTCGAGGACCTTGAGAGCAGGCGATTCAATTCCGTCATCGTTTGTAATCAGGATTCGATGCATCAGGCGAGATTAAAGTCGGGACGAGAGGATTTGAACCTCCGACCACACGCACCCCAAGCGTGTGCGCTACCAGGCTGCGCTACGTCCCGATTCAGCAACTTTAGGTTTTCCTCTGTAGCAAAGTCAAGATGTCCTGAAGACCTTTACGAACGCGACTGAGGACCTGATCGCGTTCTGCCTTGGAAACCCGAGCCTTAGAAAGCTGCCGGCGGGCTCCAGCTATCGTGAAGCCTCGATCGTAGAGAAGTTCCTTGATTCGGAGGACGTTCTCAATGTCCTTCCTTTTATATACGCGATGCCCGGCTTTCGACTTCTGCGGAGCAAAATTTGGGAATTCTGTTTCCCAAAACCGTAGAACGTATGGCTCAACGCCAACGATCTCGCAGACTTCGGAGATTTTGAAAAACAGCTTATCTGGAATCTCTTGCCTGGACATGCGCTCCCGTCGCTTTTAAACGTTGCTTGATTATAATCGGCGTCCCTGGGAATGGAAATCGATCGCGAATCCGGTTCTCGATGAATCTTTCGAAGGAGAAGTGGAGTTTCTTAACCTTATTGGAAAACAGCACGAACGTTGGAGGATTAACTTTAACTTGAGCAATGTAGCGGATTTTGACGTCTGAAGGTAATCCGCCCCTAAGAAGCACCTCTTGTCTGAGGAATTCATTCAACTCGCGTGTGGGGATTCGGACAAAGCGCGCCTTGTGTACTTCGTTGATTGTTCCATATAGTTTTTGGACACGCTGCCCGGTCTTCGCGGAAATGAACACAATTGGGGCAAAGGAGAGGAACTTGAGTTTCTCCCTGATTTCCGCTTCGAAATCGGCCGTAACACGATGGGTTTTCTCGACAAGATCCCATTTGTTAACGGCAATGATGACGGATCGGCCGGCTTCATGGGCGTAACCGCCAATGTGCGCATCGAGCGCGGTGACGCCCTGCACCCCATCGGTCACCAGAATTGCCACATCGCTGCGCTCCAAGTGCCGCCGGGCCAAGACCACACTCAGCTTCTCGGCTTTCAGTTCTGTCTTTCCTTTCCGGCGGATACCGGCCGTATCAACGAATCGAACTCTTAATCCGTCGTGTTCGATAACGCTATCGACGGCATCGCGGGTTGTACCGGCAATATGGGAAACCATAGCGCGCTCTTCGCCGACGAGCTTGTTCAGCAGGGTCGATTTGCCGACATTCGGCCGACCGATGATAGCGACCCGGACTTCTTCAGAATCAGGTTCTTCAGCGTCTTGCGGCGCTGGTATTGAAATTGCAACTTCGTCCAGTAGTTCGGTGATGCCGCGACCATGTTCAGAAGAGATGGGGAACACATGGTCAAGACCAAGACGGTAGAACTCGGACACGTCCACCGTCTGCTTCTCCGAATCGATTTTATTGACAACAAGGAATAACGGTTTGGCCGTACGGCGTAGAAGGCGGACAAGTTCTAAATCCGGAGGCATGATTCCGGTTCGGCCATCGACAACGAGAAGAATCAGCGACGCGCTCCCTATTGCGATTTGTGCCTGCTCGAAAATGCGTTGCGGGATTTCGGTCTCCTCGCCGGGAATGATGCCCCCAGTATCTACAATTTCGTAAGAACGTCCGAGCCAACCGACAATTCCGTAGATTCGGTCGCGCGTGATACCCGGCTCATCCGTGACGATGGACCGGCGCTGGCCGATGAGTCGATTGAACAGGGTGGATTTTCCAACGTTCGGGCGCCCTACAATCGCGATCAAGGGCAGTGAGGACGAGGACGGCATGAGGTGCTCCGATGGTAATTCGCTTCCCTTTTGGAAGATAGCACATCAAAAGATGATGGACCTGAACTGTCTGCCGATGCTTTATAGTAGGACGATCGAATCAGGCAGCGGATTTGAAAATCGAACTATCGGGAGCGGGCTGAAGCTCAACTATTTAGCTTCAGCGGTGTCTTCCGATTTTTTATTTGGAGGTCCGACGCTAAGGAGCCGTGAAGGAAACAGGTGAACACTATGCATGACCAGGCAGAGACCGTAAATATTCTCAGCGCGATGGTGAAGCTGCAGAGCGCACAAGAGTACCAGGAACTGAATTGGGAAGGATCATTTGAGGACTATCTCAAGCTCATTCAGGAAAATCCGCGGGCAACGCGGAACGCCTTCCAGCGGATCTACGACATGATTCTGTCACACGGCGTGGAGGAACACGTCGAGCACAAGAAGAAGATGACGCGCTATCGCTTCTTCCGTGACTACACGCACAACGGTCGTGACGCGGGTTACGGTATCGATCAAAGCCTCACGCATCTCGTCGACATCTTCAAGTCGGCTTCTCGCAATTACGGCACGGAACGCCGAGTCATTCTGCTGCATGGGCCAGTCGGCAGTGCCAAAAGCACCATTGTGCGCCTCCTCAAGAAAGGTCTGGAGGAATACTCGCGTAAGCCTGAAGGGGCCATATACACCTTTGCATGGACGAGCATCGCCAACGATGTGGAAAAAGAAGTCTTTGCACTCGTTAATGACGAACTGCCATGTCCGATGCGCGAAGAACCGCTCCACCTGATTCCATCTGAGCAACGCGGCAAACTGCTCGAAGAACTGATGCGTAACAGCAGCGATCCGACCTACCGAGTTCAAGTCGAAGGAGATCTCTGCCCCGCATGCCGTCAGATGTATCGTGAGCTGACGCGCCGGTACAAAGGCGACTGGTTCAAAGTCATGGACCACGTGAAAGTGCGTCGCCTGGTGCTCTCTGAGAAAGATCGTATTGGCGTCGGAACATTCCAGCCGAAAGATGAAAAGAACCAGGATTCGACCGAACTCACAGGCGATATCAACTACCGAAAGATCGCCGTCTACGGGTCCGACTCCGACGCGCGCGCTTTCAATTTCGATGGCGAGTTCAACGTCGCCAATCGCGGCATCATTGAATTTATTGAAGTCCTCAAGCTGGAAGTTGCATTTCTGTACGACCTCCTCGGTGCCAGTCAGGAACACAAGATCAAACCCAAGAAGTTCCCTCAGACCGATATTGATGAGGTCATCATCGGCCATACCAACGAGCCTGAATACCGCAAGCTCCAAAACAATGAATTCATGGAAGCCCTACGCGACCGCACGGTGAAAATCGACATCCCGTACATCACGAAGCTCACAGATGAAATCAAGGTGTACGAGAAGGATTACAACGCCGAGAAAATCCGTGGCAAGCACATCGCGCCGCACACGATTGAAATGGCCTCTATGTGGGCAGTGCTCACGCGCCTGGAAACGCCGAAGAAAGCAAACCTCACATTGCTTCAAAAATCGAAGCTTTACGATGGAAAGACATTGCCCGGCTACACCGAAGATTCGGTGAAAGAACTTCAACGGGAAGCCTCGCGTGAGGGTATGGACGGTATCTCGCCCAGGTACATCCAGGACAAGATTTCGAACGCCCTTGTGAACGAGCAATTCGCCGGATGCGTAAATCCATTCATGGTGCTTAACGAGCTCGAGAGCGGTTTACGACATCACTCGTTGATCAAGTCCGACGAGCAGCGAAAGAATTATCGCGAACTGCTTACGGTCGTAAAACACGAGTACGAAGACATCGTGAAGAACGAAGTCCAGCGAGCGATCTCCGCCGATGAAGAGGCCATTTCGCGGCTCTGTTCCAATTACATTGACAATATCAAGGCTTACACGCAGAAAGAACGCGTGAAGAACAAGTACACCGGCCAGGACGAGGAACCGGACGAGCGGCTGATGCGATCGATCGAAGAGAAGATCGATATTCCGGAAAGCCGCAAAGACGACTTCCGCCGCGAGATCATGAACTACATCGGCGCCCTTGCGATCGAAGGAAAGCAGTTCAACTACCGGACCAATGAACGCCTCTACAAGGCGCTCGAGCTCAAGCTCTTCGAAGATCGCAAGGATTCCATCAAGCTCACGAGTCTCGTTTCGAACGTCGTCGATAAGGAGACACAGGAAAAGATCGACGTCGTGAAAAGCCGGTTGATCAAGAACTACGCGTATTGCGATGTCTGTGCGACTGATGTGCTGAACTACGTCGCGAGCATCTTTGCTCGCGGCGACGCTAAGGAGTAGCTGTTGGGGGCGCTCAGCGCCTTGGGCGGTTGCAGACCGCCCCCACAGTCATCATATGGTCCTCAATATTGAACAAGACTACCTGCGATTCCGGCAGATCGTACGCGGCAAGATCAAGCAAGACCTGAAGAAATACATCTCTCAGGGTGAACTGATCGGCAAGAAGGGGAAAGACTTCGTCAGTATTCCCATTCCCCAGATTGAGATGCCGACCTTTCGCTTCGGGCGCCGCAACACCGGAGGGGTCGGACAAGGTGAGGGAGAACCTGGCACCCCGCTCGCGCCGGGCGACGTTGATGAAGACGGCAAGGGCCAAGCCGGTAATGCGCCAGGCGCTCACATCCTGGAAGTTGATCTCACGATGGAAGAACTGGCGCAGATTCTCGCCGAAGAGTTGGAACTGCCGCGAATCCAGCCGAAAGGCAGTGCCCGGCTAAAGACCGAACGCGATCACTACTCGCAGATTTCGAAAGTCGGTCCCGAGTCGCTGCGCCATTTCAAGAGAACATACAAGGAAGCTCTCAAGCGGCAGATTACCGCCGGCACGTACGATCCGCTGAATCCGTACATCGTTCCGATTCACGAAGACAAACGCTATCTATCCTGGAAAACCAAAGAGCGCCCCGAGAGCAATGCACTGATCATTTATATGATGGACGTGTCCGGCTCGATGGGTGACGAGCAAAAGGAAATCGTCCGTATCGAGTCATTCTGGATCGACACGTGGATCCAGACGAACTATTCCGGGGTCGTTACACGCTACATCATCCATGATGCGGTCGCTCAGGAAGTCGACCAGGACACCTTCTTTCACACTCGCGAGAGCGGTGGCACTGTCATCTCCTCGGCGTATGAACTGTGTCACAAAATCATCAACGACGAGTATCCACAGGAGCTGTGGAACATCTACGTCTTCCATTTCTCCGATGGAGACAACTGGTCGGGCGGCGATACCGACCGCTGCATCATCCTTCTCAAGGCGGACTTGCTGCCCAAGGTGAATTTGTTCGGCTATGGACAAGTCGAGAGCACCTATGGCAGCGGGCAATTTATTCGCGAGTTGGAAAACAACGCGAACGATATCGACAATCTCGTTCTCTCGCGGATCGAGAATAAAGACGACATCTACCAATCGATCAAGGACTTTCTGGGAAAGGGCAAGTAGCAATGTCGATAACCGTTCAAAGCCGGCGGCAAAGTCTCAGTCCTGAATTAGCGCGTCTCAGCGAAGAAATCGAGGTGTATGCCCGCGAGTACGGACTGGACTTCTACGAGACGTTTTTTGAGGTCCTCGATTTCGAAGAAATGAACATGGTCGCAGCTTACGGTGGGTTTCCGAATCGTTATCCCCACTGGAAGTTCGGGATGGAGTACGAACGTCTCAATAAGAGCTACGCGTACGGTTTACACAAAATCTACGAAATGGTCATCAATAATGACCCGTGCTATGCGTACTTGCTCGAGTGCAATCATCTCGTCGACCAGAAAATCGTGATGGCTCACGTCTACGGCCACTGTGATTTCTTCAAGAACAACATCTGGTTCTCGAAGACGAACCGGAAAATGATGGACACGATGGCGAATCATGCCACGAAGATCCGAAAGTACATCGACAAATTCGGACTCGATGCCGTTGAAAACTTTATCGATGTCTGCCTCTCAATCGAAGATCTTATCGATCATCATTCGGTGTTTATCGAACGGAGGGCAAAACGAAGGGAAGATAGAGAGGATCACCACAGCCCGGTCGTGAAGAAAATCGCGGCAAGCGATTACATGGACGAGTTCATCAATCCTCGTGAGTTTCTCGAGCATCAAAAACAGAAACTGGAAGAAGACCGTCAGCGTCGCCGGCGTTTTCCTGAAGATCCGCAGAAAGACATTCTTTTGTTTCTGGTAGAAGGCGCGCCGCTCGAAAACTGGCAACGCGACGTCCTTTGGATGATTCGCGAAGAGGCCTACTACTTCGCGCCGCAAGCGCAGACGAAGATCATGAATGAAGGATGGGCGACCTACTGGCACGCAAAGATCATGACGGAACGCGCGCTCAACGATGCGGAAGTCATCGATTTTGCGGACCATCATTCCGGGACCGTCGCCGCTCATCCGGGCCAAATCAATCCATATCGCCTTGGGTTCGAACTCTGGAAGGACATCGAAGACCGTTGGAACAAAGGAAAGTTCGGCAAGGACTATGAAGAATGCGATGACTATGTCTCGAAGCGTGAATGGGACCTGCGCTTAGGACTCGGCCGTGAAAAGATTTTTGAAACACGGCGCGTGCACAACGACAT
>Ga0114129_10012829_pt1 | contig 11926 bp, 5 predicted proteins | sample RhiMetdeltSRZDD1_FD_80071 | JGI IMG/M metagenome (GOLD analysis project Ga0114129, IMG submission 80071) | Populus rhizosphere microbial communities from Tennessee, USA - Rhizosphere MetaG P. deltoides SRZDD1 (version 2) (version 2) | ecosystem: Host-associated > Plants > Roots > Rhizosphere >... | reverse complement strand
TGATTTTCCTGATCCGCTGCTTGATCGTCACCGACGAGACGCTCTCGCCGTACGAGCTGCTGATGCCGCTGTGGAAGAAGTACTTCATCTCGAACACGCCCTGCGGCGTGTGCATGTACTTGTTGTTCACCACGCGGCTGACGGTGGACTCGTGCATGCCGATGTCGTTCGCGACGTCGCGCAGCACGAGCGGGCGCAGGTACTCGATGCCGTGATCCAGGAACTCTCGCTGAAAATTGATGATGCTCGTAGCGACCTTGTGGATCGTCTTCTGCCGCTGATCGACCGACTTGATCAACCACAGCGCCGAGCGAAACTTGTCCTTTACGTACGCGCGCGTTTCGTCGTTCGATTCTCCGCCGCTCTTGTCCAGCAGCCGGCGATAGACAGGGCTGATGCGAAGCTGCGGCAGCCCCTCCTCGTTCAGAGCGGCGACATATTGGTCCTCGACCTTGACGATATACACGTCGGGGATGACGTACTGCGACTGCGTCGGGTTGTATCGGCTGCCCGGCTTCGGATCGAGGCTCCGAATGACCTCGATGTGCTCCTTCAGATCGTCGATACTCATCCCGAGCTTGCGCGCAATCTCGGGCACCTGGTGGTTTTGCAGCAGGCGGAGGTGCTCGGTGACGATCTTCTCGGTCGGCGTCCCTTCCAGCCCGAGGTGCCGGATTTGCAGCCACAGGCACTCCTGCAGATCGCGGGCCGCGACGCCAATCGGATCGAACGTCTGCACGTGCTGCAACCCACGCTCGACATCGGCTACCGGCCACTCGCCCATGACGGCGATCTCTTCCACGGACGCGGCGAGATACCCGTCGTCGTCGAGGTTGCCGATGATAGCGCTTCCGATTTCCTTCAGCCGCTCGTCGTCGGTCTGCATCGAGAGCTGCCAGAGCAGATGATCGGACAGCGAGCCTGACGTGGAGAGCGTGTTCTCGATCGGCGGGAGCTCTTTGACTTCCGACGGCGTGCGGGACCGATACCCGTCGTCCAAGTAGTCGCCGAAGAAGTACTCGTAATCGGCATCGTCCCACGCATCGGACTTCTCGGCAGGGGTCTTCTCGGCATCCGGCTTTTCCGCCTGCTGTTGCTCCGCCGGTTGGAGCTCCTCGGTAGGCACTTCCTCGAGCAGCGGGTTCTCCACCATCTCCTGATTCAGCAGATCCGACAGCTCGAGTGTAGACATCGGCAGCAGCTTGATCGCCTGCTGCAGCGACGGCGTCAGAATGAGCTTCTGAACGAGTTTTGTGTGCAGTTTCTGCTGGATGGCCATGGGCTCGCTAACGGGTCCGTCCTTCTCAATCTTAGTCCAATCGGAAGTCAGCGCCGAGGTAAATCCGTTTGACCTCCTCGTCGGCGGCCAGGCTGTCGGGCGTGCCGCTCCTGAAAATCACGCCGTCATGGACGATGTATGCGCGGTCCGTGATCCTCAACGTTTCACGCACGTTGTGGTCGGTGATGAGGACGCCGATCCCGCGCGCCTTGAGATGAAAAATAATCTTCTGAATATCCGTGACGGCAATCGGGTCGATGCCCGCAAATGGCTCATCGAGCAGCATGAACAACGGCGACATCACCAAAGCGCGAGTAATCTCGACACGTCGTCGCTCGCCTCCGGATAGGGTATATGCCGGAGATTTTGCCAGCGGCGTCAGGCCGAGCTCGGCAAGCAGCTCCCGCAAGCGCGCGCGGCGGCCTGCGCCGTCGAGATTCAAGGTTTCGAGAATCGCGAGAATGTTCTGTTCGACGGTGAGCCCGCGGAAGATCGACGGTTCCTGAGGCAGATACCCAATCCCCTTTCGCGCACGGAGGTACATCGGGTGATCGGTCACGTCCGAACCGTCGAGCAGGACGCGACCCGAGTCCGGTGCCGTCAGTCCGACGACCATCGAGAACGTCGTCGTCTTGCCTGCGCCGTTCGGCCCCAGAAGGCCAACGACTTCCCCCGAGGCAATCGCCAGGTTGACGCCCCTGACGACCGTTCGCCCGCCGTAGGACTTGGTCAGCTCCTCGGTCCTGAGCGTCGCCATTCAGTGCATCCCAACGCGCATACCGCAGCCCCCGCCGCGCGTATTGGGTGCGGGGGGGCACGACGGCCGCGCCTCGGGATCTCGTCTCATTTGCGCTGCTCCGGACAGTCGACCGATTGGCTTGAAACGCGAACACCCGGGCCGCCGCTCGTTCCGATTCGATCGTCCGTCCGATTGAACGTCACTTTCGCGGCGAGCGTCCGCTTGCAGCCGGTATCCTGGTGCTCGAGCACGTCCACCGGCGTTCCTGTCATCACGTACGTGTCGTCTGCTGCCGTGTAGGTCAGGTGACTTCCCTTCGCTGTTCGCAGACTTTCAATGACAACGACGGGCTCGTTCCCGGCGAAAACTTCCGCACGCTCGAGCTCGTTGCCACCTTCCTTCAGGTACAGCTCAATTCGCTCTCCGGCGAGATCGCCTTGAGGTCCGACGATGTGTGCTTTTCCAGTCGGACCGGTGGTGTACACAGCGAGGCGCTTCGCGTCGTCGTAAACGAGCGCGTCCGCGGCGCCGTTCGTCTCCTTCGGCGATCGCACTTTCGTCTTCGGATCGACATCGTCGAACATCATCTTCGTTCGCACGTTGCCCTGGGCTCTGAGATTGCCCGTCTTTTCATCGAGATCGAGCGTGCCCTCTGCCCGCACTTCCGTGCCGCCGGCCTGCGACAACCGCGCGTTCCCTGAGTAGATGGCGCGAGACGTGGCACTATCATAGGTGAGCCGATTCGAGGTGACGGTCACCGGCTCGTCGTCCTTCAACATCGAGGGGAGATGTGATTGGTCGGATCCGCCGCCGGTCGGAGAAGCCTTTCGCTGCAGAATGCTTCGAACCGCGGTCTCGGCCGCGAGCGCGTGTGTGCTCATCGTGAGCTGAATCGTGCGCGCCTGGACAGTGATTTGCGGATCGCTGACCGTTGGCGGCAATCCAGCATCGCCGGCTTCCGATGGCGAGAGGTCCATGAGATCTTTCGCGACCTGGTACAGCGCACGGGGGGCCTCTGCAGTCGTCTGCCCGTCGATGATCTTGACGTTGCCGAGGAATTCAGCCTGCTGAAGATCGCCGAGACCTGGTTTCGTCTGCACGATCAACCGCGCGGATCGGGCCCTTCGATCGATAGCGGCGGTTTGACCGCTGGGCGGACGTGTCTCGTGATAATCGACGGGCCCTTCGAACGTTGCTGACTCGAGTCCGGCGCCGCTGGTGCTCGATCCGACCAGCGACCTCGCGCGGATTTGCTTTGCGGGCACATCGCCCTCGCCCGGAATGTCGAGGCTCACACCTTCAACTGCATTCAGCTGGGTCACCGTCGCGCCATCCGGTGACATTCCCATGTCGATCGTGCGTGCGGCAATCTTACGACCCGCGGCACCGCCCGGCAGTTGAAGCACTGCCTGCTCCATGAGTCGCGCGTGCTGCATCGTTCGGCCGTCCTCGGCGAACGTGAGGTCGATGTCCTTCGCGGACATCCTCTGAGCCCCTGCTCCACTCCCGGCAATACGGCTGTTACCGCGCAACTGCATCGTCGTGATCTTCTGATCGTCTGGCGTAAGCTGCGCGGTGATATCGTCGGCATCGATCGTCCGATCGTCACTCACCACGTGAGCGGTTTTTGACAGTCTGAAGTAATGTTCCGCGCGCGCCAGACCGGCCGTCGCCGAAGTCGCTTCCAGCCTGCCGGTGCCTGTCTGGTCCGGCGCGACGGAGACTTGCGCCCGATCGAGGATCCAGAGCACGTCGCGATTGCGATCGTAGGTTGCTCCCACGCCCTTTCCACTCAGACGACCCCGCGTGAACGTCACGACGCCGGGCACCTTGACGACGCCTTCCTTGTCCGTGTACGTCGCCTCGTTCGTGAGCACGACGAGATCATCGCTGGTCTTGAGCCGGACGTTTTTCTTGAGATTGGCGGTCGAGAGTTGATTGGCCGAGTCTGGCGGAGCGATCAATTCCCCTTCATCAGCGACGACGGTGATCGTGCGGCCGTTCTTGTCCGGCAAGGTAAGCGTCACGTGCTCGAAAACACTTCGGCCGTCCGAGTAGGTTTTCTGAGCCATTGACTGCAGCGAAAACGAGAGCTTTCCATCTTTGTAATGGTCGTAATCAGCTTTCCCCGTGGTCTGCGCAATTGCATTGGCGTCAATCGGCGTCCTCTTCGGTGCGTACTTCGGCACGGATGTCCGCCGCATCGCGACGAACACCAATGCCGCGAAGGCAATGACGAACGCGGCTATTGCCAGTCGAGCAGTCTTCTGCCAACGCATGGAATCTTCATCCGGGGCTTCGTCCCCGGAACCCTATCGCCGTCGCTCGCGGGCTTTTTTGCTTCTTCCTTTGGGACTTCTTACTTCGTACTTTCTTCTCTCATTCTAACGCCTTGATATCGGCGACGCTGAGCTCCAGGTAGGTCTCGCCCTGATATTCGTTTCGGTCGAGCGAGAAAGCGAGGTTGACGCCGCTGCGGTTTTTTTCGAGGAATTCGGCCTGTTCCACGGCGCGCCACGCGATCGCTCGAAAGCGCCGGCCGTCCTGATTGAACGTCATCTTGAGATGGCGGTCCTTCAGCGCCCGCGGACCATCCACGATCTCGACGACCCCCGCGTGAAAGACCGGTCGCGGATTGGCCAGACCGTACGGGCTCATCGAATCGAGTCCGCGCACGAGGTCGTGGGTGATGCCTTTGAGGTGAAGGGGACCGTCGATGCGGAGACGCGGACGGAGCTGATCGGGCTCGAGGATCTCATCGGCGTATGCGTTGATGCGAGCGCGGAATTCGGCGACACGCGCGGCTTCCATCGTCAAGCCGGCAGCCTGGCGGTGCCCGCCGAAACGGACGAACAAGTCCGCGCATCGCTCGAGCGCCGTGAGTATGTCGAAATCAGGGATGCTTCTGCACGAGCCATGGGCGACGTCGCCATCGATCGACAGCACGATGGCTGGCTTGTGATAGGCGTCCACGAGCTTCGACGCGGCGATCCCGATCACTCCACGGTGCCAGCCGTCGCCCCCGACGACCAGGACGTTGTGCGCGCCAACAGCAGGATCCGTTTCGATGGCCTTCCGCGCCTGCGTAACGAGCTCGAACTCCTCCTGCTGTCGACGGACATTCTCTTCATCGAGCTGCTGCGCCAGCGCGCGCGCTTCATCGGCCATGCCCTCGTCGGTCGCCAGGAGGAGTCGCGTCGCGATGTCGGCAGTGCTCATGCGGCCGGCAGCGTTCACTCGCGGCGCCAGCATGAAGGCCACCTGATAACTGTCGATCGTCTTGCCGCTCAGGCCGGTCACGTCGAGCAGCGCGCGGAGCCCGATCGTGTGAGGGCCCTTGCTGAGCGATGCCAGGCCAAGCCGCGAAATGACGCGGTTCTCGCCGACCAGCGGGACGACGTCGGCAAGCGTCCCGACGGCGGCGACCTTGACGAATCCTGGAAGCCACCGGCCCTTTCCCGCGCGTGTGCAGAGCGCCTGGACGACCTTGAGCGCGACGCCGACGCCTGCGAGGTACTTGTCCGGGTACGCGCAGTCGTGACGCTTGGGGTTGATTACGGCGAGCGCTGGTGGCAGCTGACCGTCGGGCTCATGATGATCGGTGATGATGAGATCCACGCCGAGATCTCGGGCCCTTCGTGCGGCCTCGGTTCCACGAATCCCGCAGTCGACCGATACGATGAGCGACACGCCGTCGGCGTGAAGCCGATCGATCGCCGGCGGCTGCAGCCCGTAGCCGTCACGTAACCGTTCGGGGATGAAGTGCACGACCGTGCCGCCGAGAAGCTCCAGCGCGCGGCGAAGGATCACCGTGGAGGTAATGCCATCGACGTCGTAGTCACCGTGGATCGCTATCCGTTCGCGCTGCGCGATCGCCCGCTCGAGCCGCGGGATCGCGCGATCCATGTCCGCAAGCTTGAATGGATCGTGGAGGTGATCGAGCGACGGATTCAGAAATCGCTGGGCGTCGGCTGGATCGCTCAACCCGCGCAGACACAGCAGCCGCGCGACAGTCGGATGAAGTCCGAGTGCCGCTGCCAGCGCCGACGACCGCGCGTCGTCACACGGGAGGTGCTGCCACACCAGCGACTTTGATGTCATTTCATTGATCCGTCCCCTCAGTGTTCGCCTGTTCTGTGTCGATGAAGGCTGTTCCCTCCTCGCCCATGCGACGGAACTTGTCGTAACGTGCGTTGAGGAGGTCTTCAACCGGAACGATCGCCAGCTCCGTCAATGCCTGACTGAGGGCCTGATCGACGAGCGCCGTCGCGCGGTCGTCATCGTTGTGCGCGCCGCCGACTGGTTCGGGAACGATGGCGTCGATCAATCCGAGCGCCAGCATGTCGGGGGCCGTAATCTTGAGCGCGGCAGCTGCTTCCACTTTGCGGTTGGCGTCGCGCCAGAGGATCGCCGCGCAGCCTTCCGGCGGGATGACGCTATAGACCGCGTATTCCTGCATCAGCACGCGATCGCCGATCGCGATGCCAAGCGCGCCACCGCTTCCCCCCTCGCCGCAGACGATCACCACGATCGGCACCTCCAGCATGATCATCTCGCGCAGGTTGTGCGCGATCGCCTCTGCGACGCCGCGCTCCTCGGACTCGATTCCCGGATAGGCCGCCGGGGTGTCGATGAAGACGACGATGGGACGACGGAACTTTTCGGCGAGCTGCATGACGCGCAGCGCCTTGCGGTACCCCTCGGGCCGCGCGTAACCGAAATTACGGAAGATCCTCTGTTTGGTGTCGCGGCCCTTCTGATGCCCGACGACGGCTACCGGCTGGCCTTTGTACTTTGCGAACCCGCAAACGATCGCCGGGTCATCGGCGAACCGGCGATCACCGTGGAGCTCATCGAAGTCGACGAACAGCCGCTCGACATAATCGAGCGTGCTTGGCCGGTTGGGATGCCGTGCGACAAGGACGCGCTGCCATGGCGTCAGGTTCGCGTAGAGCTCCGCACGGATCTCTTCGGCGCGGTTGCGAAGGCTCTGGATCGATCGTTCGCGCTCCGGCGTGCGCGGGAGCATGCTGAGCGCCTCGATCTCCTTCAGCAGGACGCCGATGGGTTCTTCGAATTCGAGAAGGTCAGTGGGCATGCCCTATCTCAATTCGACGGAGCCGGTCCCGCACAATTGCTCTACTTCCGCGACCAGGCGGTCCGACGGGTTCACGCGCTGGGCGACGTCGGCGCGCACACGGAGGGGGCGCTCTTCACGTCGAACGTCGAGCTCGAGGTAGACCCGCCGATCGCCCCGATGCCGCGCGAGCAGTTCCGCGAGGGCTTCGAACGTCGGCCGGCCGTGCGGCGGTACTGACAGGTGGATCGCCACCTCGCGCGTGATCCGTTCCTTCAGCGCAGTAATCGGCATCATCTCAGTCGTCACGAGTCGCGCCGTCTCATCGTCCTTCTCGAATTTGCCGCGGACCATGAGCATCGCGTCGGATTCGATGAGCGAGGCGTGCTTCGCGAACGCCTCCGGGAACACGACAACCTCGATGCTTCCTGCGATGTCGTCCAGCATGAAGACGGCCATCCGCTCGCCTTTTCGGGTCTTGAGCGGCCTGAGGCCGGAAATGATGCCTCCGACCCAGATGTCGGCCTCAGAGGCGGTCAAATCGCCGATCCGGCGAGCACCGAACGTTTTCAGTGCGTCGGAGAAGCGCTCCAGCGGGTGGCCACTCATGTACAGGCCAATGGCTTCTTTCTCGAACGCGAGCTGTTGCGCTTCGGTCCATGCGGCTGCATCGCACAGCGGCACGAGCGGCGAGGCTTCGTCATCGGCTGGCCCAAACAGTTGGTGCTGTCCCTTGTCGCGGTCGCGCTGCTGACGGCCTCCATGATCGATCGCGCGGTCGACCGTCGCGAACAACCGCGCTCGCGCTGACGCTGCCGTCAGCCCACTGGCCTGGGCGACGGAATCGAGCGCGCCGGCCTTGATCAGGCTCTCGAGCACGCGCTTGTTGACGAGCCGCAAGTCCGAGTGCTCGCACAGCGTGTAGAGAGAATCGATTCGGCCAAGTTGTCGCCGCACGTCCAGGATCGACAGGATCGCGCCTTCCCCCACATTCTTGACCGCGCACAACCCGAAGCGCACACCTTCGTCGACGACCGTGAACGCCAGCTCGCTCGAGTTGACATCTGGCGGAAGGATGGGAACGCCGAGCTCGCGACATTCGCCGAGGTACATCGCGAGCTTCTCCGTGTTTGCCGCTTCGATCGTCAGGAGCGCCGCGAAAAAGTGCCACGAGTAGTTCGCTTTCAGGTACGCCGTCTGATACGCGAGAAGCGCGTAGGTCGTCGAGTGCGACTTGTTGAAGCCGTACCCGGCGAAGAACTCCATGAGGTCGAAGATCTTCGTCGCTTTCTTTTCGTTGATGCCTTTGGCCTTCGCGCCGGAAACGAACGCCTCGCGCTGCTTCGCCATGACCCTGGGGTCCTTCTTGCCCATGGCCTTGCGCAGCACGTCCGACTGCCCCATCGAGAAGCCGGCCAGTTCCGCGGCAATCCGCATGACCTGCTCCTGATAGGCGATGACGCCGTACGTGTCAGACAGGATCGGCGCGAGCTGTGGCAGCTCGTATTTGACTGGCGTTTTTCCCTGTTTCCGCGCGATGAAATCGTCGACCATGCCGCTCTTGAGCGGACCGGGCCGATACAGCGCATTGAGCGCGATCAGATCATCCAGCCGCTCGGGCTTCGCCTTCCGCAGGAGCTCCCGCATCCCGGAGCTCTCGAACTGGAACACGCCATAGGTCTGACCGTCCGAAAACAGCTTGTATGTCTTCACATCGTCCAGCGGGATTGCGTCGATGTCGAGATCGATGCCTCCCGTGCGGCGGATCTCGTTGAGCGCGTCCCTGATGAGCGTCAGCGTGCTGAGTCCCAGGAAGTCCATCTTCAGGAGACCGACGCGTTCGACCTCCTTCATCGCCCACTGCGTAACGATTTCATCCTTCGGACTCTTGTAGAGCGGCACGAACTCGGTGAGCGGCCTCGGTGCAATGACGACGCCCGCCGCGTGCACCGACGCGTGCCGCGTCATTCCCTCGAGCCGGCGGGCGATCGCGAGCAACTCCCTGACGCGCTCGTCCCTCTGCTGCATCTCCTTCAGCGCCGGGCTTTCCTCGAGCGCCTTGGCGAGCGTCATGTCGAGGGCCGGCGGAACGGCCTTCGCCACGCGATCGGCGTCCGCATACGGGATGTCCATCACGCGCGCGACGTCGCGCACGACCGCGCGCGCCTTCATCGTTCCAAACGTGATGATCTGCGCCACGTTCTCGCGCCCGTATTTGCGAGTGACGTAGTCGATGACCTCGCCGCGCCGCCGCTCGCAGAAGTCGATGTCGATGTCGGGCAGCGACACACGCTCGGGATTCAGAAACCGTTCGAAGATCAGGTCGTACTCGATCGGATCGACGTCCGTGATCCGCAAACAGTACGCGACGAAACTGCCGGCCGCCGATCCCCGGCCAGGGCCGACCGGGATCCCCTGCTCGCGCGCGTAACGGATGAAATCCCAGACGATCAAGAAGTACCCGGGGTACTTCATCTGTTTGATCATCTCGGTTTCATACGTGAGACGACGCTCGTACTCGTCGATCGTGCGCTTGAGCAGGCCGCGCGCCGCAAGTTCGCGCAACCGCGGCAACCGCTGCTGGAATCCCTCTCGCACGACGTGCTCGAAGTACTCGTCGAGCGTGAAGCCCTCAGGCACCTCGAACTTCGGCAGGTGATTCACCGTGCCGGAGAGGTCGACGTTGCACCGCTCGGCGATCCGCACCGTGTTCGCCAGCGCTTCGGGAACGTCCTTGAAGATGGCCGCCATCTCCTCGGCCGTTTTCAAATAGAACTGATCGCCGTGATACCGCAGGCGCTCGGCGTCGTTCACCGTCTTGCCGGTGCCGATGCACAGCAGGATGTCGTGCGGCTTGAAATCCGAGTTCTGCAGGTAGTGAACGTCGTTCGTGCAGACGAGCGGAAGCCCAAGGTCGCGCGCGATCGGCAGCAGCCCGCTGTTGACGATCTTCTGTTCCTCGATCCCCTGAAATTGCATTTCGAGGAAGAAGTTGGCAGGGCCGAGCATGTCCCGATACGTCGCTGCCGCGTGAAGCGCCTTCTGCTGCTGCTCCGTCCGAATGCCGGTCGCGACTTCTCCCTTGAGGCAGCTGCTCAGGCCGATCAGGCCTCGGGCGTGCTCTGACAGGAGCGCCTTGTCGATCCGCGGCTTGTAGTAGAAGCCTTCCGTGTAGCCGGCCGAGACGAGCTTGATCAGGTTGTGGTACCCCTCGGGCGTTTCCGCGAGCAGAACCAGATGATTCGCGGTCTCGCCCGGCGTCCCGCTCTTGTTCCGGCGATCGTCCGGGGCGACGTAGACCTCGCATCCCAGGATCGGATTGATCCCGCGCTTCCGAGCCTGATCGTGGAACGTGATCGACGAGAACATGTTCCCGTGCTCGGTGATGGCGAGCGCCGGCATCTTCAGCTCGGCGACGCGATCGAGCAGCTCCTCGATGCGGCACGCGCCGTCGAGCAGCGAAAACTCCGAATGCAAATGGAGGTGGACGAACTCTGTCATTGCAGATTGCAGACTGCAGATTGCAGATTGACGGATTGTAGATTGCGGATTGCTGAATGTTCATTGAGGATTGTCGATTGCGGCTGCTCGACACGGCAATCCGCAATTTGCAATCGGCAATCCCAATCTGCGATCAACATTCCGCAATCCTCAATCAGATCATTCCCATTCGATCGTTGACGGAGGCTTCGAGCTGATGTCGTAGACGACGCGATTGATGCCTTTGACCTCGTTCACGATCCGCGATGAGATCGTCGCGAGGAGGTCGTGCGGCAGGCGCGCCCAATCGGCCGTCATCCCATCCTTGCTCTCGACTGCCCGTATCGCGATTGTGTACTCGTAGGTCCGCGCATCCCCCATGACGCCGACGCTCTGGACGGGCAGCAGCACCGCGAACGACTGCCACAGGCGTCGATACCATCCTGTGCGCTTTACCTCCTCGGCGACGATGTGGTCGGCGCGGCGGAGGAGGCTCAGGCGCGAGTCGGTGACTTCGCCGATGATGCGCACGGCGAGCCCCGGACCCGGAAACGGCTGTCGCCAGACGAACTCGTCCTCGAGCCCGAGCTCCTTTCCCACCGCGCGAACTTCGTCCTTGAACAGCAGTCGCAGCGGTTCGACGAGCTTGAACCGCATCCGCTCGGGCAGACCGCCGACGTTGTGATGGCTTTTGATCACGTGCGACGGGCCAATCACCGACACGCTCTCGATGACATCCGGATACAGCGTGCCCTGCGCGAGAAAGTCGAAGCTGCCACGCTTGTTCGCCTCCGCCTCGAAGACGTCGATGAACGTCGCGCCGATGATCTTCCGCTTCTGCTCGGGATCGACAATGCCGGTAAGCCGATCCAGGAAAACGCGCGACGCGTCGATGAACACGAGCGGCAGCCGCAACCGCTCGAATCGCGCGCGCACCTGCTGCGCCTCGTCCTGACGCAGGACGCCGTTGTCGACGAACACGCAGGTCAGTCGATCGCCTATCGCGCGGTGCACGAGCAGTGCGGCGACCGTCGAATCCACGCCGCCGCTCAGGCCGCAGACGACCCGTCCATCGCCGACCTGCCGGCGAATTCTTTCGGTCGCCTCCTCGACGAACGACGACATCGTCCAGTCGCCCGCGCAGCCACACGCGCCGAACGCAAAGTTACGCAGGATGTCGAGCCCGCGATCCGTGTGCGCCACCTCGGGATGGAATTGGATGCCATAGACTTTTTTGCGGGGGTCGGCGATCGCGCAAAGCGGCGTGTTGGCGCTCGTGCCGATCGACCGGAAGCCGGGCGGAAGCGACACGATCCGATCGCCATGGCTCATCCAAACTTGGAGCGTGTCG
>Ga0114129_10012826_pt1 | contig 11927 bp, 11 predicted proteins | sample RhiMetdeltSRZDD1_FD_80071 | JGI IMG/M metagenome (GOLD analysis project Ga0114129, IMG submission 80071) | Populus rhizosphere microbial communities from Tennessee, USA - Rhizosphere MetaG P. deltoides SRZDD1 (version 2) (version 2) | ecosystem: Host-associated > Plants > Roots > Rhizosphere >... | reverse complement strand
GTACCCGCGATGGTCGATCTGGCGTGGCCGCACGACCGGCGACTACTGGGCAATGCCGCCTCGTGGCCACCCCGCCCAGTATGAGCTGATCACGGCCCGCGATGCCGAAGAGCTCGCGCAGCGGCTGGCCGAGGCCGAGGAGCAGCACGGCCTCTGAGACGGCGCCTCCCCCCTCATCGGCGGGCGGGCTGCGGTCTGCTTGACAACCCGCCGCTCCGGTCCGGAGGCTTTGATGGGCAGGCGCGGGGCGGCGTGTGCGAGCCCGCCGGGGCTAGAGGAGGCGCAGCGGCGAGATGGCAGACGAGCAGGGCCTCGATCAGGACCGCTTGGTGCGGATGTTCACGCAGGCGCCGATCAAGCAGGTCACCGGGCTTGACACGCCGATTCCCTACAGCAAGCCGATGGAGGAACACGTCCTGCCCAACGAGGACAAGATCGTCGAAGCGGTCCGGCAGGTGCTGAGCACCACGCTGGTCACCTGAGGCATGGAACCGCTCAGCCTCGCCCTGTTCGGCACCTCCCGCAAGGAGAACGAACACCGGCTGCCGGTCCACCCGCGGCACCTGGACCGGATCGACGCCGACCTGCGGGCACGGATCTTCCTCGAGCAAGGTTACGGCGAGCGGTTCGGCATGGCCGACGCGCAGCTCGCCCCGCTGGTGGCCGGCCTGCGTTCGCGGCAGCAGCTTCTCGTGGGCTGCGACGTGGCCGTGCTGCCCAAGCCCACCGAGCAGGACATCGCCGAGCTGCGGGCCGGCCAGGTGCTGTGGGGCTGGCCGCACTGCGTCCAGGACTACGCGGTCACCCAGTTGGGCATCGACCACCGGCTGACCATGATCGCTTGGGAGGCTATGAACTACTGGACGACCGACGGCAGCTTCGGCGTGCACGTCTTCCATATGAACAACGAGCTCGCGGGCTACTGCTCGGTGCTACACGCCCTGCAGCTGCACGGCAGGACCGGGGCGTACGGGCCGCGCCTCCGGGCGGCGGTGATCAGCTTCGGCGCGACCGCCCGCGGCGCGGTCACCGCGCTGACCGCGCTGGGGATCTTCGATGTGACCGTGCTGACCCACCGCAAGCCGCCCGAGGTCGCGTCGCCGATCCCGTCGGTCCGCATGATCCATTTCGAGCGGGCCGCCGGCGGGCCGGGGCGGATCCTGGTACGGGCGCCGGGCGGCCCGGTGCCGATCGCGGAGTTCCTCGCCCAGCACGACATCGTCGTCAACTGCGTGCTCCAGGACACCGACGCGCCGCTGATGTTCGTCATGCGCGACGAGCTGGGGCTGTTCGCACCCGGCAGCCTGTTCGTCGACGTGTCCTGCGACGAGGGCATGGGCTTTGAATGGGCGCGGCCCACCTCGTTCGCGGAGCCGCTGTTCGCCGTCGGCGGGGGACTGCACTACTACGCGGTCGACCACAGCCCCTCGTACCTGTGGAACTCCGCCACCTGGGAGATCAGCGAGGCGCTGCTCCCGCACCTGCGCACCGTGATGGACGGGCCGGGCTCCTGGGACCGCGACGAGACCATCCGGCGGGCGATCGAGATCCGCGACGGCGTGATCCGCAACCCGAAGATCCTCTCGTTCCAGCGGCGCTCGGCCGAGTTCCCGTACCCCCGAGCGGACTGAACCTGCTCACCTGCCCCGACCGTCGCATCACCCGCGTGGCCCACCTTCTGGCACCTACTCTGCGCGCCCAGCAGGGAGACCGGAATAGCTGCCCGCGATGTCAGGGACCCGCCGCCGGCAAGCTGAGATCACCGGTCAGCCGGGACGTAGGTATCGATGAACTTGTTGCGGAACTTGCCATCGGGGTCAAGGCTGCGGAGCAGCCGCTGGAAATCGGGCAGCCGGTCGTAAAGCCTGCTCACCGCCGCTGGGCTCGTTGTGAAGAGCTTTCCCCAGTGGGGCCTCGCCCCGAACGGAGCCAGCCGGTCCTCGACCGTGGCCAGCACCGGCATTACCGCCGGAACATCGTTGATCCAGGTGAAATGGATCGCCATACTGTCTTGCCGGTAGCTGGGGCTCAGCCACAGGTCGTCCGCGGCGACTGTGCGGATCTCCGATATCCGCAGGACGGGAGCCACCCGGTCACCGATGCTGGCTATCGCCCGCAGGGCACCGGCCGCAAGCCGCTGGGGCAGGAGATACTCCGACTGCAGCTCGTCGCCGGCACTGGGCGTGAAATCCAGCCGGAAGTGCGGCAGCCGCTCGTGCCAGGGACCGGGCACGCCGAGCTGCCGGGTGCTGTTGGCGGCGGGCAGGCCGGGCACCGGATGGCGGGGACCATCCGCCGCCAGCGCACCGTACCATCGCGTCCCCGGCGTCGGGGGATCGTGCTCACCAGCCCGCTGTTTCAGCCACACCTGCCTGATCCGCGGGCTCCGCCAGTCCGTGAACAGGCTCACGCTGTACGCGCTGGCGAAGATGTCCGTGAGGTGCTCGTACAACTGCTCGTGCGGGAGGTTCTCGTAGACGTACTGGCGGATGCCGAACGCCGGCACGATGTCGAGCGACAGGCTGGTGACGATCCCGAGTGCGCCGAGCCCGACGACGGCCCCGCGGAACCTATCGCCGTCGGCCTCACGACTCATGGTGACGGCGTCGCCGCCAGCCGTGATCATCTCCATGGCGCAGACGGCCGTCGCCAGGTTGCCGTTCGAGTTCCCCGAGCCGTGCGTCCCCGTCGCGCAGGCGCCAGCCACCGAGATATGCGGGAGCGATGCAAGGTTGCGAAGGGCGTAGCCCGCCGCATGCAGGTGCGGTGCCAGCTCTCCGTACCTGACGCCCGCGCTGACCGTCACGGTCGCCGCTTCGGCATCCACTTTCATGATCTTCGGAAGACCAGCCACCGAGACAAGGTCTCCCGGGGTGTCAGCGATACGGCTGAACGAATGACCGGTGCCGAGCGCCCGCACGCACGCGCCGGCAGCCACCAGCCGCTGAAGCTCGGCCACCGACGCGGGCCGGTGGACCCTCGTGGCGCTGAACGCGACGTTCCCGGCCCAGTTGGTCAGCCGCCCGCTCGTCCCCATCTAGGAGCTGGGCTGAGTGAACCAGGGGCTGCCGGGAGGAAACAAGTACCGGTCGGCGACGTGGTTGAGCACGCGCCGGGCCTGCCGGAACCGGTCGGCCACCTCGCCGACCACCGTGAGGCGCGCGGTGGTCACCGGCGCCAGGTCGCGGGCGGCCCGGTACCAGCGGGCGCCGAGGTGCTCCAGCAGCTCGATCGCGGGCTCGGCAGCGAGGCGTTCCTGCTGCGCGGCGGGGAGCCGGGCGGCGCGCAGCAGCCGGGCCGCGTTGACCGGGCCGAGGGCGCGGGAACTCGCGTAGTCGGGAAACACCCCGGTCAAGAACAGCGCCACGTCGCCGAGCCTGCGGTAGACGCCGGGCCGCTCGGCCTCCGGGACGACATCCAGCAGGCCCGCCAGCCGGACCGGGTCAAGCTCGCTGAACCGCCGGGCCCGCGGGCGCCCGCCCGTCCGGGCCCAGTAACGGCCACTGGCGACCCGGGTGAAGGAGGCCAGGAGCTCGGCCAGGAACAGCCGCCGGGCTGGTGCGGCGAGGAAGTCCCGCAGTGCGGGCGCATCGAACAACGGCACCCGCTGGCGCGGTCCCGTGCGCTCCGGCACGTGGCCCGCCGACGCCAGCTCGGCGGCGGCCCGCTGCACGAACACCGCGAACACCAGGAAGGGAGAGGCCGGCACCGCCCGGCCGGGGCCGGCGTCGCCCTCGCCGAGCACGCCGCGGGACACGCCGGGATGCTCCAGCAGCCGCAGCAGTGCCGCCGGGTCGCCGCGCAGCCGCGAGGCGTCCACCGGCCCGGTCGCGCCGCCGGTGAACCCCTGTGCGGCGGCCGCCGAGGCCAGCAGCGCGAGGTCGGCATCGGTGAGATGGCTCGCATACTCGCTGCCGACCAGCAACCGGTCCATAACACCACGTTATGCCGTTACCGGCTCCAGGCAACGTCTGTGTTCGCCAGCCCCGTGGGCGCTGCCACGGCAGCGCGGCACGGGCCGCCCGCCGCGTGCGGCGGAGCCCGGGTTACCGCCGCTCTGCTCGCTGTGCCGATAGCAGCGGTATCGCCGCGATCTTCTCCTCGGTCAGGTCTTCCCAGCGGATGCCGCCGGCCGGCCGCGGCCCGTGCCGGGTTCGGCAGTCGATGACGCGCTCGGGTGTGACGATGAAGTCCACCGGCACGTCGTGGCTGGTCAGCGGGATCACTCCGGCCGGGCGCACCTGGAGTTCGTGGACGGTCGTGACAACCACGGTTTGCGGCCCGATCAGGCCCGCCGCGGTGGCCAGCGCGAACTCCAAGTCGGCGAACCCGCCACCCTTGCCCAGCCGGGCGCCGTCCTCGCCTGCCGCGACGCTGCCCATCACCACCACGTCGACCGGAGACAGGCCGGCCAGCGCGACCCGCCGGGCGGAGCGGGCCGCGCCGCTGATCGAGGCCGCCTTCCGCGGCGGCTCGCTCAAGTGATCCGGGTCCAGGGCGAAGAACGGCTCGCGCCCGGCCAGTCGCGGGACCGCCATGTACACGGTCTTTCCGTCCTCCAGTGCGCGCTGGCGCACCGGCAGCTGCGCGGCGTCCGGGTTGGCCTTCACGGTGCTGGCCCGGCGCCAGAAGGGCATGGCGCGAAGCCGCTCGGCGGCTGCTTCCGCGCCGGAAAAGTTCGGGATGCGCCCGGCCGCGCCGGGGAACCGGGCCACCCTCGCCGCGCTCATGGCGGACCAGACTTCCTGCCGCAAAGCGGCCTTCTCGGCCAGCACGGCAGCGGGCCCGCCAGCATCACGATCATGACGCGGTGCGGAACGGGCCATGCCCCAACTATGTCAAGCCGGGGTGAGCAGGTGCTTGCGGGACACGACCTGGGTGGCCAGTTCCCGGTACCCGTACTCGTCGAACAGCACGGTGAGCCGGTCGCCTTCGGCCGCGAGCACCAGGCCCGGCCCCCATTCGCGATGCTCGACCCGTTCGCCGGGCGAGAAGGTCCCGGTGGGCACGGACGGCCGGGACAGGCCGGCGTCGCAGTTGTCGCAGTGGCGGCATGCCTCGGATACCGCCTCGCCGAAATAGCGGAGCAGGAACCGGCGGCGGCAGTCGGTCATTTCGGCGTACCGGCGCATCATTTCCACGCGCGATCGCTCGACGGACCGGTGGTGGCGGGCGAGTTCCGCGGCCCTGGCCGCGGCCTCGGCCGGGTCTGGTGGGTCGTCGGCCGGTTCGACCTGGCGGCGGAGCCGGACCGCGCCGACCGCCTCCAGGAGGTTGAGCAGCTCGGCGAGCCGCAGCGGCGGCATGCCGGTGCGGGCCGCAAGCTCGCGCCGGCCGACGGGGCGGTCCGCGGCGCCCGCCACGGCCGCCAGGTCGCGCTCGTCCGGCAGGGCCGACGCGAAGTAGCGGTGCATGCCCAGGTCTTCGGCCCGGTAGCAGCAAATCGCTCCGGCCGCCTGGCCGTCCCGGCCGGCCCGCCCGATCTCCTGGTAGTACTCGTCGAGCGAGCCGGGAACGGAGGCATGCACGACGAAGCGCACATCGGGACGATCGATTCCCATGCCGAACGCGCTGGTCGCTACGACCGTGGCCCCGCGCTCGAACGCGCGCTGGGCCCGCACGCGCTCGGCCCTGGCCAGCCCGCCGTGGTAGGGCAGGACGCCCAGCAGCGCGGCGTAGGCCTCGGCCTCTTTTCTCGTCGCCGTGTACACCAGCCCCGTTCCGGCCTGATCGCGCACGTTCGCCAGCACGGCCTGCTCTTTGTCGTCGGCGCGGTGGAACGCGCGCACCGACAGGTGGATCTCGGGCCGGTCGAAGTCGCGGATCACCTGGCGGGGGTCGCGCAGGCGCAGTCGGCCGATGATCTCCTGGCGCACCGGCGGGGCGGCGGTCGCCGTGAGCGCGGCCACCGCGGGCCGCGCCGGGAACGCGTCGATGACGGCGCCCAGCCGCAGGTAGTCGGGGCGGAAATCGTGGCCCCACGAGGCGATGCAGTGCGCCTCGTCCACCGCGAACAGCCGCACCGGGCCGCGGGTCAGGCTGGCCCGCACGTCGTCCCGCGCCAGCTGCTCCGGCCCGAGGAAGATGAATCCCGGCCGGCCGCTGCGCAACAGCGCGTCAGCGTCATCCCTGGCGGTCCGGCCGGACAGCGCGTTGACGGTCACCGCCACCAGGCCGCGCTCCCGCAGCGCGTCCGCCTGGTCCCGCTGCAGCGCCAGCAGCGGAGACACGACGATAGCCGGGCCCCCGAGTGCGATGGCCGCGATCTGGTAGATGGCCGACTTCCCGGCGCCGCTGGGCAGCACGGCCAGGCAGTCGCGCCCGGAGGCGAGCGCGGCCGCGGCCTCCTGCTGGGCCGGCCGCGGCTCGGCGAAGCCGAGGACGTCCCTGGCGATCTCGTCGATCCGCGCCAGGGTCCCTTCGCTGTTGTTCATCGCTTCGTGCTCATCGTTTCGGCCCCTGTTGACCCTGTGCCTGGTGCCGGACACTGGCTGTGTCAGATCCGTTATGTAGTTTCCTCCCCGAGGGCGTCTTTATGTCCGGCAGCGGGCGGAGTGCGTCCCGGTAGGAGGTCCCAGGGCGATGGCCGATCAGTCCGCCGATGCGCGCGCGTACCTGCGGCACGCGGATCCGGTCCTCGCGTCGCTCATCGACGCCAACCCGGACTTCGAGCCGCGGGCCTGGATGAGGGAGCTCCCGAAGATGGACGCCTTCGGGGCCCTGCTGTTCCAGATCATCGGGCAGCAGCTGTCCGTGAGGTCCACGCGGGCGATCCTCGCCCGGCTGGAGGGCCTCTTCGGCGGGCACCTGCCCGAGCCGCAGGAAGTCCTGGACGCCGGGCCGGAGCGGTTCCAGCGCGCGGGCCTGTCCCGGCGTAAGGCCGAGACGCTGCGCACCCTCGCCGGCCGGTTCGCCGCCGGTGAGTTCAGCGACGAGATGTTCCAGCGAAGCTCCGATGAGGAGATCGAGGCTGCGCTCACCGCGATCCCGGGCATCGGCCCCTGGACCGTGCGCGGATTTCTGATCATCGACCTCGACCGCGCCGACGTCATCCCGGTGGGTGACTTGGCCCTGCGCCGGGCGGTCCAGCGCGCCTACGGCCTGGGGCAGCTGCCCAGCGAGCAGCAGTTGCTCCAGATCGCCGAGCCGTGGCGGCCCTACCGCAGCCTCGCGGTCATGTACCTGTTCGCGTCCGCGTTCGAGCCCGGGACGGAAGCGGGCGAAGGCGGCACGGCCATCCCGGAGGCGCGCGAGGGCGGGTCCCCACGGTAACGCCGCTGGGTGCAGCGGTACGCCGTCAGCCGTCGTCTGCGATTATCTCGGCCAGCACGGCAACCGCCTGATCGACCACCGGATCGTTGAGGTTGCCGTACCCGAGCAGGAGCCCGGGCTTGCCGGGATCGGGGCGGAATCTTAGGTCGTCCAGGTTGCACAGCAGCATGTCCCGACGCTGCGCCCGAGCGACGATCGTGGCGGCGTCCGTGCCGGGAGGCAGTTCGAGAAGCAGGTCCAGCCCGGCATCGGTTCCGCGGATCCGGTATCCCGGCAGCCTGCGCTCCAGCGCACCCATCAGCGCGGCCCTGCGGGCCCGGAACCGCCGGCGGGATGCCCGCAGATGCCGGTGGTAATCGCCCGACTCCAAGAAGTGCGCCAGCGCGAGCTGGTTGAGCGCGGAGGGCATGACCGGGATGTCGCCGGCGGTCCGCACGGCCTGGACCCATCGCCGGGGCGCCACAACCCAGCCGATGTTCACGGTTGGGCCCAGCGTCCTGTTGATGGAGCCGAGCAATGCCACCCGCGCCGGGTCCACGCCCTGCATCGCAGGCAGCGCGGGCCGGCGGTAACTGAACTCGGAGTCGTAGTCGTCCTCCACGACCAGCCCGTCCACATCCCGGGCCCAATCGAGCAGCGCCGCCCGCCGCCGCGGCGCGAGCGTGCAGCCGGTCGCTACCTGACGCGCTGCCCCCACACACACCGCTCGTAGACCGGGATGTTTCGCGAGCTCACCGACCATCAGGCCGTCGTCGTCGACCGGCAGCCCGACCAGCTCCAGCCCCGCCATCTGTGCCGCCTGTACGAGCCTGCTGGAGCCGGGATCCTCCATGCCGATCGCCGCGTGACCGGCCGCGAGCAGGGCGTGCGAGACCTGGGACATGCTCTGGCCGGCGCCAGCGAATATGGAGATAGTGCCGGGCTCCGCGGCCGCCCCCCTGCTCCGGTTCAGGTGGTCGGCGAGAACGGCGCGCAGCCGCGGGTGCCCGCCCGACTGGGAATAGTCGAGCTGGTCGAACGGCGCTGTCTCGGCGGCGGTCCGCACCGCCTCCGCCCACTTGCGGCGCGGAAAGGCGCGAAGATCAGGCCGGCCCGGGGACAGGTCGAAGCGCGCCGGCCGGGGCGGCGTCTCGGACGGCCGCACCGGGCCTGCATCCCGGTCGGCGCCGGGATCAGGCGACCAGCTGACCCGGGTCGCCGAACCAGTCCGTCCGGCCAGGTATCCCTCCGCGATCAGCAGGCTGTATGCCTGCGTCACGGTCCACCGGGAAACTCCCAGGTCGGTCGCGAGCGTGCGGCTGGGCGGCACGGCGGCCCCGAGGGGCAGCCGCCCATCCCTGATGGCGGCGCGGATCGCCGATCGCAGCCGCAGATGCAGCGGGCCGGGGCTGGTCGCGGACAGATCCAGCAGCGTCTCCCACGCCAGATTGGTCTGCGTTCCTGCCACGTCATTGGATCGTAGCCGCCGGCCGGATCCCCCTACAGTCACGACCAAGGCGATCACGTAACCACGGGAGCTGTCATGACCTGGCGCAAGATGGTGTTCTTCCGCAAGCCGGCCCGCGGCCGGGCACCGCGCATTCGCTACGACGTCTTCTTCGCCGACCCGACCGCCGTCGAGGACGACTACCGGCGGATGAGGCGGGAGGGCTGACCGGCCACGATCGGCGGCCGTAGCCCGCGGCGGCCACCACCCTCACTCGTTAGGCAGGTATTGGAGGGTGACGAAGGCCGCAGGGCTTCCTTTTCGCATAACGACCGGCAGGCCCCGGCCCGCACCGGGGCCTGCCGGGTTTCGGTCAGGGTTCAAGGTGGTGCCGGTGCGGCCGGGCGCGAACGGGCGTCCTGCCAGCCGCCGGTGCCCAGGCTGGATGGTGATCGCGTCCGTGCCGGGCGTCGGCGGGTGATTGTGCGAGCCAGCGCGGGCCGGCCTGTGCCTGTGCGCGTCGGCGCGGTCCGCCGAGTGCTTGTGCGCGTCGGCGCAGTCCGGCGGTCGCGTATGACGGCTGGTAAACGCCCGCCCGGCTACGGCGCGCCATTGTCATTGGCAATTTTGGAACTAAACGGGCACATCGTCCGAATTCGGCTGTTACAGTGGGTCGTTGTTTGCCGGGTTGACGATGAGATAGCCGCGGCCCTGGGGGTGGCGCGGATGGGGGAGCAGGGCAATTACCGGCCGCCGCGACGGCCGGGAGAGAACGGGCAGGCTTCGCTGCTGGCGCTCGAGGCGGCGTTGGGCACGGCCCGTCAGGCCCTAGGCCCCGATGACGAGCTCGACGGTGACGACGCCCGCATCAGGCAGCCCAGCGACGCCCCCAAAGGAAAGCCCGGCGACGCCCGTGCCGAACTGCCCGGCAGCGTCCGCGTTGCCCAGCCCGAGGCCGGCGGCGATCGGCCCGGCGCGGACCGCCCCAAGCCACCGTGGCCGGCCGTGCTTGCCACGACGGTGCGCCTGTGGCTGCGGCGGCGCTGGGCCGCGCTGGGCAGGCTATTTCGGCACCGCTGGGCGATCGTGGTGGCCGTTCTGGCCGTCGCCGCGCTGGTCGTGGGTGGGCTGACCGTTTCTTTCCTCAGGCACGCCGGCACAGGGCCGGCCGCCGGGCAGCAGAATGCCCGTGTCGGCCCGCTCACCGGCCCAGCGGGCCAGAATGCCGCCGCGACCACAGCGGGTCAAACGGCCGCCGTGTGGGTCGCGCGCCAGGTCAGCCGCGACGCCATGGTGGCGTGCGATCCCGGCATGTGCCACGTGCTTGAGGCGCAGGGCCTGCCGGCGGGCAACCTGCTCATGCTGCGGTCCCGGACGACGGGTCTGCGCTTCTGCAACGTGATCGTGGAGACGCAGACCGTTCGGAACCTGCTCGGCAGCCGCATTCTGGGGCAGAGCGCGCCCGCCGTCATCGCCGGTTTCGGATCCGGCGCGGCACGGATCGACGTTCGCGCCGTCGCCCCGGGCGGAGCGGCAGCCTACCGGGCCGCGCTCGCCGCTGACTGGGCCGCCCGCCGGAAGGCTGCGGCGGAGCTGATGAAGAGCCCCCGGATCCACGCGGGGGACGCCGCCATGCAGGAACTCCGCACCGGAATGGTGGACTCCCGCGTTCTGATCACGCTCGCGGCGCTGGCGGCTTCACATCCGGTGAACGTCATGGCGTTCGGTGATGCGGCTCCGGGCGCCGCCGCGGGCCTACCGCTGCGGGCGATGGAAGTATCTGGGGTGCGCGGCCCCGGTCAGAGCACTGCCGAACTGCGGCGCATGCGCTCCTTCGTGCTCGCGCAGCGTGCGGTGTTCCTGCCCGCGCACGTGACTCTGGTGCGGCTCGCCGACGGCGCCGCCGCACTGCGCATCGAGTTTGGCGCGCCGAGCCCGCTGGGGCTTCTGGTGGGCCGTCCGGTTACTCAGTAATCAAGACGAATGGCCGGCGGGCTGAGGCCTGGCCGGTGGGGAGGGAACCGAAATGAGGCTACGCGCCTTGATGGCAGTGGTCCCGTTGTCGCTGGCCGTGGTCCTGATGGGGGCCGCACCAGCCGCGGTCGCACAGGACACGGGGTGGATTCGGTGGGGCAACTGGTCGCCCAGTGCGCCCGATTTCGACATATACCTGAAGTCGTTCGGCGGGTCCGGCAACGCGACCGTGATCAAGCACGTCCGCTACGGCGATGTGTCGTCTTACGCGGCTATCCCCATGGGCCAGTACACGATCGCGATGCGGGATGCCGGCGCCGCGCCGACATCCCCGCCGATGCTGTCGGCGAGCGTTCAGGTGGCACCCGGAACCGCCTACACGATCGTGAGCATGGGGCCCGCTTCCCACCTCGGCGTCCAGGTGCTGAAGGAGACCATGAGGTCGAGCCCGGACAAGGCGCTCGTGCGCGTCGTCCAGGAGTCGGTGCAGCAGCACCGGGTGACCGTCAACAACGGCAGCCGCACGCTTGGCGGCCCGCTGCGGCTCGGCAGCTACACCGGCTACCTGGCTATCTCGCCCGGCTGGCAGGCCTTCCGCGCCGTCGGTTACAGCGAATCCGCCACCAAGCGGGTGTTCCTGCGCGCCAACACCATTCACACACTCGTCGTGCTCGACAATCAGAGTGGCCTGCGGATCCACAGCCTGAAGGACGCGGTGGGCAGCCGGACCATGCCCGCCGGGGGCGCCGCGACAGGCCTCGGGGGTACCGCGCCGCAGGCGCCGGGCACCTCTCCGCTGCTGTGGCTGGCGGCCATAGTCGGCGGCGGGCTGCTCGCGGCGATGGGCATGATCAGGTTGCGGCGAACTCGCGCCCGCGGGGCACACGCCGCGATCAACAGATGACGGACGCCCGCCGGGAGCTCCCCTGACCTCAAGGCGTGATTGCTGGACGCTATCGGGCGCCGAGTCCGGCGCCCGCGCCGGTGGCCCGCCCGGCCATTTCTCCGGCCAGCATTCTTGTGCGCTGATCCATCAGTAGCCGGGAAGCGTGCCCGACCCATGCAGGGCCGGTGGAACTCAGGTGGTCACCCGGCCCGGACCGCGATGCCCGGGTAGTCGAGCGCGAGGCCGTGCTTGTCGAAGCTGAGACGGCCCGTGTAGTCAAAGGTGGGCGAAGCGTAGTCGTAGCACTGGCGGGGGGCTTCGTCGGGAACGCGCGTGTAGTGCTGTTCCAATCGCTCCACTGCGAGGTCC
>Ga0114129_10012824_pt1 | contig 11928 bp, 10 predicted proteins | sample RhiMetdeltSRZDD1_FD_80071 | JGI IMG/M metagenome (GOLD analysis project Ga0114129, IMG submission 80071) | Populus rhizosphere microbial communities from Tennessee, USA - Rhizosphere MetaG P. deltoides SRZDD1 (version 2) (version 2) | ecosystem: Host-associated > Plants > Roots > Rhizosphere >... | reverse complement strand
CGCGCGCCTGCTGGCCCTGCCGGAGAACCGCGCGCTGGAGGAAGCGCTCGAGGAGTTCCAGGCGGAGCTCGCGCGCGCCCGGGAGCGGCGGCCCGTACCCGCCTAGGGTTTTTCCGGCGGAAGCTCGCGGACGACCTCGGAGGTGCCGCCCGTCTCGTTCCTCGCGCGCACGGTGACGTGGGTCTCCTCGGGGCGCAGGACGAGGTGCTCGCGGAACCGGCCGCTCGCATCGACCTCCACCCGCTCGCCGTTCACAGTCACCCGCGCGCGCCGGTCGGTGCGGCCCTCGATCTTCACGCCCAGCTCCTGGCGCTCGAGAACGTCGATCACGAGCGGCGGACCGGCGCCCACCGCCGCCACGCGGACGCTGAACGAGCTGAGGTCGGAAGCGAAGCCTTCCGCGCCCTCGGCGGAGACGCTGCTCACCTGCCAGTGATAGCGGCCGACGGCCAGCGGCTGGAGGGTCACCATCGACTCGCCCCCGGCGACCGCGCGGTCGACGAGAGGGGGACCGGAGGCCGCCTCGGCGTAGACCTTCACGTGATACGACGCCGCTCCCGGCACCCGCGTCCACACCAGCACGATCGGCGTGCGGCCCGGATCCGGATAGGCGAGGTCGGCTTGCGGCGGCGGCGCGCTGAGCGTGGGCGCCTCGAGCAGAGCCTTCACCGTGCCCGGCGCGCCCTTGGCGTCGACCGAGACCTCCTGGCCCTTGTCGAGCACCACCTCGCGGCCGCCGGAGACGATACGCGAGGCGCCGCCGCGCTGGCGCACCGTCGCATATCCCTTCGCCGAGACCGAGATCTCGCCGGAGCGCGCCTGACCTCGCTCGGGCCGCACCTCGACGGTCCCGCCCTTCAGCACCGTATCGTCTTGCGCGGGAGCGGTGAACGTGACGTCACCGGAGATGCCGGTGGTATCGGGCGATTCGATGCGGATGTAGCTGTCCGGACGGATCGACAGCTTCATGCCGTCGAGGTATTCGAGCTCCGCCGCCGAAGAGCCGGCGGTGCGGATGGCGTCGCCCTCGCCGACGCCGAGGCCCACGGTGGCGCTCGACCAGTCGTGCATCGACCACGGCTGCACCTTGACGCTGCCCTCGACGCTGGCGAACTTGGCGAGCTTCGGGCGCGCCACCTTGGGCCGCGGATCGGGCCCCGACTGCGAGGTGCAGCCGAGGACGGCGACGGCGAGAGCGCCGAGCACGGCGCACTGGAGGTGCCTGGTCATCGGCGCCGGCGCCCCCCTTCCGCCGTCTTCTTCTCCGCGACCTGCATGTGCCGCGGCAACACCACCGTGAGATTGTCGCGCAGCGTCTCGAGACCCTCCGGAGAGATCACGTGGAACTCCAGCACGCGCTCCGGACGTACGGGATGCACGCTGGGATAGGAGAGGACGTCGGCGAACACGAGGTCGGCGCCCCGGGCGAGGGCGCGCCATTCGCGCGGCTTCGACAGCTGGCGCGTCTCGATGATGATCTCGTCGCCGCGCTGGGTGTGGGCCAGCACGGAGGCGATCTCGAGCAGCGCCGGCGAGTGCGAGACGGCGAGGAAGAGCGCGCCCGACGGCAGGCGCCGCAGTCCTTCCTCGACGTTCTTCGCCCGATACAGGTGCACCGGCTCGACGGGCGTCCCCGGCAGCATCCGCTTGAGCGCCGACACGTGATGCCGCGAGGCCACGATGAAGGCTCCCGCCGACAGCTCCGGGTTCGTGCGCAGCTCGTCGATGGTGGCGGTGTTGACGCCGCGGGCGAGGAGGGGCTGGAGCTCGGCCGCCAGCAGCTCGGCCAGCTCGCGCTCGATGTCGACCACGAGCACGCGGTCGGGGGGAGCCGCCGCCAGCCAGCGTTCGACGGCCACCCGGATGTCGTTGCCGGAGAAACCGCGGCTGAACGCGGCCTGCAGAGCCATGCGGATCATCTCGTCGAGGCCGCGCGCGTCGTCGAGGCCGCGCGGCGTGTCCGAGGAAAGATAGACGCCGGAGCCTTGCCGCCGCTCGAGATAACCGGCCTCCTGCAACGCCTGATACGCGGCGGACACCGTGTTCGGATGTACGGACAGCCGGCGCGCGAGCGCGCGGACGCTCGGCACCTTCTGCCCGGGCGAGAGCGTGCCTCCAAGGATCTTCATCTCGAGCTGCGCCACGAGCTGATCACGGACGGAAACACCGGCTCGTCGATTGAGTACGATGTCCATTATCGGCATCATTATGGACCACGATGCCAGGTCTCAGGCAGACCCGCGGGGGCCGCCTCCTTCTGCGCGTGGTCTTCTATTCGGCAGTGGTCTTCGTCGCGCTGCCGGCAACATTCTGCCACGTGATGACCCACGTGCCCGTGCAGGAAACGAGCCAGCCCCCACAAGGCTTCGAGGAGATCAAGGTGCAGAGCGGGAGCCTGCGCCTGCGCGGCTGGCTGGGACGCGGACCGATGCCGCCCACGCGCGCCGGAGTGGTGATCGTCCACGGTTTCGGCGACAACCTCGAGAGCTACGTCGAGGTCGGCCGTGCGTTCCGCAAGCGCGGGCACCCGGTACTGCTCATCGACCTCCGCGGCCACGGGGGCAGCGAAGGGAAGGGCACGACGCTCGGCGACCACGAGAGCGGCGACGTGCGCGCCGCCCTCGCCCACCTGCGCAGCGTGGGGCTCGCCGCAAAAGGCCTGGTGCTCGTCGGCTACTCGCTGGGCGCGGCGTCGTCGTTGTTGGCGGCGGCCGAAGAGCGCGACTTGAGCGCGATCATCGTGGAGTCGCCTTTCGACACGATGCGGGAGACCGTCGCCCATCACGGCCAGCTCCTCTACGGCATCCCCCGATGGGTGCCGCTGGCGCCGATCGCGATCGCGTTCGCGGAGATCTGGAAGGGATTCGACGCGGACCGCATCGACACCGTCGCCGCCGCGCGCCGGATCCGAGCGCCGCTCTTCGCCCTCGCGGGCGGCAGCGACCCGCGCATGCCCGAGGCCGTCGTGCGGCGCATCTTCGATGCGCACCCCGGCCCCAAGAAGCTGTGGGTGGTGCCAGGCGCCGATCACGTCGGCGCCCAGCTCCATTCCGAATACGACACGCGCCTGCTGGAATTCTTGGAAGAGCATGGGTTGTGACGGCACCTTCATGACGGCACCTTCATTGCAATTCGTGTGGCCAGACAGAGGCTCCGGCGATGGCGGCCCGCGGCGGCAACGACTTGGCGGGTCGCGTGCTCGAAGGACCGACGGAAAATCCCGTACGGCCTTTCGAGTTTCGTAAACGCCCGGTCCGGCGCCTCGCGGCGAGCGGGTGCACGATGGTCCTGAAGATACGCAACGTTCTCGCAGTGTCGGACGCGCGGGCTCGCGTGGAAGAGGTCGTGCGCGGTGCCTTGGCGCTGTGCCCGGGCGAGTTCGAGGCCGTCATCACCCACGGTGTCGATCTCGCCCACGCCGAGGTGCTGATCCTCGAGCACGGGCAGTGGCGAGCCGCCTATTGCGCCGACCTGCGGCGGGCGGAGCACGAGATCGAGATCGGTCTCGTGCGGGTACTGTCGGCGGCGAGCTGACAGAGCCGTTCCCGTTTCGGTCGCGTTAGTATCAGCGGGTTGAACTGGCGGGAGCAGCTCGAGGTCAGCCATCGCGTCGAACGGGACACCGACGACGTGCTGGTGCTGCGCCATCACTGGCAAGGCGCCGTCGCCCTGGGTCTGCTGCTCGCCGTGCTCGGGTCCCCCGCCATCGTCGCCGCCGTGCGCACGACGGACCCCACGAATCGATGGCTCCTGGCCGTCCTCAGCCTCGCGTGTCCCGGCGCGGGGCTCGCCCTCGCGGTGTTCGGATGGGTGCGGCGCAACAGCCTCACCGTCGTCGATCGCACGAAGCAGACGATCGCGTGGGGCTCGCGTGTCGTCGCCTTTTCCGACCTCGACGGGATCGTGCTGCGCACGCGACAGACGCGCGAGGGCGCCGATCATCGCGGTCGCGCGTCCGAGGGCGTCAGCTTCGAGCTCGTCGCCACCTTGAGCGACGGCTCCGAAAGAAAGATCATGACGGCCGTGCGCCCGGATTCGCTGTCGCACGTGGCCGACCGTCTCGCTCGACTGACCGGCACGCGGAAGCTTTAGTCAAGGAGCCTCGATGCACTCACTCGCCGCCCTCGTCGTCCTGGCCGCCGCCACCAGCGGCGCGGCACAACCGCCCGCGGCCGCGCGGCCGAGGCCGCGCCCAAAGGCCGGGTTCGAGATGCTTCGGGTCGCGCTGTATCAGAAGGACGAGGTCCTCCAGGCGCGGTTGGCCTCTGTCGACGAGCTTGCGGGGTACATCAAGAAGCTCCAGGAGACCTGCGTCGCGTCGCTCAGCGACGTCACCAAATCCGGAGCGCTCGACGTCGTCGTGGCCGTGAAGCCCGGCCGGCGATCACGCGTATGGTTCCTGACGAGCACGACTCTCAGCCCCGGCCCCGCCCGGCTCGCCGCGCTCCAGACGCAGTTGCAAGCCATCCCGCCGCCGGAGGTCCGCAACGGCCCGCTGGCGCTGGCCATCATCGGCGGCCTCGGAAGCGTTCGCCGGCCGCACGAGGCGGCCAACGACCTGCCGGCACCGATCCCCACCGAATGGGCGCAGGCGGCGAAGGGCAAGAAGAACGTGTCGGTGCCCGACGGGATGCTCGCCCTGCTCTGGCCGGAGTGAGCGCGATGAAACACGAGTGGGCCGTCGGATGGGGCACGCTGGCGCTGATCAATGCCGGGCTGGCGCAGAGCAAGAACCGCAGCGGGCTCGCCTGGTTCCTCATCTCGGTGTTCGCCGGCCCGCTGGCGACATTTCTGATCGTGATCCTCGACGACCCGGGCAAACGTTAGCCGGCCTCTCGACAAATCTGTAACAGTGTTTGGCACACAACTCGTCCTGGAACGAGCTACGTAATATATACAGTTACAGTTTGATGCCGCGAGCCCGCCCGCGGCCACCTGACGACAGCGCCACCTAGAGCGACTGCAGGAAGCGGATCAACGCCGCGCGGTTCGCCGACGACATCGTCCGGAACGCCTCCTTCGCCGCCTCGGCCTCGCCGCCGTGCCACAGGATGGCCTCGCTCAAGCTGCGCGCGCGGCCATCGTGCAGATAGGCCTCTCCCCCGCTGACCCCGGCCGTGAGCCCGATCCCCCAGAGCGGCGGTGTGCGCCACTCGGCACCCGACGCGCTCGCCTCCGGCAGATTGTCGGCGAGGCCCGCCCCCATGTCGTGCAGCAGCAGATCCGTGAACGGCCGGATCGCCTGGCTGCGCAGCTCCGCCATCGGATGGAACGCGCTCGTCGTCATGGACGGCGTGTGGCACTTCACGCAGCCCGCGCTCTGGAACAGGGACTCGCCCTGCTGGGCCTGCGCGTCGCCCAGATCCCGCCGCGCGGGCACTCCGAGCACGGCGATGTAGCGGACCATCCGGTCGAGGTCCGCGGTCGAGAGCTCGGTGCCAGGCGTGCAGCCCGCCTGCGCCGACCCGCAGTCCGGCGTCGGGAAGATGGACGTGGTCACGCCCATGTCGAAGTTGAGGGCGCTCGCGATCTGGTGGCTGAGGCGCGCGCGTCCGGCCTTCCAGCCGAAACGGCCCAGGCGCGCTTCGCCCGTCTGCACATCCGTCACTGTCTGCATGCGGCCGGAGATGCCGTCCCCGTTCGAGTCGTTCGGGTCGGCGAGACCCGCGACCGCGCCCTCGGCAATGGCTTCGATCAGGCCGAGGCCGTTCAACGGGGTGGCGATGCGCGCCGAGTAGTTGGACGGCGTCACCCCCGTGAACGAATAGTTGGGCCGGCGCAGCGAGTACGAGCCGCCGTCGCCGTAGGTGCCGCCGCTCGTCGTCCAGCTTCCAATGGAGACGCCGCCCTCGGCGGAACCGCTCGTGTTCTGCGGCTGGAGCACGAGGCCCAGCTGCGGGTGCGGCGTGACGGTGCTGCCGCTCACCTGGCCGACCTTCACGACGTAGCGCATCGCCGGCGACAGCACGAAGTATCCGTAGCTCGCGTTGCCTCCCGACCCGCCCGCGCCCATCGTGAACGTCTCCGGCGGCGTGGTCGTGAGCCCGCCCGACGTCGTGCCGATCGTGAAGTGGTACGTCACCGAGGCGGCGCCGGGGATGTCGCGCACGATCCACGTGTTCGTGTTCGAGCCGGCGTCGTAGGTCATCCGGAAGCTCTGCTGGGCGGCACCGTTGATCGAGTAGTGGAGGTCGGCCCACGGCGCGTTGTTGGCGTAGAACTGCACGTTGAAGCCGGCGGTGCCCGAGCCCGGCGGCAGCGCGCGCCCGTTGTTCGTGTGGCAGCCGATGCAGCTCCGCGCGATGTAGCGCGGGCCGAGCTTGCCCTGCTGCGTGGTGAACACGGGGTTGCCGGGCTCGGAGTGCGTGCCGTCGCCGAAGTCCGTGTGATGCAGCCGGCGCCCGTCCATGAACGGCTGCGCGCTCACCGGGGCGAGGTTCGAGGCCACCTGCTTGAAACGGTGCGCCGGCTCGTTTGAATAAGGATACGGAAGCGTCGTGCGCCCGCCGAGCCACGCCAGAGGCGGCAGCGGGAACGAGTCCAGGGTGCTGCCGATCCCTTCCCACGGCACGATGCCGCCCTGGCCGACGACGTACAGCATCGCCGTGCCGTAGTAGTTGGCGCGGCCTTCCACCGGCTGGCGCATGAACGGGCTGATCTCGATCTCCATCCGGTCGCCGATCTGGATCGGCCGGTTCATCTTCATGTTGTAGTTGACGGTGGCGGTGTAGTGCAGCGGGTCCAGCTCCGTCATGTCGACGTTGAACCAGTACTGCGAGAGCACGGTCTGGCCCTGGTAGAAGGCGCGGAAGTCCGGCGTCTCGAGCGGCCACAGGGAGGTCACGTTCACCGTGATGTCGCTGCCGCCCTTGGCCACGCGGTCGACGATCTCGATCGAGAACGTGCGGGTCACCCAGTACAGCGGGAGGTAGTGGTCGTAGCTTTGGAACTGTGCCTCGCGCGCATGGCGATCGCGGGCGCGATCGGCCAGGCGCGTGACGATGGCGGAGCCGGTGTCCACGACGAGGGCCGGCTCCAGCGCGGTGCCGCTGCCGTAGAGGGGAACGACGTTGGTGTTGCCGGGCGTCGGGGTGGGACTGGGTGTCGGACTTGGTGTGGGCGTGGGCCCCGGTGATGTCGGCGTGGGTGTGGCACCGGGCGACGTGGGAGTCGGCGTCGGCGTGGGTCCCGCCGATCCGGCGCCCCAGATCTGCACCTCCGTGAGGCTGTTGAACGTGTTCACCGTGTTCATGTGGCCGAGGTAGCGCACGAACCGCGCGGTCACGTCGCTGAGCTCGTGGGTCTCGAGCTGGGTGGTGGTGCCGCTCGTCAGCGCATTCGTGAGGACATTCGTCCACCCGAAGCCGTCCATCGAGACCTGGAGGTCGAATCGACTCTGGCGCGCGTTGCCGTTGTACGCGGCCAGCCGCACGTACGACACGCTGCGCGGCGAGCCGAGGTCGTACTGGATCCACTGCCCGTCGCCGTTGGCCGACCAGCGCGTGCTGAGGCTGCCGTCGACGGTGTTGCCGGGGACGTTGCCGTCGTTCGTGCTGGCGGTGACGCTGCCCGCGGACGGCGTGATGTTCGTGGTCGTGCCGCCCCCGGGCGTCGGCGTAGGCACACCACCCCCGCTGAACAGCACCCGGTCGAGGTCGGGCGCGTACGCGGTGTCGTTGTAGAAGCGGATGCTGTTGGTCCCCGCGTTCAAGTTGACGGGCACCGACACCGGCGCCGCGGGGGCGGTGAAGCTCGTGCCCGAGACCGTCACCGATCCGCTCGGCACGCCGTTCACGCTGTAGTACAGCGTGCGCGTGCCGTTGATCGTCGTGTACAGCGTCATCGTCTGGCCGCCGCCCGCACTGGAGACACTCAAGGTCAGCGCGTTCGCCGGGGCGTTGCCGATGTAGCCGACGCGCTGGCCGGCCGAGCAGGCCCCGCAGCTCAGCACGCGAGCGACGCCGGAGACGGTCCCCGACTCGGCCTCGATCGCATACACCGGAGCGGCGGCGGCCAGGGTGGTGACGAACGCAGCGGGAGCCCAGACTCGAAGGCGCATGTGTCCCTCCGGCAAGCGAAGCGGTGCGATTCACTTAAACGTTTAACTAGCTCCCGGCAGTGAACCAGATGGCCCGCGGCCTTGTCAAGGGGAAAGTACGGGCCGGCACGGACGGGGATTCACAGTATGGCCCGATCGATGCACTGCCCGCCGCAATGGCGCGTCATGACCTCGACCGTCGCCTGGAGCACCTGCTCCATCCGCGGCCGGCCCACCGCCCGCGGCGCGTAGACGGTGACGAGCAGGTCCCGGGTGTCGACGCTGACGCTCGTGCGTGCGGAATCCGACGTCGGGTTGCCGAAGGGGCCGCGCGCGTCGGCGAGCACGGGCTTGCCCGCCAGCATGATCGTTCCCTTGCGGATCCCCTCGTAGCTCTCGCCCTCCGCCCCGCGCCGCAGCACGACGGGCGGCTCGACGTGCGCCGCGTCGTACAGCCCGTACGGCAGCTGCTGCAGCAGCGCGCAGAGGTTGATGGCGTCGACGGCGGTGTTGATCCGATAGAGGGCCTCGCCCTTGAGGGCCCGGCGCAGGAGCGACTCGTTCGACGGCCGGTAGCGCGTGGGATCGATGCCGAACGCCTTGTACAGCGTCCGCGCGTCCTCGGCGCCGGGCACGTCGCCGCTCGGCCGACCCGAAAATCGAGCACGGAACGACGCGCAGGCCTCGTCGACCTCCGCCGCCAGGCGCGGATCCTCCGTGCGCACGGAGACGCCTTCGAGGCGGAAGACGCCCAGGGTGACGATCGCGTCGAGACCCGCGCCAATCGTGACGTTCATGAGAAGAGAGCCCTCCGCGAGATATATACTAGGCTGCCCTTCGGCGCCATCCATGAAATGTTCCGCATGCGGGTCGGCGAATGACGAGGGCGTCGCCCACTGCTTCACCTGCGGCGCCGCCCTGACGTCGCAGACCGTCATCCGCAAGGGCGCCGTCATCGCCTCGCGCTACGAGATCCAGGAGACGCTCGGCAAAGGCGGGATGGGGACGGTCTACAAGGCCTACGACCACATCCTCGACGAACAGGTCGCCCTCAAGGTCCTGCGCCCCGACATGGTCGGCGAGCAGGACATGGCGCGCCGCTTCCGCCTCGAGATCAAGCTCGCGCGCAAGGTGCGCCACAAGAACGTCTGCGGCATCCACGAGTACGGCGAGGAAGGCGGCCTGCGCTTCATCGCCATGGAGTACCTGGACGGCGTCGACCTGCGGAAGGTGCTCAGCCAGAAGGGCGCGCTTCCGATGGTGGAGGCCTTCGACATCGCGGTGGCGGTGGCCCTCGGGCTGCAGGCCATCCACGAGGCCGGCATCATCCATCGCGACCTGAAGACGCCGAACATCATGATCGACTCCTCCAGCCAGGTGCGGCTGATGGACTTCGGCATCGCGAAGCAGTCCGGCGGCAGCGGCGCCACCTTGAGCGGCACCGCCATGGGGATGATCGTCGGGACGCCCGAGTACATGAGCCCCGAGCAGGGCCGCGGCGAGAAGGTCGACTTCCGCAGCGACGTGTACGCGCTGGGTGTCGTCATCTACGAGATCTTCACCGGCAGCGTGCCCTTCCGCGGCGAGACCCCGATCGCCACCATCTTCAAGCACCTGCAGGAGCCGCCGCCCCTCGACGGGCCGCGGGCCGCGCGATTGCCGAGGCCGCTGCTGCCCGTGCTCGCGAAGGCGCTCGCCAAGCTCGCCGACGATCGCTACGGCAGCGTGGCCGAGCTCATCGAGTCGCTGAAGCAGGCGCGGACGCAGTCGCTCGCCGACGCCCCCGCCGCCTTTAGCGGCACCGCCGAGCGCGCGGTGCAGGGCACCGTCGTTCTCAAGGCGGAGCCGCGGCTGACGCCCGCGCCGGCGCCGATCACCGCCGTCCCCACCGACGTGCGCACGTCCGTGGGGACGATCTCCGGCCAGAAGCTCGCCGAGGAGCGCGAGCGCGCCCTCAAGGAGGCCTCGAGCTCGATCGAGAGCGCCCTCAAACGCGGCGCCCTCGACGAGGCGGGCTCCGTGCTCGAGCGGGTGCGCGCCTTCACCGGCGATTCCGACGCCTTGCCGACTCTGGCCATGCGCATCAGCGAGGCGAAGCAACAGGCGGCGGAGGCGCGAGAGCGCGCGGAGGCGGAAAAGCAGCGCAAGGCGGAGGAGGAGGCGCGCCGGCGCGCGGAAGACGAGAAGCGCCGCGCCGAGGAGCAGGCCCGCCGCGAGGCCGCAGAAGCGCAGCGCCGTGCCGACGACGATCGCCGGCGCGCCGAAGAGGCGCAGCGCCGCGTCGAGCAGGAGAAGCTGCGGGCGGAGGAAGCGCAGCGGCAGAAGCTGCGGACGGCGGCGGTCACGCAGGTCGAACAGCTCCTCCACCACGGCGATTTCGACGGCGCGCAGAAGTCCCTCGGCGAGGCTGTGGTCGCCTACGGACAGTCGCCGGATCTAGGCGCCCTCTCCGGGCGAATCGAGCAGGCGCGCCAGCGCGCCACCGCCGAGCGCGCGCTGGGCGAGGTGCTCGGCCGCGCCGAGTCCTTCCTGGCCGCACGCGAGTTCGAGAAGGCACACCAGGCGGCGGAGGAGGCCGCGAAGGTCGCCGGCCACGATCCGCGAGCCAAGGCGCTGGTCACACGCGTCGAGAAGGAATGGCGCACCCACGCAGTGGCCGACGCCCAGACGCGGGTGCGGGCGGCGATCGACCAGGGGAGCTTCGACGAGGCGGACGCGCAGCTGCGCACCGCCGAGGACGGGCTCGGCAAGCCGACGTTCAAGGCGCTGCGGAAAGAGCTCGACAGCCGGCGCGCCGCGGCGAAGAAGGCGCAGGGACAAGGGGCCGCCGTCCCTTCGACGAGCGGTGCCAAGAGCGGGGGCGTTTCGGGCATCAAGATCGCGGCCGTCGCCGCCGCCATCACCGGCGTCATCGCCGCCGGCATCCTGTGGCGTGTGCTTCGCACGGAGCCCACGCCCGAAGGTCCAACCCCGGTCGGCGGCGCCACCGGCGCCGTCGTCATCGACGCCCTGCCGTGGGGCGAGGTCACCGGCATCGTCGATGCCCAGGGCCAGTCGCATCCCGTCGGCGAGGAGCGCTTCACGCCCGTGGTCGTCACCCTGCCCGCCGGCGACTACACGATCACAGTCGCCAATCCCGCCGCCGGATCGCCGGCCACCCTCAAGGTCAGCGTGCCCGCCTCCGGGAGCGTCGCGACGAAGGCCGAGTTCGCGGCGATCCAGGCCGAGGACTACTTCAGCCGCGCGGGGTTCAAATGATCCGCCCGCGCGTCTTCCTCGCCATCGGTCTCGCGGCCGCGGCCGCCACCGCCGCGCATGCGGACTACAAAGACGACTACAAGAAGGGCGTCGAGGCGATCGAAAAGGGCAAGTGGGACGAGGGCGCGCGGCTGATGCGGGCCGCGCTGGCCAGCCAGGCGGCGGAAGGCGAGTCGATCAAGTACTACGGCATGCGCTTCGAACCATACCTTCCCCAGTACTACCTGGGCCTGGCGCTGTACAAGAGCGGCGACTGCCAGGGCGCGGTGCAGGCCTGGAAGAATTCCGAGGGCCAGGGCGCCGTAAAGAAGGCCTCGGGGCCGTACAAGGACCTCGTCAAGAACAAGGCCACCTGCGAGACGCAGCTCGCGGAATCGAAGCCGGAGCACAAGCCCGAGGTGAAGCCGGAGGCGACGAAGTCGCCGGAGCCCACGCGCGTCGCGGAGACGAAGCCGGCGACTCCGGATCCCGCCCTGGCCCAGGCGCGGCAGGGGGCGGAGGCGGAGCTCACCCGTGCCCAGCAGGCGGCGGATCGTGCCGCGGCGCTCTCGCGCGAGCCGGAGCTGGCCGCGCTGTGGGCCAAGGACGCGGCCCTCGGCGGAAAACAGAAGCAGGCGCTCGATCAGCTCGCG
>Ga0114129_10012823_pt1 | contig 11929 bp, 15 predicted proteins | sample RhiMetdeltSRZDD1_FD_80071 | JGI IMG/M metagenome (GOLD analysis project Ga0114129, IMG submission 80071) | Populus rhizosphere microbial communities from Tennessee, USA - Rhizosphere MetaG P. deltoides SRZDD1 (version 2) (version 2) | ecosystem: Host-associated > Plants > Roots > Rhizosphere >... | reverse complement strand
GTGCTGGAGTCCTTCGGCGTGTTCGCGGCGCCGCTGCGGGAGGCGTGGGTCGCTAGCATGGGCGACCCGTATGAGCCCCACCAACGGGGGATCCTGTTTTCCGCCGGGCCGCAGTTGGTGCTGGAGCGGGCCAACCTGGAGGCGCTGGTGCTGGCCGACGCCGAGGTCGCCAGCGAGCATGTGCTGCTGGCGCTGACAGGCCGGTCGGATGGAAGCTTCGCGGCCAGCTGGTTGCAGCGGTGCGGGATCGACCCGGTGGCGCTGCGCCAGCGGGTGGTGAAGTTCACCGAGGGCGGCCAGCTGCCCGCGCCGCCGCCGGCTGCGGCGCCGATGGGGCCGCCCCTGTGGGACCCGGCGTCTGGGCTGGAGCTGGCGCCGACGCCCGACGGCAAGGACCCACGCCGGCGGCGGCCGTGGGGCTCGGCGGTGTTCGCCGACCCTCAGGGGCGGACGTTTCTGCGGAGGCTGGCGCTGCGGCAGTACTTCATCGACCGGGACGGCAACCCGGTGCTGACCGCCGACGGCCGGCCGGTGCACCGGCTGGTGGACGAGCAGGGCCAGCAGGTGCTGGACGCAGAGGGGAGACCGCTCATCGGGGCGGTGGAGATCCCGCCGGGCTGCCGGGTCAGCTCGCACCACGAACGGGAGTAGCGGCAGCCCTCCCCGCCGTCGAGTGCGTTGCGGCCTTGCTGCCCGGCGCACGGTTGCGTAGCGGTCATACGACGCTGACCAGCTGTATCCCAACCACCGCCTGCGATTGCGGCCTCATGGGAGACTCTACGAATCGCAAGACTGCGAAGCCGCTCACCACGCTTCGTGGCGTAGAGCCGGATATCCACGTCACCGGCGATGCCGCCTACGCCGGGCACGAGCTGAAGAAACTCCCTGAGCAAGTCACCTGAACCACCCGGCTGCGCAAAGACGCCGCGCTGCACGGCCTGCCGCCAGCTCGCACCGGCAGGCGCGGCAGGCCCCGCGCCAAGGGAGACCGGCTGTCGTCCCTGGCCAGGCTGGCGCAGCGGACGGCCTTCGCGCCGGTCACCGTCACCCGCTACGGCAAGACGGCCACCGTGCAGGCCGCTGCCATCACCTGCCTGTGGTACTCCGTCTTCGGCGCCCGCCCGGTCCAGATGATCCTGATCCGCGAGGCCCGCACGACCGGGTGCGAGCTGGCCCTGGTCACCACCGATACCGTGGCAGCCCCGCAGCCGTCATCGAGCGGTACGCCTCCAGGTGGTCGGTAGAGGTCGCGATCGAAGGCACCAAGCAGGTCCTCGGATGCGGGCAGGCCCGCAACCGCACCGCCGCCGCGGTCCGCCGCACCATCCCGTTCCAGCTCGCCTGCCAGACCCGGACCATGACCTGGTACGCCACCGCCGGCCACCACCCAGCCGATGTCGATGATCACCGCAACCGGGCACCCTGGTACCGCAGCAAGGCCCAGCCGTCGACCGCGGACATGCTCGCCAAGCTTCGCCGCGTCCTGATCGCCGCCAGATTTCGGGCGTCTCGCCGTGACCAGCCAACCCGCCAAGAAATGAGCGTCATCCGCCTGGCCTGGGAAGATCTCGCCGCATAACCACGAAAGTCGAGGCCCATAGGGACGACAGGAAATCACGCCGGCGTGATTACTTCGGCGGTGCACTGGTGGCTCCAAGCAGGTACCGGCGCGCTGAGCTGGTCAGCCGGGGCCGGCGAAGGCCAACCAGGCGACCAGGAGCCCGAGGGCGTTGAGCGCCCAGTGCAGGGCGAACGGGGCCAGCAGCCCGCCCGACCGGCGGCGCAGCTCGCAGAAGACGACCCCGGCCAGGGTCGTGGCCGCCACCGCCGCCACGACCGCGCCCGCCGGGCCGGAGCCGAGGACGTCGGCGACGGCCGCGTTGGCGCGGCGCAGCCCGAGGGAGGGCAGCACGTGCCACAGCCCGAACAGCAGCGACGAGCCCACGACGGCCGCCCGCACGCCGCGCCGCCGCTCCACCATCGCGTACACGACGCCGCGGAACGCCACCTCTTCGAGCAGGGCGGTGCCGAGCGGGATGCGGACCAGGAGGTGCCACAGCAGCGCGGCGCCTGACAGGCTGGTCGCCCTGGTGTCGGCGAACGCCTGGCGGGTGGGGGGCAGCGCGACCGCGACCAGGTAGCCGAGCAGCACGGCGGCGACCAGGGCACCGGCCCAGCGCAGCCCGGGCCCGAGCGATTCGCGGCCGAGCCCGAGCGCGGTCCACGAGCACCCGTCCCGGCGGGCGAGCGCCACCAGGAGCGCGGCCGCCGCCACGCAGGTCGGCACGTACGCCTGCGGCAGCAGCCGGTTGTTGAGCAGGTTGGCCCCGACCAGGACCGTCAGGACGGCGGCGACGTCGCCCCGCCCACCGTCAGGCTTGCGGGTCCTACCGCCAGGGGCCCTGACCGTAGATCCGCTCCACGGTCACCCGGACGACCACGCCCGGGGGCACGTCCCGCATCGGGTACCGCTGCCCGGGGCCGATGTACGCCTCGGCCAGGCGGTCCATCACCTCGAGCGCGCCGCCCTCGGTGATCCTGCCACGGCCGCTGATGACCGCGTACGGCCAGAGGCCCTTGCCGGTGTACTCCTTGGCGTGGAACGAGACGGTGACCCGCGGGTCGCGCCGCAGGTTGCGGAGCTTGGCCTGGTCGAGGAGGAAGAAGGTGGCGAGCATCAGCTCGTCGCCGTCGAAGCCGGCCCATGTCAGCGTGACGTGCGGGGTGCCATCGGGGCCGAGCGTGACGACGTGTCCGAGGGGGCCGGTGGCGAGCAGGTCGTGCACGGATTGGGGGATGGTCGGCATGCGGGGGAGTCTACCGCCGATGGCGGGCGGCGGGGCCCGCCTGCCTCGGGAAAGGCGAAGGCCCCGCCCGGCGGGCAATCAGCGCAGCGCGACTGGTCCCTGCCCGGGCAGGGACCAGTCGGCGGCGTTGTCACGTGAGTCGGCGCCGAAGCGGACCGCGATCACGTCGAAGATGGCGAGGGCGAGGACGATCAGCAGCACGCTCATGTCAGGGCGCTCCTCGGGCTGGGGGTGGGCGGGGTGTAGTGGCGGGCACCGGCACGCCGGCGGCGCAGGACGGTACGGGCCACCCGCGCCAGCCGCGCCTGCTCGGCCTCCCGGTGAAGGTCGGCGACCCGCTGGTAGGCGATCGCCGTGGTGACGTGATCGATCATTTCGGGTCTCCTACTGCCGTGGTGAGCTTGTGACCACAGCATGCGGCTAAGGTGCCGGCGGCCACATCGGCCGACAGCCATAGTTGCGGCCGCCTGCGACCTCAGGTTCCGGCCGCCGCGAGCCGCGCCGCCCTAAGGACCTTAGGCGGCAGCAGGAGCGCAGGTGAGCGGGGGTGCGGGGGCGCTCACGCGGTGGCGGGATCGGGCGCGTCGAGGAACTCCGCGAGCATCGAGGCCAGCCAGTCGCTGCGGTGCACCAGGGTGATGTGGGTGGTGCCGGGGAGGATCGCCAGCCGGGAGCGCGGCAGGCCGACGAGGTCGCCGATGACGCCGCCGCCGAGCAGCCGGAAGGTCTCCACGGCGTGCTCCGGGCGGACGATGTCGGAGTCCCCGATGATCAGCAGGACGGGCGCGGCGAGCGACTGGATGTCCTCGGACGACCACTCGGGGAGGTCCTGGTCCATTCGCGTGATCTTGCTGATCAGCGTGGGCCAGTCGTCGGGGTTCGGCGCCGTCTTGGCGTAGGCCTCCTCGAACGGGGTCCCGGCGAGTGCTTCGGGGGTGAGGCCGGCGATGCCTTCCAGCAGGCCGGGGTGGAGGCCGTCGAGCTTGTAGGCGAACGAGGCGAGGCCGAGCTTGCGGACCAGCCGCGGGTGCTGCAGCGCCAGCTGCAGGGCGACTGTGGACCCCGAGCTGTAACCGAAGAAGTCGGCGTTGCCGATTCCCAGGTGCCTGAGCAGGGCGGCGGTGTCGTCGGCCCAGTTCTGGATGCTCAGCGGGCGGTCGATGTCGGCGGTGTGGCCGTGTGCCTGCTGCTCGACGGCGATGACCTGCCGGGCCCTCGCCAAGGACGGCAGGATCCTGCCGAAGTCGACGTCGATCGTGGAGAGGTTGCCGTGGAGCAGGACCAGCGGCCGGCCGCTGCCATGGATCTCGTAGTACATCTGGAGGCCGTTGATGGGAGCGTAGCCACTGTCAGCGAGCGTCGGGTTCGTCACGTTCGTCTCCTCTCGATCCGCCTCGCAGTGTAGTCGCCCGCCGCCACCGGTTCGGCGGACCGGCCGTCCGGCCGGTGAACGACCGTCAGGATTCCTCGGCCACCAGCGTTGCCACCACGCCGACCTGGATGCTCCGCTGCCGGAACGTCAAACCAGCGTTGACCTGCGGTTTCGTTGGCCGGAACACAGCATTTTCGGTACAATGAGTACATGCGAGAAGAAGCTGTTACGCCAGTCGCTCCCGTCACCGGCGGGGAGGTCGACGACCGCCACGCGGCCTATGGGCTCGCCGCCGAGATCCGCGCGGTCGAGGCCGGCCACAACGCCCGCGTCCTCCCTGACGGGTCGGTCCTGGTCAAGTCCGATTCCCAGCCGGGCAGCCACCGGGTGTGGATCCGGGCCGTCCACGACGGCACCCTCCTGTTCGGCTGCACCTGCCGTTCCGGCACCCACCGTTCGCGCCTGCCAGTCCCCTGCAAGCACGCCGCACTCGCCGGCCGCCGCCTCGAGCGTGAGGGCCTGGCCCGCTGGTACGAAGGCACCTGGCGGCTGGGCGAACGCGCCCAGGTCCGCGGCCTCCGCCTCCTCCTCGCCGCCAGCAGAGGGCGGCAGGCGCCGACCAGGGCACAGGCCGACGCCCAGCGCCAGGACGCGACCGAGGCTGCCTGACCCACGCCGCCGGCGCGGCGGCGTGGGCGCCGCCACTCATGGCGGTAGCAGTGCGTTCAGCAGCGGCTCGCGCCAGGTGTCGCGCCGCGGGTCGAAGGCGCCGAAATCGGTGCCGAAGTCCCAATAGCACCAGCCCAGGTCCAGCCGTTCGGCCTCCGAGCGTACGAACGCCGTCCACCGCAGTCTCGAAGCCACGTCGGCCTTGTCGTAGGTGCCGAACTCACCGATCAACAGCGGGCGGCCGCGGCCGTTAGCCCAACTGGCGGCGTTGGTGAGGTCGGCGCGGACCGCGGCCCGGTCGGCGTCGTCGCCCCAGGTGGTGCCGAGCCAACGGTCGGCGCCCGGCAGCCACGGCGCGCCCTGATGGGTGAGCTCGAACGGGGCGTAGTAGTGGATCGTCGCGATCACGTGGTCGTCCTCGGGGAGGTCGAGCTCTGGGAGCGCGCCGACGTCGTTCATCCGGGCTGGCCCGATGATCACCGGGCGATCAGGGTGCGATGCGCGGACGGCGCTGTGCGCCCTGGGCCAGAGGCGGTTCCACACCGGCGGCGTGATCGCGTCGCGCGGTTCGTTGAGCAGCTCGAAGCAGAGCCGTCCGGGCCGACCGGCGTACCGGGCCGCGATCTGCCGCCACAGGGCGGCGAAGCGAGCCTCGTGCCGGTGTGGCGCGGCTTGGAGTTCGTGGTAGTGATGGACGTCCAGCACCACGGTCAGGTCTCGCCGCAGGGCGTGGTCGACCGCCCGGTCGACACGGGCTCCGAACGCCGGGTCGATCGTGTAGGGAGCGGAGTCGTCGGCGTGGGCGGACCACCGCACCGGCAGCCGGACGGTGTCGAAGCCGGCCCGGCGAACCTCGTCAAAGTAGCGCTCCCGGAGCCGCAGTCGGGGCTGCTCGTCACGGTCGGTGTCCAAGGCGTTGCCGAAGCTGATGCCCCGGCGGAGCCACTCGTTCATGCCATCCGGCGCCATGCCGACATCATCGCACGCCGGGTTGACCCGCTCGAACAAACGTTCGAGACTCTTCTCCTCGCCGTGCGGAAGGAGGCAGGAGGTGTCGCGCACCCTGCACCTGACCGCGGCGGTCGGCCGGGAAGGCGACCTGTTCTGGGCGCGCTGCCTCGAGGTCAAGGAACTGGTCGCGTACGGTGCCAGCCCGCAGGAGGCGGTCGACGCGCTGGCCGAACTCGCGGCCCACCAGCTCGGCGGTCTGGCGCGCCCCTACCTGCCGCACGCCCTGATCGTGCCGCTCGACGTCTGCCTGCCCGGCTAGAAGGCCACCGGAACGTCGTCGTACCGTCCGCCTACGATGTCGCCTTGGACGGTTCGGAGCTGGAGGTGACGATGGAAGAGCGCATCGTGCGGGCCGATCCGGTCGGTGATCCGCTTGGCTATCAGCGGGAGCTCCTGGAGTTGCTGGGTGGGCGCGACCCGGTCGAGGTGATGGAGGCGACCCCGGCGACCTTTCGGGAGCGGGCGGGCGGCCTGTCCGAGGCGCTGCTTGGCATGCGGCCCGCACCGGAGGAGTGGTCGGTCGCCGAACTGCTCGGCCATCTGTGGGACGCCGAGATCGCCAACTCGTTCCGGGCGCGCGCGATCCTCGCGCAGGAGGAGCCGCGGCTCATCGGCTACGACCAGGACGCCTGGGCGACCCTCGCTCGGCCCGGGTTCGCGGCGCTGCTGGACGCGTTCAGGGCCCTTCGCACCGCCAACCTCGTCCTCGTCAGGCAGACGCCGACGCCGATGTGGGAGCGGTTCGGGATCCACGAGGAGCGCGGGCGGACCAGCTTCCGCCTGCTGACCGAGACCACCGCCGGCCACGACCGGGCCCACCTGCTGCAGCTTGAGCAGACCATCACGGCGGTCCGGCGCTGACCGCTCCGGGTGCCGGGGCGAGCACCGTGGCGAGGTCGTCGGCGATGTCCTGCATCGCCCGCCAGGCCACCGAGAGCGCGCCGGGGAAGTTCAGGAAGGCGTGCGGGGTGTTCTCGTACTCGAGGTAGGTGCTGCCGACGCCGCTCTCCCGCAGGCGTTGCGCGTAGCGGCGGGCGTCGTCGCGGACCGGGTCGAGGCCGGCACCGAGGATCAGCGCCGGCGGGAGCCCCATGAGGTTGGCGGCGGTCAGCGGCGCGGCGTACGGCGTCACCGCCTGGCCGGCCAGGTACTGCGAGCGGTACCACTGGCTGCGGGTGGGGACGACGCCGTCGGCGCGGTCGAAGCGGCGGTGCGACTCGGAGTCGGTGCCGAGGTCGAGCCAGGGATAGCAGAGAACCTGGCGGGTCACCCGCGGGCCACTCCGGTCCCTGGCCATGAGGCACGCGGCCGCCACCAGGTTCGCCCCGCTGCTCTGCCCGCCGGCCACGACGCGACCGTCGCCGTCGAAGGCCTCGCCGTACCGCTCGAGCCACGCGAGGGTGCCGTAGGTGTCATGGAGCGCGGCCGGGAACGGGTGCTCGGGCGCGAGGCGGTAGTCGAGGGAGAGCACCGTCAGCCCGGTCCGTCGCGCCAGGCCGGTACAGGTCACGTCGACGTCGTCCAGGCTGCCGCCGACGAACCCACCTCCGTGCAACCAGAGCAACAGCGGGCCCACGGCGGCGGTCACGTTCCGGTACAGGCGGACGCGAACCGGTCGCTCCGGCAGCGGAAGGATCAGGTCGGTGCGGACCTTGACGGGCTCGGGCGCTCCCGCCAGCTCCGGGTCGGGGGGACTCGCCCTGCTCTCGACCAGCTCGTCGTAGTCGATCGGCCCCTCCTGAGGGCCGAGCCGTTCGAAGAAGCGCTCGGTCTCCGGTTGAAACCCACCCTCGCTGATCACGCGCATCGGCATCGACTCCATCCCAGGCGCCGACCTCGGCCAGCTCGCCGAGCTGCAAGCATGGCATCATCCTAGGCCGATCCCAGCGGCCACCGCCTGGCCCGGCGCCGCACGGTCCGCCTCGCCGAGCTGGCGGAGGACCCCTTCATCGTCGGCTCGCCCACCGGCGAGGACACCCTGCTCCGCGCCAGCCTCCCGCCAGGCTTCCAGCCGCAGGTCGACATCGTCGCCGCCGACTGGACCGGCAAGCTCGGCTGCGTCGCCGCCGGTCTCGGCGTCGCCCTCATCCCGGCACTGGCGGTCCGCGCGACGCCGGCCGACATCGCCCTGCTCCGGCTCCACGGCGACGACGCCTCCACCCGGCGCATCCTCGCCGCCACCACCGCCACCCGCCGGCGGTCGGCAGCTTCATCGACCAGCTCGCGGCCGTCGCCACCGCCGCGCAGGCGGCGTAGGCGGCCGGCGGGCCCAACGGCCATATGCAGTATCTGGGTCATCTGTACGTAGGATGGCGGCCTTTCGCTTTCGTCCCATACTTGCCTACGGCTAGCGCATCAGCCATCTGGGGGGATTGTGCGCTCACGTAGAGCTCTTGGCGCGCTCGTCGCCTTCGTCGTCGCGGCCACGGCCGCCTGCACCCACCATCAGGCCGCGTCGACGGCTACGCCGTCGACGGTGGCGCACCATGCCGCCGGGAACCCGAGCACCGCCGGCGCCGCCACCAGGACGCCGGCGCAGCGACAAGCCCAGCTCCAGCAACTCTACGGCCAGCACGCGCTGCTGGCCGCCCGGCTCATGCGTGGCGTGGTGTCGTCCTCCGATGACTTCGTGCGGGCGGCCACGACCTCGCTGCGGCAGAACGCCGACGCCCTGAGCGGCGAGGTCGCGGCCGCGTACGGCAGCGCGCAGGAGGACCAGTTCCAGCAGCTGTGGCGGCACCACAACGACGGCCTGATCGCGTACGCGAACGCCGTCGCCGACGGCAACGCCGCGGCCCGGCAGGAGGCGCGGAAGCACCTGATCGCGAGCTGCGGCGCGCACGGTTCCTGGATTGCCACCGCGAGCAAGGGCCGCATCATGGCGAGCTACGGCACCAGCGTCATGCGAGTCCACGTCGAGGACCTGATGCGGCAGGTCGACGCGTTCGCCGCCCGTGACTACCACCAGGCGTACCTGCTGGAGCGCACCGCCTACGAACGGATGTACACAGCGGGCGCCACGCTGGCGCAGGGCAGCGTCTCCCCGCGGGTCGCGGCGAGCCTCGACGCTCCGCCGGAGAAGCTGCGATCGGCCTTTGGCATGCTGCTCGGCGAGCACATGGAGCTGGTCGTCGGCGCCCAGCGCGCGACCTTCAACGGACCGCAGGAGTTCAAGGCGGCCGGCGTGCAGGTCAACGCGAACACCGCCGCGCTCGCCCGGGCGATGGGAGCGATCGTCGGTCCGCACCAGGGTGCCGAATTCCAGGACGCGTGGGCGGAGCATGTCGAGAGCCTGATGGACTACAGCACCGCGATCGCCGCCAAGGACGACGCCGCCAAGGCCAAGGCCGAGAAGGACATGCATACCTACGCCGTCTACTTGGCCGTGTACTTCAGCCGGCTGGCCCCCAAACAGCTCGACTTCGTGTCCCTCACCGGCGCGATCACGGCACACGACGAGCACGTGGTCGGCCAGATCAACGCGTACGCCGCCGGGAACTACGACCAGGCGCAGCAGATGGAGTCCGACGGGTACCGGCAGATGCTCGGCGTCTCGGACGTCCTGGTCCGGGCGGTCGAGTTCAAGGTGCAGGCCAGCCTGCCGATCGGTGGCACGAAGACCGGCGGGGGTGGCACCGCCAACCGGTCAGGCTGATCCTCTGATCGATCCGCGTGGAACTTTTCCGCCGCGCGGGCGCACTCTTCTTGCGACAGCAGGTGGGACCTGGCCGCGTTCGAGGCCGCGCCCAACCGGCCACCGGTAGCGGGCGCCGTCCCGCACGGCCATGCTAACCGCCGGCCCGGCCTCTCAGGCCGGGCTGCCCTTGGAACCCAGGAGGAGTCGATGGCGTATCGACGCCGCGTGATCGCTGGCCTGTTCGTCCTTGGCTGGCTGGTGGCCGGCTGTGGCGGGAACGGCGGGGGAGAGGCCGCGAGCACCACCACGGCCGCCACCACCACGACGTCGGCGACCAAGGCCACCTCGACCGGTGACGCCGCGACTACCACCGCGGGGTTCGCGGGCAAGCTGGTCCAGGTGCGGGTGGCGGGCGGCAAGGTCGAGACCGCCCAGCGCCGGGTCCGCGTCTCCCGAGGCGACCGGGTGCGTATCCACGTCCAGAGCGACCAGGCCGACGAGGTCCACGTGCACGGCTTCGACCTGAGCGAGGAGGTCGGTCCGGGCAAGCCTGCCACCGTCGAGTTCACCGCCGACCTGCCCGGGGTGTGGGAGGTCGAGCTCGAAAACGCCAAGCGCAAGCTGTTCGACCTTGAGGTCCGCTGAGGATGGGCTGGATCCTGGCGCACGGCCTCGGCAGCCGCTCCGACCTGCCGGTCCCGCTGTGGATGGCGCAGTACGGCGCGGCCACCGCCCTGATCGTGTCGTTCACGGCGCTGGGAACCTTCTGGCCCACCCCACGGCTCGAAGGCGACGCCGCCGCCCGCGGACGGCCGCTGCCCGCCTGGCTGCAGCGCTTCGCCGACGCGCGCGCCACCCGCATCGGCCTGCGCGTCCTCGGACTGCTGCTGGCCGGGGCCACGCTGATCTGCGCCGCCTTCGGTCCGGACTCCTCGGCCACCAACCCGGCCCCCACCTGGGTGTACGTGTGGTTCTGGGTGGGGCTCGTGCCCGCCTCGTTGCTGTTCGGGCCGGTGTGGAAGCTGCTCAACCCGCTGCGGACGATCGCCGCCGGGTTGGGCCGCATCACCGGCGACCCCGACGGCAAGGGCATGCGCCCGTACCCACCCGGCCTCGGCTACTGGCCGGGGGCGATCGGGTTGGCGGCATTCGCCTGGCTGGAGCTGGTCTACCTCTACCGCGACAAGCCCTCCACCCTGCTCGTGTTCCTGACCGCCTACGGGCTGGTGCAGCTGACCGCGGCGCGCGTCTACGGGCAGGGGTGGTTCGCGCGCGGCGACGCCTTCGAGGTCTACTCCAGCCTGCTCGGTCACCTCTCGCCGCTCGGCCGCCGCGCCGATGGCCAGCTGGTGCTCCGCAACCCGCTGATCGGCCTGGCCCAGCTGCAGCCCGAGCCCGGCCTGGTCGCGCTGGTCTGCGTGCTGCTCGGCTCGACCGCCTTCGACGGGCTCAGCCGCACCCGCCTGTGGAACGACTTGATCATCGACGTGGGCCCACTGACCAACGCGCTGCTCGGCACCGCCGGGCTGATCGCCGCGATTGGCGTGGTGGCCCTCACCTTCACCTTCGCCACCCAGGCCAGCCGGCGGTTCCGCCGCCGCGACCCCGCCGGCATCCAGGACGACCGCCTTGACCGGCGTTTCGCGCACTCGCTCGTCCCGATCCTGGTCGGCTACACCATCGCCCACTACTTCTCGCTGCTGGTCTTCCAGGGCCAGGCCGGCTATATCCTCGCTTCCGACCCGTTCGACCGTGGCTGGAACCTGTTCGGCACCGCCGACTGGGACATCAACCTGCTCGCCGTCTCCACCACCGCGATCGCGATCATCCAGGTGGCCGCGATCGTCACCGGCCACGTCGTCGGCGTGGTCGCCGCCCACGACCGCGCCATGGTCGTCTTCCGCGGCCGCGACCGGATCCGCGGCCAGTACCTGCTGCTGTCGACGATGGTCTTCTATACAGTCAGTGGTATCGCCCTGCTGGTCGGGACGTGACCGGCGCGGCGGGCACGCACCGGATCAGCCGATCACCAGGCCAACTCCGACTCCCGTAGGCACAACCGTTTCTCGAAGCCCGACGGACGCTCGCAGGCGGACGCGCCTGCCAGGCGCATGGAGCTGCGGATGGATGGTCTGATCGTCGCGCATCAGGGCGGCTGGGACGAGATGATGATCTTCTTCTTCCCGGTCGCGTTCGCCATCGGGTTCTGGGTGATCATCAGGCAGAAGCCCGCGGAGGACGAAGACGAGGACCAGGTGTCCGGCACCGCCGATCCCCAGACCCTGGACGACCCCTAGGGGGAGGGATCGGGAGGCTGCCCAGGATTCCGGCTGCCAGCCTCCCTCTCTCTGGCTGGCGCGACTCGATGGTGGCGTAGTAGCGCGTTGGCTCACCGCGTACGGCGGCGCTCGAAGGTCACCGCCAGCGGGGCGG
>Ga0114129_10012822_pt1 | contig 11929 bp, 11 predicted proteins | sample RhiMetdeltSRZDD1_FD_80071 | JGI IMG/M metagenome (GOLD analysis project Ga0114129, IMG submission 80071) | Populus rhizosphere microbial communities from Tennessee, USA - Rhizosphere MetaG P. deltoides SRZDD1 (version 2) (version 2) | ecosystem: Host-associated > Plants > Roots > Rhizosphere >... | reverse complement strand
GACCCCACAGGATGAGGAACGCCGGCGAGAGCACGCCGACGATCGGCAGCTGGATGTCGGGCAACCCGTAGCCGAACGTCACGTGCAGGCACGTCTTGGACAGACACGGCGAGTAGAACGGCGACAGATACGGCGGCGCCCAGTAGTAGGCGTTCTGGAACGCCGCCCACGTCGAGTAGACGATGAAGCTGCCGAGCACCAGCACCACCGTCGCCGGCAGCGCCCACCACGCGTCCTTGCGCAGGTGCGGTACCGGCACCGGTGGCCGCACGCGGCTCACTGCCGCTTGACCGTTCATGCGTTCTCCCTCGCGTAGACCTTCTGACCGTCCTGGTACAGGTCACCGCCGTGGCTGTCGTAGAGCACGATGACGGGGAAGCCTTCCACTTCGAGGCGTCGGATCGCTTCCGTGCCGAGATCCTCGTAGGCCACGACCTCGGCCTTCTTCACGAACTGGCTCAGCACGGCGCCCGCGCCGCCGATGGACCCGAAGTACACGGCGGTGTGCTGCCTGAGCGCGTCCTTCACGGGCTGGCCGCGATACCCCTTGCCGATGGTGCCCTTGAGGCCGAGCGCCAGGAGCGCCGGCGTGAACTTGTCCATGCGACTGGCCGTCGTGGGCCCCACCGAGCCGATGACGCCACCGGGGCGCGCCGGCGACGGCCCCGTGTAGTAGATGATCTGGCCCTTCACGTCGATCGGCAGCGTCTCGCCCTTCTCCATCAGAGGCGCCAGACGCCCGTGGGCGGCATCGCGCGCGGTGTAGATGACGCCGGAGATCCGCACGCGATCGCCGGCCTTCAGCGACCGCACGTCGTCGTCACTGAGCGGCGTCCGCAGATCCTTGATTCCGTCGGCCCCCGCGCTCACGGGCATCGCGCGACTTCCCTTCGAGCGACGGCTTTGCCGCTCATAACGTGACTTCCTTGTGCCGGTGCGCGTGGCATTCGATCGTCACGGCGACGGGGAGCGACGTGATGTGACACGGATACGTGAGGATGTGGATGCCGAAGGACGTCGTGTCGCCGCCGTAGCCCTGAGGGCCGATGCCGAGCCGGTTGGCGCGCTCCAGCAGCTCCTGCTCTAGCGCGTCCAGCGTCGGATCGGGATTCGGGGAGCCCAGCTCGCGAAACAGCGCCTTCTTGGAGTTGATCGCGGCCTTCTCGAAGGTGCCGCCCACGCCGACGCCGAGGATCAGCGGCGGGCAGGCGTCCGGACCCGCCGTCTTCACGCACTCGATGACGAAGTCCTTCACCGCGGGCAGGCCGGCCGCCGGCGTCAGCATCACGTACTTCGAGCGGTTCTCGCAGCCGCCGCCCTTGGCCATCACCATGATCTTGAGCATGGCGCCGGGCACCACGTCGACGTGGATCACCGCCGGCGTGTTGTCGCCGGTGTTCACCCGGTCGAACGGCGAGCGGACGATCGACGCGCGCAAGTAGCCTTCCGTGTAGCCCTGACGAACACCCTCGTTGATCGCCTCGTAGAGTCCGCCGCCGGTGACGTGGACGTCCTGGCCGAGCTCGACGAAGGCGATGACCATGCCGGTGTCCTGGCAGTACGGGATCTGCTGCGCCCGCGCCATCTCGGCGTTCTCTTTCAGGATCGTCAACACCTGCTTGCCGGCCGCCGAGCGCTCGCGGCCGAGGGCTCGGTCGAAGGCGCGCAGCATGTCGGGCTCGAGATTCCAGTTCGCCTCCATGCAGAGCTTCTTGACGGCATCGGCGACCGCGGAGACGTGGACGTCCCTCATGCGGGGCCGCCCCCCATCTGGGCCATGGCCGCCTTGGCGCGCTCCGCCATCTGCCGGGGCGGCACGTCCTCCATGTGCGTTGCCATGCTCCACTCGTTGCCGAAGGGATCGCGCAGCTTGCCGAAGCGGTCGCCCCAGAACATGTTGGTCGGCGGCATGATGCTGGTGCAGCCGGCGTCGATCGCCTTCTTGAAGGCGGCGTCGACGTCGGTCACGTAGAGGAACAGCGAGCCGGTGGTGCCGCCGAGGGTCGTCGGCGCCTTGGGCGAGCTCATGCCGGGCATCTCGTCGGCGAGCATGACCACCGAGTCACCGATCCGGAACTCCGCGTGCATGACCTTGCCGCCGGGCCCGGCCATGCGCGCGGTCTCGCGCGCCCCGAACGCCCGCTTATAGAGATCGAGGGCGCGGGCGCCGTCGTTGACGGTGAGGTAGGGAGTGACCGCGTGATAGCCGGCCGGCACCGGCGGCACGCGCTTCGCGGCCGGCTTCTTCGTCGCCGCCCGGCTCGGACGGCGGGCATTCTTCGCCTTCGCGGACTTGGCCATGGCGGTTCCTCCGACCTAGATCTTGAGCTTGTCCACCAGCTCGCGCACGGCGCCGGCGGACTTGTTGAAGGCAGCCTGCTCCTCGGGGGTCAGCGTGATCTCGATCACCTGCTCCACGCCGGCCCGGCCGAGCTTCACGGGCACGCCGACGTAGAGGCCCTTCACGCCGTACTGGCCGTCGAGATAGGCGGCGCACGGCAGGATCTTCTTCTTGTCCTTGAGGATGGCCTCCACCATCTCGACCGCGGAGGCGGCGGGCGCGTAGTAGGCGCTGCCCGCCTTCAGGAGGGCCACGATCTCCGCCCCGCCGTTGGCGGTCCGCTGCACCAGCGCGTCGATCTTCTCCTTCGGCAAGAGCTCGGTGATGGGGATGCCGGCCACCGTGGAGTAGCGCGGCAGCGGCACCATCGTGTCGCCGTGGCCGCCGAGCACGAAGGCGGTGACGTTCTCGACCGAGACCTGCAGCTCCTGGGCGATGAACGTCCGGAAGCGGGCGGAGTCGAGCACCCCGGCCATGCCCACCACCCGCCTCGTCGGAAAGCCGGACTTCTTCCAGGCCAGCTGCACCATCGCGTCGAGGGGATTGGTGACCAGGACCAGGATCGCGTTCTTGCTGCGGCTCACGACCTGCTCCACCACCGAGCCGACGATCTCGGCGTTCTTGAACAGCAGGTCGTCGCGCGTCATGCCCGGCTTGCGCGCGAGCCCGGCCGTGATGACGACGATGTCCGAGTCGCGCGTCTCGTCGTAGCCGTTGGTCCCGATGATGGACGCGTCGTAGCGATGAATCGGTCCCGCCTGGGCGAGGTCGAGCGCCTTGCCCTGCGGGATGCCCTCCACCACGTCGACCAGCACGACGTCCCCGAGCTCTTTCTCCACCGCGTACTGCGCGACCGAGGCGCCGACGTTGCCAGCGCCGACCACGGTGATCTTGGGCCGGCGATTGGTCACGCTGAGGATCTCCGCCTTGCCGAGCTCCATCAGAGCTTCGCCATGTTCTGGATGATGGCGGTGCCGAACTCCGAGCACTTCACTTCCTTGGCTCCCTCCATCAGCCGCGCGAAGTCGTAGGTGACCACCTTCGACTTGATGGTGGTCTCCAGTGCCGTGATGATCCGGTCGGCTGCGTCCGTCCAGCCCATGTAGCGCAGCATCATCTCGCCGGAGAGGATCACCGAGCCCGGGTTGACCTTGTCCTGGCCCGCGTACTTCGGCGCCGTGCCGTGGGTGGCCTCGAACAGGGCATGCCCCGTCTCGTAGTTGATGTTGGCTCCGGGCGCGATGCCGATGCCGCCGACCTGCGCGGCCAGCGCGTCCGAGAGCAGATCCCCCGTGAGATTGCAGCACGGAATGACGTCGAACTCGTCCGGCCGCGTGAGGATCTGCTGCAGGAACGCGTCGGTGATGGCGTCCTTGAGGAGGATCTTGCCGGCCGGCGGCTTGCCGCCGCACTCGTCCCAGCCGATCGTCTTGTCGCCGAACTCCTTCTTGGCCAGCGCGTAACCCCACTTCATGAACATGCCCTCGGTGTATTTCTGGATGTTGCCCTTGTGGACGAGGGTCACGTTCTTGCGGTTGTTCTCGATGGCGTAGCGGATGGCGGCGCGGATGAGCCGCTCCGAGCCCTCCTTCGACACCGGCTTGATGCCGACGGAGGAGGTCTGCGGGAAGCGGATCTTGTTGACCTTCATCTCCTTCTGGAGAAACTCGACGACCTTTTTCGCCTCCGGCGTCCCCTGCTCCCACTCGATGCCGGCGTAGATGTCCTCCGTGTTCTCGCGGAAGATCACCATGTCGACCTTGTCCGGCCGCTTCACGGGGGAGGGAACGCCCTGGAAGTACTTCACGGGCCGCAAGCAGACATACAGATCGAGGACCTGACGGAGGGTGACGTTCAGCGACCGGAAGCCTTCGCCCACCGGCGTCGTCAGCGGCCCCTTGATGGCGACGAGATACTCGCGGATGACGTCCAGCGTCTCTTCGGGCAGCAGATTCGGCGGACAGTCCTTGCCGTACACCGCCTGCGCCTTCTCGCCGGCATAGACCTCGGCCCAGGCGATCTTCTTCTTGCCCCGATAGGCCTGCTCGACCGCCGCGTCGAGGACGCGTACGGCGGCCGCCCAGATGTCGGGTCCCGTCCCATCGCCCTCGATGAACGCGATGATCGGGTTGTCCGGCACGCGCAGCTTGCCGTGGTCGATGGTGACCTTCTCGCCCTTCGGGATCTTGACCTTGCCTGCCATTAGACGTCCTTTCCTGGCTTCGCCTTGGTGTCTGGCGGCTCGAGCTTGCTCTGGTCGGGATTGGCTGCGCCGCCGGTGGCCAGTTCCACGGGCTGCCCGGCGTCGAGCGCCGAGCCGGCCTTGAACCACGCGATCTGCTCGCGCGTCATGGTGTGGCGACCCTGGATGGTCACGACGCGGCCGTCCGGCTTCTTGATCTGGAGCGTGACCGGCTTGCCGGGCTCGAGCGTGTACAGGCCGGTGATGCTCACGCGGTCGTTCTGCTCGAGCCTGTCGTAGTCCGCCGGGTCGATGAAGGTCAGCGGAAGCACCCCTTGCTTCTTGAGATTCGTCTCGTGAATCCGGGCAAAGCTTCGAACGATGACGGCGACGCATCCAAGGTAGCGAGGCGACATGGCCGCGTGCTCGCGGCTCGAGCCCTCGCCATAATTCTCGTCGCCGACGACCATCCACTCCACGCTCTGTGCCTTGAGCTCGCGCGCGATCTTCGCAAGCGGCTGCGCGGCGGCGCCGGTGAGCGGGTTCACGCCCTTGCCCGTCTCGCCGGTGAACGCGTTCACGGCTCCCATGAACATGTTGTCGCTGATCCGGTCGAGGTGGCCGCGGAACCGCAGCCAGGGCCCGGCGGGAGAGATGTGATCCGTGGTGGTCTTGCCCTTCGTCTTGACCAGGATCGGCAGGTCGATGAAGTCGCCGCCGTCCCACGCCACGAACGGCCCGAGAACCTGCAGCCGCTCGCTGTTCGCCGGCAGCTCGATCTGCACGCGATCGCCGTCCTCCGCGGGCGCCTCGTAGCCCTCGGCGCCCTTCGCGAACCCGTCGCGCGGCAGCTCCTCGGCCTCCGGCGCCGTGAAGCGAAACGCCTTGCCGTCGCTCGTCGTCAGCGTGCCGTGGACGGGGTCGAAGTCCAGCGTGCCGGCGATGGCCAGCGCGGTGACGACGTCCGGACTGGTGATGAACGACAACGTGGAGGCGCTGCCGTCATTACGCCCGGGGAAGTTGCGGTTGAACGACGACACGATGGTGTTGGTCTGGTTCGCGCCGACGTCCGATCGCTTCCACTGCCCGATGCAGGGGCCGCACGCGTTCGCGAGCACGGTGCCGCCGAGCTTCTCGAAGGTGTCCATGATCCCGTCGCGCTTGATCGTCTGGAACACGCGCTCGGAGCCCGGCGTGATGAGGAACTTGCTCTTCGCCTTGAGGCCCGCCTTGAGGGCCTGGTTGGCGATGTGGGCGGCGCGGCGCATGTCCTCGTAGGAGGAGTTCGTGCAGGAGCCGATGAGCGCGTTCGTGATCGTGGTCGGCCAGCCGCTCTTCTTGGCGTCGGCGCCGAGGCGGCTGACGGGCCGGCCCAGATCCGGCGAGTGCGGCCCGACCACCTGGGGCTCGAGCGTGTCGAGGTTGATCTCGACGAGCTCGTCGTAGTACGCCTCCGGCTTCGCCTCCACCTCCGGGTCGGCCACGAGGTGCGCGCGGTGCGAGTCCGCCAGCTTCGCGATGTCCGTCCGATCGGTGGCGCGGAGGTACGCGGCCATCCGCGGGTCGTACGGGAACACCGACGTGGTGGCGCCGAGCTCGGCGCCCATGTTGCAAATGGTCCCCTTGCCGGTGGCGCTGATCGACTCCGCGCCGGGCCCGAAGTACTCGATGATCTTGTTGGTGCCGCCCTTCACGGTAAGGAGCGAGCACAGATACGTGATGACGTCCTTGGGCGCCGTCCACCCGGCCAGCTTGCCGGTGAGGTGCACGCCCACGAGCTTGGGATGGAGCACCTCCCACGCGAGCCCGGCCATCACCTCGGCGCAGTCGGCGCCGCCGACGCCGATGGCCAGCATGCCGAGACCGCCGCCCATCGGTGTGTGCGAGTCGGCGCCGATCATGAGGCCGCCGGGGAAGGCGTAGTTCTCGAGCACGACCTGGTGGATGATGCCGGCCCCGGGGCGCCAGAATCCCATGCCGTACTTGCGGGCGGCCGAGCGCAGGAAGTCGTAGACCTCGCGGTTCTCCTGGATGGCGCGCGCCAGATCCTCGGCCGAGCCCGATTCCGCCCGGATCAGGTGATCGCAGTGCACCGTGGTCGGCACCGCCACGCGCTTGCGGCCCGACATCATGAACTGGAGGATCGCCATCTGCGCGGTGGCGTCCTGCAGGCCGACGCGATCCACGCGGAGGCGCAGGATGGCCTTGCCGCGCTCCCACTTCTGCGTCTCGAAGTCGTCGCAGTGCGCGACGAGAATCTTCTCCGAGAGCGTCAGCGGTCGGCCGAAGGCGGAGCGGGCACGCGCGAGACGGTCCGGCATGGAGGCGTAGAGCGAGGTGATCTGCGCGGACATCGGAGCCTCCCTATGGTGAGACGGCACTTGCTAAATGACGAATAACCTTAACGCAGCGACCCGAACCGGTCAAGGATTCGGGCCTCAGCATCGGGCCACGATGAACAGTCGCCGGAAGGGAAACAGCGTGACGCCGTCGGCTCGCGGCGGATAGGCGCGCGCGATCCTGGCGCGGTACGCGGCTTCGAAGCGGCCGGCCTCGTCGGGGCCGAGCGCGTCGAGGAACGGCTTCAGCCAGGAGCCCTTGACGAAGTCGGCGACGGGGTTGTCGCCCGTCAGCGCCTGCTGGTAGACGGTCTCCCAGACGTCCAGCGACTTCGCGTGCGGGGCGAGAACGTCCCAGTAGTACGCCGGCGGCTTGCAAGGCTCCGGTCGGATCAGTGACGCCAGCCGCTCCCGCCAGGCGCCCTCGACCGCCACCTCGGTGATCGACGTGTGCGAGGGCTCGCCGAAGTTACGCGGCATCTGCACGGCGAGCGCCCCGCCGGGGGCGACGAAGCTCAGGAGCCGCGGAAACAACGACGCGTGGCCGTCGAGCCAGTGGAGGGCGGCGTTCGAGTAGATCAGGTCCACGGGCGCGGCCGGCGTCCACGCTCCGATCTCGGCCTGCCGCCAGTCGACGCCCGCATCCGACGCGCGCGCGCGCTCCAGCATGGCGGCGGAGCCATCGACGCCCGTCACGCGGGCGTCGGGCCACATCCGGCGCAGCAGGGCGGTGACGTTGCCGGCGCCGCAGCCCAGATCGACGATGTGGCCGGGATGCTCCACCGGCACGCGCTGCATCAGGTCGACGGCGGGACGGACGCGGTGGTCGCTCCACCGGAGGTACTGCGCGGGATCCCAGGTCGCCAGCTTGGCCACGTCCCATGTGTACGCCGGAAGCGGTCCCCAACTCCAATGCATAGTTCTACTGAGCGCTTATAATCAAAAGGCATGGGTCAGACATGGAGCTGAGGCACCTGCGCTCCTTCGTGACCGTGGCCGACGCCGGCAGCGTCTCCCGCGCCGCCGTCCAGCTCCACGTCTCCCAGCCCGCCCTCTCGCGCCAGCTTCGGGACCTCGAGACGGAGCTCGGGCTTCCGCTGTTCGACCGCGTCGGCCGCCGTCTGCAGCTCACCGCCGCCGGCGACAATCTCCTCCAGCAGACGCGCGAGATCCTCCGCTCGACCGACGCGCTTCGCGAGCACGCGGGCGCGCTGGCCGGGGGCACTACTGGCACACTCCGTCTCGGCGCCACCGCCCAGACGCTCGAGAGCCTCATCAGCGGCTTCCTCGTCGGCTTCCGGCGTCAGTGGCCGGGGATCGACGTCCGTCTCATCGAGGACGGCGGCATGCGCCTCAAGACGCGCGTGCAGCGCGGCGAGCTCCATCTGGCCCTGGGCGCCGTGCCCACCGGCGACGAGCTGCGCTCGCGCCCGCTCTTTCCCGTGTGGGTGCTGGCCGTGATGCCGTCGCGGCTGCCGCTGGCGCGGCGACGCACGCTGGAGGTGGCCGAGCTGGACCGGCAGGAGGTGCTCCTGCTCCGGCGTGACTTCGCCTCGCGCCTCCGGTTCGATGCCGCCTGCGAGGCCGCGCGCATCCGGCCCCGCGTGCTGCTCGAGGCGGGCGACCCGCACTCGCTGGTGAGCCTCGCCCGGGGCGGCCACGGGATCGCCATCGTCCCCTCGACGACGCTCTTCAGCCGCGCGGGACTCCACGTGGCGCCGCTGGTGCGCGCCGGCCGCGCCGTCGGCGGCTCCACGGCGGCCGTCTGGGACGCGCGCCGGCACCTGCCCGTCTACGCGCAGGCGTTCGTCGACGCGCTGTTCGCCTACACGCGACGCTCCTATCCCGGCAAAGCCTTCGCCCGCCTGGCGCCCGGCGTGCCGCCGCCGACCCTTCCGACCTGACGGCCGTGGCGGCGGGGCGGTGGTGTCCGCACGCACTCGCACTCCTTCGAAGTGCGAGCGTCCGGGGGGTCCCACCAAGCCTTCGCACCCCGCCGCCCCGACACCACCGGGCCAGGCGTCAGATCTTCCCCAGCAAACGAGCGACGGCCATGCGGCGCAGACGGAGGATCGAGTCGGTGGGCGACAGACCCATCGGGCAGACTTCGGTGCAGTTGCCCTGGCCGTGGCAACGGCCGAGCGCGTCGTCGGAGAGCAGCACGCTCCAGCGCGCGGCATGCGAGGCGTCGCGGCGGTCGCGCTGGACGGTGAAGGCACGGTTGAGGGCGGCCGGTCCCGGGAAGCGCTCGTTGGCGGCGACCATCGTGCACGCCGACAGGCACATGCCGCAGCCGATGCACTCGACGGCGGCGTCGATGGCGTGGCGCTCGGCGGAGATCGACGGGATGGACGCGTACGGCTCCGCGGCCGCCGCCGGCGCGAACGCCGCGTCCACCGCGCGCTGGCGCGCCACGAACGGGGTCATGTCGACGACGAGGTCGCGCAGCAGCGGGAAGTGATAGAGCGGGCGCACGCTGACGGGACCGCCGCCGAGCGTGGCCACGCGCGTGCGGCAGGCCCAGCGCTCGCGCCCGTTCACGACGACCGCGCAGGAGCCGCACATGCCCACGCGGCAGGCGTAACGGAACGCGAGAGTCGAGTCCTGCGTCCGCTGGATGCTCACGAGCGCGTCGAGCACCGTGGTGTCCGCCGAGACGGCCACCTCGTACGACTGCATCCGCTCGACGCCGCCGGGCGCCCAGCGGAACACCTGCATGCGCACGGCTACTGCCCGCCCCCCTCCCGCCACTCCCAGGCCGTGATCGTGACGCGATACTTCGGCGCCTTCTCCTTGACCGGCACCTCGAAGTAGACGCGCCCGCCAGGAGGGACGTCGCTCACCGCCCCGCTGTACGTCGCCACCGGCTTGCCGGCCGCGTCGAGCGCCTCGATCTGCAGCCGGAGGTTGTTGGCACGGAGGCGGTAGTTGTTGACGATGTAGCCGTTCACGTTCGGGCGCCCGCGGCGCTCCCCGCCCGACCACTCGAGGCCGAAGAATCGGTCGGCGTCGCCGAACTGCGCCAGCGCCGCCCCGGCCGCGCCGAGGGTCCAGCAGAGCAGGAGCAGCACCGCCGCTGTTTTTGGCTTCATGTCGTCTCTGGCTCCGCTATCCTCTCGATTGGCCTCGGCTACGGGGCGCGATTATGAACGACGTCTTCGAATACGTCGAGTCGAACCGTGCGCGCTTCGTCGACGAGCTGTGCGCGCTGCTGCGCCAGCCGTCGATCTCGACGCAGGACACCGGCGTGCGCGAGTGCGCCGAGCTGGTCCGCCAATTCATGGCGGATGCGGGCGTGCAGGCGCGCCTGCTGGACACGGGTGGCTACCCGGTCGTCTTCGGCGAGGTGCGGACGCCCGGGGCCAGGCGCACCGTGCTGATCTACGGCCACTACGACGTGCAGCCGCCGGAGCCGCTGGAGGCGTGGGAGACGCCGCCGTTCGAGCCGTCCATCCGCGACGGCCGCATCTACGCGCGCGGGGCGGGCGACAACAAGGGTCAGATGTTCGCCCACCTCAAGGCCGTCGAGGCCGTGCTGCGCGTGCGCGGCCGGCTGCCCGTCAACCTCAAGCTCTGCTACGAAGGCGAGGAGGAGATCGGCAGCCGCAACCTTCCCGCCTTCGTCGAGCGTCATCGCGACCTGCTCGCCGCCGACATGGTCTACGCGTCGGATGGGCCGATGCATCCCTCGGGGCCGCTCGTCTTCTTCGGCTGCCGCGGCGTGCTGACGCTGGAGCTGACCGCGCACGGCGCCCGGCGCGATCTGCACTCCGGCAACTACGGCGGCATCGCGCCGGCGCCGGCGCGGCGGCTCGTGCAGGCGGTCGCCTCGCTGTGGGACAAGCGCGGGCGCGTGGCCGTGAAGGGGTTCTACGCGCGCGTACGGCCGCCGTCCGCGGCCGACCGCCGCGTGCTGCGGCAAACGCCGGTCGACTTCGCGGCGCTGGAGAAGGACCTGGGCGTGCGTCCGGTGACCGGACGCAGCGCCGCCGCGTACTACCGGCGCCTGCTGCTGGAGCCCAATCTCAACGTGGCCGGCCTCGGCTCCGGATATCAGGGGCCGGGCTCGAAGACGATCATTCCGAGCGCGGCGCGCGCCAAGCTCGACGTACGGCTGGTGATGGATCAGACGCCCGACGAGGTCGAGGCCAAGATCCGGGCGCACCTCCGGCGGCACGGCTTCACCGACGTGGAGCTGCGCCGCCACGGCGCCATGGCGCCGTCGCGCACGCCGGTCGACCATCCCCTCGGCCGCGCCGTCGTCCGCGCGGTCACGCAGGCGTGGGGACGCGCGCCGGTGGTGCTGCCGAACCTCGGTGGCTCCATCCCCGACTGGCTCTTCACCCAGGTGCTTGGCGTGCCGAGCGTCTGGGTTCCGTACGCGCCGCACGACGAGGCCAATCACGCGCCGAACGAGTCGACGACGCTCGAAGGCTTCATGAACGGCGTCCGCTCCACCGCCGCCGCGCTGTTCGCGGTCGCGGACGGCTAGGCGTTCGGAGCGGCCGCGCCCGGGCTCAACGCGAGGAGCGCGGTCACGAGCTCGCGCGGGTCGACCGGCTTCGCGATGTGGAGGTCGAAGCCGGCCCGCCGGGCGCGGTCCCGATCCTCGCCCCCCGCGTTCGCGGTCAGCGCGATGGCCGCCACTCGCGCGCGTGCCCCCTTCTCGCGGCGCCGGACGTCCTCGATCAGCGCGTAGCCGTCCGTGCCCGGCATCCGGATATCGCTGATGATCACGTCCGGCGCGAACGACTCGAGCGCGGCCAGCGCCTGATCGGCCGACCGCGCCCGCGCCACCACGGCCTGGTGCAGCTCGAGCGCGGCGGCCAGCATCTCCACGGTGTCCGGCTCGTCGTCGACCACCAGAACGCGCATGCCCGCGAGGGCCTGGTCGTCGACGTCCGCCGGGGTCGGCCCGAGCCGGAAGCGGTCCGCCGTGACCGACAGCGGCAGGGAGACCACGAAGCTGGCGCCGCGTGCTTCGCCCGCGCTGTGCGCCCGGACCATGCCGCCGTGGAGACTCACGAGGTGATGCACGATGGCCAGGCCGAGGCCGAGGCCGCTGCG
>Ga0114129_10012821_pt1 | contig 11929 bp, 9 predicted proteins | sample RhiMetdeltSRZDD1_FD_80071 | JGI IMG/M metagenome (GOLD analysis project Ga0114129, IMG submission 80071) | Populus rhizosphere microbial communities from Tennessee, USA - Rhizosphere MetaG P. deltoides SRZDD1 (version 2) (version 2) | ecosystem: Host-associated > Plants > Roots > Rhizosphere >... | reverse complement strand
CTCACCGACGCCAAGCGCCAGGCCGAAAAGGCCTCGTCGGCGAAATCCGACTTCCTCGCCAAGATCAGCCACGAGATCCGCACGCCGCTCAATTCCATCATCGGCTTCTCGGAAGTCATGATGGAGGAGCGCTTCGGCCCGGTCGGCAACGAGCGCTATCGCGCCTATCTCAGGGACATCCACGCCTCCGGCGGGCATCTCATCTCGCTGATCAACGACCTGCTCGACCTCTCCAAGATCGAGGCCGGCAAGCTCGAGCTGACCTTCGCCGGCGTTTCGCTCAACGATCTCACCCAGCAATGCGTCGCCATCATGCAGCCGCAGGCGAACCGCGAGCGCATCATCCTGCGCACCTCGCTGGCTCCGAAGCTGCCGCAAATCGTCGCCGACGCCCGATCGGTGCGCCAGATCGTGCTCAACCTGCTCTCCAACTCGATCAAGTTCACCGGCGCCGGCGGGCAGGTGATCGTCTCGACCGCGCTGACCGACGCGCACGAGGTGGTCCTGCGCGTACGCGATACCGGCATCGGCATGAGCGAGAAGGACATCGAGACCGCGCTCGAGCCGTTCCGGCAGCTCGCCACCTCGGCGCGCGCCGGCGGCACCGGGCTGGGCCTGCCGCTGACCCAGGCGCTGGCGGAGGCAAACCGCGCGAGCTTCCACATCAGGAGCGCGCCGAACGCCGGCACCTTGGTGGAGATCGCGTTTCCGGCGACGCAGGTGCTGGCAGGGTGACGGCGCGTCAGGCCGCCCGCGCGCTCACGCCGCATCCGCGGCACGCGCCGCGCGATCTTGAAATCCTGATCGAGACCGCACGCGCGCCACAGCGCAGGGTTGCCGCCGGCAAGGCAAACCGCGCGAACTTCCGTATCGCGAGCGCGTTGACCGCAGGCTGCCAGCCCCACCCGGCAGCCCCACGATGGCCGGGATAACGACCCGCCATGCCGCCGCGCCAGTACGCAAGCGAGCCGGAATCGGCTAGGCTGCGCCATGGGCGACACCGAACGGCATCGGCGGCGGCCGATGCCCTGGAGGCAAACCATGATCCGGCGCATTCGATTGCTGCTGGCACTCGTCGTGCTGGTGCTCATTCAGCCGGTCTTCGCGTTTGCCGCTGAGCAGGTCGACCTGCTGCTGGTGCTGGCCTCCGACGTGTCGCGCAGCGTCGATCACCCCAAATACCTGCTGCAACGTGAGGGCTACGCGGCGGCGATCTCCGATCCGCAGGTGATCGAAGCGATCCGTTCCGGGCCGCACCAGCGGATCGCGGTCTGCTTCGTCGAGTGGTCCGGGTTCGGCGCCCAGAAGGTGGTGATCGACTGGACCCTGATCGACGGTCCCGCTCCCGCGCGCCGCTTCGGCGACCAGCTGCTGGAGCTGCCCCGGTCGTTCGCCGACCGCACCTCGATCAGCGGCGGCATCGAGTTTTCGGCCGCCCAGCTCGCGCGCGCGCCGTTCGAGGCCGCGCGCCGCACCATCGACGTCTCCGGCGACGGCACCAACAATGCCGGCCGTGACGTGCGGCTCGCCCGCGACGAGGTCGTGGCCAAGGGCGTCGTCATCAACGGCCTGGTCATCCTCAGCGACCGGCCGGTGCCGTGGAACGCCGAGCACACCAACCCGCCCGGCGGGCTCGAGAAGTACTACAACGACAACGTCATCGGCGGCCCGGGCGCGTTCGTGATGGTGGCCGAGAATTTCAACTCGTTCGGCCGTGCCATCGTCAAGAAGATGATCGCGGAGATCGCCTCGCTGCCGGCGGCGCGGCGGGTCATCCTTCGCTGAGACTGCGTGCCGCACAGCAGCGGCGATTGCGGGACTCGTTTCGCTCGATCCGGATCGCGACGCACGATCAAGGCGCAAGCGCCTAGTTTCGACTCGTTCTAGACAGATGCAGACTAGAATTATTCCAAGATATTGAATTTACAGCCTTAATCCGATTGACGGCGGCCGGGGGCTGCCACTAGGTCAGGGCAACGCGCCGGCCTTTCGCGCGGCGTCGATCGAGGCCGGGGCCTTCGGGCCCCGTCGACAGGAGGAATGCCATGAACTTTGTCAGCTTGGGCGCGCTGGCGCGCCTCGCCGCTGCCGCAGCCGCCCTGGTCGCGGCCGTCGGCGCGGCGGCTGCCCAGTCGGACGTCAACGTCTATACCTATCGCGAGACCAAGCTGATCCAGCCGCTGTTCGACGCCTTCACCAAGGACACCGGCATCAAGGTCAACGTCATCTCGGCCAGTTCCGGCCTCGAGCAGCGCATCAAGACCGAGGGCGCCAACAGCCCGGCCGACGTGCTGCTGACCGTCGATATTGGACGGCTCGAGGACGCCGTGCAGGCCGGCATCACTCAGCCGATCAAGTCCGATCTCGTCGACAAGGCGGTGCCGGCGCAATACCGCGATCCGGAAGGACACTGGTACGGCGTGTCGATGCGCGCGCGCGTGGTCTACGCCTCGAAGGAGCGCGTCAAGCAGAGCGCGATCACCTATGAGGAACTTGCCGACCCGAAGTGGAAAGGCAAGATCTGCATCCGCTCCGGCCAGCACATCTACAACAATGCGCTGGTCGCCGCCTTCATCGCTCACCACGGCGCCGCCAAGGCCGAGGAATGGCTCAAGGGCGTCAAGGCCAACCTGGCGCAGAAGCCCTCGGGCGGCGACCGCGAGACCGCGCGCGACGTGGCCGCCGGCAAGTGCGATCTCGGCATCGGCAACACCTATTACTGGGCGCTGATGAACGACAAGGAGGCCGACAAGAAGTCCTGGGCCGAGGCCACGCGGGTGATCCTGCCGACCTTCCAGGGCGGCGGCACCCATGTGAACCTGTCGGGCGTCGTTCTCGCCAAGCACGCGCCCAACAAGGCCAACGCCATGAAGCTGATCGAATGGCTGGTCGACGACAAGGCGCAGCACATGCACGCCGACCTGAACTACGAATATCCGGTGCGCGCCGGCATCGCGATCAATCCGACCATCGCCGGCTATGGTCCGCTCAAGGCCGACCCGATGCCGCTCTCCAAGGTCGCCGAATACAAGAAGGCGGCGGCCAACCTGGTGGACAAGGTCGGCTTCGACAACTGAACAGATGATCGCCGCCAAATCCGCGGGCTGGCCATCGTTCGAGCGATGGCCGGCCCGTTCGCATTTTCGCTGGCGCGCCGGGCCGGCCACCGTCAGCGCCGTCGCGGTGGCGGCGGCGCTGCTGGCGCTGGCGCCGCTGCTGGGCCTGTTGTTGGTCGCGCTCGGCCAGACCGGGGAGATCTGGGGGCACCTCGCGCGCTACGTAATTCCGGTCGCGCTGATGCAGACCGCGCTGCTGCTGGCGGGCGTCGCCGCGCTGACCATCGTGGTCGGCGTCGGCACCGCCTGGACCGTCACCACCTTCGAGTTCCCCGGTCGCGACACGCTGGCCTGGCTGCTGCCGCTGCCGCTCGCGATCCCGACCTACATCGTGGCCTATGTCTATGTCGACTTTCTCGGCCCGCTCGGGCCCCTGCAGTCGGCGTTGCGCGCGATCTTCGGCTGGCGTTCCGCCGCCGACTATTGGTTCCCGGACGTACGTTCGCTCGCGGGCGCGATCTTCGTCATCGGCTTCGTGCTCTACCCCTACGTCTATCTGGCTGCGCGCGCGATGTTCCAGACCCAAGGCTCGCTGTTCGCCGAGGCCGCGCGCGTGCTCGGCGCGCGGCCCTGGGAGCTCGCGCGCCGCATCACGCTGCCGTTGGCGCGGCCCGCCATCGCGGTCGGGGTCGCGCTGGCGCTGCTGGAGACGCTCAACGACATCGGCGCCAGCGAATATCTCGGCGTGCAGACCCTGACGCTGTCGATCTTCACCACTTGGCTCAATCGCGGCAGCCTGGCGGGGGCGGCGCAGATCGCCTGCGTGATGCTGCTGATCGTCGCCGCGCTGATCGCGCTCGAGCGCTACGGCCGGCGGCGGGTCGACGTGGCGGCGCCGGTGCAGGACGCCCGCCTGGCGTTCCGGATCGCGCTCAAGGGCCCGGCGCGCTGGGTGGCGCTGACCGCCTGTCTCGTTCCGGTCACGCTCGGCTTCCTGCTGCCGGCAGGCTATCTGGCGCGCGAGGTGATCGCCCGCGGGCTGCTGGTGGGCTTCGAGGGCGAGCTTTTCCGCCACGCCCTTACCACGGTCGGGCTGGCGTCCACGGCCACCGCCATCACGCTGGTGCTCGGCTTCTCGGCGGTCGCTGCGTTGCGCTACGTGAAGCGCCCGATAATCGCCACCTGCGTCAACGTGGCGGGCATCGGTTACGCCGTGCCGGGAACGGTGCTGGCGCTCGGCCTGCTCTCCCCGCTCGTGCTCATCGACGAGAGCATCAATGCGCTCGCCCGTGCATTCGGCGGCGCCGGCGTGGGGCTCGTGCTCGCGGGCTCCTCGGCCGCCGTCGTAATCGCCTATGTGATCCGGTTCCTGGCCATCGCGATCGGCTTCGCGCAGGCGGGATTTGCCCGCATCTCGCAGGAATTCGACGACGTCGCCCGCATGCTGGGGGCGGGGCCGGCGACCCTGGCGCGCACCATCCATCTGCCGCTGGCGCGGCCCGCCATCTGGGGCGCGGCGCTCTTGATCTTCGTCGATTGCCTCAAGGAGCTGCCCGCGACCCTGCTGCTGCGCCCGCTCAACGTCGAGACGCTCTCGACCTACATCTACCAGTTCGCCACCCGCGGCAGCTTCGAGCAGGGCTCGCTCGCCGCCCTCATCATCGTCGCGGTCGGCATCCTGCCGGTCATGCTCATCACCCGCTACGCCGACATCGCCACCATGGTCGGCCGCGGGGAGAATTAGGGCCCTATCTCCCGGCAAAACCGCCGCAACGGCGATTGCGGCCTTTGCCGCAGCGCGGTAGAAAAATCCCGCTGGGCAGGCGCGCGGCTGCCTACCGCTGGGCACCGCCAGTGATCGACACGGGGATTCATGAAAAAGGTCTATCCCGACGCGAAAGCCGCGCTGGCCGGCCTGCTCAAGGACGGCATGCTGATCATGGCCGGCGGCTTCGGATTGTGCGGCATTCCGGAAACCCTGATCAAGGCCATCCGCGACTCCGGCGTGAAGAACCTCACCGTCGTCTCCAACAATGCCGGCATCGACGGCGTCGGGCTGGGCCTGCTGCTCGACACCAAGCAGATCAAGAAGATGATCTCGTCCTATGTGGGGGAGAACAAGACCTTCGCGCAGCAGTATCTCGCCGGCGAGCTGGAGATCGAGTTCAACCCGCAAGGCACGCTGGCGGAGCGCATCCGCGCCGGCGGTGCCGGCATCCCGGCCTTCTTCACCCGCACCGGCGCCGGCACCCAGATCGCCGAGGGCAAGGAGGAGCGCGAGTTCAACGGCGAGCGCTACGTGATGGAGCGCTCCCTCGTCGCCGACCTCTCGATCGTGCACGCCTGGATGGGCGACACCGAGGGCAACCTCGTCTACCGAAAGACTGCGCGCAACTTCAATCCGATGATGGCCACCGCCGGCAAGGTGACGGTGGCCGAGGTCGAGCACCTGGTGCAGCCCGGCGACATCAATCCCGACCACATCATCACCCCCGGCGTCTACGTGAAGCGCATCGTGCACGTGCCGAACGCGACGAAGCACATCGAGCAGCGCACCGTTCGCAAGCGCGTCGCGCCGGCCGGAACCGGAGAGGAAGTCTGATGGCCTGGACCCGCGAGCAGATGGCCGCACGCGCCGCCAAAGAGCTGCGCGACGGCTTCTACGTCAACCTCGGCATCGGCATCCCGACGCTGGTCTCGAACTACATCCCCGACGGCATGAGCGTGCAGCTCCAAAGCGAGAACGGCATGCTCGGCTTCGGTCCGTTTCCCTACGAGGGCGAGGAGGATCCGGACCTGATCAATGCCGGCAAGCAGACGATCACCGAGATCCCCACCACGAGCTTTTTCTCCTCGGCCGACAGCTTCGCCATGATCCGCGGCGGCCACATCGACCTCTCCATCCTCGGCGCCATGCAGGTCGCCGAGAACGGCGACCTCGCCAACTGGATGATCCCCGGCAAGATGGTCAAGGGCATGGGCGGCGCCATGGACCTGGTCGCCGGGGTCAAAAAGGTGGTGGTGGTGATGGAACATTCGGCCAAGAACGAGGCCAAGCTCCTGAAGCGTTGCACGCTGCCGCTCACCGGCGCCGGCGTGGTCGACATGGTGATCACCGACCTCGGCGTTTTTTCCATCGACAAGAAGGGGAAAGGCGGCATGACGCTGGTCGAGCTCGCGCCCGGGACGACGCTCGACGAGATCCGCAGCAAGACCGAGGCCGGATACCAGGTGGCGAAGGGACTGAATTGACGCCCGTACAGCGGTTTAGGCGGCTCATGCGCCCGAAACGACGGCTGCCCCCGCATGATGGGGCGGCCACGAAAGCGTCACATAGGGATTGCAGCTTGCGGACTCGTTCCCCCTCGGTAATGGCCGGCTCGAGCGCCGGAAAGCTTGAGAAAGACGCGTGACCGCGGTCATTGGCATCAGGCGCCTTGGACTTGCCGTTGCGGCCTTGGTGGTCGCGGGCTTCGTCGCTCTCGTGATCGTCTCGTTTCTGATGCCGGCCGAGACCGTGCGCGAGGCCGTGAAGGCCGAGATCCGCGCCGTCACCGGGCTCGATCCGGTGCTGCGCGGCGGCGCCTCGGTGTCGTTGTTCCCGACCGGCACGGTGCGCTTCGACGACGTCAGCCTGGGCGAGCGCGGCGACGGCGGGCCGGGGCTCACCGCCGAGCACGTCGTGGCGCGGCTGCGCTTCTTCCCGTTCCTGATCGGCCGCATCGAGATCGCCGATGTGTCGCTGGTGCGGCCCACCATCAGCGTCGTGTTCAACGCCGACCGCAGCTCCAACTGGTCCGGCCACATCGAGGCGCTCGCGCGCCACCTGCAGCCGGGCGACAAGCGCACCAGCTCGTTCTCGGAGATTCGGATCGAGGACGGGACCTTCATCCTGCGCGACGAGGCCCACAAGATCGTCGAGACGCTCTCCAACGTCGAGTTTGCGCTCGCCTGGCCCTCGATCTCGAAGAGCTTCGCCGGCACCGGGCACTTCTCGTGGAACAACGAGGTGCTCGACACCACCATCAGCTTCACCGATTTCGCCGCGGCGCTGCGGGGCGATCGGTCCGGGCTCAAGATCCGCCTCGCCGGCGCCCCGCTCAAGCTCGCATTCGACGGCTATCTGAGCCATCGGCCGACCCTCAAGATGGAGGGCACGCTGGCGGCCGATGCGGCGTCGCTGCGCGAGACTCTGCGCTGGGCCGGCCAGCAAGTCTTGCCGGGCGGCGGCTTCGGCCGTTTCGCGCTCAAGGCGCAGGCCAACGTGGTGGGCAGCACGCTCGGCCTCTCCGGCGTCAACATCGAGCTCGACGGCAATGCCGGCGAAGGCGTGCTGACGTTGGCCAACGGCGGCCGGCAGACGCTGCAGGGGACGCTCGCCGCCGACACGCTCGATCTGACGCCCTACGTCTCCACCGTGCGGCTGTTGACCACCGGCCAGCGCGACTGGGACCGCCAGCCGATCACGCTCGACGGCCTCAAGGGCATCGACGTCGATCTGCGGCTCTCCGCCGCGCGGGTCAACGTCGCCCATGTCAGGCTCGGGCGGACCGCGGTCGCGGCGACGGTGCGCGGCGGCAATCTCAACGTGACGATCGGCGAGGCGCAGGCATTCGGCGGCGTGCTCAAAGGCTCGTTCGGGATCGCGCGCGCGCAGGCCGCGGCCGACTTCAAGGCGCAGCTGCAATTCGCCGACGTCGACCTCGAGCGCTGTCTCGGCGAACTCCTCGGCCTCCGGCGCCTCGAAGGCAAAGGCACGCTCGCCTTCGCCCTCGACAGCTCCGGCAGCAACATCTACGAGCTGACCAAGGCGCTCAACGGCACCGCCAACCTGACCGGCCGAAAGGGCGCGCTGTCCGGCTTCAACATCGAGCAATTGCTGCGGCGCTTCGAGCGCCGGCCGCTGTCCGGCGGCGGCGAGGTCCGTGGCGGCAAGACGCCTTACGAAACGCTCACCGTCAACGTGAAGATCAGCCAGGGCATGGCGGCGGTCGAAGAGGTTCGCATGGAGGGACCCTCGGTGCGGATCGCGCTCGGCGGCGCGGCCTCGATCCCGTCCCGCCAGCTCGACCTCAAGGGAACCGCCAGCCTGCTGTCGAGCCTGGCGGGCAGCACGACTGCGGCGGCGCCCGCGTTCGAACTGCCGTTCATCGTGGAAGGGCCCTGGGACGAGCCGCTGATGTGGTGGGACGTCCAGAGCCGCATCCAGCGCTCCGCGCCGGCGCAGTCGGTGCTCGACGCCATGCGCAACCGCCCCCCCGGCGACCCGATCCGCTCGGCGATCGAGCGGCTCACCGGCCGGGCGCCGCCGGAAGCGGCTCCCGCCGCCGCCGACGCCGAGCGTCCGCCTCCTGCCGCGCCGGCGCTGGCTGGAGCCACGTCGGCTCCTGCGACGGAGAACGCGCCGGCGACCTCCGAGCCGGACGCGGACACAGCGCAGAGCTCCCGATAACTCGACGACACACGTGAGCCGCGTTTGAGCGTCGACGCGAGGCGGCCGGCAGCAATGCCGCGCCGAAGCAACGCATCACGCCCGCGCGACGGGGTGTGCTTCGCGCCCGCGGCCCAGCTCGTGGAATTTCGACAGCAGCGAAGCGGCGACGATGCCGGTGGCCACGATGGCGATCATGATCGTGCAGATCGCGTTGATCTCCGGCTTCACGCCGAGACGAACCTCCGAATAGATGCGGATCGGCAGCGTGGTGGCGCCCGGGCCGGTGGTGAAGCTCGCGATCACCAGGTCGTCGAGCGAGAGCGTGAAGGCGAGCACCCAGCCCGAGGCCAGCGCCGGCGCGATCAGCGGCAAGGTCACGGTGAGGAAGGTCTTGAGCGGCGGACAGCCGAGATTCATCGCCGCCTCCTCGAGGCTGCGGTCGAAGCTCAACAGCCGCGACTGCACCACCACGGTCACGAAGCACATCGTCAGCGTGGTGTGGGCCAAGATGATGGTCCAGAAGCCGCGGTCGACGTCGACGGCGACGAACAGCAGCAGCAGCGACAGCCCGGTGATCACCTCGGGCATGACCAGCGGCGCATAGATCATGCCGGAGAACAGCAGGCGGCCCCGGAAGCGCCCGAGCCGCACCAGCGCGATCGCCGCCAAGGTGCCGAGCACGGTCGCCGCGGTGGCCGAAACCACCGCGATGCGCAAGGTCACCCAGGCAGCCTCCAGCATGGCGCGGTCTTGGAAGAGCTCGACGTACCAGCGCGTCGACCAGCCGCCCCATACGGTGACCAGCCGCGAGGCGTTGAACGAGAAGATCACCAGGATGACGATCGGCAGATAGAGGAAGGCGAGGCCGAGCGCGACCGAGGCGACGTTGAACCAGGAGGCTCGCCGCATCTCAGCGCCCTCCTGCGAGGTCGCGCGCCTGCATCTGCTGGTAGATCACGATCGGCACCACCAGCAGGCACAGCAGCACGACCGCGACCGCCGCCGCCACCGGCCAGTCCTTGTTGGCGAAGAATTCGGTCCACAGCGTCTGCCCGATCATCATGGTCTGCGAGCCGCCGAGCAGGTCGGGGATGACGAACTCTCCGACGATCGGGATGAAGCACAGCAGCGCGCCCGCGACCACGCCGGGCAGCGACAGCGGCAAGGTCACCAGCCAGAACGCTTTCCAGCGCGGGCAGCCGAGATCGGTCGCCGCCTCGATCAGCGTGTCGTCCATCTTTTCGAGGGTGGCGTAGATCGGCAGCACCATGAACGGCAGGTAGGAATAGACGATCCCGATATAGACCGCGGTGTCCGTCGACAGCCACGCCGGCGGCGTCTCGACGATGCCGAGCGCCAGCAGGACCTGATTGAGCAAGCCCTCGCGCTGCAGGATGTTGATCCAGGCATAGATGCGGATCAGGAACGAGGTCCAGAACGGGAGCACCACCAGCAGGAACAGCGCCGGCTGCCAACGCCGCGGCGCCCGCGCGATGCCGTAGGCGAGCGGAAAGCCGATCACCAGCAGCAGCAGCGTCGAGACCGCGGCGATCTCCAGGCTCTTGAGATAGGAGGAGAGATAGAGCCAGTCGGAGGCGATGAAGATGTAGTTCTCGAACGAGAGCGCACGGAAGAATGCCTTGAGCCCCTCGAGCCCGGCAGCCGGATCGAGCACCGGCTCGTAGGGCGGCTGCGCGATGGCGGTGTGCGACAGGCTGATCTTGAGCACGATCAGGAACGGGATGAGGAAGAAGATGACGAGCCAGAGGTAAGGCACGAGCACGACCGCCCGCGCGCTCCAAGCCCCCCTTTTGTCGGTCGCTCCGATCATGGCATCGCCCTCGTCTATCGCGTCAGCACCACGCCGGCGTCCGGCAACCAGCTCAGCCAGACACGGTCGTCCCAGCCGATCGGCCGCTCGATCAGGCGGGTCATGTTGGCGGCCGCCGCCTTCATCACGAACCCGTCGTCGAGCCGTACCTTGTAGATCGAGAGATCGCCGAGATAGCCGATGTCCATGACCTGCCCGGCGACGGCGTTCTCGCCGGCGGTCGCCGGCGGCTCGCGCGTGATGCGCACCTTCTCGGGCCGCAGCGCCACCCAGACGGTGTCGCCCGGCTTCGCGTCGCCCGCGGAGCTCGCGCGCAGCGTTCCGGCCCTGGCGCTCGCGACGGTGGTCGCGGTCGCGCCCGCCGCGACCACCTTGCCTTCGATCAGGTTCACCTCGCCGATGAAGTCCGCCACCCAGCGCGAGTTCGGCTGCTCGTAGATCTCCGGCGGGGTGGCGACTTGGATCAGCCGCCCATGGTTCATCACCCCGATGCGGTCGGCGACCGTCATCGCCTCCTGCTGATCGTGGGTGACGATCACGAAGGTGAGCCCGAGCCGCTCCCTGAGATGCATCAGCTCGAATTGCGTCTCGCCACGCAGCTTCTTGTCGAGGGCGGCGAGCGGCTCGTCGAGCAGCAGCACGCGTGGATGCTTGACCAGCGAGCGCGCCAGCGCGACCCGCTGGCGTTGGCCGCCGGACAGCTGGTGCGGCTTGCGGGCGCCGAAGCCTTCGAGCTTGACCAGCGCCAGCATCTCGGCGACCCGCGCCGCGATCTCCGGCTTGGGCAGCCCCTCCTGCTTGAGCCCGAACGCCACGTTGCCCGCGACGGTGAGATGCGGAAACAGCGCATAGCTCTGGAACATCATGTTGATCGGCCGCCGATAGGGGGGCACGCGCGCGATGTCCTCGCCGTCGAGCAGGATGCGCCCCTCGTCCGGCACCTCGAACCCAGCGAGCAGGCGCAGCAGCGTGGTCTTGCCGCAGCCGGAGGGACCGAGCAGCGCGAAGAACTCGCCCGCGAAAATGTCGAGCGACACCTGCTCGACCGCGGCCACGCCGGAGAACCGCTTGCTGACCCCGTCGAAGCGCACCAGCGGTCGTGCCCCTGGCTCCGCCCAAGGCGCGAATGCGCGCGGCGCGGCGCGCCGGTTCCCTTCGTTTCCCGCCTCGGCCTCGCCGTTCCTCATGCGGCCACGCTAGCGCATGTCCCGGAAAAGTGGGAACCGGTTTTCCGATAAGGACATGCGCACAATCAAGGAATCTGGAGCGCATCTCGATTCAATCGGGATGCGCTCTAATAGGGCCCGTGGCGGGCCGCTCAAGCGCGGCTCAGCGTGCGCGCGACGGCGTCGCGCCAGCCGGCCCATTTGCGCTCGCGGGTAGCGGCGTCCATCTGCGGCTCGAAGCGCCGCTCGCACGCCCACGTGGCCGCGAAGCCGGGCAGATCCGGGCACAATCCCGCAGCATGTCCCGCGAGATAGGCGGCACCCACCGCGGTCGTCTCCATCACCGCCGGACGGTCGACCGGAGCGTCGAGAATGTCGGCCACGAATTGCATAGTGACGTCGCTCGCCGCCATGCCGCCGTCGACCCGCAGCACCGTCTTCG
>Ga0114129_10012820_pt1 | contig 11930 bp, 20 predicted proteins | sample RhiMetdeltSRZDD1_FD_80071 | JGI IMG/M metagenome (GOLD analysis project Ga0114129, IMG submission 80071) | Populus rhizosphere microbial communities from Tennessee, USA - Rhizosphere MetaG P. deltoides SRZDD1 (version 2) (version 2) | ecosystem: Host-associated > Plants > Roots > Rhizosphere >... | reverse complement strand
CCGGACAAACCGCTGCACATTGAGGTTCGTCAAAATGTCCGACGCACTCTGTGCACCGGTCATGAGTAATCACGTAAATACTGTCTCCCACTCCCTGGCCGTCGCCCACATGGTTTCCCTTCGTCTCGGCGTCACTACGAGTTTCGAAGATTGCCTCATTCGGACATTCTGGCAGGCAGGCTCCACAGTTGATACATTCGGCGGTAATCAGTAGTGCCATAGCCCCCGACCCCTTCTCCCCCAATAGGGGGAATATCCAGGTTTATTTAACAGAATGACAGGAGAGCCGCATGACCTCAAGAACATACGCTAGTGATCCAGCGATTCTACGGCACTTAGGCGCAGGAAGGTTTATTCTAGCCGGGTGAGGATTAAAGGTGCAAGAGGATAACGCACGTGTTGAGCTGGTCTGGTTCGGCTGAATGCCGCACCGAATAAGCTCACTGACCCTATTTGATTTGAAGGGACATCATTTCCTAAGGGGGGTTCACTCATGACAAATCGTAAGCTCATTGAGAGGCTGGCCCATGCGCTTTCGGTTCATCACGCTCTCTTACTGGCTCAGGGCGTTCTCCTTCAAAGCTTGCGTGTATCGAAACAGGAATATGCAGATGCGGTAAAGAAATGCAGGCCGCACGCTGCAGCCTACAAATCGAAAATCCTCGCCAGCTTTCTCGAGGGGGCTCCTCAGTCTGAAAAAGACTTATGGGAATCGCTAGGCTTGGGCGATCTCTGGCGTCCATCTGGACCAGAGGAAGAGGGCCAAAAGTCTTAGCGATTTCATGCACAATTTCAAAATACTTTTCAATAGGTAAACCTCATTGTTGATTGATTGGAAGGGAAGTGATGACCTGCGGTTTTGGTAGACTGCCGGTAGGTCCATCACCCTCTTCTGAGCCATCTTCCCTCTACCTTCCAGATGGCTGCAGTGTTTTGCAGATCGCGACGACCGAAACACGACCGTCCTGGCAGCTATCTAACAGGACTACTCGAGGAATCAATGTATTAGAAAGATCTGGGTGCCGAAGCCGGGGTTGTATTCGAGGGAATTGCTGCCTTATTTCTCTTTGTCGCTTGGTCCTTCCTTCACTCTGTCGTCAAGAGTAACACCCTCATAACACCTGACAGGGGGGCCTTGGTCGGCAGGCGGCCCCACATATGGAAGTCCTCTTCGCCTAGCCTGAGACATACTGAGCGGCCATGCTTCAGTCCCTCGCTAAACCCAGCAGGAAAACATCTTTTGTTAGGGCCATCTGTCTCTATCAGGCTATCCTAGGACGACAAGCTACATTGGTACGTTCCCAGGAGGTCTATGCCACCGCTCGATTCACATAAGCCGACTGTGCTCCTCGTTGACGATGACGTGGCCGTGCTCACTCTGTGCCGGACCCTGCTGGAACAGGAAGGTTTTTCGGTGCTCGTGGCGACGGGAAGCTCGGTGGCCCTAAACATTTGCAAGAATTATCCAGGATCCATCGACGTCCTCCTCACCGATCTGGTCCTGCCTCCTCCCGAATTCTCATTTTCCTGCGGAGCCAACGAGTTTCCCCATGTCCACGGCCACCAGCTGGCAGTCCGAGCTCTAGGGATGCGGAAGACTCTGCGCATCATCTTGATGTCAGGTAACGTCGATAAAATCCTTGCCGACTACGGTATTCGGAGAGGATCCGTTCCCTTGATCTCAAAGCCTTTTGAAAATCAGACATTGATCAATCTCGTGCGCGGCACGCTACGGGAACGGCCGACCAGCCAGGAATCCCTGGTGAAAGAACCTGCGGCTCAAGCCCAGGGACCTGACGCGTGGTTTGGCTAGCCGTGCATCTCTGCGTCAGCCATGTAGGATGAGGCCATGTGACAGGGCTGATTGCCCGTGCAGAAGGAGGGTCTGTATGAAGCCTCGGTATAGCCAACGCGTTTCGGTCAAGTGTCCAGCTGTCTTGAGTATTGGCCCTGTCTTGGGACAAGGGCAGGTACTCGACCTGACAACTCCCGGCTGCATGCTGGAAACTACCCTCGCGGTCAAAGTGGGAGACCGTATTCAACTGAAGTGCTTTCTGCCGGGCCATCAGCCCCTTTGTGTGAGCGAGGGCTTCGTCCGGTGGATCAAGGGCAGCCGGTGTGGAGTCGAATTCGTGAAAATGAGCGAGAAGGACCGCCGCCTACTCAATCAATTTGTTAGCATACAGTTGTCACGTCAGAGTCAGGAAGGAAGCCGCAAGTTTAGCGAATCCGGTGCGAATTGGCACCTCCAGCTTCACGCGCTTCCGAAAAAGGTCTAGTAGGACAGTCGGCGTGGTGGCCTCTTCAAATTGTTCGAATAGACTTTTGACTTTGCCAAGGTCTTTTTTCAACATTTCGAATACCGGATTAGATGTAAAGAACCTCATATCCCCGCCTCCTAGGTTCGGTCAATCGTTGCTGATTCAACACTAATGTGGGGCAGAGAGGACTCGGAGCTAGGCATTGTACTAGGAGAGCGGCCTGGCGAATCATGATGGTCACTGGTCGGCTATGTCATGCAGGAAAGTCGCTACGGGGCGCTCACCTTACTGCTTCGGCTTGGCTCGTATTGGCGAGCCAACTCTTCGACATAGTACGCAATCAGATCGCGCTCATCCTGATTCAGTGAAGGATCGAAGGGAGAGAGCAAGCATTCACACGCACGCACATACGCCACAAGTTCCTGTCGAATCTTCGCCATGGTCACCGCCTTTCCGAATAAGAGGGAAGTCCTAGTGTCCCATTCTACTGCCGCATATTTTGAGCGACAGATCTAATTTTCTCACATAACTGACCTTGGCGCTTTGCCACCGCGTCTAGAATCACCCTGTGTAACTCATCCGCCGCCGTCTCCCCTTTTACTAAGTACGCATGCGCCCCGGTTTGCACGGCAATCTCCGTAAGCGCGGCACTGGCAAGACGGGTGAGTACGACCACGGCAGTCGGCCGAGGACCTGCTTCGGGAAGAACTCGCAGCAGCACTTCGAAGCCTGACATGTCCGGCAAGGCGAGTTCGAGCACCATACAATCGACCTTTCCATACTCCAAGACGTCCAATCCTGACTTGCCATCCGGAGCTTCCAGGATCGTATACCTCGATTCACACTGTTTAAGAGCCCGCATCCATCGCTGCCGATCCGTACTATCTCCGTCGATGAAAAGAATGGTTTGTGAATGGCCGTTTAACATGAGCGAGCGGTTACTCCGCGGTGTTTCATCAAGCTATAAACGAGCTCACGTACGAGAGGGTTCGGTGGTCAGAATAAGACGCCGCTGAGTTAGGCAGGTCGCAGCCGAACTCGTCGACGATGTTTTGCAGATGGCGTTTGGACTCGGGATGGTGAATGAACTCTGGTTTCAGCTGAGTGAGGATGGCGGCGTAGTCTTCGACGGAGAGCGCATACTGAGCAGTGAGCGGATCCAGATGAGAGAAGGACGGAGGATCAGTCTGGGAGGGACTGGAAGTGTAGCGATTAAAGGCTTCCTCGATGAGCTCTTTAGCAAATTTGCAAAACGCTAGCGTGCTCGAACGAGGCGAATAGTCGAAGAGCTGGTCATCATATAGCTTTTGGCGCCGCTCGTCATCGGTCATCATGGCATCGTAATAGATAGTGTTGTTCATGTCTCTTCGACGAAGTTAGATACCCAAGCCGAACAAATCCTAGGCTTGAAGAAAATTCGACGCCATACCCCTTTAGAGTTACGTACTTGGTCCAACCCAATGCGGGCTTCAGCCGTCCTCTCATGCGCTTCAGTGAGCCTGCTGGAAATTTATCTTCCCAAGTAAGCTTTGTACCCGGCCTAGGGGCGTGCGCAGTACCTTCGATGATCGACCATCAAACACCGGTCCTGCACTACCTTGATGCCTGCGCGGGCAAGGCACTCAGCCACCTCATCATTCCGTATGCCAGACTGGAACCACACTACCTTCGGCATTTTCGCCAGCATGTCATCGAGATGGACGGGGATATCTTCGGAGCGGCGGAACACATCGACCAGATCGACCTCGCCGGGGATGTCCAAGAGCCGCCGATAGATTTTCTGACTGAGAATCTCCTGTACATGCAGGTCGTAGACGGGCACTGGAATTATTTCGAAGCCCACTGATGCCAGATACTGGGGCACATAGAAGGCCGGTCGCGAGCGATGCGCCTCACTTCGGATGCCGAGCACTGCCACGCGCTTGGTCGTCTCAATCACCTGCCTCACCCCGTCAAAGTCTGCGATTAGATTCGTCCTCCATACATCCCCGTCGGTTTTGGGCATGATGTTACCTCGTGGCCATGAGGTCTCGTGACGGACTGATGCTTGGATGCTAATACGGGGGCAAAAATCAAATCAAATCCAGTCAGCCTCGTGTTGCAAGTGGGCCCGTAGAAAGAACCGAGCATGGCCTCGATGAAATCGGGTCTATCCAGGGGCCCCACCCATGGACAGGAATAGGAGGATCGAGTGTCTGGAAAGGTTGTGCCTTCTAGGTGGCTGTGAGCGAGGTTGGAGATGTCATCGCCTGGGGTGCAGAACTTTCGACAGAATACACTAGCTTCATAGTTTTGCCACAGTCTGGAATGGTAGGATTGTCCTATGGCGAAAAAGCAATCGAGCCGCAACCCGCGATCGGACAAAGGCTGGAGGGCCGAACGGCCCAAACAACGGCCTCGCAAGGCGTTTCAGGAAGCACCAAACACTTCAACGATTCCCTGGTTGCCGACCCTTATCTCGCCTAAGATCCACAAACGCAGCCGTTCTCGCCGTACGAATTAACTCCAAGCGTACTTGGAAACCGGATATGACCGCCGAGCTCAGTTCTGAGGCAACACAGTTGATCCGCTGCGGTCGACAGTCGGTAGTCCTGTCGCCAAAAATCTCAGATACGAAATGGGCCGATGCGATGAAGATCCATCGCCATCTCCTGGACTTTCTGAATCCGATCATCACTGCCCGGGTGAGTGGAGAAAAAACCACCTTTACTCGATCCCGCCGTTTGCTTGAGCCACGTGAGCGTATTGGTCATGATCGCTTTTCCGTCAAGTCCGGATCGACGGAGAATGGTGACGGCATGTGCATCGGCCTCGTACTCGGCTTGCCGGCTATGCGGCTTGGCAATCAGCAAATCCCCGGCCACAGGGACAATTGCCCCGGCCACGGGACTGATCTGATCCAGCAGAACGGATGCGATGCCGACACCTGCTCCGATCGTCTGTAACTCGGTGACGTGACCTTTATCCTCGTGAGCGACTTCATGAGCCATGACTCCGCGAAGCTGCTCGTCATTGGCCTTTTCCAGCAATCCTCGCGTGACGAAAAACTTACCTCCGCCTGCATTTGCAGCGTTGATATTCGGATCATCCAAAAAACTTACGGACACCTGATGCGGGTCAAGCGGCTTATCCATCTTGGCAAGCAGCGGCATCATCACCGTTTTCAAACGTTCGGCCTGCTGTAGATCGAGCGGCCGCGCGACCGGACCGCCTTTCTGCGCGTCCTGGCCCGAGGGGCGCTGCTCCAAGGCGGCGCAGCTGACGATCGAGGCAATGACACCGGCTGTCGCAAAATAGCTGACGAGACGAAGTTTCATGACACGATCCTTTGGTTATGAGGAAGCAGACGGCATTACGCTGGGTTTGTAAAGCCGTATATATGCCTTCATCCTTCGCTTTGCAAATGGTGTCCCCCAATGCATTTAATGCCTTTTGCAGCCCAACCGCCTGGGCGATACCTTTCAGCGGGAATGTCGCGGCAGCCTAAATTTAATGCGGCACTATACCGAGTCTTTGAGTTGTCGCCCTTCGGTCCTATCCCCCTACGGGACGGCCAATGAAAAGAAATGATTCGCCTTCGTGAGCCAGAGCTCTGGCAGTCTGAAACTGGTCTGAAGACTGAAAGCCCATCAGCGACTATCGCGCTTAGCCTGCCGCCGCTTCGTGGTTGCCCGAATGTGGCCCGCGATCCCTTTAGCCCGACTCTGCGAGAGCCGACGCTTCGCGCGCATGTCCGGTGTTGATTCTGTTCTCTTGGCCAAATTTGAGGATTTGGGACCGCGAACAGGGGGCGGTGGACTCCCCGCTTTTTTTGATCGCTTTAATCTAGCCATGTATCACTCCTTCTATTTGGCGATTTGGACTGATTCCAATCATACTGAGAGAAGTGCTTTCAAGTTGACCTGATTGCTTTGCCTTCAGCGCGTCCTCACGCAATTTGCAGCTGAAGTTGCATGCTCAGCGGGGTTTCGGTCATCCTTCGCCGGTGATCGCCGAAAGAGGGTTGCGCAACTCATGTCGGAACAGCCTATAGTTATCCGTTCTCTCACTTCAACGTTCATGCGCATGTGATGATACTCTTTATCTTGAAACTTGGTCTCCTGAGTTTTTGGGGCTTGTGGTTTTGTATCGCGTTTTTCACTAATTTATGCGAGAGCTTCAAGGCTCTGGGAATCTTTTCCACAGCGTGGCCATTCGCTTCCGGCAATCTTCATGGGGTCATCCAAACCACGAAAACTTACTCCCTTCCGCGGTGGCTCCCTCGGCTGTTGTTCTCTGGTGTGCTATTGTGGGAGCTTGTAATTGTGTCCTGCTTCGGATGGACCATCATTTCGTCCGTGACCAACGGATCCATTAACATGTTTCTTGTAAGTGCTGCATTTCTAGCAGGGCTAGGGCTGTGGGCCAGTTTCATGATTGCGGATGAGATCTTTAAGCAGTATGACGCTGAGCACTCTCACATCCTGTTTTTTATTGCCCAACTCGTCACATTTGCAACTTTCTACGTCTTACCTTCATAAGTGTGGTGAGGCCGAGAGGCGCTCATGAATCTACACTGTTGCTATAACGTGAGCGAGGATCTCTTTCCCCTCCCGCCACACATTAAGGAATGCTACGGCCCCTTTGGATTTCCGGCCGCGGCCGTTTCTAGCCGCCCGTATATTTCCTCCAACTTTGTCATGGGACTCGACGGCAGAGTGTCGTTTCGGGAGCTGAAGGGTCGTGCTGATGGCCAAACCGTGTCCAGGAGTAACGCCGATCACTGGCTTATGGATTTTCTGCGGGCGCACCATGATGCACAGTTGATCGGTGCAAGCACGCTACGGGAGGAAGTAAACCCCGAGGGAGGCGGCTGGGACTACGGCATCGAGGATGAGGAGTTGCGGAAATACCGACAGGAGGTTCTCGGGTTCGGGCGGCAGAAAGTCCTCCTTCTCAGCGGGACCGGAAAAATTGATGTGACGCTTCGGATCTTCAGTTCTCCGCGAGTTGAACCGTGGATCATCACCACTCGCGAAGGCCAAAAGCCTCTCAGCTCGCAACTCAAGCGATTAGGCCGCGAGGGCACGATTAAAATCCTCGCGGTCGGTGAGGGAACACGGGTCGATCTGGCCCTCGCCGTACAACTGCTTCGCAAAGAACATGGTATCCGGACGCTGCTCTGTGAAGGCGGACCCACGACGTATGGCGAGGTCCTCAAGCTTCAGTTGATTGATGAGGACTTTCGGACCATGTCGCTCCAGGTCTTGGGGGAGTCCACCGCTCCCGGCATCGACCGACCGACGGCATACGGTGATGTGAGATATACACCGGAAACGGCACCGTGGTTTAAATTGATAAGTCTTCACTATACTCTGCCTTACCATGCCTTCTTCCGCCTCCGGTACACGGGCCAAAGAACGTTTGAGAACCGAGGGTCATCTGAGTCGCAAAAGGATCCGGCTTGAAGGAGGCGGACAGGACTGCAAGTTAAGGTGAGGGAGTCGCCTTTTCCCCGCTCCGGCAGCGACGCGATCCAGGCCAGCGTGTGGTGCTTCTACCACGATTTTGCGTGGAGTTCACCGGGGTCTATTGCGGGCTCCAGGCGGAAGGCTTATAAGAACTGGAGGGAATATGAGCATGCTCATCAACAGCGCCCGAGTTGCAACGTATCTCCTGAGCCTAGCGTGGTTGCCTTTCTCCGTCGAGAATTACCCAGCACATCGGATCACGATTCAATCAGACAACATAGGAGAGGTAGAATTGCCAAACCCACCCAGACCATCGTCCCCTAAACCGCCCCCCTCATCACCTTCACCGGCACCGCACCCGGGGCCAGGCCCCAAGCCTCCGCAATAAGCCTCACTAGCTTGATGGCTTGGATGGCGCGACCGCGCCGTTGCCTCGAGGATCGAGCCAACGAGACTTATCCCGCTGCAGCTAGCGGCTAGCTCTGGACGGGTTCTTCACTAAGTTCCATGCGCTCGATTTGCAATCCCAGTATGTTCCGCCTTCCGTTTTCTATACGCCCTATGGTTCCAAAGAACTCCCCCACGCATTCGTCCAGGCAATTGGCGCGGATAAATGCTCGCTCTTCTCTCCCTAACGATTCAATATCTACATCGAGGTATCCATGCGTCTTGCGATCAGGTTCCGTCTCCAAGGAGAGAAAACTCTCCGCTCCATTTTTAAAATCGGTGGGGTGGTAGTGAAGCTCCCCTCGAACTCTCAATTGCTTACCGAACAATGGGTGCTGAGGTACTTGGGGATTACTCTCGTAATCCAGGAGGAAACAGCAATGATGTTCTACGTTGAGGACGTCCAGAGACATCGGTTCATAACTACTTTTTAAAATAGCTCGCGGCATCAATGTTTTCACTGCTGTGTTAAAGGCTGAGGCTTTTTGGGCTTGGCGCCGCTGTTTCATTGAGGTGACTATTTGCTTGAACCCCTCCTCGGTTGCTTGGCACACGGCTAGCTGCTCTCCGGTCACTCCTGCTTGTTCACACTTCCTTGCGCGATCGTGTTGGCGGAGTTTGCTGAGCCAGTCAGGCGCGTCACAACCTCCGCCTATTCCCCATAGCAACATCGCCAAAACTATTCTGGTGAGTCCCGCAAGGACCATAAAAAGTGCCTCATAGTTATCGGAAGGGTCGTTGCCTCGAGTCATTGTCCTTTCGAAGGCAGCATAGCGTCGGCATGCGTAGCACTTCAATCACTTCCAGCCGGGGGGACCCAGAGTGCATTCCCCCGGCACGTCCCTAGTTCCAACATCCGCAGTTCGGTTGCCACCATCAATATCCAATATCGAGGCTCGTAAACAAATGGGGTTCTCTATGAAAACCCAATTGAGAAGTGTCGCCTGCATCATGTGGTGTCTTTTCCTGACCGATTGTGCTTTACCAGCAAGGCAACATACTTCAATGCTCTGAAGTATGTTGATGGATCCTTGTCCGCGCGGATGATGCTCCTACTCTAGAAGGCACAAACGGCGTCAGGTCGGCATCTCGGTTCTCGGCGTAAACAAGAATTTATGAGAGGTTTTACGCGATTGTCCGGCCCCGCGGCTGAATCCTACGTTGGGCAGACGCGATGCCCTGAACATGGCGATTTGGCCCACCTTGATCGAGGCGATCGCCTTTTTATGAATCCCGCCCAGTATTTTGACGGGGGCTAGAGCATTTCGGATTGCACGACCGAGCCCTATGACGGGATGGTAGATTGCTAGGTGAGAAAGAATTGATATGCCAATCTGTCATTACTGTATCGGCTTTGCGACGGGATCATCCTAAGGCGGCCCAGACTGATCGGCCGCCCTCTCGAATCGGGCTGACGTGTCCCTCTTGCGCGTCCAGCGCATGCTCTCGGTCACGCCGGCATGGCTGCTGGGATTTTTTCTGCCGTCTGCTCGGCTGGTTCCCATACCGGTGCCAGGGGTGCGGGAGGCGATTTCATCGTCGTGGGCGAGCACTCCCTGGCTGATGAAGGCGATGAAGAAATCAAAACCTCTTGAGCTCGCCATCGACAAGGTCAGCCTGCCACTCAGACGGAAATTGGACGCACGTGGGAAGAACCAGGCTCGTATCCTCGGGGTCTTTGACAAGCTGTTCACGTCGACGGTGGTCAACCATTACATCCCCAAGCAGTTTGAGAAGGTCGTAGGACTCAAAAAGCGAAAGCGGCGCTGGTGCGCTACCACAGGTGCGGGGAAAACGAACCGCAAAGCAGCCTAGAACAATTTCATAGGCCTCTCAATAACACGTGCTGCGTGTTATCTGCTCCACCTGCTGACTCATGCAGGTGGTGGTAGAGAGTGGCGTATTGAGCGGAAGGGCCGGCGTCGGTTGCGGCTGAGAGGCTGGTCCCCCAGGAGCTATGGTATTTTGAAAAAGCCCGCCTCCGATCTCGACGCCCATAAGCGCTTGCCCTGCAGTCTGCTGCTGAACTAATTCCAGCTCATGGGCTCGTTGCTGTTCAATGGCACGTACTCGTTGCTGCTCCTCGAGGTGAGCGACAGCCCTACGAGCACGAACATCTGGGGGATCCACAGAAATGTTATCGGGCGTACTAAGGTCATCTAAATCCCGTTCCACTCCATTAAGACACCACTGTTTATCGGCGGGAAAGGGTGCGCGTCGACAGGCCTGAGTGCGCGGTCCTCGAAGCCAGGCTTCCCGTTGTTCACGGGTCCACAGTCGCGCGGTCTCATCTGTGCCCTTCGCTTTGGCCCATTCCACGCGAAGATGCTCCTCGCGGGAAAGAGAGTGTCTGCGGAGATTGGTTAAGGTCCGCTGCAATACCATTATGCAAGCATCACGGCTCTCCGGGCCAGGCAAGGTTGAACAGGTTTCCATGAGCGGTCCTTGCATCCATTCACGCCTCGCCGCAGTGTCCTGGGCATGCTGTGTTGCCGGGTTCGGCAGCGCTTCGGCACATCCGACGATCATCATAAAACCAAGCAAGTAGCGCACACGTATCCTCTTCATGATGCACCTCCACTAAAGAGAACCCCTAATCATGGCTATATTAGCCTTTTACTCCTTGCTAATTCGAGGGGGGTTCTAAGAGTAGCTCCAGCTTGCCGAGCCAATCCAACCAGCCGGTCGGATGCCTTTGGAACGCGATCAACAGTGTGCTGAGCCAGCCGAGGCAGAGTTAGGATTTGCGGCCTTCTGAGCACACTGTGGTAGTGCCGTTGCTAAACTAGAATGGTGAGCAGGTGCTCATTAGGGCTTTTCCCAGTAATGCAGAGATACTCGCCACCTAGGCTTGGAACAATGGGGTACAGATGACTCTGTAGCCGGACAAGTATCGACACAAGGAGAATCACGATGACGGTGCGGGCACCGCCGAAACCGTCTGACGAATAATTGAGCAAAACGAGAAATCGAAACTAGCCTGGAAGGATGCAGGTGTGGACTCCCTGATGGAACGAAGGAACCAACAGAGCATTTTCTGTAATGACGAGTTGACCTAATTCCTTAACCTTCAGAGGATTATCCTAGGGATTGCCGGCATCTTGTCAAAGACTTGATCTCATCGATATAGTGCCGACCGTCGAAGCGATGAGCTCAGGTTCTGGAGGTCGAGCGCCGTGCGCGCACACATAGTACTGTACGCTTTTTTCTCCGTTGTGCTTCTCTCTTCTTGTACCCATGTCTCCCCGCACGCGTCTCTGGGTGATTTCACCGACCAAGTGATTGAACCGCTCGCCAGCCGAATGGCCGATGAGGTGTTTATGGAGAAGCGGGCGGCCCTAATTGCTGCCCACATCCCAGAGGCGTCTTTTGCCACGGTCACGAGTTTGCTCGTAGAAGTGCCGATGGTGGGAAGATGGATTCAGTGGGGCACGCAAGTTCGAAAGACCCAGCTCGAAGCGGACCTTGCCTGGCTTGAAACGCGCCGGCTACCGTTAAAGCAAGAGCTGCGTGATTTGTTTGTCGCCCGTACCGTGAAAACCGACGAGGGGTTCGCATTCTGTGCGGATGGGAAACAGCGACGGTACCAGATCATTGAGGGCGCTCGCTTCAGCCGCCTTGAGGATGGATCCGGGCCGTGTGACTTAACAAAGCTCCACAGCCTTCGACGGCCACCACGATGAGCCTGCGTATGAATGCAAGAAAGACTAGCCAGCGATATTCCTGCACGACATCCCTTCCCACTTGAAAAGCGTCTCGGTACATCGGGGCT
>Ga0114129_10012819_pt1 | contig 11930 bp, 8 predicted proteins | sample RhiMetdeltSRZDD1_FD_80071 | JGI IMG/M metagenome (GOLD analysis project Ga0114129, IMG submission 80071) | Populus rhizosphere microbial communities from Tennessee, USA - Rhizosphere MetaG P. deltoides SRZDD1 (version 2) (version 2) | ecosystem: Host-associated > Plants > Roots > Rhizosphere >... | reverse complement strand
TAGCCGATGAAGCCGACGGCACCGCCGGTAAAACGAGGCAACCCTGGAACGAACGGGGATTGCAGCTCCGCCATCAGCTTGCGGAGCGTTGGAATGAACGGTTCCGCACTCTCGGTCGTGGTGCCCGAGCGCTCGATCGACGTGCGCGCACCGCGCGAGCGCAGTACCAGGAACGGATCCTTTCCAAGAAACGAGTAGCGCGCGACCCGCTCGCCGCCTTCGACGCTCTCGAACAAGAACGCGTAGTCGGAGTGCTCGGCAATTTTGAGAAATGCGGATACCGGCGTGAGGAGGTCCGCAATGATCTCCTTGACGACCGGCACGAACGTGCCACGCCGGGCTAATTCCACGAACTCTTCGAAGGTCGTTTGCTTCATGGCTGTGCCGATATCTCCACGGGTAATCCTGACGCGCGGCGAAACAGCGCGTCCGGCGGACGCTGTCCGACCCACAGCTCGAACTGCCGCTCCGCTTGCGCAATCAGCATGTCGATCCCGCCGATGGTTTGACAGCCGGCTGCGCGCGCACTCTTCAGAAGCGGCGTCTCGGCTGGCGTGTAGACGAGGTCGTAGACAATCTTTCCGTCGGGCCGAATGTCCTCGAGCGGGTTCCCAGGGTTTGCCGTACTTCCCACCGTAGTGGCATTGACCAGGAGGTCCCAGCTACGCGGTGGTGGTGGAAACTCACCCGCTTCGCCATTGACGAGGGTGGCGATGGTACGAGCCGCCTCTAAACGTCGAGCGCACACGGTCACGTGCGCACCACGGTCAGCCAGCGCGACCGCCACCGCTCGCGCCGCCCCGCCCGATCCAAGGACCGCGGCACGCGCACTCGCGAGCGCAATCCTCTTGTTGAGCGGCGCCAGAAAACCTTCGACGTCGGTGTTCGCGCCGATCCATTTGCCATCACGAACGATCAACGTGTTGACCGCGCCGACACGCTGGGCCAGCGATTCGATTTCGTCGAAGTACGGCAGCAGGCTGACCTTGAACGGCGTCGTGATGCTGGCGCCGCGTAGGCCGGTCTCGCGAGCGAAACGAACGAAGTCCGGGGCGTCGCGCGCTTCGAGCGGAACGTACGTCGCATTCAACCCGAGCGCTGCGAAGCCAGCGTTGTGCATGATCGGGGATCGCGAATGCACGATCGGGTTGCCGACAACGCCGTAGAGTGCCGCGTCGGCGGCGATACGACGGAATTGAAAATCCTCGAGTAGCCGCGTCAACGACACTTGCCCTGGCGCAACGTGATCGCCAACGTAAGTCCACAAGCTGCCCAGACGAGCGGCGAGGATGCGCGACGGAAGGCCGGCCCCGCCCATCGCAATCACCACCCGGCCGTGGCCATTCTCTCGTTGTGATGCTGGGAGATCGAAGAGTGGGAGCATGTCCTCGAGGCTGCTCGCGCGGAACGCGACCTTTGCGACCTCGGCGCCAGTTGCCTCGAGCGCCGCGAATCTTGCCGCGACATCACCCGGGGCGCTATCGAACTGATGCTCTGAAACGACAATGCGCCGGCCGCCGGTCGATCGGACGAGGTCGGGGGTAAAGTTCGCGGCGGCCTCGACGTCGACGTACTCGGCACCGTGAGCCAATGCCGCCTCCAGGATCTGCCGCCGTTCCGGCTCCGAACCTGAAAAGTGTCCGCCTTCCCAGCTCGCCCGGCAGGTCGCGATCACGGGTCTGGTTCGCCCCTCGAGCACGCCGGCGACATCGGGCCGCTCCATGAAATCCAGGCGGAGTTCGACCATATCGGCTTCAGGCGTCGCCTCCCGGGCGAGCCGCATCTCGTCGGCCGTCCGGCCCGTTGCTACCGCGCAAATGCGTGGTTCACGCATGTGGTCCCTGAAACGAAAAAAGCCCCCTCAGCTCGAGGCTGAGGAGGCTTTTGGATCCTGATCCCGCCGTGTGGCAGGCTAGCGGATGGCCCCCTCAGCTCGCGCATACCACCACCAATAGGACGCCTTGGTCCCGTGGTCACGGCGCGCGCTGCTAAACAGGGTCATCACGAGGGGGCAACCATACCACCTTTCTCCCTTGACCTGCAAGCAGTTGCTCCTTATAACTGAAGGAGGCGCCCCAATTTCTCCTGCAAAGTCATGACGTTACGCATCGCCACTGTACTGGCTGCCCTGCTCGCAACGTCTCTGCCCGCCGGCAATGCGACCGGACTGCGTGCCGCACCGTCGCTCATGCCCATCGAGGAAATCCGTCCGGGCATGGTCGGTGTGGGCCGGACCGTGTTCGAAGGCACCGAGCTCAAAGAATTCAAAGTCCACATCATCGGCGTGCTGCGCAACGTGCAGGGTCCGAAGCGAGATCTGATCCTCGCGCGCCTCGAGGGTGGATCGCTCGCGCAATCGGGCGTCGCGCAAGGGATGAGCGGAAGCCCCGTCTATATCAATGACCGTCTGATCGGTGCCGTGTCGTACTCGATTGGGGCGTTTCCAAAGGAACCGATCGCCGGCATCACGCCCATCGCGGAAATGAAGGACGCTACACCTTTGCCGCGTCGCCGGGGCACCGGCCAGGCACGCCTCGAATTGCCAGTCACGCCAGAGGGGCTGACGGCTGCGCTTGCGGCGATCTCCGCGCGCATTTCGCCATTCGCGCGCCGGCCGGCTGATGTCCAGGCGATCGGCATGCCTGCCGCTGAAGGTGCGCAGCTTGGTTCGATGCTTCGACCAATCGCAACGCCGCTCCTCATGGGCGGCTTCGAGCCTCAAGCCGTCGCCCTCATCTCGGACGCCTTCAAGAACGCCGGCTTCACGCCGGTCGTCACCGGCATCGCCGGTTCCGCGCAAGCATCTCCCACCGGTCCGCTTCGCGAAGGCGACGCGATTGGCGTGTCGCTCGCCAGCGGCGACATCGACCTGGGCGCGACGGGCACGATCACGCATATCGACGGTGATCGCATTTACGCGTTTGGCCACCCGCTGTATAACCTCGGCCCGACCGAATTTCCGCTGACCCGCGCCTACGTGCACACGGTCCTTCCGAGCATGATGACGTCCTTCAAGATTTCATCGCTTGGCGACACGATCGGCACGATGCACCAGGATCGCGCGACCGCGATCGCCGGAACGCTCGGCAAAGGACCGGCCCTCGTGCCGATGACCGTCACGCTGCAGCGCACGGCCAACGGCGAACGGGCCGACAACGAGAAGCGGTCGTTCAAGTTCATGCTCGTGAACGATCAGCTGTTCACGCCGCTCATCGCCTACGTCACGATGTTCAACACGCTCTCGTCCTACGAGCGGCAGTTCGGCGCGTCGACGTTCTCGATCAAGAGCCGCGCCCGCATCAAGGGCCATGGCGATCTCAGCCTGGACGATGTGTTTACGGGCGATAACGCGATGCTGGGGGCGTCGAGCGCGCTGGCGGGCCCGCTCACGATGCTCCTTGGCAACGATCTCGAACCGATCACCCTCGAAGCCGTCGACATTTCGGTCACATCGTCTGAAACGCCGCGCCGTGTCAGCATCGAGCGGGTGTGGCTCGACGACATCAGGCCGCGCGCAGGCCGCACGACGCCGCTGAAGATTCTGACCAGAAGTTATCGCGGGGAAGAGACGATCTCGACGGTACCCATCGAGATTCCATCGAATGCGTCCGGCCGCTTGTCGATTCTCGTCACTGACGGACGTCAGCTGAACGCCATCGAACAACGCGACGTCCGCCGCTCGCTCGACCCGCAAAGCGTTGCGCAGATGGTCAAGCTCCTCAACGACACGCGGCGCAATAACCGCATCTACGTCCGACTCCTCTCCGGAACACCCGGCGCCGTCGTCAACGGCGAGGCCATGGCTGCCCTTCCGCCGTCTGTATTATCAGTGCTCGAGAGCGACCGCAATGGCGGCAGCTTCACGCCGATGCGAACAGCGACCGTTGGGGAATGGGAACTGCCGATGGATTCGGCTGTCAGCGGATCGCGCATCCTGACGATCGAAGTCGACGCCGGCGCCTCGCGTTGAACAAAGAAAAAGAAAAAGGGAAGAAGGAAAAAGGAGGAATGAACAACTTGCGCCCTAGGTCTCTTTGCCTTCTGCCTTTTGCCTTCTGCCTTCTTTTTGCCTTCTGCCTTCTTCTTGTTTCACTCTCAGCGGCCGTTCCGACGTTCTGGACGGTGTCCACACAGGCTGATTTCTTGAAGGGCGATGTCCAGGATCTCTCGATCGATAGCGATGGTCGCGTGTTCCTCGGACCGTCGACCACGCTCGTCGCCGAAACGGCTGCCCCATTTCTGTGGGCCGTGCTCACCGGCCCCGATGGCACGCTGTGGGCCGGTACCGGCAACGAAGGCAAGGTGCTGAAGGTTGGCAAGGACGGCAAGCTCACGACGTTCTTCGATGCCGCCGAGCTCGAGGTCCACGCGATTGCGCACGCGCCGAACAACGGTCTCTACGTTGCGACGTCGCCCGACGGAAAGATCTACCAGGTCGCTGCCGACGGAACGGCGAAGACGTTCTTCGACCCCGAAGATAAGTACATCTGGGCGCTGGCGGTGGACCGGGCGGGCAATTTGTTTGCGGCGACCGGTGACAAGGGCGTCATCTACAAGATCACGCCACAGGGGCAAGGCACCCGCTTCTACAAGACCAACGCGACCAACGTTGTCTCGTTGGCGTTCTCGAGCACGGGCGAGTTGATCGCCGGCACGGAGTCGCCTGGACGCGTGTTCCGCATCGATGGCGAAGGTAAGGCGTTCGTGCTGCTGGATTCGCCATACAAAGAAGTCCATGCGCTGCGGGTCGCTGATGACGGGACGCTGTACGCGGCGGCCGTGAGCGCGACACAGCCAGGGGCCGAAGATCGAGCGGTCGAACGGCCACCCGCTGTCGACACCAGCCGGCCGCCGACCGTGTCGGCGTCCGCGGAGATCACGTCGATCTCGGTCGTCGATGCGCCCGTGCCGCAGAGCGCGCCACCAATTGTGTCGCGCCGTTCGACGGCGAAGGGCGCCATCTACCGGATCCGGCCGAACGGCCTGTGGGACGTTTTTTGGGAGACCGGTGAAGACTCGCCCTACGACATGCTCGTCGAGCCGGGCGGATCGCTGCTCGTCGGTACCGGACCGGAGGGCAAGATCTTTCGCGTCAGCGGCGATCCCGCGCGCGCGACACTGCTGTCGCGAGCAACCGCTCGCCAGGTTACGGCCCTCCTGCGAGAACCAGGTGGGCGTGTAGTCGGCGCCACGAGCAACCCGGGCAAGCTCTTTTCACTGTCGTCAGGTGTGGCGCCGCGCGGCACGTACGAATCGGACGTGCGCGATGCCGGCACGGTCGCAAGCTGGGGCGCGCTTCGCTGGCGCGCGACGGCTCGTCCTGGGCAGGTGCAGATCGTGACGCGGTCCGGAAACACCGCAACGCCGGACGAGACGTGGAGCGCCTGGTCCAAGCCGCACACGAGCGCTGATGGCGAGCAGATCGCGAGCCCGAACGCGCGCTACCTGCAATGGCGGGCATCGCTCAGTGCGGAATCCAGCCCCTCGCCAGTGCTGACGTCGGTCACTGCCGCGTATCTTCCTCGCAACCTGCGACCCGAGGTCGCGTCGATCACGATTCACCCGCCCGGTACGGTCTTCCAGCGGCCGTTCTCGACCGGCGACATGGAAATTGCCGGCTTCGAGGACAACACGTCTGATGGCCGTCCGCCGTCCCAGACGCAGGCCGCGCCGGGCAGTCCTACGCCGCCGTCCCCTCCGCTGGGCCGCCGCATTTACCAAAAGGGGCTACAAACGATCGTCTGGAAGGCCGAGGATGACAACGGTGATCGTCTGCAGTACGACGCGTCGTACCGTCGCGAAGGTGAAACGGCCTGGAAGGTGCTCCGCCGCGGCATGTGGGATCCGATCTTCGTGTGGGACACGACGTCCGTGCCGGACGGTACATACTTGATTCGCATCTCGGCATCGGATGCGCCGTCCAACGCGCCCGCAACGGCACTGACCGGTGAAATGGAAAGCGTGAGCTTCGACATCGACAACACGCCGCCGCGCATCGAAACGCAGCCGCCAGCAAAGACCGGCGCCAAGTCAACGATCGCGTTCACGGTGCGCGACGATCAGTCAGCCGTCCAGCGCGTCGAGTATTCGCTCGACGCCAGCCGCTGGCGGATCGTCTACCCGAAGGATGGCATTCCTGATTCGCGGCGTGAGGAATTCGAGGTGACCGTCGAGGACAGCGAAGGCAGCCGGAACGTAATTATTCGCGCGACAGATGCGATGAACAATGTCGCGACGGCGGTAGCGTTTGTGAATAGGTGATTGAAGAAAGGCAGAAGGCAGAAGGCAGAAGGCAAAGGGCAGAGTTTTTTGCGCTCTACCTTCTGCCTTCTGCCTTCTGCCTTCTGCCTTCTGCCTTCTGCCTTCTTACAGTCTACCTCTCGGCTTGACCGTCGTCTGTGCCACGAGCCACACAAGGTTGACGGCAACCGGTGAGCCGGCCAGTTCGGCGGGCTGCAGGCGGGCCTGCGAGATCGCGTCGAGGATGCTGTTCACCTGGTGCCTATCGGTCGTGTTTCGCAGCACCGAGAGGTCCGAGACGCTGCCGTCCCGGGTCACGACTGCCGACAGCGCCAGCATCGTATCCATGTCCGACTCGTTCAGCACGCTGTTTTCGAGCGTGCGCTGCACGACGCCGTCCTGCGGAACGCTCGGCACGCGATAACGCCAGTCGAGGCGTGCCGGGTTGAGGTCAGAGCCTGACGGCGCCGCCATGACGGCGAAGACCGCCGCGAGCGAGTCATGTCGCTCGGTAGAGGCCGAAGCCACCGTGCCGAGCGCGATGGCCGCGCACAGCAGGCTGGCAGCCGTCGACGCCAGGCCGATCCACACGAAGTGGAAATCCTCGAAGAAGCGGCCCGCTTGCGCGCGCCACGATTCCTCGTTCTCGGCCGACATCCGGCTCAGCACACTTGGCGCAAGGCCCGCCCAATCGTCGGCCGGCCCCCGCGACGCTGCGAACCGCAACGCTTCGCCGACCTCTTCCAGCTCGCGCAGCTCGCGCGCGCACGGAGGGCAGTCCTTGATGTGGGTTTCGAAGGAAATCAGATCCGCAATCGGCAGCTCACGGTCGTGAAAAGCCGCGAGACGCCGCCGCACTGCCGCGCAGGTCAACAACGTCATACGTCCCTCAACTGGGCACGGAGCGCCTCACGCGCCCGCGCCAACCGCGATTTCACCGTCCCGACGGCGATTCCAAGCGAAAACCCAATCTCGTCGTAGCTCAATCCGTCGATCTCACGCAGCACGAGCGCCGTCCGCTGATCGAACGGCAGGCGGTCGAGCGCCGTGCGAATCCGCTCGGCCATGACTTTGCGGCCGAGGACGCGATCCGGCGAGCCCCCATTGCTCTTTTCGGGAGGGTCGCCGTGATCCCTGATGTGCTCGTCGAGCGATATCTGCTGCGAGCGATGCCGCCGCCTCCACCACCGCTGACGATTCCGCGCCTGGTTGATGACAATGCGATAGATCCAGGTGCGAAGGGCGGACTGGCCGCGGAAGGAGTGAATCGTCCGGAAGACCCGGAGGAAGACTTCCTGTGAAAGGTCGAGGGCCTCGTTATGGTCGCCGAGAAGGTTCAGCGCCAGCTGGTACACCATGCGCTGGTGCTCGTTGACGAGTTCCGCGCAGGCGTCCTCGTCGCGCGCCGCACAGCGCTGGATAAGGGCAGCTTCCCGCCCCCCGACTTCCTCCCAGGTGATGGCTCGAACCGGCTTCACAGACAGTCCCTGTGCCATCTTAGCACCCCGTAGCGGCCAAGGTCCTTCATCCCGCTTGCTACGTTAGAACCCGGCGGACGCCAGAGGTTCCCTGGCGGCGTAAGTGCTAGGATTTACGGCGTGAAACGCGCCATTGCCGCGGGCCTCCTCATTGTGGGCGGCCTGGCGGTCGCCTACGGCTACTTCGTAACTGCCCGGGAGGCCACCCACCGCGACCTGATTCAGCGGGGCGATGCCGCCACGGCGGCGGGCGATCTTTCCACGGCTATCGAGGCGTTCAGCGGCGCAATTGCCCTGCGCGACGACTCGATGATTGGCTACCTAAAGCGCGGTGACGCCTACCGGCGACGCGACGAGTTGGAGTCCGCCGTTCGCGATCTCAAGCAGGCCGTGGAGCTCGACCCGTCTGCCACACGGCCGCGGGAACTGCTTGGCGACGTCAACTACGCGCGTAATCGGTTCCCTTCAGCGGCGGAGCACTACGCCGCGTACGTCACGCTCGATGACACCTCACCCCGGATCCTCTACAAGCTCGCGCTCGCGCACTATCGAGCCGGCCAGCCGTCGGTCGCCATTCGATGGTTGAAGCGAGCGGTGACGCTCGATGAACACTTCGCCGAAGCCCACTACCTGCTTGGATTGTGTCAACGTGAAGCGCAGGAACCGGTAGCCGCGCTGGCGTCCTTGAAGCGGGCCATGACGCTTGCGCCCGCGTTATTGGCCGCGCGCGAAGAGCTCGCCGACCTGTATCGCCGGCTTGGTCGATCGCAGGACTGGCTCGAGCAGCTCGAGGCGCTTCGGGCGCTGGATCCGAGCCCGGCCCGCGACGTCACCCTCGGTCTCGCCTACGCGAAGTCGGGGCAGGCGGAACGCGCCTTGCTCACGCTTCACCACGCCGCCGACCGCCATCCCACTTACCCGAAGACGTACGTTGCGCTCGGCCGCGTCTGGCTGGAGGCCGCGCTCGCGGGCAACGATCGAGTCGAGTTAGCCAAGGCGCTCAAGGCGCTGCAGAACGCGGCCGAAGTCGAAAACACCAGCGAGGCATACATGCTTTTTGGCCGCGCCCTCCTCTTCGCCGCAGACGATGAGCGCGCCGAGCAGATGCTGCAGCAAGCGACCCTGAGACTGCCGGCCGATCCGCAGGCGTTCTACTTATTGGCGGAAGCCTCGGAAAAGCGCGGGCACTTCGAGCCTGCACGTCGAGCGCTGCTCGACTACATCGCGCTGGCCGGAGAGGATCTCGACGGGCGGAGGCGCGCCTCGCTGGCGACGCGCGTCGGTGATCTCTCGATGCAGCTCTCGGACTATCCGCTCGCGCTCGCCTACTACGAGCGCGCCGCGCCATCGATGACCGCCGACGCGGATTTCACCCTCAAGCTCGCTGAAGCACGCTGGCGTGCCGGGGACGTCGTCGCGGCGCGTGCGATGGTCGACAAGGTGTTGGAGAAGGATCCGACAGACGCCAGCGCGCGGGCGCTGCGACGCCGATTGAGGTAAAGGCGGATCCAAAGAGAAAACGGGACGCGGATCACGCAGATCGTTCAACGGGACGCGGATCTCTATCGGGCTAGCTTCGGATCTACTCGATCGCGCAGCCCGTCTCCTAAGAAGTTGAATCCCAGAACCAGAATGGCGATTGCGAGGCCTGGAAAGATCGTCAGGTGCGGCGCATCGAAGAGATGCGAGCGGCCCGCATCCAGCATCGTTCCCCAACTTGGCGTTGGTGGCTGAACGCCCAAGCCAAGGAAACTGAGAGAAGCCTCGGCGATGATTGCGCCGGCCATTCCCAGCGTGGCCTGAACGACGACCGCTGGAAGCGCGGTCGGCAGGACGTGACGGACGAGAATCCGCGGCGCGCCGGCGCCGAGCGCTCGTGCCGCCTGGACGAACTCGAATTCGCGCGCGCGCAGGGCCTGGCTGCGCACTAGTCGGGCGTAGCCGACCCAACCAATGATCGATAGCGCGAGCACCACATTCGTCAGGCTCGGGCCGAGCACCGCCACCAGCGCAATGGCCAGCAAGATCCCCGGAAACGCCATCAAGACGTCCACCACTCGACTCACGGCATCGTCGACGACCCCGCCAAAGTAGCCGGCAATCGACCCGAGGAACATCCCGAAAAACGACGAGACGGATACGACGGCTAGACCAACGAGCAATGAGATCCGCGCGCCGGATAGCAAGCGTGACAGGATGTCACGGCCCAGCTCGTCGAGGCCGAAGGGATGCGCGAGGCTAGGACCCTCGAGGCGGCGGGCGAGCTCCTGCGCCGCGGGATCGTAAGGCGTCAGCGTGGGACCGACGACGGCCGCGAACACTGCGACGAGCACGACGATCAGGCCAACTCGAATCATCAGTCGTAACGAATGCGTGGATCGAGAATGCCGTACGTCAGGTCTGTGATCAGGTTCATCATCACGTAGGTCAGAGAGATGAACAGAATGCAGCCCTGGACGAGCGGATAGTCGCGAAAGTTGATCGCCTGAATCAGAAGACGGCCAACACCTGGCCACGCAAAAATCGTCTCGGTAATGATGGTGCCGGTCAGCACAGCACCGAACTGAAGACCGATGATCGTGACCACCGGAATCAGGCTGTTGCGAAAGGCATGACGGACGACGGCGCGGAGCCGAGACAAGCCGCGAGCGCGCGCGGCGAGAACGTAAAGCTCGCGAAGCTCCTCGAGCAGACTGGCGCGCGTCATCCGCGCCAGGATCGCCGCGAGCGCTGCGCCTAATGTGACGGCCGGCAGTACAAGATTCGCGGGCCCCCCCGTGCCTGAAACAGGGAGCCAACCGAGATACACCGCAAAAAGGATCGCGAGCAACGGCCCCAGCCAGAAGTTCGGCATCGAGATGCCGGCCAGCGCTAGCGTCATGGCCGCATGATCGATTGCCGTTCCCCGAAAGACAGCCGCGGCGATTCCAAGCGGAATGGCGATGAGAATCGCGACGCCCATGGCCGCAACGGCGAGCTGCATCGTCCTGAACAGTCGATCGCGGATCTCACGGGTCACCGGCGTTCCGTAACGGAACGACAGCCCCAGGTCGCCTTTCACGAGGCCGACCATGAACGTTCGATACTGCGTCAGGAGCGGGCGATCGAGCCCCAGGCTGTGCCGCAGCTGCGCAACTTCTTCGCTTGACGCGCCCTCGCCGAGCATCGACTGCGCCGGATCACCGGGAACGAGATGGATTAACGCGAACACGAGCGTCGCGACGCCAAGCAGTACCGGGATCGTCAGGAGCAGGCGTCGGATGAGATACCGAAGCATTCGCTGAGAGAATAGCAGGTCTTATATCCGCTGGCCGCTCAGTCGATCTGCAGTCGTCGCATCATCTTTGCGAGGCCTTGACGCGAGAGCCCCAGTTCGCGCGCCGCACGCGCCCGATGGCCACCCGACTGCGCGAGCGCGGCTCGTACGTAGCGCCGCTCGAATTCCTGGCGCGCCATCTCGAACGTCGCCGCGCCAGCGGCGCCGGATCTCGCAATGTGGGCTGGCAGCATCGACGGGACGACGCGACCGCGTCGTGGAGCGTGGACCGCAAGGGAGGCGACGGCGTTCTGCAGTTCACGAACGTTGCCGGGCCAGTCGTAGCGCGCCAACGCTGCCAGCGTGTCCGGCGTGAGCGTCGCGGACGAGCCGATCCGCGCGGTCGCTTCCGCCCAGAAGTGGGCCGCGAGCGCCGGGATGTCCGTCGCGCGCTCACGCAGCGGCGGAACGACGATCCGGACCACGTCGAGGCGAAAGCGAAGGTCGGCGCGGAATCGGTTCGCGGCAACCTCATCGGCAAGCTGGCGGTTCGTTGCGGCGATAATCCGGGCATCGACCCGGCGCGGCAGGTTCTCGCCAACGCGACGCACTTCCCCGTCCTGCAACACGCGCAGAAGTTTCGCCTGGGCTCGCGGCGACAGCTCCCCCACTTCGTCGAGAAACAGCGTCCCCCCGTCCGCTTCCTCGAAAAGTCCGGCCCGCTCGCCAATCGCGCCGGTGAACGCTCCACGGGCATGACCGAAGAGCTCGGCTTCCAGGAGATCGTCCGACAGAGCGGCGCAGTTGACCGTGCACAGCCGACGATCGCGTCGGGCGCTCGAGCGATGAATGCCTCGCGCGACGAGCTCCTTGCCGCTCCCGCTCTCGCCTTCCAGCAGCACCGGAAACGGCGCACGCGCCGCGCGCGCAATCGCGTCGCGCAGCTGAACCGCGGG
>Ga0114129_10012816_pt1 | contig 11931 bp, 10 predicted proteins | sample RhiMetdeltSRZDD1_FD_80071 | JGI IMG/M metagenome (GOLD analysis project Ga0114129, IMG submission 80071) | Populus rhizosphere microbial communities from Tennessee, USA - Rhizosphere MetaG P. deltoides SRZDD1 (version 2) (version 2) | ecosystem: Host-associated > Plants > Roots > Rhizosphere >... | reverse complement strand
TTTTTTGTTCAAGATAGCAACGGGCGCGGGTTTGGTAATATCCATACATTGACTACCGCGTCTCGCAAGTAGCTGCTCTTTGCATGCGTTAAACTCCGGAGTATCAAGATTCGCGTCTACAAAAACCTCCATGACCTTATTCCAGTGCTCTAGGTATGCCGGTTCATGCGACTCAAAGTTAGCAAGGATGACCTTCGCTTCGGAAAGTACTTTGTTCCTGTGTGTCAGGACCAACTTCTTAGCGATATCTTTTTCGATTTGAGGAGAGACTCCTGACATCAATTGCAAAAGGGAGTTGATAGCGTCTCTGAGATAGCCAAGTCTATCGAGATCCCCGAGATCCTCTGCCGCTCTCTCTAGCCCAGCCCGCGCTGCGGCTAATTTGTTCGGTTCTTTGATCAACGTGATCTTCAAGGGTTTGCTGCGGCGACGTCCAGCGCTTCACCCATCAGTACTCTCTGTAAGGCGCCATTTTCACGTGGAAGAGCGATGCAGCTATCCTTTAGCTTAAAATTGAATAGATGGTGCCGAGTCGCGGACAATGAATTTGTCGGAGTCCTTCTTGAATGCGAAAGCGCTAATCCGCAGTGTCTCTAATGCCCGCCCGATTACTCTAAGAGATTGGGCGTATGATTCGTGGCACATGTTGTGATGAGTTTTTGAGTTCGCCTGTATTGAGCTGCTGTGATTGGACTGCATCATCAAATTTGACCTCCGCTGTGGCGTAAGTGTTCCCCAGGTATGTGAGCCGATTGATTGCTCTTGCTCTACACATGCAGCAGGCAAGAATATTCGAGGAAACTTCGACACAGGCGTGACACTTGGAATGGTGGCAAAACGGGCAGATCGTGCCTAGTGCAGGTGAAAAATTGTCAAAATGTTCCACTTGATTACATCCTTCCCAAAAAAATCGATGAAGTTCGTGTACCGTTTAGAATCGAGCTTGCGCACTTCACTAGAAATTGTCCTCAGTGTCAAGAGGCCACGAAATCTCTGGAGTTACGAAGTTTCGAAGAGTTGGAAAACGCATTCCGATCCATCGCTAGGAGCCGTGCAGACGCTTTCATCACTGATAGCGGCGGGTTTTTTCAATACTCATCAAAAAAAGATTGTCGAGTTGGCGGCAAAACACCGGCTGCCAGAAATGTATCCAGAGCAAGAATTTATGCTCGGCGGCGGTCTCATGACCTACGCGATAAGCATTTCCGACTAAGGGCGGATAAAGTGATCAAGTAGTTTGTCGCCTTTGCATGTCGTTCAATTAAATCCTGAGTCGAAATTTGTCTTGACAGACTTTCTTCCTGTGATATTGCTCGCCGCGTAACAAGCCTCCCCCATCACTGAGCAGGCTTCTGTGCATGATCTGAGGCCAGACTGGAGGAACACAAACCGTTCCTCGGAGGGGGATATGAACAGACGAGTTTTAAGCCAGCCGCTCTGGTGAACCATTGTTAGAGTGGGCTGGCCTTTTTGTTTCTTACAATCGGCTACAAAGGCCGTGCTCTGAGTGGGCGGGCGAAAGTAGATCGGGTACATGAGCAACGTATTTCGTTTTCTTTGTGTCAAGAGAAGTCGGACAAGGAGAAATCGCGATGTTGCGGTCGTTTAGGTTCCGTGCAACAGCTCCATTGCTGATTGCCGGTTTCATTTCTCCCCATTTCGCGTCGGCTGAGCCGGTTATTATAGGCTCTATACATCGCGAAGCTGCGGCGGAGATCAAAAAGTTTTTACCTCTTGCCAATTATGTCGGAAGACACTTGCAGCCCGAAGGAATCAATGAGGCGAGAATTGTCGTGGCTAAAGACGTTTCTCAGATGGCTACGCTGTTAAGAGAAGGGAAGGTGGATATCTACATTGACAGCCCGTTCCCTTCAGTCGCGGCGAGTCTCCTTTCCGGAAGCAAGTACCTCTTACGAAGATGGAAGAGAGGCCGGGCGGAGTATCGCTCAGTCCTCTTTGCAAAAAAAGATAGTAACCTGCACCGGTTAGAGGACTTAAAGGGTACTATGCTTGCCTTTGAGGAACCTTTTTCGTCATCAGGTTACTTTATTCCGAAAATGGCTTTGGCCCAAGAGGGGTTAAAACTGGTTTTCAAGCCGGACCCAACGAAGCCCGTAAAGCGGGAGGAAATCGGTTATGTGTTTAGTCTTGATGATGAAAACACCATCGTATGGGTTCTTAGAGGGAAGGTGGCCGCGGGAGCTACAGACGATCACATGTACCAGGAGGAGACGCTACGATACCCGAATAGCTTAAAGGCGATCTATACTACGTCTTCTTTTCCACGTCATTTGGTTAGCTGCCGCGCCGATCTCGCTCCGAATCTTGTAACTAGAATTAAAGCAATCTTGATAGAAATGGATCAGTCACCGGAAGGCAGGAGCGTGCTAAAGGAGTTTGAGGAGACAACAAAGTTTGACCACTTACCGGGCCCATCCATGGCGCAATTACTAAAGGCCCGGAAGTTTGTTGAAGCAGAGGTAAGGGTCAGATGAAGTTCAATATCCGTCTCAAACTGCTTCTTTTTACTTTTTCTATTGTCCTTCTCGTGGGAGGGAGCATTTCGCTACATTCCCTCTTTCTTGGACAGCGCCGGATGCTGGCAGCCTTTGAGGATGACGCACGGAGAACTGCAGCACTCATCGGCGGGGCTGTCGTCAATGATATCTATTTTCTTGACCTCCGTTCCCTGCATCGTCGGCTAGAAAGCTCTCGGCTGAACTCTGATATAACGTACACGCTGATCATGGATCTGGAAGGGGCTGTTCTCTCCGATGGTACCGCGGCAAATGTCCTTCGCGATAAGAAACCTACCGATCCGTTTAGCGTAGCGTTGTTACAGACAAACGATTGGATATCGAAGGTCGAGCCAGGACTGCTCAAAGTAGGCGGGCCGGTGTTTATGCCTGATCGTTCCCGAGTCGGATACCTTAACGTGGGTTTTTCGCTGCAAGGGATCAATGCAGTGGTGCGCGAGACCACCAGATCAAGTCTCTACCTCACTGCCTTTGCTTTTGGTATTGCCTTTGTTCTGGCCTTCGCCCTAGCGGCGAGTTTCAGCCGTCCGGTTCTAACCGTCACGCGCGCCGCGAAGGACATTGGTGAAGGTAGGCTTGATACTCGCTTACCCGTCAGCAGAAGTGACGAGCTTGGTATGTTGGCGCAGTCGGTGAATCTGATGGCGGAGACTTTGCAGAGACGCCATGCTGAAGTTAGGCATAACGTCGAACTCCTAGAGCAGGAAATCGCCGAGCGCAAGGAAGCGGAAGAAACCCTACGGCAAAGTGAAGAGCGTTTCCGGTCGCTGGTTTCAGTCATCACGGACGTACCCTGGGTGACCGATGCGACAGGCGCTTTCGTCGCACCACAACCAGCCTGGGAAGCTTACACCGGCCAAACGTGGGAAGAATATCGTAGCTTCGGCTGGGCCAATGCTCTCCACCCCGACGACCGCCAGCGATTGAAAGAAATTTGGAACGAGGCTTGCGCAAACCGCACGTTGTACCAATCCGAGGGGCGGTGCTGGCATGCACCGACACAACAGTGGCGTTACGTAATGGCCAAGGCCACACCTCTGTTCAACGTGGACGGCACCGTTCGCGAGTGGGTCGGTACATGCACGGATTTTGACGACCAGAAGCGGGCTAAGGAGCGACTGGAAAGCACGGTGGCCGAACGGACTAGGGAGTTACAGCAGGCTAATGCGGCGCTTTTGCGCGACATGGATGAACGAAGAGCGCTCGAAGAGGAGCTTTTACAGGCTCATAAAATGGAAAGCATTGGCATGCTCGCCGGCGGCATTGCACACGACTTTAACAATCTTCTCAACATCATTCAGGCATATGCCTTCATGATCCGCGATTGTGGCATCCACAATATCGACGAAAGCCTCACCGTTATTAATGAAACCATCCGACGCGGCTCTGCCCTGGTGCAACAGCTATTGGCAGTAGGCCGGAAAAGTACCGGTGCGAACTTCGAATCTGTCGATGTGAATGTTCTCGTCGATGGAATGATCGCATTGGTCGGACAAACTTTCCCGAAAACGATCGAACTTAGTTCTTCACTGCAGCCCAATATAGCTGCGATCACGGCTGATAAGAACCAAATCGAGCAGGCGCTGCTGAATCTTCTCGTGAACGCACGAGACGCGATGCCCGACGGCGGCAGCCTGACTTTCAAAACTCAAAGCATTGATGGCGCAATGTTACGACATTCGGGCAAAAGCAAGGCGGAGCGCTATATCTGTATCGAGGTAACAGACACCGGGATCGGAATGGATGAGAACACACGAAAGCGGATTTTCGAGCCGTTTTTCACAACAAAGGATAAGAGTCAGAAAGCAGGATTGGGACTTTCGGTCGTTTACGGAATCGTGAAAAATCACAAAGGGTTCATTGACGTCGAAAGCATTGCGACAAAGGGCACATCTTTTCGATTGTACTTCCCGATTACAAATGCCGAAGTAGCCGTTGCGGAGCCGGTCTCGCAGCGGGACGCACTGGCATTGACAATGACTAATAGCAGTCCGACGGTTCTGGTAGTAGAAGATGAAGAGACCATGCTATATGCGCTTGAGAAAATGCTCGTGAATCGTGGGTATAAAGTTTTGCGGGCCGCTGACGGAGAAATGGCGGTTAGGATTTACCAGCGGCACAAGGATTCCATTGATGTGGTTTTGCTCGATATGGGCCTGCCAAAACTCTCGGGCCGAGATGTGTTGTTTAAGATTAAACAAGAAAAAAAAGATGCTAAAGTCGTTATCGTCAGCGGGTATTTTGAAGAGGCGCTCAGATCAGAGATCGATCAGGCTGGAGTTAAGAATTTCGTGCACAAACCGTACATGCCGGACGAACTGGTTCACACAATTCAAAGCCTGATCGACCCGGAGGCGGTCTAAGGCCACAAGCGGCACAAAGAAGCCTCGTGGAAACGATCGTCTAACCGGCGCGTCGAAAACGCTTGCCTCGACGCTCGCTTTATTCATTACGGCTTAGCCGGTTTACCGCGTACGGCTTGCCGATCTTGATCTCAAGGCATGCGAGTGCGCTTCTTGCTTGCAAGAAACGATCGGCTCTCCAACTCTATCCTGGACAGTTCCAGGATAGAGGTTACATCTTACCCGTCGATTTGAAGTGGTCGATGCGGTTTTTAATGATCTCGCTCAAATCTTGAATCGGCAACTCATCGACGACGGCCAAAGGCTCGGCACCGAGCTGGGAAAGCTGGTTGTTGATCAAGCGAAGACTCGAGTGTAGACGCCGATACTCTTCTAACGACTTGTGGCAATTCAACAACCTGTGATCAATCTGTTCCACGCATTGACTGATTTTCCGAGCTTCGCCTTCTTGAAGGGCGCGCACAAGATGGTCGAATGGTTGGTCTGGTTTCTTGAACTCCTGCGACATTTCAATCTTTCCTTTCTGTTATTATTAATTCAATTAGATAAATCAATCCGTAACCGCCCGATCTCGTAAAGTAATTTCGCCAAAATTGACTCCGCCATTTTTAAGAAAATGAACCTACCCTTGTTTAAGACGGGATAATTATCCTCTGTCCGACGTATATGTAATCGGGGTTTTTCATAAGCGGCTTATTCGCCTGGTAGATCTTGTCCCATTTGAGGTGACTTCCATAGTATTTACGCGCGATGTAGCTCAACGTATCGCCGGGCTCCACGGTATATTCGCGTGACCCAGCAGCAGGAGCGAGGATGGCAAATGATGTTGCCGTTCCCATGATCGGTTTTGTTTTCTCATTGGCTGGTGCGGATTTCTCCTTAATACTAGTCGGAGCAGGCGCGGGGCGTTGTTCTTCGCGGCTCGCCACGACCGTCGTGGTTTTATAGAGCCGGTCGATAAACCCCGAGCTATCCAACTCTTTGATGAACGTCAGGTCGACAAACTCCTCGGGCCGGGCCGCCGTAGGCTTGGGACTTGTTGCAGCCAACTCACGGAGCATGATCTCAATTCCGCGCAACGTAGGATAGGGTTTCTCTGCTGTCAGCTTGAGCCCGACGTCCTCGTAAACTTCGGTCAAAATGTCGCTGTCGGTGGTCTTCAGATACTTTGCAAGGATCGCTAAGGACTCGGCGCGATGGGTTTTGTAGTAATGAATTCCTTCCACGTAGGCTTTCATCGCGTTGCGCACCAGATCGGGCCGTGACTTGATCAACGCCTGCGTAGTCGCCAGACCCGTGTGTTGATATTCGAGTCCGAGCATTTGAAGATCGGCAATCAGCGGAAAACCCATGTTTTTCGCTCTCAGCGTAAATGGCGCCGACAACATTGCCCCCTGGATCCTGCCGGTTTCAAGGGATGCGAGAATTGCCGCCATGTTGCCGACTTGCAGGATCGCGACGTCTTTTTCGGGCGCAAGACCGTATCGATCGAGGGCGTAACGCAACGCGAAATCGGTGGAGGAACCAAACCGGGTAACTGCGACGGTTTTTCCCTTTAGTTGGTCTGGTTGTTTGATGTTCTTGTCAGCGTAAAACTTAAAGGTCAGTGTATTGATCACCCCTGCGATCATAACGACGTCCGAGCCGCGGAGACGACTTTGAACCACCCCTGCTCCTGCCATCTGGGCGAAGGCGACGTCTTTAGAGATCAGGCTTTGCACGGTTGTGGTTCCGCTCTCGATAAAAACGAGCTGCGCATCGAGGCCGTATTTACGGAAGAATCCACGATCATGGGTGACCCACAAGGGCGCCATGTTGCCTGAAATGGAACTGTAGGCGATTATGATCTTCTCCGGCGGACGCTCCGCTGCACTCTCTGCCGCGCTAGCGATAGCAGGAAAAAGCACCGCAACCATAAGAACCAGACTCCGTAACGAAGTGCGAATATTCATTTCTCCTCCTTCGAAAACTGCGATCACGCCGTTTCCCGACCTAAACGCAACATCGCCGCTTTAAGACTCGAGCGCATGCGCTCGAGAGAACGGGCCAAGTCGCCGATCTCGTCGCGCGCGGTGACACACTCGCCACTGACTGAGGTTTCGAGATCACCCATGGTAACCTTGTCGGCAATCTGTGTTAGGCCAACGAGAGGTCGAACGATCCAGTGCGCCAACAAAAAAGAGAGAAGGGCCCCGACAAAGGGAATGATAGCGACGATTGCGACAATCGGAACGAGTGCGCGGTGGATCTCCTTTTGTGCGCCATCGGCCCAAAAACCCACATGGACGGCTCCCATCTGTCCCTCTAGCACCGGCACGGCGGTTTCGTACACCGTTTTGTTTGTCAACAATAATTCTCGCCGGTGGATGTGGCGTTTTGCGCCGGCCGAAAGTCCTTCCCGAAGTTCCAGGGGAAACGTCCCCAAAGTATGAGCAACAATCTCTCCCTTGCCGTCTTCGACAAAAGCGTAAGCCACGCCATCGAGAAGAGTGTACTTTGTGGCGAGAGCGTGAAGCGCGAGAAGATTTCTGCCCGCGATATGGCCTGCCACCGCGTCACTAAAGTTGGAGGCTATGGCAAGGGCCCGCCTATCAAGTTGATCCCGCAGTGTGCTTTGGGTGAGCTGATACACTGCGGCAATCACGAAAACACCCACGACTAGCATCACGCCTGTATAGATTCCGCCGATCTTCCACTTGAGGCCCATACGTCGCGCTTCCTGATCCATCTTTCACTCCTTACTAATGTGTTAAATCGTTTTGAGAGTGGCAATTTCGTTTATCATTGCTTTCTGGAAACCGGCTCTCATCGTTTCATTCAAAATTTCTCCGCTAACCCTTAGGATCAGTTCTGCGAGCCTTCCTTGCGGAAATTCATGGCGGGATTCGCCGAGCGCAGAAATTTGATCACCGAGAATTCGATTCGCCATTGGCCCCATCGCTTGGGTAGCGGCATGGGTCATACGATCAAAAAATTGCACAGAGACGGCAGGTCCTCTAGTGGCGGCACGGGACAACAATATGCGATCGGACTGACGCAGAGGAACAATTGCCGTTCCAGGCTGATCGCTCGCTTGCGCCTCGACATCGTTGGTTTCAGAGCGTTTTTGGTTGATCTTTGGAGTCGGGGTTTTCATCCTGAGTAGCCCGGCCTCCAGGGCTCCAATCTTTACGCCTTCGGTTCCTTGCTCCAACAGCAACCCCCCGGCTGCTCTCATGAGCATATAAGGAGAAACCTTCTTCTTCCCGGCAGCGCAAGCCATCGCGAGTGCGGTGTCGCAGAGGATATTGATCGACCGGGGCGTTCCTCCTGAATAGTGCCAGATGGCGTCGACCGCTTCTTTGGTGAAAATCTCCGGACCGTTATAACCTACGATCTCGAGACGATGACGAATGTAATGGTCTATCTCGCTGGACGTCTGTAGAGAGTACAGGCGGTGATGGATCGCGATTCTTTGCTTGATTCGGCGCAGAGAGGTTTTATTTAGTTTAGTGACCAATTCCGGCTGACCCACGAGCACAATCTGGAGCAGTTTTTCCTCGTCCGTCTCCAAATTTGACAGGTCGCACAGACCCTCCAGCGCCTCGTCGCTGAGCTTCTGGGCTTCATCGATCAGCAAGGCCACAGTGTGACCTGCTCCAAGCTGCTGAATAAGATAGCTATTGAGATCCTGAATCATCTCTAATCGGCTCTTCTCTTTGCCGTTTAGACCGAGGTTCTGCACCATCAACTCAGTTAAGCCATAGGAAGTGAGATGGCTATTGGAAACAAAAACAAAGCGGACGCGCGTGTCGAACTGACGCATGAGCTTGCGCAATAGGATCGTCTTACCCGTTCCCACTTCTCCGCTGACGAGCATCAAACCCTTCTTCGTTTCAATTCCGTGAACCAGCGCCGCCAAACCCTCGAGATAGAGAGGGTGGCCGTAAAAAAATCGCGGGTCCGGCGTTACCCCGAAGGGAGTTTCTCGAAACCCAAAATGACTCTCAAACATGGCTTTGTGTTCTTGAGTTGTGAGAAGTTCGATCATTGGCTTACCCTCCTTGTGAAGGCGCTCTGGATTTTGGCAAGCGTCATCCGTTCCGCGTACGCTGTCCGAAACACGATTGAACGTGCGTCGATAAAAATAGATTGTCCTGGCGAAGATGTGCGAGGAGCAATTCATAAATTTTCGATTTGGTTTTGTCAACAAAAAAACTCATGCCGCTAAAAAAAACTTCAGCACGAACACTTCGCGTCTGTTCATAGCCCTGTGGATGTCGTCGATAAGAACTTGTTGTTTCTACAAAACTAAAATTATCCACAGCTGTGGATAATTTTCGGCGCGGAATCGTGTTTTTTTCCCCGGAAAATTCGATTTAGGCTTTGCCCGTTGGCGCTGGAAGGGATCACGGAAGGGGTCAAGTCTTTTGTTGACAGATGTGACTAGCTAACTTCTTTACGCGCTCTTTAAACCTCCTCTCTTTCTGCATTTTCGTCTGTAGTCCGTGGCAACGCGTCTGATCGCAACAACCCGCACGACGGCGCTTCGTATGAGTCTCTTCTTCTGGTGCTCCGGAGCTGGAAGCCCACTCGTCAATTCGCCTGAAAACGGCTCCGTGGCATGCATTCAAACTGTTTGATCATTATCCGCCTTCTCTCCCACGTTTTCATGCTTTTGGCATAAATTTGTCGTCAGCGGTTGGGGCTTCCCATCATCGATCCATTTCTTGGCGAATATAAGACCTCCCATTTCCGCTTCTCGCCGCGCGGCGAACAGGCGGTTAACATCTAATGTGCTAACTCTTCCTTGACCGTCTTCGCTCCAAATTACCTTGACCTGTGACTTCCATTGCCGCATGCCAGCAGACCGTGAAGCTGAAGCGATAATGTTGTGGCCTTTATGAGTTTCGTTCACGAGATCTTCCTCCTAACAGCAGTGTGAGCAAATATTGTCCTTGATTATGCTCTTGGGCGTCAAGCCTCCTGATACCATTTGTGGATTGTCCGACTGGGGAAGTTGACGGCCAGCGTGCGATTGGAAAGATTGGAAGAATTCCTGACCTGGAAGATTCATAGCTTGGTGTAAGCAAAGGGATAGGAATAAAAAAAAGGCGCCGTGATTACTCACGGCGCCTTTGCGACAATTCGTTGCCTAATGACCGTCTATTTTAATTTTATGACAAACCGGCTCATTGCAATCAAGCCAGCGCCCAAAAGCAAGAGAGTCGAAGGTTCCGGAACTTTACCGGTCGGGCCATCGTAGGGATTGAAGAGGTCCCAATGGGATAAGCCACAGCCGTCCTGTCCGCAGAAACCAAATTTCGACTGAATGTCCACCAACCCGGTCAAATTCCCGACGTACCAAACCAAATCACCACCTTGGTCGGCATCATATTTCGCAAGCAGGTATGTAAAGCCGGTCACGTCGATGGTGGTTGGATCAGCATCCCCAAGCGAATCACCCGCGAGCACAGCGTCAGCGCAACAGCCGGAGGGAGTGTTTAGAGAGCGATCATAGGTTTGACCCGTGACAGGATCGAAAAAGCCTGATGTGCCTGTAGCCAGATCAATCAAGACATTAATATAGTCCACCTCGACCTCCGGACTAGATGGATGGGCTGGATGGAAAGAGCCGAGAAATTCCCCGCTGCCCACCGTCAAGGTAAGCGCGCTGACTTGGGAAGGAAGCCCCATGGAGCAGGCGATGACGACGAGCATGGATCCGAAGATGGCAGCGAGCCGATGGATGACGTTCATTTGCCGCTTGACGCTTGCACTCGTGCTGCGCTCCCAGACACGCTTCGATGTCGCGCAGGCTTTTTCGACTATATTATTCAGACTGATCATGATTCCTCCTACCGGTTGTACAAATGCTAACTCGCCAACGACAAACGCAACGGCCATGCCAGATTGCAAGTTCCAAATATCGAATGAGAACCTATACTTAACTGATAAAATAACTGTAAAGAGATCTAACGGAATTATTCACATGCCAAGATTTCGCCGAGATAAATCGTTCGATTCGTTCAAGTTAATTCTAGTCCAGTGACAGTGTACACTCAGATCACACTTCCACTGTCAAAAGCCTCCCTTTTGGAACCGATTTGCCCGGATCGCTTTTCGAGCGGTAATCATCGGGCTGTCAATGCCGGCAAGGCGCCGACACGTTGAAGGAAGAAATGCGGTGATTTCACCGCGGGACAGAGGACGGGGCCGGAATTTCGAGATCGTATTTGCAACGCGCAGGAGTCAGGTCTTTTGTTGACAGCCCATCGACATGGCGCGTCGCGGCGGTGCCGCGGTTTATCGCGTGATAAACCGCGTCTTCATATTGAATCCGCAAGGGCCGAGACCATTGCTAAGCGGCGTATCAAAAATAGCCGTCAACCGCTCTACGGCACCGGCCCCGGTACCGTGGACCGGTCTTATATTTTACCTGAAAGGCCCGTATATTACCTAGGTTGTCACAATACTCCAACTAAAGCTTTCTTGCTCGCTCGCTTCGTCGCACAAGTGTATAAAATTGACGACGGAAAATTTTAAAAAACGACTTGAAAGTTGCGCGTTGCGTGATATGCATCAGCGAGCACAGTGGGAGGTGGGCCATGACAGAGATCTCTCGATCAGAAACTGTCCGCTCTGATGTCACGCATCTTCTTGAGGAGCAGAAATATGACGAGGCGTTGCCAATTCTAATTGATCTGAGCGAGAAAAATCCCTCAGATCGAGAATTGCGTATGTACCGTCTGCTTGTCGTGAGGATACTTGTGCTGCGCTGGAATCTATCGCGCGCAGCTTCTGGAGCAGCGATTGATTCATTCACAGCAGCAACAAGAATCATCAGAAGTTTAGCCTCGGCTGTGCGCGTCCCTGAAACCACTAAATTAATCCAATCGCTTAACCAGATTTATCGGGCAGCAGAAGCAGCGTTGGCACAGCGGCGCATAAAACGCGTTGTCATTGCGGGAATAGGGACTGCTTTGCTTGCGTTATGCATCGTTGAGGGCAGCGATGTAGCGACTCTAGAACCATCGATCCCGTTAACTGCC
>Ga0114129_10012815_pt1 | contig 11933 bp, 6 predicted proteins | sample RhiMetdeltSRZDD1_FD_80071 | JGI IMG/M metagenome (GOLD analysis project Ga0114129, IMG submission 80071) | Populus rhizosphere microbial communities from Tennessee, USA - Rhizosphere MetaG P. deltoides SRZDD1 (version 2) (version 2) | ecosystem: Host-associated > Plants > Roots > Rhizosphere >... | reverse complement strand
AGTGCGTGAATTGGGAACGTCGTCCGCGGCGTCAGACGGGTGGCCGCGGCGGATCCGATCGCGAGTCCCAGGATGAAGAGCGCCAGCATCGCGCTGAACGCATACGTCGTCGGACCGATCGTCAGCGCGAGCACGCGCGTCCACGCAACCTCGTTGACGAGCGCCAGAAAACCCGTCAGCGCCAGCGCGACTGCCGCAAGGAGATCATGGCGGGTCTGAAGACCGATATGGCGGGTCTGAAGACCCGCCCTACGATCTCCGTAGGCCGCGTCTTTAGACGCGGCTCGGTCGGTGTAGGCCGGGTCTTTAGACGCGGCTCGGTCGGTGTAGGCCGCGTCTTTAGACGCGGCAGATCTGGCAGACGCGGCAGACGCAACATAAATCGCAATAACCGCGGCGGCGAGGTTGAGCGCAACCGCACAAAGCGACGCACGGAACAGCCCGAGCATCGGCACGAGCGTGAATCCTGCGAGGAGCGCTCCGGCGCACGCACCGGCGGTGTTGGCGGCATAGAGTGCACCGGCGGGCGCCGCTGGGCGATCCGGGGCCGTAGTCACCGCCCGCGCGGCTACGGGAAACGTCGCACCCATGGCCGCTGCGGGAAGCGCCATGAGCAGCAGCGCGGCGCTCAAACGAGCGGCAGCGAAGCCGACACCCGATCCACCTGCGTACGCGAAGGAAAGAAGCGGCGTGATGAAGGCGACGGCGACGGGCATCGCTATCGCGCTGCATGCGATGAACAGTTCGAGGGCTGCGTAAAGTCGGAGAGCCTGCCGCGGAGTGGATCGAGCGGCCGGAAAGCTGGCGGCCACTGCCCCGCCACCCAGACCGGCCATGAAGGCCGCCAGGACGGTGCTGACGGCTCCCGCGCTCTGCCCCATCTGCTGCGCGAGCAGCCGCGTCCAGACGACCTCATAGATGAGGGCTGCCGCTCCGGACAGAGCGTACCCAATGAAGAGGAGTGACTTCCGGCGGAAGGCGGAAGCCACTCTCCTCTGCTTCAGAACGTGTACCTCGCCCCCAGCTTCAGGATGCGCGGCGCGAGGATCTCCTGCGCACGCCCGAAGTACGACGTCCTCGTGCGCGCGGCGTCGAACGCCGCCTGCGAGGCGAACGCCTGCGTCAATGTGCCGATGTTGTTCTGGGTGGCGTTCGAGTTCAGCAGGTTGTGGATCTCGAAGAAGCCCGAGATCCGCACATGCTGGTGGAGACGGAACGTCTTGTCCACTTTCATCGAAAGCAGGTTGAGGAAGTCGGCGCGATACGTGCCGCGTCGCTCCGCCCGGACCGTCGTGGAACCCTGCGCCAGCGCGACACGGAAAGTGCGGTCCGTTGGCAGCCCGCTCAGCGCCTGGTAGTTCACGCCGACGTCGATTCCGAGCGGCGCCTGGTACGATCCGATCAGCTTGAACGCTTGGGGCTGATCGTTCGAGCCACGACCCTTCGCGTTCGACGCGATGGCCTGATTGGGATTGTTCGGATCGACTACCAGATCGCCGTCGAGCCGCGACCAGACGTAAGAGCCCATCAACTGCCAGCGGTTCGACATGCGCTTCGTGATGCTCAGCTCGAGCCCTTTGTACCGCTGGGTCCCGGGGAAGTTCGTGTGGAACGATATGTTCTGGCCCAAGTACTGGGACAGGACGTTGTACAACGTGATGGGACGATCGTCGCTCGTATTGAGCAGGTTGTCCGGGCCTGCATCCGTAAACGTCTGCTGTGCATAGCCGTTGACTGGAATCCCGATTTCCTCGTCGACGGTCGCATTGTTGAACCAGCGCTGAATCCACGACGCGCTGAACCCAATGTTCGTCGCAAGCTCGCGCTGATAACCCAGCGTTACCTCATCCGTCTTCGGATCCCTGAGCTTTGGATCGATGCGATTCAGCTTCGGCTGTACCGTGGTCAGCGCGGTATGGTCGTACTCGTTGTCGTCGACCTGGCCATTGCCGTTCAGGTCGCCGAACCATCGATACGTGGCCAGACCCGTCGTGTTGATGGTGTTCGGGTTGATGACGTCCGCGAACTCGCCGGTGTACATCACCTCGTAGTAGCGGCTGTAGCTCGCCTTGGCCACATTGCGCGCATCATCGGTGACCTTCCAGACGACGCTCGTTCGCGGCGCGATCGTGTTCCAGTTGAAGCCCGCGTCGAGCTTCGGATAGTTCGTGGTCGCGAACCAGCGTCCGCCGCCGCCACTCTGCGCCGGGAGATATCCATCGTAGAACGACCACCTCAGGCCCAGGTTCAGCGTGATGCGGGGATACGTGATCCGGTCCTGCGCGAACGCCGCGAAGTTGCGCATGTGCGTCTTCTGCACCAGCGGCGTGTTGTAGGCGAGAATCTGCGAGGGCAGCAGCGGCTTGTTCACATCATTGCCCTCATGACGGAACTGCAGCCGCGTATCTCCGAACACGTTGAATCCTTCCGACCCCCAGCCAATCCAGTTCTCGAAACCAGTCTTGATCTGATGGCTGGCGCCGATGACACCGTCGAGGTATTGCGTGTAGGCGATGTTCGTCTGGTAACGGTACCCGTCACGAAATCGCTGTCCGGTCGGCTCGGGACCGTTGAAGAAGATTCCGGTCGTGAGGTTCTGCATCGCCGGCGTCTTCTGGTTGTCCGCGAGCGCGAGGAACTCGTCCGAATACCGACTGGGCCAGTGCATGTGGAAGTACGTCGACGAGACCTCGAAGAACTTCGTCTGCGACAGCACCGACGTCCAGTTCAGGTTGAAGAGGTTCTTCGGCGACTGCTGGTTGATCGTGCCGATCGGGTTGGGCTGCGTCGTGCCGGCGCCGCGGTTCGGCTGAAATTTTCGGTTGTACGTCCAGAAACCGGAGAGCTGGTTCCCTCTCGCGAGCTGGTAGTTCACGCGTGCCGTGTAGTTGCGCAGGTTCGACTTGAAGTCCTTCGGGAAGTTGATCACCTGCTCGAACGTCGTGTAGTCCCGCGCCGATCCAAACCACCACAAGCGGTCGCGCACCAGTGGTCCGCCTGCATCGCCGTTGATGTCGTTGAGCTTCAGCAACCGCGTGCCGACCGTAATCCCTTGCGCGCGGAGCGCATCATCGACGTTGTCACCTGCGAGTCCTTTGGTCGTGCCGCTGTAATAGATGTTGCCCTTGAGTTGATTGCTGCCAGACTTCGGGATGATGTTGATGTTCGCCCCGCCACCGCCGCCGATCTCGGCGCCCATTGCTGCCGTGTCGACGGAGATCTCTTCGGCTGCGTTGTAGTCCATGTAATACATCGAGCCGTAGTTTTGGGGCGTATCGGCGGTCACGCCGAAGTAGTTCAGGTTGTAGTTCGATGCGCCGTGGGCGATCATCCCCGTCGACGTGGCGGCGTTGAGCCCGCCGGGATCCTGGCGCGCCATCACCATTCCGGGCAGCACCGTCGTGGATCCGAAGATCGATCGCGAGGTCGGCACGGACTGCAGCGTCTCCTGATCGAGACGCGCGCCGACTTTCGCGTTCTCGACGTCGACGACCGGCGACTCGCCGGTGACCGTCACGGTTTCCTGCAGCTTTGCCACTTTCATCTCAGCGTCGAGCGTCACCGTCTGCCGCACGGGCACCACCACGCCGTCGCGCACGAGGGTGGCAAATCCGGGCAGCTCGAAGGTCACTTTGTAGGTGCCGGACGGCACCGCGGGAAAACGAAACAGACCGCGCTCGTTCGTCACCGCCGTTTGCGCGCCCATCAAAGCGCTGCCGACGACCGTAACGGTTACACCGGGCAGGACTGCGCCCTGGTCATCGACGGCTTTGCCAACCAGTTCACCGAAGTTCTGGCCGGTCTGGGCCCCGGCGGTTCCGGAGACCAGGGCGAGCGCCGCCAACGCAATCAGCGCTCGCAAAAAGGAACTACCAGCTCTCATGTACACCTCCGCAACTGGGGGACGAACGGAGTGTCAACTGACGCCAAAGGAATGCGCGATTCTAGGCTGAACTGCGCAAGCGGGCAAGCCAACGAGGGACGAGAGCCGCGGATCGAGGGCCGAAGTGCTACGTTTCGTCTTCCGCCTTCAGCGGCCGGATCCAGATGTTGCGATAACGGATGGGATTGCCGTGGTCCTGCAGCGTGATCGGACCCTTGGCATTCGCCGGCACGTACGGCTTGATGGCTCGATGCGCGGTCGGGCCCCAGAATGGCGTCGCGTGATGCACGAGCACGCCGTTGTGGAACACCGTGACGACGGCGGGCTTCTGCGCGGTTCCATCCTGACCCAGTCGCGGCGCAGTAAAAACGATGTCGTACGCCTGCCAGGCGCCCGGCTGTCGCGACGCATTCACGAGCGGCGGGAACTGCCCGTACATCGCTGAGGCCTGCCCGTCCGGATACGTAGGATTCTGATAGCTGTCGAGCACCTGAATCTCGAACGCGTCGAGCAGGATCACACCGCTGTTGCCTCGGCCCTGCCCATCGCCCTTGACGACATCCGGCGTGGCGAACTCGACGTGAAGCTGGAAGTCGGTGAAGTCCTGCTTCGTGCGGATGACGCCTTTCCCGGTCTCGACGACGCCGTCCTTCATCACCCACGACGCAGCGGAACCATCGCGGGCCTGCCAGGCGCTGAGATCGCTTCCCGGCCCAATCAGCACGATGGCATCGGAAGGAGGCGCGACGCTCGCCATCGCGCCGGGAGTGACAATACGCGGCTGCGGCCGCGCGCCGTCATGAATGTGCCACTTGCCGTTGGGCTGCATCGGCGTGTCGTCGTATCCCAGCTTCGGCTGTTGGGCGAGCTCTCTAATGCGAATGTTCCGGAATGCCAGCTCCCCTTCGTGATCCCCCTGAAGAGCGATGTGTCCTTTCTTCGCGCGGCCGAACTTCGGATGGTCGACGAACTTGCTCGCCTTGACCTTGGCTTCCCAGTCGGGACTCCACATCTCGTACTCGACCAGCTTGAAGCCGTTGAGCCAATGCTCGACGTGCGGTCCCCTGGCCACGATGCGCGTCGTGTTCCACTGACCGACAGGCTTGAGGTGTCCGGGCGGAGACGGATACAGCGCGTAGACCGCGCCGGCACACGTCAGGCGCGTCTTGTTGTCCGACGCCTTTTCATCGTCAAGGAGCTGATACTCCGTGCCGGTCCAGTAAATGTGGTCTTCTTCCTCGGTGCCACGATAGAAGATTCCACTGTTGCCTGCCGCGCCGATCTTCCATTCGATGGACAGCTCGAAGTCGCCGAATTCATCCCTCGAGACGATGTCGGCGACGGGAGTGGTTTTGGCCAGCGTGCCGTCGACGATCTTCCAGCCCTCGGGGACCTTGTCGCTCTTATAGCCGCGCCAGTGATCCAGGTTCTTGCCGTCGAAGAGGACTTTCCATTCGCCGGCGCCGGTGCCCTCGGTCTTCGTCTGCGCCGCGGCACTGGTCGCAACGATCGCGACCGCGGCAATCGGCGCCGCTGCGTTCCACATCTGCCCGCGTCTCATCCACGTCTCCCGTCATCGAAATCGTTTCTGCAGCTTTTCCAGTTCCTGGCTCCCCGGGCACAGCTCCTCGTACGGCACTTGTATTAGAGGACCGTTGATTGTGTTGCTGTGTTCGTGCATGTCGGTGGAGTCTGGCGAAAGATACAGCAGGCCGGTGACGACTTCTCCTGCCTTCTGCCGTTCGCGAATGTAGCCGTACGCGCGATCGGGATCGCTGGGATCGTAGTCCTCCGCGATCTTGCGCAGCCTCACCCAGCTGCCGTCGTGCAGCATGACGCTGCGGACGCTGCCGGCGTCGTACTCCGTGGTGATCGAGGCGGCCGGCGGCACGAAGTCGGCCTGCACGACCTCGACGTTCTTCTCTCGCGTGTACGCGTAGCTCTTCGTCGATCCCTCGTGGTCGTTGAACGTGACGCACGGCGAGATGATGTCCACGAACGCAAAGCCTCGGTGCGTCAGGCCGGCTTTGAGGATCGGAACGAGCTGGGACTTGTCTCCCGAGAAACCGCGGGCCACGAACGTGGCCCCCAGCGTCAGGGCGAGGAGGCAACCGTCGATCGCCTCCATCGTGTTCTCTTCCCCCTTCTTGCTCAGCGACCCCGGGTCGGCGGACGCCGAGAACTGCCCCTTCGTCAGCCCGTACACACCGTTGTTCTCGAGCACGTAGAGCACCGTCACGTTGCGGCGGATAGCGTGACAGAGCTGGCCGAGGCCAATCGACAGCGAGTCGCCGTCGCCGGAGATGCCGATGTAAATCAGCTCGCGGTTCGCCGCGTTCGCGCCGGCGACCAGCGCCGGCATGCGGCCGTGCACGCCGTTGAATCCGTGCGCTTCGCGCAGGAAATACGCGGGCGTCTTGGACGAGCACCCGATCCCCGACAGCTTGGCGACGCGGTACGGCGGGATCGACAGCTCCCAGAACGCCTGAATGATCGCAGCCGTGATCGAATCGTGGCCGCACCCGGCGCAGAGCGTCGTCATCGCGCCTTCGTAGTCCCGGCGTGTCAGGCCGATGTCGTTCTTCTGCAGCGCAGGATGCTGCGCAATGGGTTTCGCGATGTGTGTCACGCCGCACGCTCCAGCCTTGCCTTCACGCCCGCCATCACGTGGAGGGCGCTCATCGGGAAGCCGCCGTAGTAACGCACCGACTCGAGCTTCTCCACGGCCACACCCGTCTCCAGCACGAGAAGGCTCCGCAGCTGACCGTCCCGGTTCTGTTCGACGACGAAGTTGATGTCGTGCGACTCGAGGAATTTCGAGACCTCGTCACCGAACGGGAAGCCCCTGACCCGCATGTAATCGAGCGCGATGCCTTCACGACTCAGGAGATCCAGGGCCTCGATGCAGGCGGCATGGCATCCGCCCACGGTGACGAGTCCCAGCTTCACGCCCGGCGTGGTCCGCATGAGCGGCGCAGGCACGGCTCGCGCCGCGCGCTGAATCTTCCGATCGATCCGATCGATCACATCGACGTACTCGTCGCTGTCCTCGGTGTACATGCCGTATCGGTTGTGTCCGGAGCCGCGTGTGAAGTACGCGCCCTTCGGATGCACGCCGGGCAGCGTGCGATACGGAATGCCGTCTCCGTCGACGTCGAGATACCGGTGGAACATCTTGACCTCGTCGAGCTGTTCGCCCGTGAGGACCTTCCCTCGATCCGGACGATACGCATCGTCCCACGTCAGCTTGGGGATCATCCAGTCGTTCATGCCGATGTCGAGGTCGCTCAGAACGAAGACGGGCGTCTGGAAACGCTCGGCGAGATCGAAGGACGCGACCGCAAACTCGAAGGCCTCGTGCGGATCGCAGGGATAGAGGCAGATGTGCCGCGTGTCCCCGTGCGATGCGTAGGCGCACAGCATCAGATCGCCTTGTTGGGTCCGCGTCGGCATGCCGGTCGACGGTCCCGTGCGCTGCACATCGAAGATCACCGCCGGCACTTCCGCGTAGTACGCCAGCCCGATGAACTCGTTCATCAGCGAGATGCCCGGACCGGCCGTCGGGGTGAAGGCGCGCGCACCGGCCCACGATGCGCCGATGACCATGCCAATGGCCGCCAGCTCGTCCTCCGCCTGGAGGATCGCGAAGCGGTTGCGGTCGGTCACCGGCTCGCGCCGGTACTTCTGGCAGAAGCCTTTGAACGCTTCCATCAGCGACGTCGCCGGCGTGATGGGATACCACGCGCCGACGGTCGCGCCGGCGTAAAGGCACCCGAGCGCGGCCGCGGTATTGCCGTCGATCAGAATGCAGTCCTTGGTCTTGTCGAGCGGCTCGAGCCGGATCGGCAGCGGACAGTCGAATTTGGCTTTCGCGAAATCGTAGCCGAGAGCGACGGCCTTCTGGTTCGACGCCATTAACGCGGGCTTGCGCGAGAACTTCTCGTCGAGCAAGGCACGGATGATCACCGTGTCCATGTTCAGGAGCGCGGCGAGCGCGCCCGCATACGCGATGTTCTTCATCAGGATCCGCTCGCGCACCCCGTCGAACTCCGCATTGCACATCTCCGCCAGCGGGATGCCCAGATAGGTGACGTCCGGGCGGCGGAGCCGCGGATCGAGCGGCCACGTCGAGTCGTACACGAGCCAGCCGCCCGACTGCACTTCGGCGATGTCATGCTCGTAGGTGGCCGGGTTCATCGCCACGACAAGATCGAATCGAGGCGTCCTCGCCGTGTATCCGTTCTTGTTGACGCGGATCTCGTACCAGGTCGGGAGCCCCTGAATGTTCGACGGAAACACGTTCTTACCGGTCACCGGAACGCCGCTGCGGAAGATCGCCTGCATGATGAGGCCATTCGCAGACGCGGATCCCGTCCCGTTGGCGGTCGCAATCTTGAAAGCGAAGTCGTTGATTCGGTCCATCTTCTTGTTATCTGTCGTTCACCCCTGGACCGCGGTGAGCGGAATGACGTTTCCGGTGCTGCCCGCATAGGGAATCTGCAACACGAACCTCCGCATGTCCCAGGCGTAGGTCGGACATCGCTCGGCGCACAGACCGCAGTGCAGGCAGACGTTTTCGTCCTTTGCCATGACGCGTCCGGTCTGTTTCAGCGGCCCCGAGACGAAGAGCGGCTGCTCCACGTTGTCCGCCGGCACTTTGAAACTCGTCCGCAGCTGCGGCTCGTCGGCGTTTCTGACGATGGCCAGGCAGTCGACCGGACAGATGTCGATGCACGCGTCGCACTCGATGCACAGCGCATCGATGAAGTGCGTCTCGATGTCGCAATTCAGGCAGCGCTCCACCTCGGCGATCGTCTGCTCCGCCGTGAATCCCTTCTCCACTTCCGTCGTCATGTTCTGGAAACGGAGCGGCATCTCCACATGAATCATCTTCTGACGCTGCGCCGCGCTGTAATCGTTGCTGTACGCCCACTCGTGCAGCCCCATCTTGGTGCTCGAGAGCGTCATGCCCTGCGACGGGCGGGTGGTGAGCGGAATCCCGTGACAATAGTTGTGAATCGAGATCGCCGCCTGGTGGCCGTGCTCCACAGCCCAGATGATGTTGGCCGGACCGAACGCCGCATCACCGCCGAAGAAGACACCCGGCCGAGTCGACATGAACGTGGTTTTGTCGACGACCGGCATATCCCATTTGCCGAATTCGAGTCCGATGTCGCGTTCGATGAACGGAAACGCGTTGTCCTGCCCGATCGCGAGGACGACGGTGTCGCACGGGAGGATCTCGCGTCCGATGACTTCCTGCTTGAGCCCTTTCTCGGTCTCGGTGGACTTGAACCGTTCGAACTCCATGCCCGTCAGCGTGCCGTTCTCCACGATGAAGCGGACGGGCTGCAGGTTCTCGAGAATCTCGACGCCTTCTTCCTCTGCGTCCTCCAGCTCCCATGCAGAGGCTTTGAAGTATTTTCGCGTCTTACGGGCGATGACCTTGACGTCGGTCGCGCCGAGACGCTTCGACGATCGACAGCAGTCCATGGCCGTGTTGCCGACGCCGATGATGAGGACGCGTTTCCCGACGGAGTCGACGTGTCCGAAATGGATCGACTCGAGCCACTCGATGCCGATGAAGATCTGATCGGTGTCGTGTCGCCCCGGAATCTCCAGCTCTTTTCCCTTCGGCGCGCCGCTGCCGACGAACACGGCGTCGAACCCGCCGTCGTCGAGCAGCGTCTTGAGGCTGTCGACCGGCGAGTTGTATCGGACGTCCACCCCCATGTCGACGATGTAAGCGATCTCTTCGTCGAGCACTTGTTCCGGGAGCCGGAAGGCCGGGATGTTGATGCGCATCAGGCCGCCCGGCCGCGGCAGCTTCTCGAAAATCGTGCACTCGTAGCCGAGCGGTATCAGGTCGTTGGCGACCGTCAGTGATGCCGGCCCCGCGCCGATGAGCGCGATCTTCTTGCCGTTTTTCTCCGCCGGAGCCGTGGGGAGCAGGTGTTTCACCTCTCCACGGTTATCGGCTGCAACCCGCTTCAGCCGGCAAATCGCCACTGGCTTCCCGTCGACGCGGGCTCGACGGCACGCGGGCTCGCACGGCCGGTCGCATGTGCGCCCGAGGATCCCCGGGAACACGTTCGACTCCCGGTTGAGCATGTAGGCGTCGGTGAAGCGTCCCTGCGCGATCAGCCGTATGTATTCAGGAACGTTGGTGTGAGCAGGACATGCCCACTGACAGTCGACAACCCGGTGGTAGTAGTTTGGGTGCCCGACATTGGTTGGGTCCATTGAATCGCATTATAGGGCATCCGGCGCAAACAGTTGACATGACAGCCAGTTATGTCCTGTCAGCGCGGATGCCATAAGATGCGGCGCTTGAACAGGAGCAGGTCTCCGATGAAATCAACCACGTGCAACCGGCTCGTCCTCGTCCTGACGGTCCTTGCGTTCGGCATGCCGGCAGCCGCGTCGGCGCTCGAGCGAGTGAAAACCTCGAACGGCATGGTCCAGGGCACGACCGAACAGAGCGGGATCGCCGCCTTCCGCGGAATCCCGTTTGCCGAACCGCCCGTTGGCGATCTGCGGTGGAAGCCGCCACAGCCTGCGAAGAACTGGCAAGGCGTGCGTCAGGCCGACAACTTCGGTCCGCGCTGCATGCAGCGGCGGGTGTTTGGCGACATGAACTTCCGCTCGAACGGCATGAGCGAGGACTGCCTCTACCTGAACGTCTGGGCGCCCGCCAAAGCTGGAAACGAGAGACTGCCGGTGCTCGTGTACTTTTACGGAGGGGGCTTCATCGCCGGCGACGGCTCCGAGCCGCGCTACGACGGCGAGGCGATGGCGCGCAAGGGCATCGTCGCGCTGACGGTCAACTATCGACTCACCGTCTTCGGCTTCTTCGCGCATCCAGAACTGACCAAGGAGTCGCCGAACCACGCGTCCGGCAATCAGGGGTTGCTCGATCAGGCCGCGGCGTTGCGCTGGGTCCAGCAGAACATCGCGGCGTTCGGCGGCGATCCACGCAAGGTCACGATCGCCGGCGAGTCGGCCGGATCGATCTCTGTCAGCGCCCTGATGGTGTCGCCGCTGTCGAAGGACCTCATTGCGGGCGCGATTGGAGAGAGCGGCGGGCTGATCAATCCAACGCTTGCTCCCGTCCCGCTTGAAGAGGCGGAACAGAACGGTGTGAAGTTCGCGACGGTCATCGGCGGCACCTCGCTGGCTGCCCTGCGCGCGATGCCCGCCGACCAGTTACTCGAGGCCACGGCGAAACAGGGAATCCCCCGCTTCGCCTCGAACGTCGACGGCTACTTCCTGCCAAAACTGCCGGCCGATATTCTTGCAGCCGGCGAACAGGCGCACGTGCCGCTGCTCGCGGGATGGAATTCAGAGGAAAGCAATTATCGCGGGATTCTGCGTGGGAATGAGCCGACACCTGAAAATTACGCGAAGGCAATCCGAGCGACATATGGTGATCGCGCCGACGAAGTGCTGAAGCTGTATCCGGGCACGACGAACGAGGAAGTCCTGGAGTCGGCCACTGCTCTGGCCAGCGACAGCTTCATCGCGTTCAGCACGTGGAAATGGATCGATCTGCACGGCAAGACCGGTGGAAAGCCGGTCTATCGCTACTACTACGCGCACCCGCGTCCGCCGATGACTCCCGAGATGGGCAACGCCACGCCGGGGCTTGCCGGCGGCGTGATCACCGGTCCGGAAGCTGCCGCCAATCGTCGGCCGCCCGCGCGCGGAGCCGTGCACTCTGCCGACATCGAGTATGCGATGGGCAATCTCGCGACCAACAAGGTCTACGCGTGGACGCCGGACGATTACAAAGTCTCGGAGATCTTTCAGACGTACTTCGCGAATTTCATCAAGACCGGCGATCCCAACGGCTCTGGAGTACCTCAGTGGCCGGCCGCGAATCGCGGCGAGCCCGCTCAGATCATGCGGCTGGACGTCACCAGTCGCGCAGAGCCGGACCAGCATCGCGACCGGTACCTGTTTCTGGATCAGTATTTCAAGGCGAAGAGTTGATCGCGGATCGCGGATCGCGGATCGCGGACCTAAAGGTCCGCGCTACAAGGTCCGCGCT
>Ga0114129_10012814_pt1 | contig 11933 bp, 9 predicted proteins | sample RhiMetdeltSRZDD1_FD_80071 | JGI IMG/M metagenome (GOLD analysis project Ga0114129, IMG submission 80071) | Populus rhizosphere microbial communities from Tennessee, USA - Rhizosphere MetaG P. deltoides SRZDD1 (version 2) (version 2) | ecosystem: Host-associated > Plants > Roots > Rhizosphere >... | reverse complement strand
TGACGTTGGCCGAGGTCGACACGATCACGTCGACGTAGCCGCGCTCCACCAGCCAGGTCACCAGCGGCGAGAGCCCCGCGCTCGCCAGTGAGCCGGCGAGACCGAGACAGATCAGCGACTCGCCGTCGATCATCCACTTCCAGGTCTCGAACGCCTCGCCGAGCTTGCGGCCCTGGAACGCCGACCGGCTCATGCGCGTGAGCAGCGCGGCGACCGGCGCGCCCGTCTGCACGGACAGCGGCTCGCGGCGTGGTCCCGGCGTCGCCGCCCGCCCGTTGGTGGATCCGCTCGTCATGCCGTCCTCCTCCACCCGTGATCCCGCCCGGCAGGCGGCCGCTCCACCTTAGACTGAGTCGAGACCGTCCGCATGGACCCCGTCGTTCGCGTGTTCGACGACATGGCCGCCGACTATGCTCGACTGGAGCCGTGGTACGAGCACCTCTACGCGCGACTGCACGCGATCATTCGCGACACGCTCGCGCAGCCGGCGGCGCGAGCGACGGCGCTCGACGCCGGCTGCGGCACCGGCTTTCAGGCCGCCGTCCTGCAGGACCTCGGCTATCGCACCCACGGCGTCGACATTTCCGCCGGACTGCTCGCCGTCGCGCGGCGGGACCTCCCGACGGTGAGCTTCGTTCGCGGACGGCTCGAGGCTCTTCCCTACGCCACCGCCTCCTTCGACGCGGTGACGTGCTGCGGCAGCACGCTCAGCTTCGTCGACGATCCCGCGGCAGCGTTGATCGAGCTCGGTCGCGTGCTGCGACGCGGCGGCCGACTGCTCCTCGAGGTCGAGCACAAGTGGAGCGCGGATCTCGGCTGGATGGCGGTGAGCGCGGTCGGTGGCGACGTTCTCGGCTACGGCGTGTCGCTCACGGCGCTCTGGCGGGCGCTGGCCAGGCCGCTCCGCGCGAGCTGCGTGCTGCCCTATCCCGGCTACGGATCGCTGCGCTTGTTCACCGCGCGCGATCTCGGCCGCCTGCTCGCCGCGGGCGAGCTCGCGCCGCGACGAACGTGGGGCGTCCACAGCGTCACCGGTTGCCTGCCGTCGACGCTGCTGCACCGCCAGCAGCTCGCGGGCGTGCTGAGACGTCTTTACACGGGACTCCGCGTCGTCGACCGGTGGGTGAGCCGCATGCCCGGCGCGCGCGGTCTCGCCAGCAGCCTCGTTGTCCTCGCCGAGAAGCGGTGAGCGTCATCGACTGGACGCCAACATGTCAGCCGCGATCTAAATCGTGCCGAACTGTCGGCACTCGAGCGTAGAGTGAGCGCGGAAATGGCCTCCTCCCGCTTGGCATCGCCGGTGCACGACGCGAGGACAATGTCGCGCCCACCTCGACGCTCGTCGCCGCTGCGCTATCACTTCTCGGGCGTCGCCGGCGCCGGCATGAGCCCGCTCGCCGCGCTCATGCGGCTGCGCGGCCACCACGTCCAGGGCTCGGACCGCTCGCTCGATCAGGGCAAGAACGCGCCGGTGGCGGCGTCCCTGCGCGCGCTCGGGATCGAGCTCCATCCGCACGACGGCAGCGCAGTCACCGCCGCCATCGACCGCTTCGTGCATTCGACCGCCGTCGAAGCGTCGACCGCGGAAATGCGCGCCGCGACGGCACTGGGCCTCGTGCGGCTCACGCGACCGGCGCTGCTCGCCGAGATCGTCGGCGCCGGCCGCCCGGGCGTGGCTATCGCGGGCACCAGTGGCAAGAGCACGATCACTGGAATGCTCGCGTGGCTGCTCCGCGAGGCGCGCGTGCCGGCCACCGTCATCGGCGGCGCCGCGCTCGTCGGCGAGGGCGGCGGCGGCTGCCTCGTCGCCGGCCCGGCCAAGGGCCCGGTCGTCGCCGAGGCCTGCGAGTCGGACGGGACGCTGATCGGCTATCGGCCGACGCTCGGCGTCGTGCACAACGTGAGCCGCGATCACGCCGAGCTGCCGGCCCTCCGCACGCAATTCGCCGCCTTCGCCGCCGGCTGTCAGACGCTCTTCGTCAACGCGGCCTCCGCCGAGGCCGTCGCGCTGGGCCTGCGGGGCAAGACGCTCACCTACGGGATGGGGGCCGAGGCCGACGCGCCCCTCGCCGTCGAGCGCGTGGGACCCGACCGCGCGCTGGGAACGCTTCGGGTGGAGGGTCGAGCGCTCACGCTCGACGTGCCGCAGCCAGGCCTCCACAATCTCGAGAATGCCGCGGCGGCCGCGCTCGTCGCGCTGCGCCTCGGCCTCGCCATGCCGACCATCGAGCGGCTCATCGCGCGCTTCCCCGGCGTCGGACGCCGGTTCGAGCTGATCGGCGTGACGCCGAACGGCATCCGCGTGGTGGACGACTACGCGCACAATGCCGACAAGCTGCGGGCGGCGCTCACGACAGCGCAGAGCGGCGCCGCCCGCGTGGTGGCCGTGTTCCAGCCGCACGGCTTCGGCCCCGCGCGCTTTCTGCGTCCCGAGCTACGCGAGCTGCTGCCGCGGCTGCTTCGCGCGGAGGATCGCTTCTGCTACGCGGAGATCTTCTACGCGGGCGGGACCGTCGCGCGCGACATCTCGAGCGAGATGCTGGCGGAGGACGTTCGCGCCACGCGCGATTGCGCGTACGCGCGCGATCACGACGCCGCGCGCCGCTGGGTCGCGAAGGAAGCGCGCGCCGGCGACACCGTGCTGATCATGGGCGCGCGCGATCCCGATCTGCCCGCGCTGTCCCGCTCGATCCTCGCCACCCTCGGCCACAGCCAAGCGCAGCTGGTGTAACGCGCGTCCCTCAGCGCCGGCGACCGCCGGCCATCATCCGGAGAAACGCCGGCGACAGGCGTGGATCGAGCGTGTCGCGGATGCCGTCACCGAGCAGGTTGAACGCGAGCACCGTCACCGTGATGGCGAGGCCCGGGAAGAACGCGAGCCACCACGGCGGCACCAGCGCGGTGATCGAATCCGCCAGCATGTTGCCCCACGTTGGCGTGGGCGGTGGCACGCCGACGCCGAGGAAGCCGAGCGCGGCCTCGATGACGATGGCCACGCCGAGGTGCGTCGTCGCGAGCACGAGATACGGGGCGAGGCACTGCGGGAGCACGTGAAACGTCATCACGCGGAGCGCGGAGGCGCCACTGGCGCGTCCCGCCTCCACGTACGGCATCTCGCGCACGGACAAGGCCACCGAGCGGATCACGCGGCCGCCGAACGGAATGCGGGTGATGGCGATCGCGAAGATCACCGCGGGCAGACCGGTGCCGATGGCCATCGAGATGGCCATGGCGAGGATGAGATCGGGAAAGGACTGGAGGATCTCCATCACGCGCTGGCTGACGAGATCGAACCGCCCGCGCAGATAGCCGCACGCGACGCCCCACAGCGATCCGACGGTGGTGCCGAGGATCACCGCCGAGAAGGCGACGAACAGCGACGTGCGCGCGCCGTAGATCACGCGGCTCAGGGTGTCGCGGCCGACCTGATCGGTGCCGAGCAGGTTCTGCGCGTCGGGCGGCTTGTTCATCCGGCGAAAATCCGCCTTGAGCGGATCGCGCGGCGCCAGCAGCGGCGCCGCCAGCGCCACGCAGATGATCATCACGCCGACCAGGCCGCCGATCGCCGCCAGCGTGTTGCGACGCGAAAAGCGCAGCAGCTCGGCCAGCACGGCGCCGACGCCGGAGCGCGCGGCCAGCGTCGGCGTCTCGGGCGTCGGGAGATGATGGTCGGCGACGCGGATGGCCATCAGCTGTACCGGATGCGCGGATCGAGCCAGGCGTAGCTCAGATCGACGAGCACGTTGACGACGACGAAGATCACCGCGTAGAGGAGCACCAGGTTCTGCACCACGATGATGTCACGCTCGATCACCGCCGTCACCAGCGCGCGGCCGAGCCCCGGCACGCCGAACGCCTGCTCGACGGCGACCGAGCCACCGAGCACGAATCCGAGCAGCACGCCGGAGATGGTGATCACGGGCAGCAGCGCGTTCGGGAGCGCGTGGCGCATGACCACGAGCCCCTCGCGCAGTCCCTTGGCGCGCGCCGTCCGCACGAAGTCCTCGCCGATGACCTCGAGCAGGCAGGAGCGTGACATGCGCGCGATGTACGCGCCCTGAGCGAGACCGAGCACGATGGCCGGGCCGATCACGATCTGGAGGTTCTGCCACGGATCCTCCCAGACGTGCACGATGAGGATCGGCGCCTTGTAACCCACCCAGAAGAGCAGCGCCAGGACGATCAGCATCCCGAGCCAGAAGCCGGGAATCGCGATGAACAGCACCGACATCGCGCGCGCCACGCCGTCGGGCAGGCTGTTCGGCTTGAACGCGCTGAGGATTCCGACGGGGAGGCCGACCAGCCACGACACCACCAGCGCGAGGACGGCGATCTCCGCGCTGATCGGCCCGCGATGCGCGATGAGCGCGGCCACCGTGTCACCGCGGAAGAACGACTTGCCGAGCCGGCCGGCGCCGATGTCACCGAGCCAGCGCGCGTACTGCACGGGCAGCGGATCGCTGAGCCCGAGGTCGGCCATGATGCGCACGCGGTCGGCCGGCGTCATCCGGGCGTGGCCCTCGACGCCGAGAATCGCCACGAGCGGATCGCCGGGCAGGATGCGCAGAATCACGAAGATGCTGAGCGACACGCCGAGCAGCGTGACGACGGCGTAGACCGCCCGGCGCGTCAGGTACTTCCGCATGACCGCATGGGGGGCCTCGACGGGCCCCCCCTGCCCCCCAACCTTCGTCGCGCCACGGCGGAGCCGGGGCGCTCCTGTCCTCTCACCCGAGCCAGACGTTGTCCCAGCGGACGACGTCGTAGATGCCGAAGTACGACGACGGGTTCTGGCCTTTGACCTTGTTCGAGAACGCGTCGTAGATCTGCTCGTAGGCGACCGGAATCAGCGGCGGATCATTCTCCAGCAGATCTTCGGCCTTGCGCACGAGCTGCCGGCGCTTGCCGTCGTCCAGCTCGCGCTCGACCTGACTGGCGATGTCGTGGAAGGCCGGATTCGTCCAGCGCGAGTAGTTCTGCGGGCCGTCCTTGCCGTACCACGCGCTGAAGATGTCCGAGGGATCCATCAGCGTCGACACGATGGCGCTGATGGCGAGGTCGAAGTTGCCGGCCTGCGCCTCATCGAACCAGACGGAAGTCTGCACCACGCGCAGGTTGCTCTCGATGTTCAGGTGCTCCTTCAGCATGGCCTGGATGGCGACGGCCCACAGCTTGAACGTCGGGATGTCGCGCACGACGAAGTCGAGGTTTCTGAGCCCGTTGCCGTAGCCGGCTTCCTTCATGAGCCGGCGCGCTTCCTGAACGGCGGGCTTGATGTCCTTCTGGTAGCCGAGCTTCTTCTCGAGGTCCGCGCGCGGCGTCGACATCTCGTGGAACGGATAGACGAAGCCGCCCACCTGCATCGGTGCCGTGTCCTTGACGACCTCGATCAGCGTGGGGCGATCCATGGCGAGATGGATCGCACGACGCACGCGGGGATCGGCGAGCGCCTTGTTCTTCTGCATGTTGGTCCAGAACGCCTGGATCACGCTCTGGTTGAACGAGGCCGCCGTCACGCCCGGCATCTCCTTCGCCTTGCGCCACGTGACCGGGTCGAGCAGCCGCGCGTAGTCGACGCGCCCGGAGAGGAACGACGCGCCGAGCTCGGGCGTGAAGGGCAGGAAGTGGTAAATCTCGAGGCGGTCGAGGAGCGGCAACCCCTTGTTCCAGTAGTCGGGGTTGCGATCCATGATCCAGATCTCCTTGTCCTTGCGCGAGACGTGCCGGAACGGTCCCGTGCCCGGATAGTTCATGACCTGGCGCAGGTTGCCGCCGTTGTCATCGAGCGTCTTCTTGCGCACGATGATGTTCCAGCCGCTCGCGAACGCCCCGAGCATGTACGCCTTCGGCCGCGACTCGGTCATGCGAAATTCGATCGTGTGCGGATTAACGACGACGATCTCGCCCACCGTCGCGAAGAGCGGCGTCCGCGGAATGACCACGCCCTTCGGGGGTCGCGCGATGCGGTCGTAGGTGGCCTTCACGTCCTCGGCCGTGAAATCGGCGCCGTCGTGGAACTTCACGCCCTTGCGCAGGTGGAAGGTGTACTTCGTGTTGTCCGCCGAGATCTCCCACTTCCACGCGAGGTCGGGCACGATCGTCTGGCCGTCCTTCGGGCTGCGCCGCAGCAGCGTGTCGTACATCGGGCTCTGAGGGCCGATGTTGGCGACGGTGCCCGACTGATGGACGTCGAAGTGTGCGGGCGCGTTGTGCACGGCGTAGCGCAGCGTGCCGCCGCGCTTGGCCGCCGGATCGGGTCGCACGGTCGCGTCCTGAGCGAACGCCGCGGACGGCGCTGGCAGCCGCGAGCCGACGACGGCCGCGGCGCCGGCCACGCCGGCGCGCTTCAGGAACGATCGACGGTCGAGTCTGGTCGACTGGCTCATCAGCTCCTCCTCACGTCGTCACGGAGTCCGAGGGATACGAGCGGAACGGAAGTTCGGGGACCATAGCAGAAGTCCCCCACCCGCGCCACGGGAACCGCGTCGGGCCGCGCCGCGCCGGCGGTTAGTTCGCGTAGGGCGACGACGACGGCAGCGGCAGCGTCGGCTCCCGCAGCTGGAGGCTCTTCGGCCACACCACGTACGCCTTGTCGTCCACGTACTGGACGATGACCGGAAACGCGCGGTCGTTTTGCCCGGCCATCGCCCCGTCGCCGAGGAAGTGCACGCCGAAGCCGAGCATCGTCCCGCCCTCCGCGATGTCGACCTCGAGCGCCGCCTTGCGCAGCGAGTCGGCGTCGACGCCGCCGTACTTCTTGATCGCACGCGGCAGCACCTCGCTCATGAACACGTAGGTATTGCTGGCCGCCATGCCGACGTGCGCCGAGCGCACGACCGTGCCTGGTCGCGCCTTGTCGTACTCGTCACCGACCAGCTTGATGAGCGGCGTCAGCTCCGGCCGCAGCGCTTTCTCGTTGGCGAGCCAGATCGAGATCGGATCGACGTTGAAGAAGTAGTTGACGTCCTTGCCGATCGCTTCCTTGAGCTTGTCGTACACGCCGTAGCCCGCGCCATGACCGACCAGCGCCTTGAAGCGCAGCCCCTGCTCGCGCGCCTGACGGAGGAACAGCGCGATGTCCGGGTTGTAACCGGTGTGGAAGAGCACGTCGGGACGGCCGCGCTTGAGTTTCGTCACCAGCGCGGAGAGATCGGGCGCCGTCGCCGAGTAGCCTTCCTTCAGCACGACGTTGAAGCCGGCCTTCCGCGCGCCCTCCTCGTTGCCCTTCGAGACGTCGATGCCGTAGGCGCCGTCCTCGTGGATGATCGCGACCTTCAGATCCTTCGGCTCCTTGCCGAGCTTGTCCTTGGCGTTCTTGGCGATGAAGTCCATGGACATGAGCCCGAACTGGCGCCCGCTCGGCTGCACGCGGAACACGTACTTCATGTTGCGGTTCTCGAGCACCGCCGAGGAGATGCACGTGGTGATCCACATGAACTTCCGCAGCTGCTCGACGCGCGCGGCCACCGGCACGCATTGCGCCGAGGAATAGAAGCCGAGGAGCATGTCGACCTTCTCCTGCTCGATCAGCCGCACCGCCTCGTTGATCGCGACCTCGGGCTTGCTCTGCGCGTCCGCGTAGAGCGCCTCGATCTGGTAGCCCTCGACACCGCCCTTCTTGGCGAAGTGATCGATCATGATCTTGGCGCCGAGCGCGTGCAGGTCCGAGCCCCCGCCGGCCAGCGGGCCGCTGTAATCGAAGACGACCCCGATCTTGAGCTTCTTGGCCTGCGCCCCGGTCTGGGCGGCCGTGAGCAGGAGCAGGACGATCGCCGTCGACGCGAGCACCAGCCGAGTCACCCTGCGAGCGGTCATGGGCTTCTCCTCTTCAGTCGGACGTCTTCGAGAGGCGCCGACCACGGATACGGGTCGATCAGCATGAGCGCCGGCTCCTCCACGCGCGGTCCGATGCCGCTCGGCCACACGTATTCGTAGATCGGCGCGATCCGCACACGCTCGTAGACCAGCCGCTGGATCTGATGGAGCAGCGCCTCGCGCTTGGCGCGGTCCGTCTCGCGCGCCTGCTGCTTGTAAAGCGCATCGATGTCCGGATAGCCGCCATAGGCATAGGCGCCGTCGCTCGGGATGACCTCCGACATGCGCGAGGCGGCGTTGCCGTAGAGAGAGCTCGTGCACACGCACACGCCACGCAGCTTCTTGGACTGGACGGCCGCAAAGTAGGCGGCGCGCTCCATCGGGCGCATCCGCACTCTGATGCCGACGGCGCCGAGGTAGCCGACGATCGCCTCGCCGAGGGAGAAGTACGGTGGCAGCTGATAGAACTCGCCGGCGTCGAAGCCGTTCGGATAGCCGGATTCGGCGAGCAGCTGCCTGGCGCGCGCGGGGTCATACGCGTGCGGCTCGAGCGGCAGCGCGAACTCGAAGCGGCGTGGCACGAAGTTGCCCGCCGGCCGCGAGGCGCCGAGCGTTTCCGCCTCCGACAGCGTCTTGCGATCGATCGCGTGACTGGCGGCCAGGCGCACCCGCCGATCCGCCCACGACGACTTCGGGTCCCACTGATCGAAGAAGTCGAGGAAGAAGGTCGCGATGCCACCGGAGAACGCCACCTTCAGCGTCGAGTCGCGCTTGAGCTCCTGCGCCTGCGGCGGGTCGAGCAGGTACGCGACGTCGACTTCACCGCGCTTGAGCATGGCCATGCGCGTGATGGCCTCCGGCACCATCTTGAAGACCAGGCGCTTGACGCTCGGCGTCTTGCGCCAGTAGCCCTCGAACGCCTCCATGACGAGCTCGACGCCCGGGCTGTGGCTGACGAATTTGTACGGCCCGAGCCCGATCGGATGCTTCTTGAAGCCGTCGTCGCCGACCTGCTCGACGTACTTCTTCGGCACCACCCAGCCGGCGCCGGTGACGATGCCGGCGTAGTAGTTCATGAAGTCGGGCCAGGGCTCCTGGAGCGTGAAGCGCACACGGTGCGAGCCGAGCGCCGTCACCTCGCGAACCTTCTCGTGCAGCAGCTTGCCCTTCGCGCGCTGGAAGCTGAACTTCACGTCCTCGGCCGTGAACGGATCTCCGTTGTGGAATTTCAAGCCCTCGCGCAGCTTGAACTCGTACACGCGCTGATCCGGGCTCACCGTCCACGATTCGGCGAGGCTCGGCGACTGGAAGTTACCGGGCAGCGGCTTTACCAGCGCGTCGTGGAGCGCGTAGAGGATCCAAAAGGGCGTGAGCTGGCCGACTGTCTCGCCAGGATCGAACCATTGCGCGGAGATGGTGAGGTAGAGCGCCCAGCGCATCTCGCCGTCTGGCTTCGTCTGCGCGACGGCGTGTCCGGGAGCGGTGAACAGCAGCCACAGCGCGCCCGCGGCAAGGCACGCGCGGAATCTCATCCCGCGGGCTCGCCCGCGTTGACGGCCAGCACCTGCCCGGAGATGCTCCGCGCCATGTCGCTGCAGAAGAACACGGTGGCATCGACGATGTCGTCCGCCGTCACCATCCGCTTGAGGGGCGCGCGCTCGATCATCGCCTTGCGCAGGGCCTCCACGGACATCCCGCGGGCCTCGGCCTGGCCGGCGATCACACGATCGATGCGGTCGCCTTCGACGGCACCGGGAGCCACGCAGTTCACGCGGATGTTGTGCGGGGCGAGCTCGAGGGCCATGCCGTACGTCATTCCGACCTGTCCGGCCTTGGCCGCGCAGTAGCCGATACGAAATGGCAGGCCGCGACGGCCAGCGCCGGAGGAGATGTTCACGATGGCGCCGCCACCGGCCCTGATCATCTCGGGCACCGCGAAGCGTGTGCAGAGATACGAGCTGGTGAGGCAGGAGTCGATCGTGTAGCGCCAGTCCTCCACGAGGTAGTCCTGGACGCGCTTGGTGGGCCCCCCGTCGCCGGCATTGTTCACCAGCGTGTCGAGCCGGCCGAATGCACCCACGGCAGCCTCGACCAGCCGCCGGACGTCGGCCTCCACGGCGGCGTCGCACGCGATCGCGATCGCCCGGCCACCGGCCGCCTCGACCTGCGCCGCCGTTTCCTTGACGAGCTCGACGGAGCGCGCCGCGCACGCCACGCGCGCACCCTCGTGACCGAAGCGGAGGCTGAGCGCGCGGCCGATTCCCTTGGAGGCGCCCGTGATGATCGCCACCCTGCCCTCGAGCAACCCCATCGATATTCTCCTCGCGGACCGACGTCCGCGGAGGAGCTTACATCAGGACGGCGGCGTGGCGCGGGGGGCTTCTGCCGTGGATGGGAAGTCGTTGCGGTTGGCGACGCTGTTACCGGTGGAGAGGTCGAACGAGAGATCCTCTCCGCTCTTCACCTCGACCTTCAGATCCCACGTCGGTCTGCCGGCCATCGAACCCGCGAGCCTGTACGCGCCGGCCTTGATGCGGCTGAACTTGTAATTGCCTTCCTTGTCCGAGCGGATGTAGTACGTGAGGCCTTTGGTCGGGCTGTCCGGCAGCCCTCGCAAGTCCAGCTGAGCCCGCGCGACGATGCCGGGCGGGTGACCGGGCCCGTCCCAGCTGACGGCGCCATGCAGGCCGGCGTCACCGACCTTCGGGTCGTCCGACTTCGCCGCGACGGTCGACGTCTCTTCCTGGGTATCGAGGCTGGCGAGCCATTCGCGCGCGAGCTGCGCTTCGATGGACCCGGCCGGGGCGTGCGCCAGCACCCAGTTGAACTCGACCTTCGCCTCGTCCATCAGGCCGAGCCACGAGGCGCACGTCGCGAGCCCGTGATGGAGCGTGAGGCTTCCGGGGTCGAGCGCGATCGCGGCGCGGAAGTGCGGCGCCGCCGTCGCCCAGTCCCGGGCCGCGAAGGCCTTGCGGGCCTCCGCGGCGTGATCAGTCGCCACCGCCGTGTTCACCGACGCCGGGGGCGCCGTGTTCTGACAGCCGGTCAGCGCAGCAGCCGAGATCAACACGGCGATGGCGACGTATCTCAACTGGCGACCTCTCTGAAAGTGCCCGACTTGGGGAACCAGCGCTGCGAGATGGTGCCGCCGCCGTCACGCACGGCCGGGCAGTTGTACGTGATCGGCGCGTTACCAATGTCCTCGACGTCGGCCACGCGCGTCGACGTCGTGTCCATGCGGTTCGTCGAGATGACGGCGCCGGTGAAGCCGCTGTTGCCGGTGCCGTGCAGCGTCACGTCGTTCTGAGCATAGAGCAGGCCGGTCATCATGACGTTGCCGCTGAGCTGTACGCTGCCGGCCACGATGAGCCATGCGCTCCAGCCCTGCGACCAGTTGCCGTGGATGTCGACGTTCACGATGTCGCTCGACGGCGAGTTGTTGTTGAACGGATTTCCCGACGGGGTGTCGATGAAGACGATGCCATTGGGCGGCGGGGAATTGAACGAGTACGACTGCTCACCTTTCAAGTACGTCCCCGTGGCCTTCGCCATGTCCCTCAGCATCGCCATCTCTGCGTCGCTGAAGATGAACGAGTTGAAGGTGCCCGCCGGTACGCCCGACATCGAGCCTTGCCCGCCGGGCGGCGCCGAGAGCTCGGGACTGCCGTTCGTGCTGATCGTGCCCTGCGACATGGCGGCCGCCTGCGGCAACGGCGCGTCGGCGCAGAACTGCGCGCCGCCCGCGGCCGAAGCTTTGACGTGCGCCGAGCCTCCGATGCGGATGTCCGTGGTCGCCCCCGGCGGCTGCTCGCCGCCGGCGCAGATCGCACAGGGCGGATCGAGCTTCTTGAAGCGGCTCGCCGTCAGCCGGATCACCTTCTGCGCCGTCGGGTTCGTGTGGTTGGGGATGTAGCCGGCGGCGATGATGACCCGCTCGTTCACGGCGGCGCCGTCCTCGATGCGTACGGAGAACTCACCATTGTTCGACGCGAAGAACGTGGCCCCGTCGTACGGGGACGCAGCCGTCGGCTGTCCGAGTGGATCGGGGACGGCGCCGCTCGACAGAGCCCACAGCCCACGCTCGACGCCCGATTCCGCGAGCGCGCGCGCCTGCGCGC
>Ga0114129_10012813_pt1 | contig 11934 bp, 8 predicted proteins | sample RhiMetdeltSRZDD1_FD_80071 | JGI IMG/M metagenome (GOLD analysis project Ga0114129, IMG submission 80071) | Populus rhizosphere microbial communities from Tennessee, USA - Rhizosphere MetaG P. deltoides SRZDD1 (version 2) (version 2) | ecosystem: Host-associated > Plants > Roots > Rhizosphere >... | reverse complement strand
GAATAGTCTTCGTCGCATCGTGAACTAACACATGAATGGCTGCCCCCTGTTGCGTCGCGAGTCGTCGCATTGTCTCAGCGCGGTGCGGATACAGATCTCCACCGACGACGACCGCATCGGGGGCAAGTGCGGCAATGTGCGTTGCCTTACTACCTGGCGCGGCAGTTACGTCGAGGACGCGCAGACCCGGCTCGATGGTAAGTAAGTGCGCGAGGAGTTGCGACGCTTCGTCCTGTAGATAGATGACCCCCTCGTCAACCAATTGGCGGACCACGCGGACGCCGCCGGCTACGCGCCACGAATCGGGAGCAAATTTCGACTGAGCAATTTCGGCGCCGCCGGACCTTAGATCCCGAAGAATCTGTTCGGCTGATTCTTTGTCGCGGCCCGTTCGCGCCGTCAACCGAAACGCCGTCGGTGCTGGTTCGTTATTCGCGCGAGCGAATGCGGCAGCCTCGTCCAATCCAAATGCATTAACCCAGCGCTCAATCAGCCAGCGCGGATGCGACGTTTCGATGGAAAGCTTCTCGATAGGATCATCGATTGTCGCGATTGGATCGTATTCAGGCTCGCGCACCGCACGACGCAGCACAGCATTCACAAATCCCGCAGCGGACTTCACGCGGCTCGAACGAACGAGATTCACCGACTCGTTCACCGCGGCCGGTGGTGGGATGCGCGTCAGGAATCGAAGCTGGTACAAGCCTATCTCCAGCGCCAGGCGAACTGGCACATCCAGCTTCTCGATGGGTCGATTGCCAAATTGCTCGATGACTCGTTGCAGCCAAAGACGCCGGCGCAGCACGCCTAAAACTATTTCATGACACAAAGCGCGATCGGCTTCGCGCATTTTCGGATCGAGAGCCGCCAGCAACACCGATGCAAAGGCCGACTCCGTTTCGACTCTGCGCAGTATTTCAAACGCCGAGCGACGTGCTGGTGAGACAGCCATTTGTTGTTTACGGATTGATGGGACAGGCCTGGACGGCGCACAGTTTCCACTCGCCGTCTCGCAGGGAATAGACGTTCAGGATCTTGTATTGACCGGCGAGTTCGCGCCCGTGGTAGACCCACTTCGTCGCATCGCGCGCAGTCAGGATCGCGGTTGGCCCAAACACGCGCACAGTGACTTGATCGCGTTGAATGTTCTCGACTCTCAAATCGCCACTCGTGCAATCGGCGATGAACTGCTCTTTGTCGTCGCCTTCCAGGGGATAGCTGAACACAAAGTCGTCAGCCATGAGGCGATCGAGCGTCGGCCCGTCGCCATTAGCGATGGCCTTCACCCACTCTTCATTCATGTGCCGCAGGTGTTGCTCGATCTCGAAGGTGCTTTCAGGTTGTGCGCTCATTTTGCAGAGCGCTTCTACGACAGATTGTGCCGCGAGTCAACTGCACGGATTCACCGTATTCTTTTTGGGGATCGTGTCGGTTAAACCAACACGATTTGGGATAAGAACGCGTTCTGAACACCTGCAGCGCCGCTGGCATGTTCATTGCCAACAATTCAATGTGGGAGGGTCAAGCAATGAAAACAAATTATTTGCACAAGATTGTTGGAGGGTTAATCCTGGGATTGTCGTTATTGGGCATCGGCATGGTGTCGAGCACGACGGCCCAGGCACAGTATCCCTGGTGGCAGACGCGGGAGCAGAGAGAACGTGAGCAGCGCCAGCGCGAGCGCGAATTGCGCCGTCAACGTGAACAGCAGGCGCGACAGGGTGGATGGTACGATCAATACGGGAATTATCATCCCGCGAACACTCAAAACGGATACTACGATCAGTACGGTAACTACCATCCCGCGAACACCCAAAACGGCTACTACGATCAGTACGGTGTGTTTCATCCGTCTAACCAGAGTGGCTACTACAACAACGGGTACTACCGCGGACGGAGCAATGATGGCTATCCGAACCTCGGCGGTTCATTTGACTTAAGACAGACCGCACTGAACGCCGGCTTCGCTGATGGCGCCAAGGCCGGCCGGGATGACCGGCGCAGAGGTCGAGGCTATAACGTTCAGGACCACAGCGAGTACCAAAGGGCAACCCGCGACTACAACTCAAGTCGTGGCGACCGTTATCTGTATCAGCAGTACTATCGCGTGGCTTTTGAGCACGGGTACGCTGACGGTTACTCCGGCTACTAATTAGTTTGTCCACCCCAGCACCGCGAAGCGTGAGCGAGGTCAACTGATTTCGCTCACGCTTTTTTGGTACAGCAGGCCTAATTGAATGAACAGGCCGGCACCTGTTTTACGACGCTATTAAATCGCGGAAGGATCACCTCAATCGGACTTTATTACTCTTACAAAGACACGAAAGTTGGGATTAATGTTCGGGTATTAGTATGTCCAGCATACTGGTTATTGAAGATGATGATCTGGGTCGCGAGCTGATGCGGCTGGCGCTCTTGTCGCGCGGTCATGAAGTGACTGTGGCTGAAGATGGCGTGAAGGGCTTTGACGCGGCGCTCGCCGTGAAGCCGGATCTGATCATTACCGATATTCAAATGCCCGGCGCCGATGGCGTGCACGTCGTGCGACGCGTACGCGATACTCCAACGATCGAACACACTCCGATTCTGGTGACCACGGCTTTCGGCACCGGCACTGCAACTTATTCGCTGCAACTTGGCGCGAATGCGTACGAACCCAAACCTCTCAATCCACAAAGCTTTCTTGCGACCGTTGAGCGTCTATTGAAAACGCCCGACACATTGAAAGCGGCGTAGCCCGATCGTCGGGAAAATTCACAACTCTTTACAAACAATCCGGCCAACCCTTGCGTAAACTGGGCCATCACAAATGCGTCCAGTTCACCTCAGGAAGAATCAATTTAGTACAGCGAACTTCCACTTTAATTTCAGGGAACCTTTATCGGCGTCGGTTCGTGTAACAGTAGGTACGCCGCGGAGCCAGCGCCTAATGTTCTTCAGTAGTTCCTCTCGTCAATTACCGTCTGCCTACGTCAGCGCGGGGCGCAAGATTGTGCTTGCGTGTTTCGCGTTATTAGTCGCCGCCACTAGTTCGCGTGCCCAGCCTGCGGCCGCAACTCCGGTCGCGAGCCCGGCTGCCAGTCCCGCGTCCAGTCCAGCATCCGCGCCCACACCCGTGGCCGGTAACGGTGAAACGAAGACGAAGACTGCCGGCACCGTCGTTGTGCCTCCGGAAAAATCTCAGCCCGTCCGCGTTCCGAAGCTCAGCAAGCCGCCGGTGGTTGACGGAAAACTTAACGACGACGTTTGGAAGGAAGCTGTTGTTCTCAAAGACTTCTATCAAATTGATCCAGGCGACAACACGGCGCCGTCGAAGACCACCGAAGTGTTGGTTGGATATGACGCAAAATTTTTCTACGTTGCCTTTCGCGCCTTCGACGAGCCGGACAAGATTCGTTCAACTGTAGCCAAGCGCGACAACATCTGGCAGGACGACTATGTCGGAATGTTCCTGGATACGTTTAACGATCAGCGCAAGGCGTTCGAATTCTTTTTTAATCCGTTGGGCATTCAGGGCGACGGCATCATGACTGAAGGCCGTGGCGAAGACATGAGCGTCGATGTCCTGATGGATTCGAAGGGCACGATCAGCGAAACCGGTTACACGGTCGAGATCGCCATTCCCTTCAAATCCATTCGCTACGTCGCCGGTAAAGACAAGCAATGGGGCGCCCACTTCTTCCGCCGCATTCAGCGATACAATCGAGAGCTAAGCTCGTGGATGCCGTTCTCACGCAGCATCAGCGGCAACATGAATCAAGCCGGTCACCTCACGGGACTCGACGGCATTCTGGCAGAACGAACACTGGAGCTCGTACCGAGTATTACTTTTTCTGAAGATGGCCGATTTGTTCGCTCGTATGGCATCTTCCCAGGAACACCTGCCGCTATTACCGACCCCGGAAGAATCGTAAACGAGCCGCTCAAGTTCGATCCGGGACTTACACTGAAGTTCATTCCCAGTCCCGCGATGACTCTCGATCTGGCGATCAATCCGGACTTTGCGCAGGTCGAAGCCGATCAACTTGTCGTGACGGCGAACCAACGGTTTCCAATCTTCTTTCCCGAGAAGCGTCCATTCTTTCTGGAAGGCATTGATATCTTTCAAACACCGGTGACTGCGGTCCACACGCGCGCGATTGTTGATCCGGATGTGGCTGTGAAGACGACCGGCAAACTTGGCCGGAACAGTTTTGGAATCATTCTCGCGAGCGACAATGGACCGGGGAATTTGAGTGCCGACGATCGCGGGGCACTGGCTTCCTGTCTTGAACGTCGCGACCGCAATCCCAACGCCGGCATCGTCTGTAATAACGAGAAGTTTGTCGATAAGAACGCGTACATCGGCGTGCTCCGCCTGAAGCGCGATTTCGGTAAAGAGAACACCTTAGGTCTGCTGGCGACCAGCTACAACTTCATCGAGAAGCATAATCAACTGCTCGCGTTTGACGGACGTTTCAAACTTGATAAGCAAACGACCTTCACATTTCAAGCGCTCGGCACGACCTCTCGAAATTTCTTTTTCGATGCGGACGACGGCTTCACGAGATACCGCACCGGAAACGGATTCGGCTATTCGACGAGCTACAACGTTTCGGGACGAAACTGGGGTTATGAGTTCGGCGGCCAAGGCTTCACCAAAGACTACCGCGCCGACGTCGGCTTTTTCCAGAGACTCAATTCGAATTTCAACTACGCTTCGCTGCGCTACAACTCAGATCGAAATCCGAAGCGAAAACTGATCTCCTACCACATGCATAACTTCACGCATGCGGACTATGACTGGCAGGGCCGGCTTTACACCTGGGAGAGTGAGAATCTGATCGAACTAAGTTTGCCGCGCAGCAGTTGGCTCGGTGTTTGGTGGGAACCGGCGTGGGAGCGTCTGTTCGATCACGAGTTCGGCGCGACACGAGAAGCGCGGCCGTGCAATCCTTTCGGTGGTGTTAATCGCTGCACGTTTTATGGTCCGGACAACGAGCGCTCTTCAATGAAGCAGCACATCTCGTTTTACGGCGGGTCGAACTTTAATAAGAAAATTCAATTCAACGCGCAATTTACTTATCGTTTCGGTCACTTCGATTTGGACTTTGGCAGTCCGCCGAAGTATCCGCGCGTCAGTCCGCCGGCGATCGCACAGCGGGAAGCGATAGCTGCAGGCTTGTGTAACGATCCGGATCTCACGCTGCGCCCGGCAGTTTGTTTTGCGCCGCAGGATCCGGGGCGTGGAAACCTCTTGCAATTAAACGGCGGCATCACCTATCAGCCAACCAATGCATTTCGCACTTCGCTGAGTCTCAACAAGCAGCGGTTGGTGCGGGAGGACACCGGCAAGGTTGCGTTTGACGTCAACATTCTGACGTGGCGCGGTACTTATCAATTCACCAAGGCCTGGTTTGTGCGCGCGATCGTTGACTACAACACGCTGAACTCGCGCGCGAGATCGCAATTCCTGTTGGGCTGGACACCGAGTCCGGGTAAGTCGTTCTACGCCGGCTATAACGACGACATGAATTACAACACTGTGCATCCATTCAGCAGTCAGCTTGTGCCCGGCTTCCGGCGCAACAGCCGCACATTCTTCATTAAGATGTCGTGGCTGTTCCGCAAGAGTTTCTGATTGGGGTCGCCCCCGGCCCTTCACTTCAATCACAGTCACGATCGCTTTCAGGGAAGAGATGGCGCCGTCAGAGAATACGCTTCACGTGTTGATAGCACTTGTATTCGCCCTCGGCGCCGCGGTCAGCGCCGCGGCAGGTCCGATTGCGAAAGCGACTCCCGTGGCCTCGCCTCAACCGTCTGCTTCACCGAGCGCGTCGTCGAACGGCGATGGCAAAACGACTCCGGCGCCGGCGCGCGGGCGCGTGACGGCTCCGCCTGAGAAAGCTGAGCCGGTTCGTATCAATCGTTTCGAGAAAGCACCCGTCATCGATGGCCGTATGGATGACGACGTGTGGAAAAGCGCGGCGGTTTTCAAAGACTTTTATCAAACAAGTCCCGGTGACAACGTCGCGCCGTCCAAGCCGACCGAAACGAGGATCGGTTACGACGCAAAGACTCTCTATCTCGCGTTTCATTGTTTTGATGAACCTGACAAAGTGCGTGCGACTGTGGCCAAACGCGACGACGTTTTGAACGGAACGGAAGACAGCATTCGCGTGCTGCTCGACACTTTCAATGATCAAAGAAAAGCATACGTGCTCGCGTTCAATCCGTTGGGCGTGCAGATGGACGGAATCCGGACTGAAGGTGTAAACGTCGATTTCAGTGTCGATATCGTGATGGAATCGAAGGGCGCCATCACCGAAGACGGTTATGTAGTCGAGGTCGCGATCCCGTTTAAGTCGCTGCGTTATGAAGCCGGAAAAGGGAAGCTTTGGGGTATTCAAATTTTCCGCATCATCCAGCGATTCAATGGTGAACAGGATTCCTGGATGCCGATCTCACGCGACGTAAATGGCATCCTGAATCAAGCTGGTCACATCACCGGCCTCGACGGGATTTCCGCGGAGCGGACGCTGGAACTAATTCCGAGCATCACTGTTTCCGAAACCGGAAAGCTGTTGCCGCATTTCGATTTCATTCCGAACGATCCGGGCCGCTTGGTCAACCAGCCCGTGAAGCTCGATCTGGGATTGACGGCGAAGTACACGATCACTCCCACGTCAACGATCAATCTCGCGATCAATCCTGACTTCGCGCAAGTCGAAGCCGACGCGACTGTGGTCACGACGAACCAGCGCTTTCCAATTTTCTATCAAGAGAAGCGGCCCTTCTTTCTGGAAGGCATCGACATTTTCCAGTTGCCGCTGAACGTAGTGCACACGCGCACGATCATCAATCCGCTGGTGGCGGCGAAACTGGTCGGCAAGACTGGACGAAATTCATATGGTCTGATGGTTGCGGCGGATCGCGGGCCGGGAACTTATGTTGGCGACGACCGGCTCGATCCATTCAACTTTCCCCTGATTGATAAGAAAGCCTATATCGGCGTGCTGCGTCTCAAACGGGACATCGGAAAAGAGAACAGCATCGGAATGGTGGCGACGTCTTACAACTTTCCGGAGAAACACAATCAGATTGCCGGCGTCGATGGCCGATTCAAGCTCGACCCGCAAACGACACTCGTATTTCACGTCGTCGGTACAACTTCGCATCGCTATTTTCGCGATCCGGAATTGGATCGCGCGACCGCGTGCGCCGCGTTGACCGGACGCGATCGAATCTTTTGCCTCCGGCGACAGGTTTATCGCAGCGGCAACGGCTTCGGTTATCTCGGCCAATACACTAAGGGCGGGCGTCACCTTTTCATGCAAGCATTTGCGTTCGGTCGCACCGCTGACTTTCGTTCCGACGTTGGTTTTGTGCGGCGGACCAACACAAACGAAAACGACTTTTTCTGGTCCTGGAACTCAACCCCAAAGCAGAAAGCGCGTTTCGTGTCGTGGAACGTCGAGAGCTTTAATCAGCTACTCTACGATTGGAACGGCCGCATCCAGGGCGGGCAAACCGGCGGTCACGCTTTCTTCAACTTCCAAAAACAAACATTCATCGGCGGCGGATACGACGAGCGTTACGAGAAGGATTACGAGGAAGAGTTCGGCGCGAAGCGCACCTCTTACCAGGCCGGCCAGTTTTTCGGCGAGCCGACCCGTGCAGCATTCAACAAGATCATCTTCTTCGGTGGAGGTACGACGCCAAACAAGACTTACTCAATGAGCGCTTTCGTGAATTTTGGTTACGGCTCGATGGATTATGACTTTGGCGGCGGGTCCAAGTTTCCGCGCGTCAGTCCGGCAGCGCTGCTGTTTGGTCAGGCGTTTCCGCAGCTCGATCCGGGCCCCGGTCGCGCACTCGACATCAATGCGTCGTTCAGCTACAAGCCAACGAACGAGCTGAGTCTTTCACTTGACTACACAAAGTCGAGGCTGCGGCGTTACGACACCGGACTGGTGGCCTTCGACGACAACATCTACACGCTGCGCGGCACTTATCAGTTCACGCGCTTCATATTTGCACGGGCGCGCGTTGATTACGATTCGCTGAATGCAAACGTCACCGGGCAGTTTCTGTGGGGCTGGACACCGAATCCGGGCACTGCTTTCTACGTGGGCTACAACGACGATATGAACCGCAACGGCTTCAATCCGTTCACAGGCAATCTGGAACAAGGCTTTCGCCGCAACGGCCGTACCTTCTTCATCAAGATGTCCTACCTGATTCGCAAGAGCTTCGGTTAAACTCCGCAGCGTGAAGCGAACCAAAACATGTTCGCGAGCGTGCCGGCACGCAAGGATGCGTGCGATCCGCTGACGTCTGCGATCGCCGTTCTTATGTCTGCCGAGACTTGATCGCTCTCGCGATAAAATCCTGAACTTCATTGCTGAAAGGTTTCGGCACTGAAGCCGGCCAGTTCTCCCGATCGGCATACATCCGGTTCAACCCTTTTTGAATTTCTGAGTGGCCGCCGGTAAAGCCTTTTATAAGTTCTGACCAGCGAGTTGCGAGCGCTTGTGACTTGTCGCTCGCGGGATCTTCGCCGGCCGCCACTGCGGTCTCTACTTCGCCGATCAGAGTGGCCCAGTCGCGCTGAGCCTGTTCAATTACTTCGCGCGGGATCATGTTGGCCCGTTTCTCGATCTCCCGTTGCGCTTCGTCGGAATAGTATTTCTTTGTCCAGTCCATGTTCGTTTGCATGTTAATCACCTCGATTATTTTTGCGAACGTTTCCCAACCCGGTGTACGGCTTGTCGCCACGACGTACTCAGCGCGCTCGATCGCTCTAACGGCGAGTTCCAGGCGGTCGCGTTTTTCCTCGATCGCCTGCCGCTGTTGACGCAGCGTCGTCGTCAAATCGCTCGTCCCGCGTTTGAGAATGTTCTTGATCTCATTCAGCGAGAAGCCAATGAACTTCAGCGCCACAACTTGTTCCAGCCGCGCGAAATCATCCTCTGAGTACAGGCGGAACCCCGCGCGCGTGTAACGACTGGGCTTGAGTAAACCCAAGCGGTCGTAGTGATGGAGCGTGCGCACTGTGACGCCGGTGAGCCTGGCAAACTCGCGTGGCTGGAACAGCTTTTTGTCGGCACTTGTCATGGCTGACTCCTGAATTCGAACCGAGGCTAAAGTCTGACGTAACGTCAGACGCAAGCAGATTTTTCAGCTGACGTTAAATACGCTGCTAAACGCTTCTTGTAACTGATTTTGCTGCTAAAGCGTATTATCTACTTGCGTGTTACACTAGCCACCCACCGGGTAAAAATGAAGGTGTTTTTGTTGCGCTTATCGCGAAATTTCAGCCTTTTTGCCGTCTGTCTCGGAGGCGCGATGCTGGTCGGCCTCGCGGGTTGTAAGAGCGATTACCCCGCGTCCGGCCGCGCCGCAAATGCTGACGGCAAATCGCAACCGCGCGCAGTCAAGACGGTGCAAGTCGCGGAGACGCCAGTCGGCGAAACCGTGACCGTGAACGGCACGTTGGCGGCCTACGATCAGACCACAGTGGGAATGAAAGTGGCCGGCCGGCTGCAAGCCATTTCCGTTGATCTCGGCACCGTCGTCCGCAAGGGTCAGGCGATCGCAAAACTTGAACAGCCTGATTACCAGTTGCGCGTGCAACAGGCGGAAGCGGCGCTGGCGCAAGCGCGCGCGCGTCTCGGTTTATCGCCGGACGGAAAAGACGATCGCGTGGCTGCGGACCAAACCGGGACCGTGCGCGAAGCTAACGCCGTGCTCGGTGAAGCGAAAGCAAAACGTGATCGCGCCCAGCGCCTAATTAACCAGGGAATCATACCGCGGGCCGAGAGGGATACGGCGGATGCTGATTACAAAGTAGCGATGAGCCGCTATCAGGACGCGATCGAAGAGATTCGCAACAGGCAGGGTGTGCTGGCACAGCGGCGTTCAGAGCTGAATCTGGCGCGGCAACAGCTTGCCGACACCATTCTTTATGCACCGTTGAACGGCGTCGTGCAGGAGAAGCGGGCGAGCGTCGGCGAGTATCTCGCCGCTGGCGCGCCGGTCGTGGACATCGTGCAGATCGATCCGCTGCGTCTGCGCGTCGATGTTCCCGAACGCGAGTCGCACAAGATTCACACGGGCCAAAGCGTGCGCGTCACGGTTGAAGGCGATCCGGATATTTATCTGGGCGCAGTCAAACGGCTGAGTCCCTCGATCAGTCAGCAGAACCGCGTGTTGTCGGTCGAAGCGGATGTTCGTAACAACGGTCATCTGAAGCCCGGCGCGTTCGTGAAGGCCGAAATCGTGACGGATCAAGCCGCGATCGCCGCGACTGTGCCGCCGACCGCACTGGTAGTTTTCGCGGGGATCGAAAAGGTAATTACCGTCGAAGGCGGCAAGGCGGTCGAAAAAGTTGTGATGACCGGACGCCGCGGACAGGATTGGGTGGAGATCAAGTCGGGAGTGAACGTGGGCCAGGTCGTGATCGTGAATCCCGGGAATTTGCAGTCGGGACAAGCCGTCAGCGTTCAGTGAATTTTATATTTTTGGTTTTAGATTTTTGATTTCGCTATCCCAGGCGAATTCATGACTGAAGATGACTTGAAGAGGCGGACGAAGCGTTTCGCACTGCGTGTGCTGAAGCTGGTTGCGGCGCTCCCCAGGACTATAGCCGGCCGAACTATCGGAAATCAGTTGGCACGATCCGGCACTTCAGTTCCCGCGAATTATCGAGCGGCTTGCCGGGCGCGATCGAAAGCTGAATTCATTTCGCGAGTGGGCGTGGTCGAGGAAGAGGCAGATGAAAGCGCGCTTTGGCTCGAATTGACTATGGACGGTGATCTGCTGAAAAAGGAACTCGTTGAGCCGTTGTGGATTGAGGCCAACGAGCTAGTTGCGATAATGACAAGTTCCAGGAAGTCTGCCGCGAAGTCACTTGTGACAACTGTTCGCAGCAAGGTTCGGAACGCGCCAATCGCAAATCAAAAATCAAAATTCTGAAATGCAGAAACTAGCTGAGATTTGTATTCGCCGTCCCGTCTTCGCCGCGATGATCGTTTTGTCTTTGGTCGTCGTGGGCGCGGCAAGCTATTTCAAGCTTGGCGTCGATCGTTTTCCCTCAGTCGATCTGCCCACCGTGAGCGTGCGTGTTGGTCTGCCCGGCGCGTCTCCTGAAGAAGTCGAGTCGCTCGTTACTCAACAAGTCGAAGACGCCGTTAACACCGTCGATGGCATCGACGAGCTGCGTTCCATCTCCACGCAGGGACAATCATTCGTAATCGCCACTTTCAAACTGAATCGCGATCTCGAATCTGCGGCACAGGACATTCGCGATCGCGTTACCGGTCTCGGCCGGCGCCTCCCGGAAGACGCGACGCCGCCGGTGGTTTCAAAATTCGATAACGACAGCACGCCGGTGTTGACGATCGCGCTTTCAGCCGATCGTTCGATTCGTGAACTGACCGAATTAGGCGATAAGACGGTACGGCCCCAGCTCGAACGCGTCAGTGGCGTCGGCGAAGTGCGCGTGGTGGGCGGACTGGACCGGGCAATAAATATCTGGGTCGATGCCGATCGGCTGGCGGCATATCAGATTCCGATCACGCAAGTCCGGCAGGCGCTGCAACGTCAGAACGCCGACGTCCCGGGCGGGAATGTCCAGACGAATCGTGAAGAACTTGTGCTGCGGACGTTGGGCCGATTCACCGATCCGCATCAGTTCGAGGATTTGGTGATCGCGAATGTGAATGGCGCGCCGATACGTTTACGCGACATCGGCAGCGTCGAAGACGGCACGAAAGAGCAACGGTCGCTCGCGCGTCTGAATGGCGTGCCGACTGTGACTCTCGATATTCGGCGCCAATCCGGAGCCAACACGATTGAAGTCATCAACGGCATCAAGCGCGAGTTGCCCCGCGTTACGTCGCAGCTTCCGGGTGATCTCAAGGTCGAAATCATTCGCGATCAGTCGCGCTATAT
>Ga0114129_10012812_pt1 | contig 11934 bp, 5 predicted proteins | sample RhiMetdeltSRZDD1_FD_80071 | JGI IMG/M metagenome (GOLD analysis project Ga0114129, IMG submission 80071) | Populus rhizosphere microbial communities from Tennessee, USA - Rhizosphere MetaG P. deltoides SRZDD1 (version 2) (version 2) | ecosystem: Host-associated > Plants > Roots > Rhizosphere >... | reverse complement strand
CGCGCCGCGAGGACGATGGCGAGCGCGAGCGCGATCCATCGTCCGTATGCAGGGCGGGTCGTTAGACCCGCAGTGAGCCGGGTCCGAAGGACCCGGCCTGCATCTGAAAGGACATGGCGATCCCCGGCGCGCGGCGGGTCCAAAGGACCCGCCCTACACGTGGCCGTGCTCATGGCTTCGGCGCGGCGCCATCGCGCACGATCCGGATCACCGTTCGCTTCAACTCCGCCGCGGGATCGTCGCCGCGCACCTGCGCGTTGATCCGGGTGAGGCGCGCTAGCAGGTCGGTCGCACGCGCGCGGTCGCCCTGCTTGCGGTACGCCTGCGCCAGGTTGTAGAGGGCGGCGGTGTTCTCGGCGTCAAGTGCCGTCGCCGTCTCGAGCTCGCGGACCGCGCCGTCGAGATCCTCGCGTTTCAGGAGCAGACGACCGAGCTCGCTGTGCGCGGGCGCGAACCGCGGCTGCAGCCGAATCGACGTCTGCAGCGCATCGATCGCTTCGGACGCATCGGGGCTGTCGGGGTCGACGCCGGATCGAACGAGCGCGACGGCGAGGATGTACGGGACGATGTGATCGCGGCGCTCGCGCGCGGCCACGCGCAGCGTCTCGACCGCTTTCTGCGTCTGGCCGGTCTGCATCCAGATCATCGCGAGGCCGGCGTACGGCGCCGGCAGCTCCGGCCCCAGCCGGCGGGCGGTGTCGAACTCGACCTCCGCCGGTCCGAGCTCCGCCTGCATCGCCTTCAGCACGCCGCGCTGCAGGTGCAGCAGCGGCGAGTCGGGCCGGTGCTGCAGGCCGACGTCGATGATCTCGAGCCCGAGCTCGAAGTTCTGATGGTCGACGCAGATCGTGGCCAGGTCGACGTAGTTCTCTTCGACGCGCGGCGCGATCTGCGTCGCGGTCCGCAGCGCGTCGTACGCCTCCTTGATGCGACCAGCTTTCAGGTGCGCGCGCGCCGCGAGGTTGTACAGCTCCGCCGGCCGCATCCCGCGCGCGATCAATTCGTCGGCGACGCGAATCGCGCCGTCGTAATCGCCGGCTTCGACCCGCATCAGCGTCTCGTTGTAGCCCGCCGCGTACGGATCGTTGTAGCGCGCCCGCGCGCTGGCGAAGAGACGGGCCGCATCCGCATGCCGTCCGGCGCGGCCCAGCATCAGGCCCGCCTCGAATCGGCTCTCCGCGTCAGCATCGGGCAGCGCGGCAAAGACCGCGAGCGCCGTCGCGGTCTCGTGACGATCGAGCAGACACGACGCGTAGTGCAGCATCCACGTGGCGTTCTGCATCACGCGCACGATCGCCTTCTCGTAGTGCGGCAGCGCGGCGGCCGGATTCTTCCGCCGCAGCTCGATTTCGGCGAGGTGCACGTGCGCGACCTCGTCGTTCGGCGCGACCTTCAGGACTTCGGTGAAATCGCGATACGCCTCGTCGAGGCGGCCGGCGTCGAGCTCGTTGATCGCAAGATTCTTCCGCGCGGGCTGGAACGCGGGATCCAGGCGGAGCGCTTCGCGAAACCGCGCGCTTCCCGCGTCGCGCTTCCCGGCGCCGGTGAGCGCGATGCCGGCGAGGTTCAGCGCCTTCAGATCCATGGGTGATTCGGCGAGGAGCCGATCGATGACGCGAAGGGCCGCGGTGAAGTCGCCGCGGCCCACGTGAAACGTCGCGCAGTCGTAAGGCGTCGGGCCGCATTCCTGGTCCGCTCGCGCCGCGGCGGGGAGGGACGCCGCGGTCGCCGTCAGCAGGGCCAGAAAGGCCACGGCCCGAACGTTCATGGAGTCATTCTAGAAGGTAAACCTCCCCGAGAACTGCACGATGCGGCCGGCGAGCGCCGACGTTGACCGTCCGAACAACGGACTCGTCAGATTCGCGTCCGGCTGCACCAGGTTCGTCTTGTTCAACGCGTTGAACGCCTCGATGCGGAACTGCGCGTTCGCGCCCGGGCCGTTCGCCCACGGAATCCTGAACGCCTTGATCAGCGACACGTCGACGTTGAAGAAGCGCGGGCCGCGGAACGCGTTGCGCCCGAGATTGCCCTGCGTGCCCGGCGTCGGCGTCGGGAAGTCGGATGCCTTGAACACACCCGACAGAAACGCGCTGTTGCTCGTGGAGATCGACGTGCCGAACGACGGCGCGTTCGGCCGATCGTTTCCTTCTCCGTCGGCGTTGTAGTCACAGCCGCTGTTGCCGACGATATTGCCGGCGGCGTCGCGGATTGGCGAGAACGATCGGCCGTTGCAGACAACCGTGAACGGCGAGCCGCTCTGCGCGATCATCACGCTCGCCACCTGCCAGCCGCCCGCGATGTGTCGCGCGGGGCCGGCCGTCGGTCCGGGAATGCGCCAGTTCAGCGAGACCGACAGCTTGTGCCGGATGTCGAAGTCCGACGGGCCTTCGTCCTGGTTCGCCGGCCCGAACGCGTCGGGCCGCTGCGGCGGCGTGATCGTGCTCGAGTAGTCGACCGCTTTGCCGATGGTATAGGCGGAGCCGAACTGGACCTCGCCGCGATTCACACGCACCGCCACGGTTCCGCCGTGATAGTGGCTCTTGTCGATCGACTGTCCAAAAAGCAGCGACGCCACGCCCGGGATGATTCCGTCGAACCGGCCGTCGAACAGATCGCCATTGAACCGATTGACGTTGTACCGCACGAACATGTTGTTGCCGCGCGATCCGATGTAGTCCGCCTCCACGGCCACCAGACGCGCGACCTGTCGCTGAACGCCGAAGAACCAGTTGTCGAGATACATCTTGCCGATGTCGGGGTCGAGCAGGTCGGCCTTCGCTCGCCCGTTGATCAGGCCGCCCTGGGAGTTCAGCCCTGCCGTCAGCCCGGACGGACGTGGATAGTTGAACGGCTTCTCCTGCGACGTGCCGAGACCGAACACGGGCCTGACCGCGTCGAAGATCGTCGCCGACGTGACAGCGAACGCCGGCAGGTTCGTGTACTCGGAGTCCCACAGCTGGTTCGACATGCGCTCGTAGAACCGGCCAAATCCGCCGCGCACCGACATCTTTCCTTCCGTCGTCGGATCCCACGCGAACCCGATCCGCGGCGCAAGCGTGTGCAGGCCGCCGCTCCACAGCCCCCCGTCGAGCGGATACGGCCGCTCGACGATCCTCGCCGTTCGAAGATCGTTCTGGAGGTTGCCGCTGCGCTGAGAGAAGACGAGCGCCGTCATGTCGCCGGCGGCATCGAAGATGTTGAGGAACGCTTCGTACCGCAGACCGAGGCTCAACGTCAGGTTCGGCTTGACCTTCCATTCGTCCTGACCGAACGCGGCGACGGCGTTCGTTCGGTGGAGGCGCAGCAGATTTGTCACCGGACCGCCCGTCCGCGGATCGATCGCGAGGTTGTCCTCCCGCGCCGGCGCATCGGCGGCGAAGTCGAAGACGCTGTTGAACGTGTAGATCGGCCGGTTGAACACGCGCGAGCCTTCGTTGTCGGCATGGCCGCGCGAGTACTCGCCCCCCGCCTTCAGCGTGTGCGTCGTTCGCGTCCAGCTCACGACATCGCGGAACTCGAAGTTGTTCTGGCTGAAATCGTTCGGGCCCCACGTCGTCTGATACCGCTCGATGCCGGTCACCTGAATGCCGGGGACGTCGGGACGATTCAGCGGCAGGTTGCCGTAGACGCGCACCCAGGAGAACGACGCTTCATTCAGCTTGCTCGACGACAGCATGCGCGTCCAGTTGCTGTTGAAGTGCATCGTGTTGGTCGGCGAGATCGTATTGAAGTCCGGATAGACGTCCGGCACGCCGAACAGCACTTTGTCGACGTTCGTGCGGTTGAACGATCCGAAGATGCGGTCCTTGTTGCCGTTGAAGTAGTGATCGCCCCTGAGCGTCCACTGCAACCCCTTCCGGGGCGACGTCGTGTTCAACGACCCCTGGCCGCTCACTAGAAGGTCGCACGGAATCGCGCCGACCGACGACGAGATGGTCGCGCTGCCCGAGCAGCTCGCATTCAGCAGCTGGCCGGCGGTCTTGAAGTTCCGATCGGCGCCGAACGACGCGGGGAACGTGCTCATCACGTAGGTCGACACGTTGTTCGGCCGACTCTGCTTCATGAAGTTGATGAATTGCGGCGTCACGATGGTGCCGGTGCGGCTGATCGCGACGTCGGACCGGAGCACGTCGCCCGACGTGAAGAAAAACGTGTGGTCCTTCTGCAGCGGCCCGCCGAATCCCCACGACGTTTCCTTGCGGCCGAAATCGGGAATCTTGAAGCCGGCCGTCTGCTTCTCGAAGTCGTTCCTCGCCTGGAGATTGTTGTTCGTGTAGAAGAGGCTGCCGCTGCCGCGGTACGCGTTGCTGCCGCTCTTGGTGACGATGTTGACGAGAACGGAGCCGTTGCGGCCGTACACGGCAGAGAAGTTGTTCACTGCCACGCGGACTTCTTCGACGACCTCCGGGTTCGGGGTGACGTTGACGACGCCGCTGCGCTGGCTCGAGCTGATCGTCGACGAGTCGACCATGAAGTTGTTCGACTCGGTGCGCGCGCCGTTCGCGTTCATGCTGACGCTGTACTCGTTGATGAAGATGTCGGCGTTCGACTGCGCGTAGGCCTGGCCGCCGCCCGAGGCGCGGCCGCTCACGCCCGGCGTCAGCACGACGAGGTTGAAGAAGTTGCGGCCGACGAGCGGCAGATCCTTGACCTGGCTCTCGGTGATCAGCCCCGACACGCGCCCCTCGGCCGTCTCGACGAGCGCCGCCTGACCGGTCACGGTGACGTTCTCCGACGTGTTCCCGACCTCGAGCTTCACGTTGAGCGTCTGGATTTCCGCGGTCGCGAGCCGGATGCCGTCGTTCGTGACGGCGCGAAATCCCGGCAGCTCGACGCGCAGCCGGTACTGACCGGCCGGCAGCGCCGGAAAGCGGTAGTAGCCCGCGGCGTTCGTGACCGCAGTCTGAGAGACGCCGGTGTCGGTATTGACCAGCGTGACGGTTGCGCCTGGTGTCACGAGGCCGGTTGGATCGAAGACGGTGCCTTCGATGGTGCTGGTAAACTGGGCCGACGCCGGCCGGACCGCCGCGAGCGCCGCCACGAGGAAGATGGCTACCCGAAGTCCCTGCTTCGCTTTCATGCGATCTCCCTTTCGCGTGTGCGAATGCAGCCAGACGACCCGCGTCGCCCTGAACCGTCGATGCTATATCGTATATGATGCGCGCGCGTCAAGCGGATTTGCGCTTTCTTCACGAAGCGACGGCGACTGACGGCCGCCGCCCGCCGCCGACATCGCGCCGCGGACGTTCGAACCTGGGACGCGCGGGCATCGCCGTTCTGATCGCGCTGGTTTCGTGGATCGCCGTCGACGCGTTTCAGGGCATGGGCACCGCCCGGCGCGCGGTCCGCCCGCTGAAACCGATCGAAACGGACCTTCCGCCGATCGCCGTCGACTTCCGCGACGTCGCCGTCGACGCCGGTCTGACCGCGCCGAACGTCTCAGGCGGCCGCGACGCGAAGAAGTACATCCTCGAGACGACCGGCAACGGCGCCGCGATCTTCGACTTCGACAACGACGGACTGATGGACATCTACGTGGCCAATGGGACGACGCTCGATGGCGACGGCGACGGGAAGGCGTCGACCGGCCATCTGTATCGGAACGTCGGCGGTCTGCGGTTCGAGGACGTGACCGCGCGCGCCGGCCTCGTCCGGACCGGATGGGGACAGGGCGTCTGCGTCGGCGACTACGACAACGACGGGTGGCGCGATCTGCTGGTCACGTATTACGGCCAGAGCGCGCTGTACCACAACGAACGGAACGGCACGTTCCGCGACGTGACCGAGGCCGCCGGTCTGCGCGCGCCGACGCGATGGGATACCGGTTGCTCGTTCGTCGATTACGACCTCGATGGGCGGCTGGATCTGGTGGTGACGAGCTACCTGCAGTTCGATCGATCGCGAATTCCCGAGCCCGGCGCGGGCGGGTACTGTCAGTGGAAAGGCATGCCGGTCATGTGCGGTCCGCGCGGCCTGCCGTTCGCGAGCAACCGCCTGTTTCACAACGCGGGCGACGGCACGTTCGTCGACGTATCGACCCCGAGCGGCATCGGCCGGGCGAAAGGCTGCTACGCGTTTACCGTTGTCGCATCCGACTTCGACGACGACGGCTATCCGGATCTTTACGTCGCGTGCGATTCGACGCCGAGCCTCCTCTATCACAACAAGAAGGACGGCACGTTCGAAGACGTCGGTCTGCTCTCGGGCGTCGCGTTGAACGACGACGGGCAGGAACAGGGCGGCATGGGCGTCGCGGTGGCCGACTACGACGAGGACGGTCACTACGACATCCTCAAAACCAACTTCAGCGACGACGTACCGAACCTCTATCACAGCAGCGGCGACGGCACGTTCGAGGACCGCGTGTTCCAGTCGGGCCTCGGCGCGTACATGGAGCACGTCGGCTGGGGCGCACACTTCCTCGACGTCGATCACGACGGCCGCAAGGATCTGCTGCTGATCAACGGTCACGTGTATCCGGAGGTCGAGCGGCGTCCCGAGATCCACTACCGGCAGCCGCGGCTGCTGTACTGGAACGTCGGCGGCGGCCGGTTCAAGGACGTCTCCGACACGTCGGGCCCGGGAATCGCGGAAGCCCAGTCATCGCGTGGATCGGCGGTGGGCGATCTCGACAACGACGGCTCGCTCGAGGTCGTCATCAGCAACATGGGCGCGAGGCCGAGCCTGCTGAAAAACTTCGGCAAGAAGAAGAATTGGATCCTCGTCCAATGTGTTGGAACGACATCCAGCCGCGATGCGGTCGGCGCGCGTGTGCAGGTGTTCGCCGCGGGCCGCCGCCTCTCGGGCGAGGTCCAGAGCGGATCCGGGTTCATCTCGCAGAGCGATTCGCGGCTGCATTTCGGCCTCGGCGACAGCGCCAGCTACGATCGAATCGAGGTACGATGGCCCGGCGGCGCGAAGGAAACGTTTCCCGGCGGTAAGGCCAATCAGATCGTGAAACTGACCCAGGGCAGCGGGACGCGATGAGACAGGAGCGCGTGCCGGGTCCAGAAGGACCCGGCCTACATCCGGGGAACGGACCCGGCCTGCATACGCCCATCGGATCGCTCGTCACGATAGCGTTTCTCGTGCTGGTGCTGAACAGCGCGTACCTCGCCGCATTTGCGACGCCGTCGCTCTTCTACTTCGCGAACGTCGCCTTGCACGTCGGCCTTGGTGTCGTGCTCACCGTCGTATGTTTGTGGCGATCGGCCGTTGCGCTCGCCGATGTGCGCAAAAGCGAAGCACGAAACCGCGAAATCACGAAACCACGAAAAAGACCCTGGGTACCGTTTCGTGCTTTCGTGTTTTCGTGGTTTCGTGCCCGCTTTGCCGGTTATGTCGCGAGCGCGGCGCCGCTGGCGATCGCCGCGGCAACCGGCATCGCGCTGACGATCGTCGGTGCGACGCAGTCCCATCAGGCGCTCCTTCGCGTGCACATCATCAGCAGCGCGATCGGTTCGCTCGTGGCGCTTGCCTGGCTGGCGGAGATCGCGCGGCGGATCGCGGCGCCGCGCGTCAGGATTCCGGCCGTCGCCGCGGTCGCGATCGTGATCGTCGCCGGCGCGTGGGCGACGCTGCAGGCGCGGACCTACGACACGCGCCGCCGGGCCGAATATCGCGTGACGAATCCCGACGTGCCGCCGCTCAGCATGGACGACGAGGGACCGGGATCGTCGAGCCCGTTCTTCCCTTCGTCAGCGAACACGACGGTGAACGGCACGATCCCGGCGAATTTCTTCCTGACGAGCGAGATGTGCGGCCGCTGTCACCGCGACATCTACGAGCAATGGAAATCGTCGGTCCACCATCTGTCGTCGTTCAACAACCAGTGGTACCGGAAGTCGATCGAGTACATGCAGGACATGGTCGGCACGACGCCGTCGAAATGGTGTGCCGGCTGCCACGATCATGCGGTCTTTTTCAACGGCCGCTTCGATCGACCGATTCGCGAGCAGATCGAGACGCCCGAAGCGCAGGCGGGGCTCGCGTGCACGTCGTGCCACGCGATCACGCGCGTCAACAGCACGATGGGCCAGGGCGACTTCGTCATCGAATACCCGCCGCTGCACGACCTCGCGACGAGCGACAACCCGCTGCTGCGATTCGCGCACGACCGTCTGACCTATCTCGATCCGCAGCCGCACCGCGAGACGTTCCTCAAGCCGTTCCATCGCGAGCAGACGGCGCAGTTCTGCTCGACGTGCCACAAGGTGCACCTCGACGTCCCGGTGAATGGCTACCGCTGGTTCCGCGGCTTCAACGACTACGACAACTGGCAGGCATCGGGCGTGTCGGGCGAGGGCGCGCGATCCTTTTATTACCCGCCGAAGTCGCAGAAGTGCGCCGACTGCCACATGCCGCAGGTGCGCTCGACCGATCCGGCCGCGAAGAACGGGTTCGTCAAATCGCACCGCTTCCCCGGCGCGAACACCGCGCTGCCGTTCGTCAACCACGACGCCGAGCAGTTGAAGACCGTCCAGGATTTCCTGCGCGACGGCGCCGTCACCGTCGACGTGTTCGGCCTCGTCCGCAACGTCCCCGATCGTGGTGTCCGGCTTCAGCCGGACCGTGGCGATCGTGCTGTCCGCCTTCAGGCGGACCGCGATCGAACCGCGCGCCAGCCCAAACTCGCGACGACGTTCGCGGTCGGCGAAGAGTCGCTGAATTTCGGCGCGTCCGACGCCGCGATGGGCGAAGCGGAGGAAGTCGTCGGGCCGCTCGACAAGGTGAACGCCTGGGTCCGGCGCGGCGAGTCAGCGCGCATCGACGTAGTCGTGCGCACGCGCAAGGTCGGACATTTCTTCCCGGGCGGCACAGTGGATGCGTTCGACGTCTGGGTCGAGCTCGAGGCGATCGACGATCGCGGGCGGACCATCCTTCACAGCGGCTACGTCACTGACGAAGGCAAGGGTCCGGTCGAGCCGGGCGCGCACTTCTATCGGAGCCTGCTGCTCGACGAGCATGGCAATCCGATCAACAAGCGGAACGCGTGGGCCGCGCGCTCGGTGGCCTACGTCCGTCTGATCCCGCCGGGCGCCGCCGACACGGTGCATTACCGCCTCGACGTGCCACCCGACGCCGGCGATCGCATCATGATCAAAGCACGTGTCCGCTACCGGAAGTTCGCGTGGTGGAATACGCAGTGGGCGTATGCCGGTGTTCGCGATCCGGCCGATCCTCACTACCAGACCGGCCGCGGGTACGACGATGGACGCTGGGTGTTCACCGGAGAGACGTCGACGGTCTCCGGCGCGGTGAAGGCCATTCCCGACATTCCGATCACGACGATTGCCGAGGCGAGCGCGAGCGTGAGGGTGATCGATCGCGCCGCGACGGCGCCGGCGGTCGCGCCCTTCATGGACAAGAACGTCCGCGAGCGCTGGAACGACTACGGCATCGGGCTGCTCCTTCAGGGTCACCTGAAAGGCGCCGAAGCGGTGTTCATAAAGGTGACCGAGATGGATCCGGGCTACGCGGACGGCTTCGTGAACGTCGGCCGCGCGCGGCTGCAGGAAGGCAATCTGCCGGCGGCGGAAGAGATCCTCCGCCGGGCGCTCCTCGTCGATCCGAATCTGGCGAAGACGCACTTCTTCCTCGGCACGATGCTCAAGAACGACGGCCGCTACGACGAGGCGCTGGCGCACCTGCAGACGGCGGCGGACAAATACCCGCGCGATCGCGTGGTGCGGAACCAGCTCGGCCACGTCCTGTTCCTGCAGCGGAAGTTCGACCGCGCGATCGCCGAGCTCAGGAGAGTCCTCGAGATCGATCCGGAAGATCTGCAGGCGCACTACAACCTGATGCTGGCGTATCAGGGCGTCGGCCGCAGGACGGACGCGGAACGCGAGCGCCAGCTCTATTTCCGGTTCAAGGCCGACGAATCGGCGCAGGCGATCACCGGCCCGTACCGTCAGCTGCACCCGGACGATAACAACGAACGGCAGCCGATCCACGAACACCGATCGGGGCAGTGATCAACAGGATTTTCCTCTTGTCCTCCGTGTCCTCCGTGGTGAAAAAGGCGCGTTGAGACATGGTTCGAAATTTCTTCTTCATCGTTCTGGGGTTGGTGACAATCGTTCCAACGCCGAGCGTTTCGGTGCGCGCTGACGATGGACTGCCCACGTTCACGGATGTCACGACCGCGGCGGGTATCCGCTTCCGTCACAACAGCGGCGCGTTCGGCAAGCGATACCTGCCCGAGACGATGGGATCGGGAGGCGCGTTTCTCGACGCGGATGGCGACGGCTGGCCCGACATCCTCCTGATCAACTCGAAGAACTGGCCCGGCCGAGCGGGGCCGCCGACCCGGCACGCGCTGTATCGCAACAACCACGACGGCACGTTCACCGACGTCACCGCCGCGTCCGGTCTGGCCGTCGATCAGTACGGCTTCGGCGTCGCCGCGGCCGACTACGACAACGACGGCAACGTCGACATCTACATCACGGGCCTGAACGGCAATCGGCTGTTCCGCGGAATCGGCGGCGGCAGGTTCACCGACGTCACCGCGCGCGCGGGCGTCGCCGCGCCGGGGTTTTCCACGAGCGCGGCCTGGCTCGACTACGATCGCGACGGCCGGCTCGATCTGTTCGTCGCGAACTACGTGCAGTGGTCGATCGACACCGATCTGTTCTGCACGCTCGACGGCACGTCGAAGTCGTACTGCACACCCGAGTCGTACAAGGGCGCGAGCCCGGTGCTGTTCCGGAACCGCGGCGACGGCACGTTCGAGGACGTGACGCGCGCGGCCGGCCTGTACGATCCGAGCTCGAAGGCGCTCGGCGTCGCGCTGCTCGACTACGACAACGACGGCTGGATCGATCTCGTCGTCGCCAACGATACGCAGCCGAACAAGCTGTACCGGAACCGCCGCAACGGCACGTTCGAGGACGTCGGCGCCACCGCGGGCGTCGCGTTCAACGAGGCGGGCGTCGCGCGCGCGGGCATGGGCATCGACGTCGCGGACTACGACGGCTCGGGCCGCGCGAGCATCATCATCGGCAACTTCGCGAACGAGATGATGGCGCTCTACACGAGCGAGGAGAAAGGGCTGTTCATCGACGAGGCGCCCCGCTCGGCGGTCGGCAGGAACACGCTCCTGACGCTGACGTTCGGCTGCTTCTTCTTCGACTACGATCTCGACGGCCTGCCCGACATCTTCGCGGCCAACGGCCACGTGTCGGACGACATCGAAAAAGTCCAGAACCGCGTCAAGTACGCGCAGGCGCCGCATCTGTTCCGTAATCTCGGCGGCCGTCGGTTCGAGGAGGTCACCGCGCGCAGCGGCACGGCGCTGACGCAGAAGCTGGTCGCGCGCGGCGCGGCGTACGCGGACATCGATCTCGACGGCGATCTCGACGTGCTGGTGACGACGAACAACGGGCCGGCGAAGCTGTTGCGCAACGACGGCGGACGCAATCACGCGCTGCGCGTCGCCCTGCGCGGCACGGCGTCGAATCGCGATGCCATCGGCGCCCGCATCACGATCACGCTGGCCGACGGCACGCGACGCTGGAGCATGGTGAAGACCGGCTCGAGCTACCTCTCGCAGAGCGATCTGCCGGTGACGTTCGGCCTCGGTCCGAACGGCGCCGTTCAGACGATCGACGTCACCTGGCCCAATGGACGCGCGGAAAAGGTGTCGGGCCGCGCCGTCGACGAGACCGTCACGATCGAAGAAGGACGCGGAATCGTGCGCCGCGTCCCGTTCGCGCGCCCCGCCAAATCCTCGACCGGCGAGCGCTAGCGGCGTGTCTCCTCGAATCTCCAATCGGGCCGCTCCGTTGTCGCGGCCCGAGGCTCGCGGTCGAACGGCTGTGGTAATCAGTACTACGTCGGCAGAGATGGTCCATTAGATGCACCGTGTGGTCTCCGCGCTGCTCGCGGCGATCGTCGCGGGTCTCCTGATTCGAGGCGGGCAGGCGCGGG
>Ga0114129_10012811_pt1 | contig 11935 bp, 14 predicted proteins | sample RhiMetdeltSRZDD1_FD_80071 | JGI IMG/M metagenome (GOLD analysis project Ga0114129, IMG submission 80071) | Populus rhizosphere microbial communities from Tennessee, USA - Rhizosphere MetaG P. deltoides SRZDD1 (version 2) (version 2) | ecosystem: Host-associated > Plants > Roots > Rhizosphere >... | reverse complement strand
GCGGGGCGGTGTTCGCGCTCGACGGCTCGTCCTATTTCTCGCGGCCCGGGCCGCGCGTCATCGACGGGATCGAGATGCTCGCCGAGATCATGGATCCCGAGGGCTTCGTCGACGTGGCGCCACCCGGAGGCTGGACCCCGGTCGAGGTCGCGTAGGTGCCGTTCCGCGCGACGTTCGATTGCCTGTGGTGTGGCTCGTCGTACACGACGAGGACCGAGGCCGACATCGAGGGGTGGGCCCAGCTCTGCCCCGATTGCGTCGGCAAGGCCGGCGACAACGGGTTTCTTCGGTTCCGCCTTCGCCAGGCGCTCACCGAGCGCTCGGCAGCCGCCCAGCCGGTCGTCGGGACCGCCGCTGCCGTCGCCACGGCGCCTCCACCGCCCGACGTCGATGTCGATCGTTCGATGATTGATTACTACGAAGCGCGCGCCCCGGAGTACGACGACTGGTACCTGCGCCGCGGCCGGTATGAGCGCGGGGCGATCCACGATGCCGCCTGGAACGCCGAGCTCGATGCCGCCGGCCGCTGGCTGGATGCCCTGCCGTGGCAGGGTGAGATCGTCGAGCTCGCCGCCGGGACCGGCTGGTGGTCGCCGCTCCTCGCGTCGCGGGGGGAGCTATCGCTGTACGACGCCTCGGCGGCGGCCCTCGATCGAGCGCGCGAGCGTCTCGTCGCTCACGGTCTTCGCGCGCATCTCCACGTGCGCGATGCCTGGGCGGAACCGGATCGGAAGGTCGACGGCGTGTTCATGGGGTTCTGGCTGAGCCACGTCTCGCGCGACCGCCTGTCCGCATTCCTGGAGCTTGCCCATCGTTGGCTGAAGCCCGGCGGTCGGCTGGCGTTCATCGATTCGCTGCCCGACCCGGCGTCGGGTGCGGCCGATCATCCGACGCCGGCCGACGATCGTTCGCTCCGGCGGCTCGACGATGGGCGCGAGTTCACCATCGTCAAGGTGTTCTACGAGCCGGCGCAGCTGAGTGCCGCGCTTCGCGCGACGGGTTTCGAGGGGGTCGACGTCTCGACGACCGGTCGCTTCTTCCTTCTGGGCAGCGCGACGGCCAGATAGCGCGGGATAACGGCGCCCAATTGGGTCGGGAACGGGCTTCCCGTCGCTATACTCCGCCGATGTCCCCCCTGTCCGAGGCGACGATCGCGACCGTCGGTTCCGGCGTGATGGCCGAGGCGATGATCGCGGGTTTGCTTCGCGACGGCCTCGTGACGCCGGATCGGGTCATCGCCAGCCATCCCCGCCCGGAGCGCCGGGAGACCCTCGAACGCGAGTACGGCATCCGGACCGTGGCCGCGAACGCCGACGCCGTCGCCGAGGCCGACGTGATCCTCCTCGGCATCAAGCCCCAGATGCTGGAGCGCGTCGGTCGCGACATCGCTCCGAGCCTCCGTCGCGGACAGCTGGTCCTGAGCGTCCTCGCCGGCGCCACCACCGCGGCCCTGACGGGGATCCTGCACCACGACCAGGTCGTCCGCAGCATGCCGAACACCCCGGCGCGCCTCGGGAAGGGCGTCACGGTGTGGTACGCGACGCCCGAGGTGACGGAACAGCAGCGCGCCCAGGCCGCGGCACTGCTGGGGGCGCTGGGGCACCAGCTCGAGGTCGACGACGAGAAGATGGTCGCCATGGCCACGGCGGTGAGCGGCACGGGGCCGACCTACGTCTTCCTGGTCATGGAGGCGCTTATCGACGCGGCGGTGCACCTCGGCTTCCCGCGCCACATCGCGCACGACCTGGTCATCGAGACGCTCGAGGGATCGACGCTGTTCGCGCGGCAATCGGGCCTGCATCCGGCCGAGCTGCGAAACATGGTGACGTCGCCGGGAGGGACCTCCGCCGCTGCTCTTCACGAGCTCGAGAGCGGCCGGCTCCGGACTGTGCTCTCGGAGGCGGTCTGGGCGGCGTTCCGGCGCACCGTCGAGCTCGGTGAGCAGCTCGAGGCACGACTCGACGTCACAGGCACGGATCGGCCGACGCCCTGATGCCGCCGAGCCCGACGATCGGGGCGACCGCGCCCGACATCGACCTCGAGCGCGCCGATCTGGCCGAGGTCCGGGCGCTCGACCTGCGGGCCGCATCGCGCGATCTCTGGGCCGACGAGGCGGCCATCTGGGACCGGATGCTCACCACGTGGGCGGGTCTCGACGACGCTGCGTGGCATCTACCCGGGGCCGCGAGATCGGATGCGGGTGGCCCCGACTGGTCCCTGGCCGAGCACGTCGGCCATCTCGCTGACTGGCAGGAGCTCGCCATCGACTACGTCGGGACGGCCATCCAGACGAACGATTGGCCGTCGGACGACGACTACGACGGTGGCGACTTCGACCGCTTCAACGAGCGCCGGCGTGCGCCGTGGACGACGATGCCGGCGACCGGGATCGTGGCCCGCCTCGCGGCCGCCCGACCGCGACTGATCGAGGCGGCTCGGCGGCTACCGCTCGAGACGATCCGGAGCGACGCGGCCTGGGGCTGGGTGTACATGACGCTCCACGGGCATTACCTCGACCATCTCGCGGTCATCGAACCGTGGGCGGACCAGCTGCTCAGCCGCCAGGTCGACGGGGATCCCTTCGTCGCCGATCCTCGATCCGCCGATCACGACGGGTTCCTCGAGGCGGCCGGCGAGATCGACGCGATGTTCGACCGCCTCGTCCGGGCGATACCGCTGGAACGATGGGATGCAGCTGCGGTCACGCCGGGCTGGACGCTGCGCGACCACGTCGGCCACATCGCCGATTGGATGGACGAGGGTGCCCGAGCGATCGACGTGCACGCACGCGGTGGCGGCTGGCTTTCGGACCCCGAAGAGGGCATCGATCCCTGGAACGAGCGTCACGTCGTCGCCGCCCGGGACGAGACGCCGGCCGAGACCCTCCACCGATACGACACCGCCCACCGCGCGATGGCGACTGCGATCGGCACGATGACGATCGAGGACCTGCGCTCGCCGGACGGCTGGAGCTGGGCCTACGACTGCCACCACGGGCACGTGCGCAAACACCTTGCGATGGTCGGGCGCTGGTGCGTCGCGGCCGGCAAGGGAGCCTGATGCCGGACGAGCCCCCCGCCCCATCGACCGGCGCCACGGGCTTGTCGATCGAGGCCATCGTCGCCGTCGACTCACCACGCGAGTTCCGCCTCCATCCGCGCGACCGTGTGGTCGCCTACACCGCCGAGATCGCCGGCGCCCGCCAGCTCTACACGATGTCGTTGCGTGGGACCGGCACGCCACCGACCCAGGTCACCGCCTCCGAAAAACCGGTCGGCGACCCGCAGTGGTCGCCCGACGGTCGCCGGCTCGCGTTCACCCGCGAGGACGAGATCTGGATCGTCGAGTCGGACGGCTCGCGCCTCACCCGGGTGGTCGCCAAGCCGGCCGGCGGTCACGACCCACGCTGGTCGCCGGACGGACGACAGCTGGCGTTCCTGTCCCGTCGCCGTGGCTGGACCCAGGTCTGGCTCATTGACGCGCCGGTCCCGCGCCGCGGGCGGCCGCAACGCGACCCGAAACCGCCCGAGGCTCGGGCGTTGACCTCTCCCGGCATCGACGTGGACGGCATCGCCTGGTCTCCGGACGGGACCCGCGTCGCGGTCATGGCACAGCAGCGACCCGAGGACCTCACGACCTACCAGATCGCGATCGTCGATGTCGCGACGGGGAAGAGCGAGATCGTCGCAGGCGCCACGAGCCACGACACCGGCGCCCACTGGCTCGCCGACCGCTCGATGCTGTACGTCAGCGACGCGGATGGCTGGTTCCAGGTGGTCCGCCGCTCGGCCGACGGTCGCGACCGGATCGTCCTGACCGATGGCGAGCGAGAGCACGGCGAACCGTCGGGTGCGTACGGGCTCGTGCCGCTCCCATCGCCCGATGGCAGCCGTCTCGTCCACATCGAGGTCCACGACGGCCTGGTCGATCTCGTCGTTCGCGGCACCGGCAGCGGCGCGCCGCCGAAGCGCGGCCGGGGCCGACCGCCCAAGGCCCCGCGCACGGTAAGCGCCGCGACGAAGGCGGTCCGGATCTCTCCGTGGGACGGTGTCTGGCGGGCCGTGGGCTGGATGCCGGATGGCGCGTGGGTCGCCGCGATCGGCGAGAGCGAGAGCCGGCCGCAGGACCTGTGGCTGCTGCCCGTGCCGGGCGTCGCCCCCGACGGATCGCGGCCACGCCAAGTGACCGATTCGCGACCGGGGGTGTTCGCGGCGGCGACGGCCGCGGGACGCGTCCCGGCTGGCGAACGAGTCACCATCACTGCCCGGGACGGGCTCCGCGTCGAGGGCACGCTCTGGCGGCCGCCGGGCGCCACCGGGAAGCGCGGTGGCAAGCGGGTACCGGCCGTCATCTATCCGCATGGCGGCCCGACCTGGCAGTCGTTCCGGAGCTTCCAACCGTTCAAGCTGCTCCTCGCCAACGAGGGCTTCGCCTTCTTCGACGTCGACTTCCGTGGCTCGACCGGCTACGGGCGGGCCTTCCGCCACGCGAACCACGGGGAGTGGGGCCACGGCGACGTCGGCGACCTGATCGATGCGGCCCGCTGGGTCAAGCAGCAGCCGTGGTCCGACGGACGGCTGGCCATCTACGGCGGCTCGTACGGCGGCTACATGGTCCTGAGCGCGCTGGTCGAGGAGCCCTCGTTGTGGGCGGCCGGTGTCGACCTGTACGGCGATTCGGAGATCGCCGAGAGCTTCCGTCACGGTGACCGGCCCGGTCGCCTGGATCTCCAGAAGATGATGGGCGTCCCCGACGACCCGGAGCGAAGCGAGGCGTACCGGCGTGGCTCACCGGTCTACCGCGCCGAGCGGATCGAGGCGCCGCTGCTGATCCTGCACGGGCGCAAGGACATGCGGGTCGTGCCGCTGATGACCGAGCGCATGGTCGAGGCCCTCAAGATCGAGGACAAGGTCCACGAGGTCCACTGGTACGACGACGAGGGCCATGGCTGGGAACGCCGGGAGAACCGGCGCGACGCCTTCGAGCGCACGCTCAAGTTCCTGCGGGCGCACCTGGGCGACGGCAGGGGGTCACCCGCGGAGCGCTAGACCGTCAGCTCCCCGAGCGCTCCATCGGGATCACGCTGATCGAACCGTCGGTCTCCAGGACGGCGAGCGCGACCTGATCGACCCGCTCGATGCCGTGGGCGCGGACCGCCGCCTCGACCTCGTCCTGGCTGATGTCCTCCTCGTGCAACGCCCCGTCCAGGATCTTGCCGTCGCGGACGATCAGCCGCGGCTCGCCCTGGATCGCCTTGCGGACGCGCGGCCAGCGCAGCGATATGGAGCGCAGGGCGAAGTCGAGCGTCAACAGGATCGTCACGGCGACCAGCCCGCCCCAGATCGACACGTTCTCGCCGACCATCGAGTTCTGCACCGCGTCGCTCATGATCAGGATCACAACGAGCTCGAGGACCGACATCTGGCCGACCTCGCGCTTCCCGGAGATGCGGATCGCGACGACCAGGAAGATGTAGACGATCGCGGTCCGGAGCGCGACATCCGGCAGGCTGGACCCGATCTCGGGCAGGCTCGGCATCGAGCGGACTGTAGTCGGTGGGTTTCGCGAGGGCCAGCCGGAATCGAAACGGCCGTCCTGTGCGGACGGCCGTACGACTGTGGAGTGGGCGCCGGCCGGGTGGCCGGCTTCGAGGATCCGGGATCCTTACCAGCGCCGCGCCGCTTCCAGCACGAGGCCGGAGCTGGCGAGCGCGGACAGGAGGAGGAGTGCCCGGAAGGTCCCCGACGTGATGCGATTCTTCATCGTGGTCCCTTCTTTCGGATGATTCCTAGGGACGGAGCGCGTCCCAACCGCAACGTTGGCGGGTGGGTCCGCCTGCGGCCATGGGCCATCGGTACCAGCGACCCGCGCCGGATGTGGGAGTGCAGCGCCGCACCGCGCCCGCTGGGAGCCCGGGTTCAGGGGCGATTCGTGCCCCGATCGCAGGCGACGTCAGTCGGCGCGGGCCGCCAGGATCTCGGTCAGCTGCGCGATGTGGTCCTCGGCATGGCCGATCACGAACCGCTCGAGGATGTCCCCCGCGGCCATCTCGCCGAGCCGCGGATGGCGGCCCATGCGCGTCCGATCCTCGTCGGTGAGCGTCCCGAGGCGGTCTTCCCACGCCTGGAATCCGTCGTCGACGCGGTCGATCAGCACGCGCAGCGGCAGGCTCCGGTCGCGCCCGATGATGCCGATCCGGACGGGATCGTCGGCGATCCGTCCGAACGGCGTCGGTCCGGGGCCCGGCCCGTCGATCACGCGCTCCATCTCGCCGAGCCAGAACGGCAGCATCTCCTCGACGTGGGCGAGCACTTCGCCCGGACCCCACGACGCCTCGGGGCCCGTGCCGTAGTCCTCGGCGAGCGGCCACGGCGGGCCGCCGAGGAGGCGCGGACCGAGGTCGGCGTAGCCACGACGCGCAGCGCTGATGCGCTCGATATCGGTCGACATGGCAGCCAGTGTGGCACGCGCGGCGTACGATGGTGGCACTGACCAACGCCGCGACCTCGGTTCGAGGATCGCGGCCGGACCCGCATGCAGCGGAGTGCTGGGCGATGACGGAAACGCTCTCCCGCGGCGCGGCCAACCAGGCCGGCGCCACGCTCAACAAGGATGCCTACGCAGAGGCACAGGACTTCCTGCCGCTCAACGGCATCGACCACGTCGAGTTCTGGGTCGGCAACGCCCGCCAGGCGTCGGCCTATTACCGGGCACTGTGGGGGTTCACGCCCATCGCCTACGCCGGTCTCGAGACCGGCATCCGCGACCGCGCGAGCTACGTCATGCGCCGCAACGACATCACCTTCGTGCTGACCGCGCCGCTGACACCGGACGGCGAGATCGCGGAGCACGTCCGCCGACACGGCGATGGCGTCCACGACATCGCGTTCGCCGTGGACGATGCGGGCTCCGCCTTCGCCGAGACGACGAAGCGTGGCGCGACGCCGGCACTTGAGCCGGTCGAGCTCGATGGTGGCGAGGACGGGACGCTCCGACGGAGCGCCGTCCACACCTACGGCGAGGTCCTCCATTCCTTCATCGACCGGCGCGACTACCACGGCGTCTTCGCCCCGGGCTACCGCAAGGTCAAGAAGCCAGCCCGCGCCGCGGAGGGCCTGAGCCTGCTCGAGATCGATCACTGCGTCGGCAACGTCGAGCTCGGCGACATGAACCGGTTCGTCGAGTTCTATCGCGACGTCTTCGGCTTCAGCCAGCTGATCCACTACGACGACAAGGTCATCCACACCGAGTACAGCGCGCTGATGTCGAAGGTCATGACCAACGGCAACGGCCGGATCAAGTTCCCGATCAACGAGCCCGCGACAGGCAAGAAGAAGAGCCAGATCCAGGAGTACCTTGACTGGTATCTCGACGCGGGAACGCAGCACATCGCGCTTCGCACGGAGGACATCGTCGGGACCGTCCGGCGCCTGCGGGAGAGCGGCGTCGAGTTCCTCGGGTTGCCGCACGAGTACTACGCGTCGCTGGCGGACCGGGTCGGCGACGTGGGGGTGCCCATCGATACGCTCGAGGAGCTCGGGATCGAGGCGGATCGCGACGAGGAGGGCTACCTCCTCCAGATCTTCACGCGACCAGTCCAGGACCGCCCGACGTTCTTCTTCGAGATCATCGAGCGCCACGGCTCACGGGGCTTCGGGGTCGGCAACTTCAAGGCGCTCTTCGAAGCCATCGAGCGCGAGCAGGAGAAGCGCGGGAACCTCTAGTCGAGGTCCCCGCGCGGGGTGTGCGGCGTCCTAGCCGCCGCCGTAGCCGTACGTGCCGTCCCAGTACCAGAGCCTGCCGTCGAACGTGACGGACAGCGAGGCGGTGAAGCTTGTCAACGATCCGGTCCCGCTCGAGAAGACACACCTGCCCGGTCCCGTCCCAGCGTTGATCGCCGTGAGATCGCAAGTACCGCTCGTCGTCCCGTGCCGGCCGTGGACCGTGGGCAGGAGCCTACTCGGGGGGACGCTCGCAGGGGAGTACGTGATCTCAGTCCCGACCGGGATCTTCTTGTAGTTCGAGGCCGTCACGATGCACGTCGGGAAGGTATCGCAGTTCTTGGCGAGGTGGAACGCCTTTCGGGATGACGCGGACGCCGTGGGCGCCACGACGACCATCGCCGAGATGATGACGGCGACGACCAGGAATGGTCGAAGCGACGGGATCGGGCGTCGTCGTTCGGTCGCGCGGATCAGTCGCATGGCTCGTGCTCCGACTTCGGGCTTTGACACCTGATAGACGGTGGGTGGAGCCGGAACGTACAGCGTCGAGGCACCGCTCCAGTCGCGGACGACCGACCGCCCGCAGTCAATCGACCGCGTGCGCCGGGTCGAACTGGACGGATGCGAGGAGCGTCTCGAAGTCGGCGCGGTCGACGTCCCCGTTGAGCCGGAACTGGTAGACGCGGCCACCTGCGAACGCGAGTGCCTCGAACGACATGTCTCGCTCGGCGATCTGATCGTCCCGGTTCGTCGGACAGTCGATGAGATCGAGGTATGCCGAGGCTCCATCCAGCTGCAACCGCGGCCAGGTCGAGCGGTCGCTCGTGCAAGGATTCGCCCTCGGATACGGCTGGAAGAACGCGGCGAGCCAATCCTCCTCTGTCTGCCCTGGGCCGAGGGGCTGGGAGGCCACGACGAGCCGCGCGACGTCCGGGAGCTCGAGTCGGTCGAAGGCCGGGTGCCCGTTCGGCAGGGAGGTGTTCCGCGGCCAGGCGGCGGTCGCCGGCGTGACAGTCCAGCCTGCCGGGTACGAGATCGAGAAGCCGTTCCGCGTCGACGCGAACCGCTCGGTCAGCGTCGAGACGGAGATCCCGGACGACGTCCGGCTACCGACGTCGGCACGGTTCGCCAGGCCGACGATCCCGGCGGCCGTGAGGCCGATCGCGACGACGAGGACTGCCGCGAGATGGCGCCACGACGAGCCGACCGGCACGCGGTCGGGCCGGCGCGCCGCGACCACGCGCGCAATGGGCACGACGCGCTGCGGAGCCCAGGCCGCCATCGCCGTCGGAGCCCGGTCGACCGTGGCCGTCGGAAGGTCGAGCGGCCGCGCGCGGTATCCGGCTTCGTCCGGTGGGCCGGCGCGCAGGGACCGTTCCAGCGCCTCGTGTGTGCTCGTCATCGCGGGCCCTCGTCTGTCAGGTAGTGCCGGCGCAGGGCAGCGGTCGCCGCGCTCGCGTCGTTCCGGGCGCCGTTGGCCGTGATGCCCATGACCGCGGCGATCCGCTCGAAGGGCAGGTCAGCGCGGTAGCGCAGGTAGATGACGGCCCGCTGGCGAGGCGGGAGCCGATCGACTTCAGCCCAGACGGCCAGTCGATCGGTTGGGTCGAGCTCGGGCCGCGGGCCGACGGCAGACATCCGATCGAGCAAGGACCGCACGCCTCGACCGAGGCGATGGTGGTCCATGGCCAGACGGTAGGTGACTCGGAACGCCCAGGCGTCTGGGTCGACGATGATCGTCCCGCGCTTGGACTCAGCCCACATCCGGAGGAAGGCCTCCTGGACGGCGTCGTTCGACTCATCGTCGTCGAGGCCGAGCCGGCGGCAGAGGCCGAACAGTTCGCGGCCGCGTCTGTCGTGGACGTCGGCAACGGCCGAGGCGGCCAGCGGTAGCCCGCCTGCGGGGGACGTTTCTGTGACCGCGGATCGCCGGCGTCGGAGCACGGCCAGCGTCACGTCCGGGCCACATCCGACGCGGGCGATCGCCGGGCACCGCTCCGAGAAGCCACGACTGGAGACGGAGGTTGGGTCACACGCGCGGGCGGATCATGGTGCCGCCGCGCCGGGCCTGTCGAAGTAGTACGACCCATCCATGTGCCATAGGCCGGCCTCGTCGATCGTGATGTCGAAGATGGCCACGAACCCGGCCAGGCGTCCCGTCCCCTCCCAGAAGGTGCACAGTCCGACCGCCGTCTTCGCCTGGAAGATGCAGTAGCCGGTGGCCGTATTGCGGCGATCGTCGTCCAGCCGGACATTGCTGCTGAGGAAGTACGAGTTCGTGAGGACCGGGCCCAGGTACCAGACCTTGGTCCCGACGGGGATCGCATCGATGTCCGAGGCGCTGATGGTGCAGAACATGGGCGCGACACCATCGGCGGTGCTGCAGTCCTTGACCAAATGGATCGGGTGTGCCGCCGTGGTGGCCGACACGGTGGAAGCTCCAAGCCCGGCGGTGACGATCGCGGCGAGGAGGATGACCTTGGACAGCGAGCGCATTTCGTGACCTCCCTCGGGACTCCGCCACGCTAAAGACGCTGCAGGAACCAAAAACGTACAACCGCGAATCGGCTTGAGCACGAATCCCGGCGGATCTGATGGTGCGCGTCCAGCGTTCGAAAATCGACGGACGGCCGCTATCCTCGTTCGCGGCGGATCGTCGATGAGCAGGAGGGACTCGATGGAGCTGTACCCGTGGATCGTGTTCGGTCACATCGCGGGGGCATTCGTCTTCGCGATGTCGCACGGGGTCGGGGCGTGGTCGAGCTTCCGACTCGATCGCGAGCGCGACCCGGTCAAGGTCCGAGCCCTCCTCGAGCTCATGAGCGAGAGCCTGATGGGGGTGTACCTCGGGCTCCTGATCCTGCTGATCTTCGGGATCTGGGCAGGGATCGCCGGTGGCCATTTCGCACGGGCCTGGATCTGGGCCGCGCTGGTGCTGCTCATCGCCATCGCGGTCGCGATGTACCTCATTGCGACGCGCTACTACGCCGGGGTGCGCGAGGCAGTCGGCCTGCGCAGCCAGCAGACCAAGAAGGATGCGCCCGACCCCGTGCCCGTCCCGCAGGCGGACTTGGACGCGATGCTCGCGCGCAACCCGAGCGCTGCGCTCGCGGCGGTCGGGTTCGGAGGCTTGGCGCTCATCCTCCTGTTGATGGTTCTCAAACCCTTCTAGATGCCGAACCGGGCGAGGCGGCTGGGTCGCTGCGCTCGCGCCTGCACCCTGGCCGGCCTCGCCATCGCGATCGTCGGCTGCTCTCCGGAGCCGGCATCGCCGACCAGCGCGGGACTCGTGGGAACGTCATGGACGGTCGCTACGATCAACGGAGGGACCGTCGTCCCGAATGCGCCGCCCACGATCACCTTCTCGGCCGACCGCAAGGTCGGCGGCACGACCGGTTGCAATCAGTATTCCGGGTTGTTCTCCACCAATGGCAACAAGATGACGGTCGGGGCGATGTCGTCCACCGAGATGGCCTGTGATGGGGCGAGGTCGGAGCAGGAGGCCGCATTCCTCAACGGCCTCGGCGGCGCCGCCACGTGGCGGATCAACGAGGCCGGTGATCTGGAGATCGACGGCGCGGCCGCCATCGTGGCCCGTCCCGGACTGGCCGCCTCGCAGCCGCCGCCGACACCTGGCACCGGGCTAGGTGGGACCGCTTGGAACCTCGTCGAGATGGGCGGCACGGCCGATTTCGCACACCTCGTCCCGACGATCGCGTTCGGTGCCGACGGCCGTGTCTCTGGCTTCGCCGGCTGCAACACGTTCAGTGGCACGTACGATACGGATGGACCGACCTTGACCGTGAGCCGACTCGCGACGACCAAGATCGGCTGTCCTCGACCCGCGAGCGTCGTCGAGGCCGACTATCTCGCTGCGCTCGACGGCGTGACCACCTGGGCGATCGATCGTGAGGGGCGCCTGACCCTCGACGGCGCCGTTCTCCTGCAGTTCATGTCGGGCTGATCGCATGCGCCTCGCCCACGTCCGCGAACGGCACGCGCCGGCGGGCAGTTCCTGGCGGCTGGTCGCGGCATTCGACGACCCTTCGTCGCAATGGATCGATCTCGAGATCGCCCGGCGCCGCGCGCTGGCCGTACGGCCCGAGCTGGCCCACGACGCGCCGTTGTATCGACAGCCGGTCTCGACGCTCGATGCCCACCTGGCTCGTGGTCTTCGGGTCGCGGTGCTTGCGGAGCTGGTCGAGGGTTTC
>Ga0114129_10012810_pt1 | contig 11935 bp, 13 predicted proteins | sample RhiMetdeltSRZDD1_FD_80071 | JGI IMG/M metagenome (GOLD analysis project Ga0114129, IMG submission 80071) | Populus rhizosphere microbial communities from Tennessee, USA - Rhizosphere MetaG P. deltoides SRZDD1 (version 2) (version 2) | ecosystem: Host-associated > Plants > Roots > Rhizosphere >... | reverse complement strand
CGTCCGAAACCAGCGTGCTCGCCGGCGTCGCGGCGCTCACGGCGCCTCGAATACCGGCGAGTGAATCGATCACGAGGTACGACGGGGCGCGCCCGTTGCGAACGACGTCGCCACACGACGTGGTCGCCCCGAGAAGGGCAACGCCCGCGAGGGTTCGGAAAAGATTTCGCATATCAGTGATTCCCCGCCTCAGCTCTTGATGATGCGCGGCGTGATGAAGATCAGCAGCTCGGTGCTCGCGTCGTTCACCGAGTCGCGCCGGAACAGCCAGCCGAGCAGCGGGATGCGGCTGACGCCGGGCGTGCGATCCGTCTGATTCTGCTGATTCGTTACGTACACCCCGCCGATCACCGTCGTCGCGCCGTCGTTGACGAGCACGCTCGTGTTGGCGCGCTGCGTGTTGATCGGCGGAATGCCGTTCACCGCACGTGAGAAGTCGGCCTGGCTGTTTTCGACCGCGATCTGCATGATCACCGTGTTGGCGGCGGTGATCTGAGGCGTGACCTTCAGCGTCAGCGCGGCATCGCGGAACGTCACCGTGACCGTGTTGTTCGACACGGTCTGAATCGGAATCTGAACGCCCTGCGTCATTTCCGCCGCCACGTTGTTCTGCGTGGTGACGCGCGGCGTCGACAGCAGGCGGCCGTTGCCGCTGTTCTCGAGCGCCGACAACGCGACGTCAAGGTTGAAGGCGCCGTTGATCGAGCCGAGCGCGAGGTTCACCGCGCTCGGGGCGCCGCTGACGCCGAGGTTCACCGCCGTTGGCTGGCCGCCGACCGCGCCCCCTGCTGCGCCCGACAAGCCGCCCTGGTTTGGAAATGCCAGATTCGTGGTGTTGCCGAGCGCGGGGTTGACCGTGCCGTTGAATCCCCACTGCACACCCAGGGCGCGCGCGTAATTCTTGTTGGTCTGGACAATCCGCGCCTCGATCTCCACCTGGGGCTGCGCAAGATCGAGCTTGGCGATCAAATCGCTGGCCGTCGTGAGGCGATCGGCGAGGTCGGTGATGATGAGCGTATTGGTACGCCCGTCCACTTGAACAGTGCCGCGCTGCGACAGCGCGCTCTTCGTCAGCAGCGCTTGCAGCTCTTCCGCCTTCGCGTAACTCAGTTTGTGCGTAAGCACGCGGAGCTCGCCCGCCAGCGCCTGTTCTTCGGTGACCTTGCGGCGCTGCGATTGCTCGTCCGCCAGGACCGTCAGCGGCGCGATGCGCACGATCGTCCCGTCGATGATGTATCCGAGCTTGTTGGCCGCCAGGATGATGTCGAGCGCCTGATCCCACGGGACGTCGCGCAGCGCCACATCCACCGTTCCCTGCACGGCAGGATCGATGACGATGTTGAGGCCGCTGATTTCGGCGAACGTGCGCAGCACGGCACGAAGGTCCGCGCCTTGAAAATCGAGGCTGACCGGATGCCCGGTGAATTTTCTGTCGCCACCGCGCGGCGTGCCGATTTCGGGCTGCGTCGGCGGCTGTCGAACGGCCGTCGAAGGCTGCGCGGGGGCTCCTGGCATCGCGGGCGAAGGCGCCGGAACGAGCGCCGCGATCGCGTCCATGTCGATGCGATCTGATGTTTGTCGCAGCGCCTGCATCGCGTCGGGCGGCGCGGCTGCCGCGGTTTGGGGCGCGGCCGGCGGCAGGACGAACGGCGCCGCCTTTCCCGTCCGCTCGAAGTCGATGATCACCGCGTTGCGATCGCTTCGCACATGATGGGTTACCGGCTGCGCGAGCGCGATCCGCACGCGCGACGCCGGAGCGCCGAGCGATTCGGAGGCTTCCACCGCCACGGAGGCAATCGGGCTTTTGGCGTTGGCGACGACCGAGTTGGTGACGCCGTCCGCGCCGACGTTGCGGAAGTCGAGCAGCACTGTGAGCGGATCGGGTCGCGTCGCGACGTACGCGACCGGCTCGCTGGCTTCGATGACGAGCGACGCGCCTTTGCCGCTGACCTTCGCGCTGATCGTCTTCAGACGCACAGAGGGCGCAGTGGTGTTTGGCCCCAACGGACCATCCGAAGCGTGGAGCAACGCGCCGGCCGCGACAATCGTCGCACAGAGAGCGAGACCCCGGGTCACAGTCATTTACTTGCCGTCCTCGAGCGATCGCAACATCTTGCGAACTTCCCGCTGCTTGACGAGCGACAGCGGATCGTTGACTTCCTGGATGACGATCAGCCCCTGCGGCGTCACACCCTTGATCGTGCCGTCGAGAAGCTTGTCGCCCTGGTGGACGATGTACGTTTTGTTGTCGGGTCCCTGGATCATCGCGACGAGCGTGCCGCGGCTCTGCAGAATGCCGCGAACCGAAATCTCCGCGAGCGTCATCCCCGCCGGGCCCTCGCCGCGCCGTGAGGTCCCACGCGATTCGGTGCCTGCGCCGATGAGGCTCACAAACGGATCGCGTCGCCCTTCAGGTTGGTACGAATAGGTTTCCGTGGGCGGCTGCGGCGCTTGCGGCGCGGGTGCCGGACGCGACGCCGCGGGCGCCTGGGGCTGCGCCGCGGGTGCAGGAGGCTGGCCGGCGGCCAAAGCAGACGCGAGTGCGAAGACGACGAGCGGCATGGTTAGGCGCCCTTCCCGGGGGCGGGCGTGCTCGCCGGTTTCGCGCCCCGCTGAGCGGCGGTCGGCTTGTCGAGCAGCACGAACGTCGTCGCGATGCAAGTGGCCGTAATCGTCGCGTTCGGTTCGGGCCTCTCCCTGTTCTTGACGTCGAGGCCGTTGATGTTCACGATGCGCGTGAACTTCCCGACGCGGTCGAAGAAGATTGCAAGGTTGTGATACGTCCCTTGGAGCTCCAGCGTGATCGGCCACTCGGCGTGCAGCTGTTTGGTGACCGTCGGCGACGGCTTGAAGCTCTTGATCTCGAGATTGGACTGCGTCGCCACCGTCTGCATGCGCCGCAGAAGGTCCGCCGCGTCCTTTTCTTCCGGCAGAACCGCCTTGAGATTGTCGAGACGCCCTTCGAGCTCGGTGACCTGCGCGCGAAACGCCGGCAGCTGCTTGGCGGTGTTGAGGCCCTTCGTGATGTCGTCTTTCAGCGCTCTCAACTGGCTCTGTCGCGAGCTCATGTCGGCCCGCACAGGCATCTCGTAGTAGTAAAAAAACATGCCGCAACCCGCCGCCGCGAGCGCCACGAAGGCGCCGATCTGCGCATACCACGGCAGCTTTGTAAGACTCAGTTCCATCTAACTCTTCACCACTCAGCGATATCGGGGTAATTCGGGTACGGCTTTAATGAGCCGCTCCCGGCGCGGCAGGCGCTTTCTGATCGCCCGGCTGCTGAAACACCGCCTTGATGCTGAACTTGATCAGCTCCCCCGGCGGCTGGGGCATGGGCTCGCTCGTCGTGCTCACGATCTCGATCGATCGCTTGAAGTACCCCGACGCTTCCAGGTTCGCCACGAAATCGGACACGCCGATCGGCGTCGTGCACTTGCCGTCGATGACGATGTCGCCTCCGGTCTGCTTCACTTCCGTCAGCCAGAGCATCGGCGGCAGCGCGCGGCTGATTTGATCGAGCATGTGGACCGGGCCGGTCTGCCCTTTGCGAAGCTGTTCGATGAGCACGACGCGCTGTTGCAGCTGCGCCTTGCGCTGCTCGAACTGTTGCACCTGCTGGATGATCGAATGCAGCCGCGCCGTCTCCTGCTGCGCAGCCGTGATTTCCTTGTCGAGCTCCGCGGAGTCGCGCGTGACGGTCCAATAGCGCCAGCCGACGAAAAGCCCGGCCAGGACCAGGATGAGACTGCACCCGATCGTGAGCTTCTGGCCGACGGTCCCGAGAGTAACCGCCTTCTTCTTTCCGCGGTCGCGTTCGGCCGCAAGCAGGTTGATCCGAATCATCGGTCGCCCACCCGCCGGAGCGCGAGACCCACGGCCACAGCCGCCGTCGGAATGGCGGTGTCGGGATCTTCCACGCCGAATTTCTCCGGTTCGAACGTGATCTTCCGGAACGGATCGAACGATTCCACCGTGGTGCCGAACCGCTCGCGCAGCGCCTCGGCGAATCCATCGACGCGCGACGCCCCGCCGCTCAAGACCACGCGATCGATACGATCCGAGGAAGCGGTCGCCTTGAAAAAGTCGAACGTCTTCTGAATTTCGAGGAGCACGTTCTCGGTCATCGCCTGAAGAACCGGCTTGACGTCTTCAAAAGTGACGCCTTCGACCGGCTGCCCCTTTTTCAGCTGCTCGGCCGATTCGAAGGGTAGGTTCAACTCCTTTTGCACCGCTTCCGTGTAGGAGTTACCCCCCATCGAGATGTCTCGGGTGAAGACCGACTGGTCGCCGGTGACGATGTTGATGTTGATCGCGCTCGCGCCGGCATTGAGGAGAACGACCACGGCCTCCGGCTCGAGGCCGTAATTGATCTCGAACGCGTTCTGCAGCGCAAACGCATCGACATCAACAACGACAGGTACGCGTCCCGCCTGCGAGATCACGCCGGTGTAGTCGGCAATCTTTTCTTTCTTCGCCGCGACGAGCAGCACGTCCATCGTGCCCTTCGAATCGGGCCCCGCGCCGGCATCGAGGATCTGGTAATCGAGGTTGACATCCTGGATGTCGAAGGGGATGTACTGCTCCGCTTCCCAGTAAATCGACTCGGCGAGCTCCGCTTCGCTCATCACCGGCAGATTGATCTTCTTCACGATCACGGCGTTGCCCGAGAGCGAGGCCGCGACGTCTTTCGACTTGAATGCTTTGTTCTCGAAGAGTCGCTTGATCGACTCGGCGACGGCGGTGCCGTCGATAATCGCGCCGTCGACGATGCTGTCCGGCGGGATCGGCTCGATGGCGAACGCCACCACCTTGAACCCTTTGCCGGCGGCTTTCAGCTCGACCGCTTTGACGGCGCTCGACCCGATGTCGAGGCCCACGACTGCTTTTGACTTTCCGAAACCAAACACAGCTTTAATGTCCTGGAAGCAGGTTCGTCACCCGCAAAGCCGATACCAACCCCAACCACTGACTTCCCTGCCGAATTCGTTCGTCGCTGAGCAAACCAGTAACGGTTTCGTCAGCGGATTACAAAAACTGTCCAGGTGTGGCTGTCTTGCCTCGCGGTGTGATTTATCGGCTCGAATGGGATGGCCCATCAGGATGCCGTTCACCTCTGGGGCGCGCGCTTGACAGTGCCCAGAAAGGCACGTATGATTTGGGTTTACCGTTGCCTGGACCTGCCCGACTGAGAGTGTGTCCGGGCGGGAAATCCCCTACATCGGTTTTACGGGACGGTTACGAAAAGCGGGGGCAGCCATCCGCGGAACGCGCGGGGGATGCTCGCGGGGAAATCACGATGTCTACGTTCATGGCCAGCGCAAAAAACGCGTCGAGCGGCGCGTGGCACGTCATTGACGCTGAAAATCAGGTACTTGGTCGCATCGCGACGAAGGCCGCCCGCCTCCTTCAGGGGAAGCACAAGGTCACCTATACGCCTTTCATCGATACCGGCGATCACGTCGTCATCGTCAACGCGGCGAAGGTGAAGCTGACCGGCCGTAAGGAAGACCAGAAGATTTATCGTCAGCACAGCGGCTACGAAGGCGGTCTGCGTGAAGAGCGCGCGCGGTTGGTACGGGCACGCAAGCCGGAGAAGCTCGTCGAGGACGCGGTACACGGGATGCTGCCCAAGACGAAGATGGGCGAGGCCATGTACCGCAAATTGAAAGTGTACGCCGGTCCGGATCACCCGCACGCGGCGCAGAAACCATCCAAGCTCGAGGTCGCGTAACGTGGCAGCAGTTCAGTATTACGGGACAGGTCGCCGCAAGACATCCACCGCCCGCGTATTCCTCAGGCCCGGCAGCGGGTCAGTCACCATCAATCACCGAGCATTCGAAGCGTTCTTCAAGACCGAGGCGCTCAGAATGCAGATCCGCACGCCGCTGGTTCTGACGGAAACTGCGGACAAGTTCGACGTTCTGGCAACGGTGGCCGGCGGCGGCGTATCGGGTCAGGCAGGCGCGGTGCGTCTGGGCATTTCTCGCGCGCTGGTCGAGTACAACCTCGAGCTGCGCAAGAAGCTGAAGGACGAAGGGCTTCTCACGCGCGATGCTCGCGCGAAGGAACGGAAGAAGTACGGAATGGCTGGAGCGCGCAAGCGCTTCCAGTTCAGTAAACGGTAGGACGGCGCTCGGCCGTCGGCCTTCAGCGATCAGCGCTGAAGCAGACCGCTGAGAGCTGAAAGTTTTCAGGAGGAGAGTTTGGCCGCGATCGCGATGAAGGATCTATTGGAGGCGGGGGTTCATTTCGGCCACCAGACCAAGCGCTGGAATCCGAAGATGAAGGAGTACATCTTCGGTGAACGGAACGGCATCTACATCATCGACCTGGGCAAGACCGTCAAGCTGTTTCGTGAAGCCGAGGAATTCGTCAGCCGCCTCGCGTCCGAAGGCCGCACGGTTCTCTTCGTGGGGACCAAGCGGCAGGCTCAGGACGTCATCGCGGAAGAAGCGCAGCGGTGCGGGATGTACCACGTGAACGAGCGGTGGCTCGGCGGGCTCCTCACCAATTTCGCAACGATTCAGCGGAGCCTCGGCCGCCTGCGGGATCTCGAGGCGATGGCGACCGACGGCCGTTTCGACACACTCTCCAAGAAGGAGATCGCGCGGAACGAGAAAGAGCGCAAGAAGCTGGCGAAGAATCTCGACGGGATCCGTGGAATGTCGCGCCTGCCCGACGCTGTGTTCGTCGTCGATACGCGGAAGGAACAGATTGCCGTCGACGAGGCGCGCAAGCTGAAGATTCCGGTCATCGGCATCGTGGATACGAACTGCGATCCGGACGAAGTCGATCTCGTGATTCCCGGCAACGACGATGCGCTGCGCGCCATCCGGCTGTTTGCGTCGCGAATCGCCGACGCCGTGATCGCCGGCCGCGACATGAAACAGTCGGTGGACGCCGAGCACGCTCGCGAAGCGGCGGAAGATGCGGCCGCGAACGAAACGGACCCGCGGCGCGCCGCGCGTCCACAGCGCCGCCGGGAACCTGCGTCGGCTTCGGCATAGTCAGGGCATAGGGACTAGAGATTAGGGCTTGGAAGAGGCGCTGGCTCGAGAGCCCGGCGCCTTTTTTTTCGTACGTTATGTAGCGCAGCCCTTCCGCGGGCTGCCCGAATAGCAGCGCAGCCCCTCTAAGGCTGCCGGAGACGCACATGGCGACCGTCACGATTACCGCGGACATGGTGAAGAAGCTCCGCGACCAGACTGGCGCGGGGATGATGGAGTGCAAGAACGCGCTCACCGAAGCGAACGGCGACTTCGAAGAGGCGAACACCATCCTGCGGAAGCGAGGCCTGGCGAGCGCCGCCAAGAAGGCGGGACGGTCGGCCAACGAGGGCTTGATCGGCAATCGGCTGTCGGGAGACAAGTCGACCGGCATCCTCGCCGAGGTCAATTGCGAATCAGATTTCGTCGCGCGCACGCCGGACTTTCAAAAGCTCGTCCAGGACGTCCTGACCGAGATCGACAGGGCCGGTGACGCGGCGAATGATGCGTGGCTGAAAGACGCCAACGGACGCGTCCAGAAGCTGGTGGCTGCGGCGATTGCCAAGCTGGGCGAGAACATGGCCGTGCCGCGCTTCGTGCGATACGCCGGCCGTGGCTACGTCGGCCAGTACATCCACATGGGCGGCAAGATTGGCGTGCAGGTGGAGTTCGGCGGCGTGACGCCCGAGGTGAGCGGACGCAGCGAGTTCGGCACACTCGTCAAGGAAATCGCGATGCAGATCGCCGCGGCCAGCCCGACGAGCGCCGCCTACGTGTCGCGCGAATCGGTGCCCGTCGACGTGCTGGAGAAGGAAAAGTCGATTTACCGTGCCCAGATGGAGAACTCGGGCAAGCCTGCGAATGTGATCGACAAGATCGTCGAGGGGAAGCTCGGAAGCTTCTTCTCGCAGGTCGTGCTGCCGGAGCAGGAATCGATCCGCGACCCCAAGATGAAGGTGAAGGACGTCATCGCGGCCGCGAACAAAACGCTCGGCGCATCGGTATCCGTCACGCGGTTCGCCCGGCTCAAAGTCGGGGAGGCGACGACTTAGCAGTTATAATCGCCCGTCGTGAGTGCCCCCGCTCCGCCCGCCTACAAACGCGTTCTGCTGAAACTGTCCGGCGAAGCCCTGATGGGCGAGCAGACCTACGGCATCGATCCGGCCGTGGCGACGCAGATCGCTCGCGACGTGGCTGAGATCCAGAGCATGGGCGTGGAGACGGCCATCGTGATCGGCGGTGGCAATATCTTCCGAGGGGTGGCAGCCAGCGCCCGCGGAATGGACCGCGCGACTGCCGACTACATGGGGATGCTGGCAACCGTGATCAATGCCCTCGCCCTGCAGGATGCTCTCGAACAGCAGGACGTGGTGACGCGCGTCGTCACGGCCATCGAAATGCGGTCCGTGGCCGAACCGTTCATCCGTCGACGCGCGATCCGCCACCTCGAGAAGGGACGCGTCGTGGTGTTCGGCGCCGGCACCGGAAACCCCTACTTCAGCACCGACACGGCCGCCGCCCTGCGCGCGATGGAGATCAAGGCGGACGTGATCCTCAAAGCGACGAAGGTCGACGGCATCTACGACGCCGACCCGATGGTGAAGAGCGATGCGACGAGGTTCGAGCGCATCTCATACATTCAGGTGCTCGAGCAGGGCCTCAAAGTGATGGACGCCACGGCTATTTCACTATGCATGGACAATCGATTGCCGATTGTCGTCTTCAACCTCCGCACCCCGGGCAACATCAAGCGGGCCATCACCGGCGAGCCAATCGGTTCGTTGGTGACGGCGTAATCCGAGGATCCGTAATCTGAGGATCTGAGGATATGAGGATCTAAGGATATGGATGTCAATGACCTGAAAGGGTTGTTCGCGGAAGTCAGCAAGCGCATGAAGGCGGCGATCGATCACTTGCAGCATGAATTCGCCGGCGTCCGAACCGGCCGCGCCTCGGTGACGATTCTCGACGGCGTGCACGTCGACGCGTACGGATCGAAGATGCCGCTCAATCAGGTGGCTGGGCTGTCGATCCCCGAGCCGACGCTGATCGTGGCGCAGCCGTTCGATCCGTCGCAGCTCGGCGCAATCGAGAAGGCGATTCGCGCGGCCGGACTCGGGCTGAATCCCGCCAACGACGGGAAAGTCGTGCGGATTCCGCTGCCCGCGCTGACCGAAGAGCGCCGCAAGGAGCTGTCGAAGCACGTGCACAAGCTGAGCGAAGAAGCGCGCAACAGCGTCCGCCAGGTGCGCCGCGATGCGAACGATCGCCTGAAGAAGCTCCTCAAGGACCACAAGATCTCGGAAGACGACGAGAAGAAGGGTCTCGACGAGGTCCAGAAAATCACCGACAACCACATCAAAGGCATCGACGACTTGCAGAAGAAGAAGGATGGGGAGCTTCTCGGAAAGTGACCACGCTCAAGGGTCAACTTTCAGCTGAGCGTTGAGCCGTGCAAGTTGCGCGTTGACAGTTGTGCGTTGACCGTCGTTCGTTGAAAGTTGTTCGTTGAAAGTTGCTCGTTGACAGTTGTTCGTTGACAGTCGCTCCTTGCCATGTCCTTTTTCTCCCATCTCGAATGCAGTGTTCCGTGCGGAGCGCCCGCGCGGAATCCGCGAGAGCGCAATTTCCTCTGCTCGTGCGGCGCTCCCCTTCTGGCCCGCTACGATCTGGACAAGGCGCGCAGCTGGTCGCGCGACAGCCTGAGAGGCCGCGAGGCGACGATGTGGCGTTACCGCGAGATGCTGCCGATCTACGACGGCGAGTCGCCGGTGACGCTCGGCGAGGGCTTCACGCCGCTGTTCCACGCGCGCAGGCTGGGCGCGTCAATTGGTCTCGAGCGCCTCTACATCAAGGACGAGTCGCTCAATCCGACGAACTCCTTCAAGGCGCGCGGTCAGTCGGCCGCGATCACGCGAGCGAAGTATCTGGGCGCAACGACCGTGGCGTTGCCGACCGCAGGAAACGCCGGCAACGCGGCGGCCGCGTATTCCGCCGCCGCCGGCCTGGCCTGCGAGGTGTTCATCCCGAAGGACGCCAAACGCCCCTTCGTCGACGAGTGCAGGCTCTACGGCGCGAACGTCACGCTCGTCGATGGGCTTATTACCGATGCCGGCAGACTGGCTGCGGAAAAGGGCGGGCCCCTTGGCTGGTACGATGTCTCAACGCTGAAAGAGCCATACCGCATCGAAGGAAAGAAGACGATGGCGTACGAGTTGGCCGAGCAGTTGGGCTGGCAGTGGCCGGGCTGGATCGTCTATCCGACCGGTGGGGGCACGGGGATGGTCGGCATGTGGAAAGCCTTCGAGGAGATCGAGACCATCGGGTGGGTTCCACGAGGCAAGCGGCCGCGGATGGTGTCGGTACAGGCCGAACACTGTGCCCCGATCGTACGAGCGTTTCAACAAGGTACCGAAAAAGCACAACCGTGGGAGGGCGCATCAACGATCGCCGATGGCCTTCGAGTTCCACGCGCGATCGGCGATTTCTTGATCCTTCGCGCCGTGCGCGAAAGCGGCGGTACCGCACTTGCCGTCGCCGACCGCTCGATGGTCGACGGGATGCTGGCGATCGGCAAGTATGAAGGTGTCAGTGCCGCGCCTGAAGGCGGCGCCGCGCTCGTTGCGATTCAACGTCTCGTGGCCGACGGCTCGATCCGGCCGGATGAGTCGGTGGTCCTCTTCAATACCGGCGGCGCGCTGAAATACCTCGACGTCCTCTCCGGCTGACGTCTTATACTTTGCAGCGGCCTGCGGCCGGAGGTAGCGCCATGTTCGGAGTGATTGGCTGGATCCTGTTCGGTTTAATCGTCGGCGCCCTTGCCAAATTGGTGATGCCAGGGCGCGATCCCGGCGGAATCATCGTGACGATGGCGCTCGGCATGGCGGGCGCACTCGTGGGTGGGTTTATCGGTCGCTCGCTCGGCTGGCATGGTCCGAACGACGGCGCCGGGTTCTTCGTCTCGCTGCTTGGCGCGATCCTGCTTCTCTGGCTGTACCGAATGATCGTTGCACGACGGGCCGTCTGAGATCGCGGCCGCGGCAGGGTCGATTGGCGATCGGGATCAGTCGCCGAACGTAACGCCGAGCGCCTTCGCAGTCAACAACAAGTCGTGGTCGAGCGGCACCGTCTTCGTCTTCCCGACCACATCCTCGAGCCGTCTGGCCACGATGTTGGGTGGATCGAAGGCGACCATGGTGCCGAATTCCCCGCTCCGCACGAGCTGCACCGCCTTGCCGCCAAACCGCGTGGCGAGCACGCGATCGAAGCTGGTGGGCGCACCGCCACGCTGCAGATGGCCCAACACCACCGAACGCGTTTCTTTGCCCAACTCCCTGGCGAGCGTCTCGCATACGCGCGCGCCGATCCCGCCGAGACGTTCGGCGTACCCGTCGCGCGCCTCCTGGACGAGCGATAACGTCCCGCCCTTGTGGTACGCCCCTTCGGCGACAACCACGATGCTGAATTTTGCGCCCCATCTGTCCCGATCGCGCAGCCGCTGCGCGACGACTCCGAGGTCGAACGGGATCTCAGGGATCAGAATCGCGTCGGCTCCGCCGGCTACGCCCGCGTAGAGGGCGATCCATCCGGCGTACCGCCCCATCACTTCGACCACCATGATCCGGTGGTGCGCTTCGGCGGTCGTGTGCAACCGATCGATGGCGTCGGTCGCGAAGTCGACAGCGGTATCGAACCCGAAGCAATTGGTCGTGCCGACAATGTCGTTGTCGATCGTTTTCGGGACGCCGACGATCGGGATGCCGCGATCGCAGAACTGGTGCGCGATGGCCAGCGTCCCGTCGCCACCGATCACGATGAGCGCGCCAAGGCCCATCTTGTCGAACGTATCGACGACGCGATCCGAATAATCGTGCACGCCTTCTGACGTGGACACCGGGTACGCGAACGGATTGCCGCGATTGGTCGTGCCGAGAATCGTTCCGCCAAGG